>UINC01000310.1_pt1 | contig 45164 bp, 39 predicted proteins | sample 5385821 | NCBI WGS metagenome assembly UINC01 (sample SAMEA4666929, study PRJEB26691) | marine metagenome | isolation source: Pacific Ocean | place: Pacific Ocean | collected 2011-10-13 | reverse complement strand
GTGTAAAACTCGTTTAAAAGAGTTTTCCAATACGTAGTACCGATCGCGACTCCGTCTAGGGAACCCTCCATCTTTGCCGTAAAATCGTAGTCCATCAGATCCTTAAAGTTTTCCTGCAGCCGCTCCGCCACAATATCTCCCATCTTTTGAGCATAGATACGTTTATTATCTATTCTTATGTAACCTCGATCCTGAATCGTAGAAATAATCGGTGCGTAGGTTGTAGGTCTACCAATACCTCTCTTCTCTAGCTCATTTACGAGGCTTGCTTCAGTAAAACGGGCAGGTGGCTTGGTAAATTTTTGAAAGGGTTCAAGTTTATCCAATTGCAGCACGTCGCCAAGTTTTAAATCTGGGAGTACGATGTCATCTTCCTTTGACGGCATAACCTTTAGATAGCCATCGAACTGCATAATTCGACCTTTTGTACGCAGTTCAAATTCGGCCGCCTTTACGGAAATGCTACTCGAGAGGTAGCTAGCTGGCGGCATCTGACAAGCTACAAAAGTTTGCCAAATTAAAATGTACAGACGTATTGCATCCTGTTCCATGCCTTGTAATTTATCGCCTTCGACCCTGATGTCTGTTGGACGTATTGCTTCATGCGCCTCCTGGGCTCCTTCCCGAGAGGCATAGAATAGAGGGGTTTCTGGCACATATTCTGACCCAAAGGTTTGACTAATGTAGTCACGGCACATGGAAATTGAATCATCGCTAAGATGAGTTGAATCAGTGCGCATGTAGGTTATATAGCCAGCTTCGTATAACCGTTGAGCCATGAGCATAGTTTTCTTTAGCCCAAAACCAAGACGAGTACTTGCAGCTTGTTGAAGGGTTGAAGTTATTAAAGGGGGTTTTGGTTTAGAGGAAGTAGGCTTATCATCACGTTTTTCCACCCGATACTCGGCTTCTCGCAATACTTCTAAAGCATTTTCTGCGTCAGCCTCGTTGTTAGGTAGAAACTTCTTATCAGACCCTCTGATAACCTTACATCTTATTTTACTATTATCACTTGCTACCAGTTCTGCAAAAATTTCCCAATACTCTTCTGGAATAAAAGCCCGGATCTCACGTTCTCTCTCAACAACCAGACGCACTGCTACTGACTGTACCCTACCCGCTGATAAACCCCGTGCAACTTTTGCCCACAGCAGTGGAGAAACCATGAATCCTACGACCCTGTCTAGAAAGCGGCGCGCCTGTTGGGCCTCCACATATCGCATATCAAGATCACCGGGTTCGGCAAAGGCTTCTGTAACTGCTTTCTTCGTAATTTCGTTGAACACCACTCGTTTGTAGCGTTCAGGATCCCCTCCAATAGATTCTTTCAAATGCCACGCAATTGCCTCGCCTTCCCTATCAAGGTCGGTTGCCAGATAGATAGTCTCTGAATCTTTTGCAATTTTTTTTAGCTCGGCGACAACTTTTTCTTTTCCCGGGAGAATTTGATAATTAGCTGCCCAATCATTTTCGGGATCTATACCCATGCGATTTACAAGCTGTTGTTTAGCTTTTATTTTCTTGTAAGCAACCTTTTCCGAAGGGCTCATTTTGCGCGTAGCTGCCGCCGCGGCTGCACGAGCTTTACCATCGATAGCTTTTCCATTCCCGCCTTTAGGCAGATCCCGAATATGACCAACGCTGGACTTTACTGTGTACTCGGGTCCGAGATACTTATTTATAGTGCGCGCCTTTGCGGGGGACTCAACTATGACCAGCGACTTAGACATTAAAACGATGTTTTCCACGAATAAAAGGATTTTAGCCTGCTCAAGCTGCGCACATATATAAGGCCAAGTTACTAATCGGTCAAGCTTTCTTACAAAAAATAATTTGTAACTCGTGCTTAAATGACAACTCCGAGGCACTAAAAGTTACATAGTCTACTGCGCCCTGATTACCGCATATAAAGATTTACTTACCACACACCTAGAAATAGAGTGATATAAAAAACAGAAAAGAGATAGGTAGTATTTGTATATCACATTAGCAGGAATGCAATATTTTATTTGCTTAAATACTTACTTCATGCAACCAACCATAGTGATCAGCCAGGTCGCCTTTTTGAATACCAACTAAAATATCGTACATTTCTTGCATGATAGGGCCTACCGTTTGGCCATCTTCAAACACAGCATGCCATGAATCATCAAACCAGATACGTCCCACTGGAGAAAGAACGGCGGCGGTGCCACAGGCACCCATTTCGATGAAATTGGTATATTCCACACGCAATTCGATCGGTCGCTCTTCAATTTTCATATTAAGCTGTCGGGCTGCGATTTCCATTAAGGACCGTCGCGTAATGCTTGGCAGGATGGCATTAGATAAAGGCGTAATAACCTTAGCACCTTTCATTGCTATAATGATATTTGCCGAGCCCGCCTCATCAATGTACCTGCTTTCTGCTGAATCGAGATAAAGAGCTTCATTTGCACCGAGCTCCTTAGCCTTACGGGTAGCCAACAGCCCCCCCGCATAATTGGCGCCCACTTTATAATTTCCTGTTCCATTCGGCGCAGCTCGATCCATATTTGAGACAGCTAAACTGATAACGGCAAGTCCTGCTTCTTTGTAATAAGGACCCACTGGAGATACAAAAACACGAAACTGAAATCGCTGAGCTGGGTTTAGACCTAGGTTTTCGCCTTCCCCAATCAGCATCGGTCGGATATATAATGAAGCACCAGAACCATATGGTGGTATCCAGGCATAATTAGCGCGTACTGTTTCTTCTATGGCCTGAATAAACATTTCACTGGGCACCTCAGGCATCAGCAGCCTAGTGGCAGCTTGATTCATACGCTCACTGTTTAAATCAGGTCGAAATAGCACTACGCGGCCATCTTTAGCAGTCTGAGCTTTCAAGCCCTCGAAGCATTGTTGAGCATAATGAAGCGATGGGGCCCCTTCATGAATTTGGATTATTTCGTCGCTAATTAGCACGCCGTCTCTCCAGTGGCCATTCTCATGTACAGCTGAAAAACGATAGTCTGTTTTATGGTATTGAAACCCAAGTTCTGCCCACTTCAGGTCCTTTTTTGCTACATTAGCGTTCAAGTTCAATATCCGTGTTCCGCTCAATTGTGGAAGCATATTATCGGGCATAAATCACCTAATAGCTAGGTACGACGGGCTCTCAGTCGTCTATTGGTTCGCTTAGTTGTGTTGATATAGACTCTTATTTAAGTATTCGAGTTAGGAAAACCCCAATGAAGCTAGTAGATATCGGTGCCAATCTTACCCATAACTCCTTTGAACAAGATTTCGAAAAAATCATTAGGGAGGCCTCAGAAGCTGGTCTCGCCCACATTATCGTTACGGGTACAGATCTAGAAACTAGCAAAGCGGGCCAGGTTATGTGCACAAAACATCCTAAATTTTTAAGCAGTACGGTTGGCTTCCATCCACACATCTCTAAGACAATTACAGATTCCGATATAGAGGCGGTAGCGGAATTATCCTGCTTACCTCATGTGGTAGCGATTGGAGAAATAGGTCTCGATTTCAATCGTAATTTTTCTCCCGCAGAACATCAGTTAAGAGTCTTTGAGCAACTTCTCGAGTTGGCTGCTGAGTTACACAAACCAGTATTTCTCCACCAACGAGATGCTCATGATGCATTTTACGAACTTCTCAAAAACTACCAATCAAAATTGGTAGGCGGCGTCGTGCACTGCTTTACCGACAATGAAAAGGCATTAGCTGACTACTTGGAGTTAGATATGCACATTGGGATTACCGGATGGATTTGTGATGAAAGACGCGGTGGATTATTGCAGTCACTAGTAGCTAAGATTCCTGACAATCGCTTACTTATTGAGACTGACTCCCCCTACCTGTTCCCGCGCACGTTACTGCAAAAACAGGGCAGGCATCGTAACGAACCGAAATATCTCACCGAAATTGTCAACGTAATTTCACATTTTCGAGGGCAAGATCCGAACACTGTTGCCCAAAATACAACCAGAAATGCTATTCGCTTATTTGGACTGAATAACGAATTAACGGAAAACTAGATCAGGTTGAACTACTTTTACAGGCTTGATTGTAGTCATAATCTTTAAGCTAAGAATTTGAACTCAAATTCATCCAACTAAATCAATTAGATCATCCATAATAAATGGCCAATCAACCTCTTTGCCGCTCTGCTGGTTTTTTACAACCGGGATGCGTAGCCCATAACTCCTAACCAGTGATTCTTTCTCACTGATATCCACAGCTTCGATGTTGACTTTTTTCACAGATTGCAGCTTTTCTAAAAGCTGAGCGGCCTCTTCACATAAGTGGCAGTTTTTGGTGGTATAAAAAAAAAGAGCAAGCATGCTGTTAATAACTATGGATCCTTATAAACATATTGCTGTGCCAACGTAAAACATGTGATCAATTGCGAGTTCTTTATGGTACATCTAGCAAATAATTTCAACTCAATGCCGAAAGACTAAGTGTGGCAAAGTATTAAAGCCAAATCCCGCTACAATGTTCGCCTAGACATACATTATAAAACGTTTACAATCCCTCGCTGACTTCACCTTACGCGCTCCATACATCGCAGGGAATTCATAATATGAGCCACCATGGAATAATAACAGAACTCAAAAATTGGTTATCCGAGCAAATTATAGGACAAGAGCGCTTACTCGACAGTTTACTTATAGCCATACTGGCGGACGGCCATCTCTTGGTTGAAGGCGCTCCGGGTTTGGCCAAGACAAAAGCTATTAAGGACTTGTCTCGGGCCATTGAAGGCGATTTCCACCGAATTCAGTTCACTCCAGACCTGCTGCCCAGTGATATCACCGGTACAGAAGTTTACCGGCCAGAAGATGGCTCATTTCGATTCCAACAGGGCCCTATTTTTCATAATTTAGTACTAGCCGATGAAATTAATAGAGCCCCGGCCAAGGTCCAATCAGCTTTATTAGAAGCAATGGGCGAACATCAAGTTAGTGTGGGCCGAGAGTCTTTTACTTTACCCCCTCTTTTTCTTGTAATGGCCACCCAAAACCCTATTGAGCAAGAAGGCACCTATCCATTACCCGAGGCCCAACTCGACAGATTCCTGATGCACGTCACAATAGATTATCCAAAAATAGAAGCGGAACGGGACATTCTCCACCTTGTACGAAATGAAGCCCAAAATAAAATTCCTGACCCTCCTAAGCAAGTTGCTCAAGAAGATTTGTTCGCGGCTCGGCAAGAAATACTAGCTATGCATATGGCGCCGGAAGTAGAAGAGTACATCATCCAACTGATAATGGCCTCCCGAACGCCTGAAGTGTACGGAGAAGAGCTAGCTTCCTGGTTAGAGTATGGAGCCAGCCCTCGAGGCACTATTTCGTTGGATCGCTGCGCGAGAGCTTATTCTTGGATACAGGGCCGGGATTTCGTTAGCCCCGACGATGTTCAAGAGGTTATGTTCGACGTGTTACGCCACCGCATCCTCCTTAGTTTCGAAGCAGAGGCAAGTGGAGTAACTCCAGATAAAGTATTAGAAACTATTCGCGAACGCGTCCCATCTGCCTGATTGTCTAGGACGCCGTATGTCAGCAAAGCTACAAATCGATCCTCACCATGCCCGCTACCAGAGCAAGGGGGCTATCATTACCCTTCAGCAACTTCTGGTTCAACGCTATGCCGCCAAAACCCTCGAATACCTTGCCCATACGCGCTCCATTGCTGGCATTTCTGGACTACACCTATCGAAGATGCGGGGGCGAGGTATCGATTTCGAAGAATTCAGGCCATACCAGCCCGGAGATGACATCCGCCTAATAGATTGGCGCGTTACCGCTCGCACCAACAGACCATTCACGAAGGTATTTCGCGAAGAACGAGAAAGACCTGTAATTATAGCAGTAGATCAGACTCACAATATGTATTTCGGTAGCCAGATCGCCTTCAAATCGGTTATCGCAGCCCAAGCCGCGGCTGTTTTTTGCTGGCTAGCTATTGACAATGGTGATCGTGTGGGAGGGCTTGTTTTCTCTGACTTTGAGGCAAGTTTAGTGAGACCCAAAAGGAGTCGCCGCTCCGCTCTGCACCTGCTCAACCAAGTCTATCTTTACAATCAAAATTTACAGCATGCTAAAGACCCCGAACCTCAAACTCCTTCCGATTCTGATTTCAGGCCAGGATTAGCCCACGCCCTAGGTCAGATACGGCGTATAACCAAACCAGGTAGCACCCTGTACGTGATTTCTGACTTCGTAACTATGGATGACAAGGCTCTACAATACTTGAACCAATTATCCAGGCATAACAATGTTATATGTTGTTTTATATACGACGCTCTTGAGGAGACCTTACCGGTTCCTGGTATTTACAGCATTACAGATGGCTTTCGCAAAGGGGCACTTAATACCCACAGTAAAAAAGCCAGGAATCGATATACCGATCAATTTCACGAGCGCAGTGAATCTCTAGAATCTGAGCTTGAACGGCTACAGATCCGATTTCTTAAGATGCGCACCAATCAACTAGTCGTAGAGCAAATCCGAAAATGGATAGCGAAGAACTCCTAAGTCAATTGGCAGACATTCATCTGCCTGTAGACGTGACTTACTGGCCACCAGCTATTGGTTGGTGGGTTCTGGTCATCTTCATTCTCACAGGCGGATACCTGCTAGTAAAACGTTATATCCAATATAAGAATCTCCACAAAATTTGTTCACGCGCCCTGGCAGAGCTAGACCGTTGTTATCAAGATTTTAGAACAATCGAGAACGAAAACACCGACTCTCTAAAAATTCTCTATGTAAATCAGGTCAATTCGGTTCTACGACGAGTAGCTTTAGTTCATTTCCCTCAAGCCGGTGTAGCAAGTCTAGGAGGTGACGATTGGGTTGATTTTATTCGAAAAAAAGGGGACTCTTCAGGGCTGAACGAAGAAATAGCCGCAGCCATCAGTTATGGGCGGTTCCAGACAAAATGTGACGTGGATGTAGACGCTCTGAACAATCTGGGTCATAACTGGATCAACAGTCTCTATCTCGGTAAGAGAAAGCCCATATCCACATAGTAAATAAGGCCATAAACAGATAGTTGGAAGCAAAAGGATATCCATTCATTAAGGGTTGAGTAATTAGATGCTTGAATTTACATGGCCTTGGGTATTTCTAACCCTACCCCTGCCCCTTTTAATATATCACCTGATGGCCCGCGCCCCTCGCCAAGACGCCGCGCTTTACGTTCCGTTTTTCAGCATACTTAGGAGACTTCAGTCTGATAGTGAAAATATCACCAGCAGTCGTTTGCTTTATCTCATTTGCTGCACACTAATTTGGCTCTTAATTGTATTAGCTGCAACCCGTCCTCAGTGGCTTGGAGAACCGGTGCAGCTCCCGTCCACCGGTCGCGACCTAATGCTCTCAGTTGACATCTCCGGGAGCATGGAGGCTCAAGACATGGTTGTTGGTAACCGGCAGGCCTCTCGCATAGATGTTGTAAAGGCTGTTGTCGGTGATTTTGTGGAGCGTCGCGAGGGGGATCGATTGGGCTTAATTTTGTTCGCAGCCCATTCTTATGTACAGGCACCACTAACTTTCGACAGAGAAACGGTGGGAACACTGCTGGAAGAAGCCGAGATCGGAATTATCGAGGAATCCGCGACAGCCATAGGTGACGCCATTGGACTAGCTGTTATCCATTTACGAAATCGACCGGAAAACAGCCGAGTGCTGGTCCTTTTAACAGATGGGGTTAACAATGCCGGAGCCGTCTCGCCCGAGCAAGCCGGTCAACTAGCGCGGCAAGAAAATATCAAAATTTACACAATCGGGATCGGTGCCGATCAAGTAGTGCAACGAACTTTTTTTGGTGCGCGAGCCATAAATCCCTCCGCCGAGTTGGATGAGGCTGTCCTCACGCGCATAGCAGAATCTACTGGCGGACGCTATTTTCGGGCCAGAGACGTGAATGACCTGGTTGCAATTTATGAGGAGCTAGATCGACTAGAAGCAATCGAACAGGACGAACAAACTTATCGTCCTACACGCGTGCTTTTTTACTGGCCTCTAGGAGGAGCGATACTTATAAGCTTTTTGTTAGCCCTGTTTTCGATTCCCTGGATATCTCTAGCTGGAAGGGCTCGTCTACAAAATTATGAAGATAAAGCACAGGAAACCGAAGCTACCGGAAGTGAAGCCTAATGGATATTTTGATTCCAGCCGGCCTAATTCAAGACTTCCATTTCCTCCGTCCATTATGGCTATTAGCCATCGTACCCTCACTTGTGTTTTTTGTTGCCATGTGGCGCATCAATACAGTGGTGACTGCTTGGGATAAAGCAATTGACAAATCACTGCTACCGTACCTATTAGACCGTAGCAAGAATGCCGCTCAACGCACTCCTCTGCTTCTGCTCTTCACGGCTTGGCTACTTTCTGTTATAGCCCTGGCTGGACCTGTCTGGGAACAATTGCCCCAACCGGTTCAAAAGAGGGAGGACGCACTGGTCATTGTGATGGATCTATCGTTATCAATGTTTGCTCCTGACCATAATCCCTCTCGATTAGACCTTGCTAAACGAAAATTACGTGACATTCTGACATTACGAGAAGAAGGTCAGACAGCATTGGTCGTATATGCCGGTGACGCGCACGCTGTGACGCCCCTTACGGATGATGTTGTGACGATTGATGCCCTCGTACCCTCGCTTAGCCCCAACATTATGCCTCTTTTCGGTAGTAACCCCATGGCCGCCATCGATATGGCGATTCAACTACTAGAGGACGTTGAAGTTACGCGTGGCAAAATCCTTCTAATGACCGATGGTATTAGCGGGTTTGATCAAGAGTTACTCATTACCGAACAAATACAAGATACAGCCTATGAGTTACTTATTATGGGTATTGGCACAGAGGAAGGTGCTCCTATTCGCACCAGCGATGGTAGCTTTTTGACTGATGAAAATGGAGCAATGGTAATACCTACGCTTAATAAAAATGTCTTGCAATCCCTAGCTAATCGAACTGGTGGACGTTATCACGATATACAATTAGCAGATTCCGATCTAGCTTATTTGCTTACTCAGAATGACTTCTTGGACGATACTGAATTGACTGAGGTAGAAGAAGAATTTGATGTCTGGCATGAATTGGGTCCATGGCTACTTTTACTCGTTCTGCCTCTGAGTGCCCTGACTTTTCGACGAGGCTGGTTGTTCAGCCTGACATTCTTCATTAGTGCTGGCTTAATACTTCCAAGTCAGAATACCCATGCCCAAGGCTTTGAATGGAGTGACCTGTGGAAGACTAGAGACCAACAGGCGGCCGAAGCATTCGCCAACGAAGATCATGGACTAGCTGCGGTATTATTTGAGACCTCTGAATGGAAAGGCGCCGCTAGCTATCGGGCCCAGGACTATGAGTCGGCAATCGCAGCATTCAGCGCCAGCGACACACCTGACGGCCATTACAACCGCGGTAATTCACTTGCACTAGCTGGCAATTACGAAGAAGCAATAGCTGCTTATGATGCTACCATCGGGCTAGAATCCGATCACGAAGATGCAATCTACAATAGGGAAATTGTAGAGGAACTGCTAGAACAACAACAATCTGAAGAAGGTGAAAATCAGGACGGCGACAGCCAAGAAAACCAGTCCGAGCAAAATTCACAAAATGAGTCCGAAGAGCAGAGCGAAAACAGTGACCAGCAAGACCAAGAGAGTCAAGAAGGAAACGAAGACCAACAACAACAAGAGCAGCAAAACCAGCCGCCTGAGGACCAAGAAGATTCAGAATCAAATAGTGAACAGAACACGCCTAGCGAAAGCACCAATGAAGATTTCGAGGAACAGCAATCGCTAGAACAATGGCTGCGGCGAATTGAGGACGACCCTGGAGAACTATTGCGCCGCAAGTTTCGCTACCAGTATCGTCAACGTCAGTTAAATGGCACTGCTAATAGTATCCAAAATGGAGGCCAGATCTGGTGATCAAGCTTATTCGCCTATTCCTGTTGCTTCCATTAGTAATTTTTTGCAGCTTCGCTGGGGCACAAGATCAGATACTCGAAGTCTCAGTCGATAGAAGCGAACTAGCCCGTGGAGAAACGCTCACCTACACTATTCGTGTATACGATCAGCGCCAGGGCATGCAGCTTGATTTGACTCCCCTTACTGATGAATTCGATGTCCTTGGAACTCGCACATCCAGCCAGATAAGAAGCATCAATGGTACTGTAGAATCATGGACGGATTACATCGTTACTTTGTTTCCCCTGGCAGAAGGCGAGCTGACCATCCCTTCCCTAGAAATAAATGATGCAGTCACCAACCCAATAATAATAAGTGTTGTAAACGAAGGCCCTAGATCCAATCAGTCTAATGAAGAGTTGTTCCTAGAAATCGAACTAAACAAGGAAACAGTTTACGTTCAAGAGCAGCTCTTGTTTACGATCAGGTTGTATTACACTATCAATGGAATTCGTAACCCGCAATTCACTGAACTGGAAATACCGGACACAGTGATCCAGTTAATCGGATCTCCAAATCAGTATGAAAAACTCATAGATGGCGTACGTTATGGTGTATATGAAAAACGCTACGTCGTCTTTCCACAAAGAAGCGGTTCGCTTGAAATCCCTGACATCTTATTTCGCGGGGAAGTAACTGACGGCTCAAGTAACTTTGTTTTCAGAAATCTGAATACGCGACGTGTCACAGCCTTCATAGAAGGAATTAGCATACAAGTGGACGAACGACCTGAGATAGCCAGAGACACTCAATTTTGGCTGCCCGTGGCCAACTTAACCCTTGAAGAAAGTTGGAGTGCGGATATATCCGCGCTAAAAGTTGGTGACTCGGCAGTACGGACCATCACCATGGTCGCTGATGGCCTTGACGGTGCTGTGCTTCCACCGTTCAGCCCTACAGAAATAGAAAGTTTAAACTTATACGCTGATCCACCAGATATACAGCGCACCTTTGTCGACGGTAGCATCGTCGGTTCCCGGGTTGAAACCATGACTTTGGTTCCCACCTTAGCCGGTTCTATTGAAATCCCGGAAATCTCTGTTCCATGGTGGAATATCAATACTGATCTGCAAGAAAGAACTGTTATTCCTGCCGTTTATATTAATATTGCAACTGTTGAAGGTGAGGTGCCCTCCGAACAAAGTGTCAGTAGTACGGTTGATATCGAAACGCTACTAGAAACTACCCCAATCGTAGACCAAGAAATGATAGACGCTCAAGCTGAAGCGCAAATTATAGCGGTGAACGCGATCTGGTTAAATTACCTTATTGCGCTCGCGTTTGTTATCGTCATAGCTAGCATCTATCGATTAGTAATACGACCCAACAAACAGGCAATTAATACATTTATTAATGCACAAAGGGAGAGAATTGGGGAAAAATACAGCCCCGAAAACAATGAAACTGTTGCCTATCGGCAATTAGTTCACGCCTGCCGAGGAAAGGATTTAAATCGAATCCGAGAAACACTGATTCAATGGAGCGACCACTACCTTGGGAAACATACTTTATCGACAATGGAAGATATACTCCGGCAAACTGAGACACCTGAACTGCACAAACACGTGGTTCATATACAGACTGCACTTTTCAGCACCAACTCTCGGCGGCACTCTGAGCTAGATTTTAATCCTCAGATACTCATCGGGCTGATCGCCTCACTTCGCAGGAGCAAGCGGAAAAAACAAACCCACGCCAAACGCGAAGAACGTTTTGCTTTACCGCCACTTTACAGAACGTGACTGGCTCGCGGCTAGTTTATTCTACAAGCGGGAATAATAGTTGTCCGCGCTGCCACAAATCCTTACACAAATGCAGCTGCCAAAACGAGCCAGCCCTTGCCATTACATCCGATAACACGATAAATCTACATCGGCAGACAAAAGGTCGGAAGGGATCGGGAGTCACGGTTATAACAGGTGTATCAATCGATACAACAGAGCTTAAAGCACTCACGAAGAAATTAAAGCTTTACTGCGGAACTGGTGGTACCGTGAAGAAAGGCGTTATTGAAGTTCAGGGAGACAAGCGGAATGAAATAAAGACGTTCTTTAAACTACGCGGTGTGGACGTAAAGATAACGGGCAGCTGATGTTGCATTCTATGGCACACATATAACAGGTGTATTTTTTACTCTCCCCACAGGTAATTTATTTCATAGCATCTTCATTTAAATTCAGTAAAAGTTGTCGCCCCCAGAGCTGCAACTCAACCGATAATTTCCCCTTAACCGTCACTATGCAGATCCGAGACTAAATTATGATGTTTGGCTGAACCGTTCTTCTTTGACTGTTTAGCTGCGTCATTCCTTATATTTTCCAATCGCTTCAGATACATCTCGTCAACATCACCAGTAATATATTCTCCATCGAATACAGAGCATTCATAGCGGCTAATAGTTGGGTTACCTTCGGCAGCTGCGGCGATGAGATCATCCAAATCTTGATAAACTAACCAATCCGCACCAATGAGCTCCTCTACTTCTGAATTTGTCTTGCCCGCTGCAATCAGCTCTGAAGCAGCTGGCATGTCAATACCATAAACGTTGGGGTAACGAATGGGCGGAGCTGCGGACGCAAAATAAACTTTATTCGCTCCCGCTTCCCTAGCCATTTGTATGATCTGCTTGCTGGTAGTGCCACGTACTATAGAGTCATCGATGAGCAGTACATTTTTACCTCTAAATTCAAGTTCGATGGCATTGAGTTTCTGACGGACAGACTTCTTACGCTGACTCTGGCCGGGCATGATGAATGTACGGCCGATATACCTATTTTTCACGAATCCTTCTCGATACTTCAGGCCAAGACGATTTGCAAGTTCCAACGCAGAAGTGCGACTGGTGTCGGGAATAGGAATCACAACATCAATATCATGGTTGGGTCTCAGACGTTTCAGTTTGTCTGCTAACTTTTCCCCCATCCGTAGGCGTGCTTTATAAACCGAAATGCCATCCATTAATGAATCCGGTCGAGCAAAATAGACTTGTTCAAAAATGCAAGGAGTATGTTCACCAGGTTCAGTGCACACCTTTGAGTGGAGATTTCCGTTCACATCTATAAATACCGCCTCTCCCGGTGCCACATCCCTGTCTAGATTGAAACCCTGTGAATCCAGCGCCACACTCTCCGAAGCGATCATATATTCGTTACCGTTATCTGTCTGGCGGCTACCAAACACTAATGGACGTATCCCATTGCGATCACGGAATCCCAAGATGCCATACCCAGTTATCATTACTACCGCCGCAAATCCACCTCGGCATCTATCATGCACCCCGGATACGGCAGCAAACAAATCCTCTGGAGTCGGTTTAATGTTTCCGCGGCACTGCAACTCATGAGCAAATACATTAAGAAGCACCTCAGAATCAGAGTCTGTATTGATATGGCGTAAATCTGCCTTGAACAGGTCACGGCTCAACTCCTCCGTATTGGTGAGATTGCCATTATGTGCCAGTGCCAGTCCATATGGTGAATTGACATAAAATGGTTGTGCTAAGGCAGGACTGGTGCTCCCCGCTGTCGGGTACCTCACATGGCCTATCCCCATCTGCCCTGTTAAACGACGCATATGCCTAGTGCGGAATACGTCTTTAATCAGGCCATTATCTTTACGCAGGTTTAGTTTACCGTTATCACTGGTCATTATACCGGCAGCATCTTGACCTCGGTGCTGCAAAACCGTCAAAGTGTCATACAGACATACACCCACATCGACACTTGTTACAACACCAACCAATCCGCACATAGCACGCTCCGAAATATGTCAATTCTTCAATGGGTTCAGTTCGTTTATTGCCCCAAATTTATGCTATTCATATCGTTAATAAAAATACGCGACCATTCAATCGCCACTAAAGCATAAGGCATTAAAACAGATTGTTGCCATTGCTCCGTTTGTGAAACAAATACGCTACTAATAAACACAACAAACAGAACAATTAATAAGCCCCTAGCAATACCGAAAACCCCGCCCAAGAGACAATCAACGAGCTTAAACCCTGTAATCGTCATCAATTTTGACAGCATCCTATTAAGCAGCGTGCCGAGCATCATAACAACCACAAAAATCAGCGCAAAAGCTGTGACATAGCGCACACTATCGTTCTCCAAAAAGCTTACCAACAGACCTGCAAGGTATTCGCTATATATACGAGCGACGAGCAAAGCAGCGATCCACGTAACTAAAGATAAAACTTCGTTTACCAAGCCCCGCCAAAGTCCAAATATAAAGGACAACACGGTCACCACCAGGATCGCCGTATCTACTTCATTCATTACTCTGTGTTTCTCGGCATTCGCTTATGGCTGTTTCAATTGATAGCGGACTACCATGCCTTCTAATTGGAATTCGTCCCGCAGCTGGTCAATATAGTCGTTGACCAAAGCGCGTTCTAACCAAGGACCCACAAAAACCCCGGTAAGTTCCGCTTGCTCCGAATCTATGTCACGGATATATGCTTTATAACCTGCTGTTTGCAAACGTTGCATTAAATCTGAGGCATTTGAGGCTTCCGAAAATGAGCCCAGACGAATACTCCAGCCATTGGGTAAACCTGCCGGGTTGAGAGTGGGAATATCACGCGTAAAAGCCGACTCAGAAGCACTAACTTCAATAGGGTCACTGATACTTTCTTCTATAGTTTTTGTAACGAGTTCCGACTCAGGCTTAGTTTCTATAGCAACCAGGTCAGCGTCAGAAATAATTACAGGCCGGCTTTGTTGCGGTTCCGGAAGTATCGGCACCACTGGCTGTTCAGGTATGCGGCTCGCGGTCTGCGTTTGATGGCTACCTTGCCCATCAAAAATAATTGGTAGAAAAATTAGGGCAAGAGACACTATCACTATCGTGCCTACAACCCTCTGTTTGGTGCCCTGTTTCACTGTAGAATCACTCCGTACTTCCAAAGTTCGCTAGCTACTGTTACGGTTTCTACTAATTGAAATATTGAAAAGACTAAAGCCATACATCGCAAAAATCATCCAGCATTATTGGCTGAGATGACGCACAGCTGCCACTGTGTAAAAAGAGCCAGTTACCACGACCACATCCTCAGTAGTTGCAAGCTTACATGCTGCCTTGTAGGCCTCTTCCAGCGAATCAAACTGTTCTAATCGACTCTCTATCCCGTATTGCTTTATCCGCCTGAAAGACTCGGCCGACGGCATACACCGAGGTTCATCGACCTGCGCAATATAACAGATGTCCAGACAGGATTCTAAGGCTCCCGCAATACTCTCTATATCTTTATCTGCCATAACAGCTATGACTCCAACAATTTGAGTTATCCCTGGGTTTACACGCCGAAATTGTAGTAATCGCTCTCCAAGTAACTCTGCAGCTGCCGGATTATGAGCCACATCAAGAATTACACGCTTTTTAGTGTCCAGGTCCTTACGAAGCTCAAAGCGGCCAGGTAAAGCAAGTCCATCTAAGGCTTCTTCAAAAGCTTTTCTTTCTATAGCAAGTGGCAAAAGGCTGATGGCCTGGACAGCAAGCACAGCGTTTGACAAATCGATATGTGGCAAGGGAAGTTGTTCAATCGTTTGTGCCTTTCCGGAGATTTCGCATCCTATAAAAGTCCAAGCCTTGTTGTCCTGATTTACAATGCCGTAGCACTCAAGGTTCAACCGATAAACTGGCGCATCAAGTGCATCGGCCTTTTTCAAGACACTTTCGCAAGGAACCAAGTCCCCATACACAAGAGGAGCTTTATGACGAATTATTCCCGCCTTCTCTGTCGCAATACTTTCCAGATCATTACCTAGCCAATCCTGGTGATCGAGGCTGATGCTAGTGATAATTGCAATATCAGAATCGATGATGTTGACGGCATCCAACCTGCCACCCAGACCGACCTCAAGGATCGCGACGTCGATATCGGCCTTGCTAAAAAGCCATAACGCTGCCAAGGTCCCAAACTCAAAATAACTTAGAGACTGCTCCTTTCGGGCATGCTCGACTGCCACAAAGGCATCACACAGAACCCGATCGCTTACCTCTTCCCCTTCTAAGCAAATTCTCTCGTTGAAATGATGGAGATGCGGAGAGGTGTATGCTCCTGTTCGGTAACCGGCTTGTTCAAGTATTGCCTGGAGACACGCTACACAAGATCCCTTTCCGTTAGTGCCTGCCACCGTGATAACCTGGTGTGCAGGTTTTGTTAGACCCATGCGATTTGCTACTGCCTTAACACGATCGAGCCCAAGCTCGATTTTGCGAGGATGTAATGTAGCAATTCGTTTTAGCCAGAAGCTTAGGCTTTGAGCTTTAAACTCACCACTTGCTATCAAGATCCAGCGATCCTGAAATAAAGTAGCTTACTTAATAAGGCAGCAATTTTGTCACGCATATCACGCCGATGCACAATCATGTCTATTGCTCCGTGCTCCAATAAGAACTCGCTTCGTTGAAATCCATCTGGAAGCTTTACCCTTACTGTTTGGCGAATAACGTCTGGCCCTGTGAATCCCACAAGAGCATTAGGCTCTGCAATATTGACATCGCCTAACATAGCCAGGCTTGCCGACACACCGCCATAAACTGGATCTACCAGCACCGAGATATACGGTAACGGTTCTTGCTTGAGTTTTTCCAGCGCTGCTGAAGTCTTTGCCATTTGCATCAGCGATAGCAACGCTTCTTGCATGCGCGCACCACCACTAGTGGCAAAACAAACCAAAGGTATGCCCTCAGCGATACAGGAGTTTACAGCTTGCGTAAATTTTTCTCCTACTACCGCTCCCATGGAGCCGCCGATAAAGCCAAATTCAAATGCCGCCACAACTATTGGCATCCCCTTTAACTTGCCCTTAATAACTACCAACGCGTCTTTCTCTCCAGTACCTTTTTGCGCCGTAATTAACCGGTCTTTATAACGCTTGAGATCCTTGAACTTGAGTAAATCTATAGGTTCTAAGTTGGAATTAAGCTCTTGCTGGTTTTCTGCATCAAGGAATATATCAACTCTACGTCGCGCCGTAATCCTCAAGTGATGATCACACTTTGGACAAACGTCAGCATTCTCTTGAAGAGTCTTTTTATAAAGCACGGCATCACAACGCGGACATTTTTTCCACACCCCTTCAGGCACCGCAGACTTCTTCGAGCTATTCACTCCCTTACGCGAAATTGATGGTAAAATTTTATCGATCCAACTCATTACTAGTTTTTAACTTCAATATCTAAAGAAATAAATTAATTATTGCTGTTCAATGCCTTTCGTGCGACACCGATTAGATTAGTACATTCACTAATATCATCTTGAGCCTGCACACTAGCGTGTGGCAATTTTGCAATTTTATTTACGAGCGCACTACCTATAACCACGCCATCGGCAAGCCCGCCCATGGCTTTGACGCTTTCCCGATCTTTTATCCCAAAGCCTATTACTATAGGTAGGCCAGTAAGATCGCGCAATCTAGTTATATTCTTCTTCACAGAGTCATAATCGCTTAAAACAGCACCCGTCACTCCCTTGAGCGAAACGTAATACAAATAACCTGAGCATAGAGCTGTGATATGCTTAGCACGGCTTTCGCTTGTTGTCGGAGAGACCAAATAGATGGTCTCGACCCCAGCGTCACGCAACAAAGTATGTAATTCAGCTGATTCTGCTGGAGGCATGTCAACAACCAAAACCCCATCGATACCTACTGAAGAGGCCCTGACTGCGAATTTCCGGTAGCCCATAATTTCAATTGGATTCAAGTACCCCATTAGCACTATTGGGGTATTATCATTCTTTTCTCTGAATTGTCTTACGAGCTCCAGCACGTCATCGAGACTAGTGTTTCCTTGGAGCGACCTCTCTACAGAACGCTGAATTACGGGTCCGTCGGAAGAGGGGTCGCTAAAAGGTATTCCCAGCTCGATGATATCAGCGCCCTTATCAACAACCGTATGCATTAGCTGTAAAGTAGTTACAAGATTCGGATCACCAGCTACGAAGTAGGGAATTAGAAGTTTTCCCCTTTCTCCTATGACCCTTTCGGCTGTTCGAGTTATACGACCCATGATGTTCGCTTACAGCTTGATTCCTTCAATCTGTGCCACAGCTTCAATATCCTTATCACCTCGACCTGAAAGATTGATTACTAATGCCTGCTTAGAATTCATTTCAGCAGCAAGTTGCATGGCGTAAGCAACAGCATGACTACTTTCCAGTGCTGGAATAATTCCCTCTAATTCAGTCAGCTGATGAAAGGCTTCTAAAGCTTCACTATCCGTTACAGCAACATAATTCACTCGCTCTAAATCCTTCAGCCACGCATGTTCTGGTCCAACCCCTGGATAATCCAGCCCAGCTGAAACGGAATGGGTATCCATAATCTGGCCAGCAGCATCTGTCATTAGGTAAGTTCGATTTCCGTGAAGCACTCCTGGTTTACCAGCACATAGAGGCGCTGCGTGAGCATCTGTATCCAACCCCTTTCCGCCAGCCTCAACACCGTACATAGCTACCTCAGCACTGTCGAGAAAGGGATGAAAGAGTCCAATAGCATTTGAACCACCGCCCACACAAGCAACTAATGCGTCAGGTAAGCGTCCAATTTGTTCAATTGACTGCGTTATCGTTTCGCGCCCAATGACGCACTGAAAATCTCTTACCATTCGAGGATAAGGATGTGGTCCGGCGACGGTACCTATAATGTAGTAGGTATTGTCCACGTTTGTTGCCCAGTCTCGCAGAGCTTCATTCATTGCGTCCTTAAGCGTGCGAGAGCCAGATTCTACCGGTATGACTGTAGCCCCTAGTAGTTTCATTCGATAAACATTAGGGGCCTGCCGCACGATATCGTCGGCTCCCATGTATATATAACACTCGAGCCCCAACCTAGCTGCAACCGTCGCACTTGCTACTCCATGCTGCCCCGCTCCTGTCTCTGAAATGATTCTCGTTTTATTCATGTGCTTAGCCAACAAGGCCTGGCCAATGGTGTTGTTTACCTTGTGCGCCCCGGTATGATTCAAATCTTCACGCTTCAGATAGATCTGAGCACCACTACAAGTTTCAGTGAGACGCTTAGCAAAATACAGCGGCGAAGGTCTACCTACATAATGTTTGAGTTCATGCTCAAACTCTTTCCAAAAATCCTCGTTCTTAGAGAAATGGTCATACACCTGTGCTAATTCTTCGACAGCGGCAATTAATGTTTCGCCAACAAAAACCCCTCCATAAGGACCGAAATGACCTGAACTATCTGGCCCTTCAAACGCCAAAGAGAGTTCGTCTGCCTTGGGCCCGAATTCAGACAATTTCTGCTCCGCGTGCTGCTTCGATAAATACCTGCATTTTCCATCTATCCTTTATACCGGGTTCTGTTTCTATACCACTGCTGGCATCTACCCCGAACGGCCTAACCTGTTCTATAGCTCGCCTGACATTGCTGGAATTCAGGCCTCCTGCTACAACCAAATTTATACCTTTGATAGCTTTAGCCGCTACGGCCCTTGACCAGTCAAAAGATTCACCTGTGCCTCCTGGCAAATTTTTATCAAAACTATCAAGTAAAATAAAGTTGGCCGAACTATAATTTGAAATAGCACTCGTTATGTCTCGATCGGCTCTCACTCTTAACGCTTTAATATAAGGCAACCCAAATGTCTCGCAAAAGTCCATGGATTCATCTCCATGAAACTGGAGATAATCCACCAACCCAGATTCTGCAACTTCAGAGACCACACTATGCTCTGGATTTACAAACAACCCTACAATTTTTAGGTTCGGTGAAACCCCGGTGATAATTTCACCGGCTTGGCTAAGCGTAACCGACCGAGGACTTCTTTTATAAAACACAAGACCAACGGCATCAGCGCCTAGCTCTGCAGCTGCAATCGCATCCTGCTTCCGCGTAATGCCGCAAATTTTGATCCAGAGCTTAGACAAGGTAGGTTTGAGGTAATAAAAGGGGGGTATTTTATCACAACGAAGCAGTTTCTAGCACGAACCCTTAAATCTTCATTTACCCAGCTATTTGCAAAAAGGCGGGAATCTCGTAGCAGCGCGGCAGGCTGTAATCAGAAGGATATTCTACACCGGTCATATAAAGGCCATCTGGTGCCGCTGTCAATCCACCCTGAGTTCGATCCCTGCAGGCAATTAATTCATTAATCCAATCCGGGCCTCGGCCTCCCTGGCCAACCTCCAGCAGCACACCTGCAATATTGCGAACCATGTGTTGAAGAAAAGCATTGGCTTGAATATCAAACACTATAAACCCGTTTCGCTTACTAACTGCCGCCATTGTTATACGACGAAAAGGAGACTTAGACTGACACCCGGCGGCTCTGAACACAGAGAAATCTTGTTCTCCCAGTAAATATTGGGCTGCTCTATTCATAGCATTTACATCTAGCGGCTTAACAACGTGCGTAGCTCGGTTTTTCATGATTGCTGAAGCTGTTTTGCGCTGATATATAACATATTGATAGCGCCTTGCGGTGGCTGAGAACCGTGCATGAAACTGTTGGTTTACATTCCGCGCCCATAGTACTCGTACCGAGCTAGGTAGAAGGCTGTTAACCCCTCGAGTCCAGGCCTTTTCAGGCCGATCAATAGGACTATCAAAATGGGCCACCTGACACGTAGCATGTACTCCTGCGTCAGTACGTCCAGCACATATAGTTGTAATTTGAGTGTTGGCAATTTGGCTGAGTGCTCGCTCAAGCTCCGATTGCACCGTGACAAGCATAGGTGAAGATTGTTTTTGCCAGCCATTAAACATTGAGCCGTCGTACTCAATGCCCGTGGCTACTCTAATTTCAGCTGATGGAGAAAGTGACAAAACCAGTGCTTGTGTCAGTGGTTGGTTCTTAACATAACGCAACTAATCGTGAGCATTATCGAGAGAAGCGAGTGAATTCTCAGCCTCCTTAATCTGAGCCTCTGATCCTTCCTTTATCACTTCTTGCAGAATTTCCCTAGCCCCATCAACATCCCCCATTTTCTGATACGCGTATGCCAGTTCAAGCTTTGTTGCGGCTTCATCGAGGTTGGAAAGTGACTCGATCTCTTCTATTTCTTCTAGCAATTCAGGCTCATTGTCCGTTAGAAAATCGAGATTATCTGCTTCTTTTTCGCCAACTAGCCCTTCCGACCCTTCTTTATCATACGAGCCAGTTTCTAAACCCGTGCCAACAGCTGCTTTAACACTTGTGTCGGCATCTGATTCACTTTCAAATTGTTCCCCTGCGCCTTGCTTCATATTTCCTTCAGTAGCCGTCCGTCGATGGTTGCTTTCACCCATTGGGTGGAATTCTCTTTCTGCTAATTCATCTATTGATTCATCCTCCGAATCGTATATTTTGTTCCGCCGTAGGAGCAACGCTACCAGTAGAATTACCATTAACGTACTAAAAACCGTAATTAACGCGTTGTTGGTAAAAATGCGGCTAATGTCTTCGATCAAGCTAGTTGATCCTGGCACAGGTTCTGGCGTATCAGGTTCGATAGCAGCAGCGATGCTCTGGGCAATGTCCAGCTCAGCTAGTCGAGCAGCTTCGATAATCGATTCCTGAACCTGAGCAAGTTGCAGGTCCTGCAACCGAACGATTTCTTGGGCGGCAGCGATCTGTATTTCTAATTCCATCAGACGAGAATCAAGTTCTTCCCTCCGCCTTCTGGTGCGGTCTTCCTCTTCCTGCCGGAGTGCTAACTGGGTTTCTAGCTGGTCGATTTGCCTGTCTAACTCAAGATTTTCTTCATAAGCAGACCCTTCTATTCTGCGGGAGGCTTCAGTTAGCTCATCATTAATAGCAATAACGTTTAATTGGCCTAGCGATTGATCACCTTGAGTTAGCGTCGCATCCACAGCCTGTACAAGTGGGTCCGCTTCTATTTCAGAGACTTCCTGAATTTGTCGCGCTACTTCATTGATCGCCGCTTGAGCATCAACCAAGATAATTTCTCGAAGACTGGGTACTCGTAAATCTAAGTCACTGCGCATCCGATTTATGTTGCCGCCGATGAAAGCATTAGGATTAGCAGCTTGAATAGCCAGCATGACTTGCTCAATAGACACCGAATCGTTAGGCCGTACACGCAATGCAATTCCTGACAGGGTATCGGAGGCTAATATCTCGATTTTTTCTGTGATCTGCTGGCGATCGGAAATTGATTGCTGTCCTGCAGTAGCTTGTTCTACTGAGGAAAGTTTTTGGTCAGCGGCGTCTACCTGCGTCGTCAAATCACACAACATTACGCCGAAAACTACGACAGATATTTTTAACATGCTCGCCTGTTCTCTTGTGTTGGGTTTACAAATTTGCTGGCGAATCGATAACTTCAAACATGCGATTTACGTCTTATTAATTTGCGGCCATTTATATGCTATAAGTAATTGAATTTTTTATTATTAGTCGCAATTCGCAGTATTGATTATAAGTAGTTTTTTATCAACTCCTCAGCTATCTGCACGGAGTTTAAAGCAGCTCCTTTTCGTACATTGTCGGCTACCACCCAAAGATTTATGCTGTTGGGCATTGAGATATCTTGCCGAATTCGACCCACGAATACAGAGTCCTGTCCGGCCGATTCATGGACCGCCGTTGGGTACCCCCCATCTTTCCGCTCGTCGATTACCGTTACTCCAGCGCTATTAGACAACAGTTCGCGCACCTGTTTATCTGTAATCGGCTTGTGGGTTTGCACTTGCACTGCCTCAGAATGCCCGTAGAACACCGGTATACGCACACACGTAGCATTAACCTTTATATTGTCATCACCAAATATCTTGCAGGTTTCCCAGCTCATCTTCATCTCTTCTTTGGTATAGCCATTTTCCATGAATTGATCTATGTGCGGCAAGGCATTGAAGGCAATTTGCCGTGGGTAGACTCGACTCTCCGTTTCCCTACCATTCAAAAGGTCACTTGTTTGACGGGCTAGTTCCTCTACTGCCGCTTTGCCTGTACCAGATACAGCCTGATAAGTAGCAACGCTTATACGCTTTATGCCGACAGCATCATAAATGGGCTTTAACGCCACAAGCATCTGGATGGTTGAACAATTGGGGTTGGCGATAATATTACGATTGCGGAAGTCGGCAATCGCATTTGAATTCACTTCCGGCACAACTAGTGGAATGTCATCCTCGAGTCGAAAATAAGACGTGTTATCAATGACAATACAGCCTTTATTTCCAGCCTTAGGAGCATATTCGGCGGAAACACTGCCGCCAGCGGAAAATAATCCAATGTGTGCCTTTTTAAAATCGAATTCAGCAAGATTTTGCACCGTTACAGGCTTGTTTCGGAACATAACCTTCGTACCGGCAGATCGTTCACTGGCGAGGGGATAGAGCTCATCAATTGGGAAATTGCGTTGCTCAAGAATACTCAGCATCGCTTCCCCTACTACTCCTGTTGCACCTATTACAGCAACATTGTAACTACTCATAGTAACCTCTCCGCTAGCCAACCCGCTTGTTAATCCTATCAACCTCTAATTTCACGTAAATTAACTCAATTCAGGTGCGTTAAAATTCCATGGTGTCTGTTTGCTCCAGCGAGCTTCAAATGCACTGATTGCGCCTGCGTCCTCTAACGTTAATGCAATATCATCCAGGCCGTTCAGTAGGCAGTGTTTATTGAACTCGTCGACTTCAAAAGAGATCAAACTGCCGTCCGGCTTTATAATAGATTGCTCAAACAAATTGATCTCCAGCTCATATCCTTCGTTAGTCTCAACGGCCTCGAATAAACCACTAATCACTTCTCGATCAAGCACGATGGGCAATAATCCGTTTTTGAAACAGTTATTGGAGAAAATATCGGCAAAACTAGGGGCCAATAATGCGCGAAATCCATAGTCTTCAAGCGCCCAAGGAGCGTGTTCCCGACTCGACCCACAACCAAAATTATCTCGGGCCAACAAAACTGAAGCTGCCCGATATCTCGGCTGATTAAGCACAAAATTCGAGTTAAGCAAACGCTGGCTGTTATCAGCATCAGGTTGGCCCTTATCCAGATAACGGTGCTCATCAAACAGGTTAACTCCAAATCCAGTGCGTCGAATGGATTTTAGGAATTGCTTAGGGATAATATAGTCGGTATCGACATTCGCCCGGTCTAATGGCAGAACTATTCCTTTCTCTATACTAAATTTTCTCATGTTTACTCTGTATCTATTTGTATTTGCTTATATTTTTAATATATATTCAAGTTAAATTAAGTTCCTAACGTCCACAAAATAACCATGGATAGCGGCCGCTGCAGCCATACCTGGACTTACAAGATGCGTCCGTCCTCCAAAACCCTGCCTCCCTTCAAAATTACGATTAGATGTTGATGCACAATGCTTACCCTCTCCCAACTGGTCCGCATTCATAGCTAGGCACATGGAACAACCGGGCTCACGCCATTCTAAACCAGCATCTTTGAAGATTTGGTCCAACCCTTCAGCCTCAGCTTGTCGTTTGACTAGGCCCGAACCTGGTACAACCATCGCCTGTTCGACGTTTGCCGATATTTTTTGCCCTTGTACTATCATCGCGGCTTCCCTGAGATCTTCAATGCGAGAATTGGTGCAGGAGCCTATAAATATGCAATCTAGCTTAATATCTTGGATCAGCATGCCACCGACTAATCCCATATATTCCAGGGCTTGCTCAATATTGCCGCGCTTGGTCTCATCCTGCTCCTCTGAAGGATCTGGTACGCGCCCTGTAACTGGGGCTACCATTTCTGGAGAGGTACCCCATGTTACCTGCGGTTCAATATCTGCGCCTTCTAAGTCCACTATACGATCGAACACCGCATCCTCATCGCTTACTAACTGTCGCCATGCAGAAACCGCCTGTTCCCACAATTCGCCGGTGGGAGCAAATGGGCGTCCTTTGATGTAGTCAATGGTGGTATCGTCTACGGCTATCAGACCAGCCCTAGCGCCAGCTTCAATGGACATATTACAAATCGTCATCCGGGCTTCGATCGACAATGAAAGTACAGCATCGCCCCCGTATTCAATTGTATAGCCCGTTCCACCAGCGGTCCCGATCTTACCAATAATTGCTAGGACCACGTCTTTTGCAGTAACACCCCGCTTTAGCTGACCATTAACGCGTACTAACATATTTTTCATTTTCCGTTGAATCAGGCATTGAGTGGCAAGCACATGCTCAACCTCAGACGTACCAATACCATGAGCCAAGGCACCAAGGGCACCGTGTGTTGAGGTATGTGAATCACCGCAAACGATTGTCATGCCTGGCAGGGTTACGCCTTGTTCTGGGCCAATGACATGCACAATTCCTTGACGTTTATCATTCATTTCAATCTCTAAAATATTGAATTCACGACAATTTTCGTCCAAGGTTTTAACCTGTAGCTTAGATACCTGATCCTGTATTCCGGCTAATCCTTGGCTCCGTTCGTCTATGGTAGTGGGTACATTATGGTCTGGAGTGGCCAAATTGGCTCCGGCTCGCCACGGGGAACGACCCGCCAATCGAAGACCTTCAAAGGCCTGTGGCGAAGTTACTTCATGGATTAGATGTCTATCAATATACACAAGGGCAGTGCCATCATCTCGCTCCTTAACCAAGTGGGATTCCCAAATCTTGTCGTATAGAGTTTTTCCAGCCATGCCTATTACCAAATTAATCTATATTATTACAATAATTATATAATTAATTGTTTTAATTAATTATATTTTCTAATATCGGATTTAAGTTAAACGGGCGTCGATGAGGGTTTTCGCTGACAACCCGTCTGACCACGGTCTCGTAAAAAGTGGTCCATAAGCACCAAAGCCAACATCGCTTCAGCAATGGGCGTAGCACGGATTCCAACACAGGGATCATGCCTGCCTGTCGTAACCACTTCATCCGCTTTGCCCTTCATGTTTATGGATTTACCGGGTATCCGGATGCTGGAGGTTGGCTTCAGCGCAATACTAGCTACGATATCTTGCCCGCTGGAGATTCCTCCTAGAACCCCTCCAGCATTATTGCTCATAAATCCCTCAGGGGTAATCTCATCTCTGTGCTCTGTGCCTTTCTGGCTCACAGACGAAAACCCCGCCCCAATTTCCACTCCTTTTACAGCATTGATGCTCATTAATGCCTTAGCAATATCTGCGTCAAGCCTGTCAAAAATGGGTTCACCCAGTCCTGCTGGCACATTGGATGCCTGAACGTTAATGCGGGCACCAACCGAATTACCCTCCTTAGAAAGCGTCGTTATGTAATCTTCCATTTCCTTTACTTTCGAAAGATCAGGACAAAAGAATGGATTTTGTTCAATTACTGTAAAATCCACACTTTCAATGCAGATAGGGCCCAATTGGCTAAGATAACCTGTAATTTCGGTTCCACACTCTTGATTAAGATATTTCTTCGCGATTGCACCCGCTGCTACACGCATAGCAGTTTCGCGTGCCGATGCACGACCCCCGCCACGATAGTCTCGAATACCGTATTTTTTCCAATAACTATAGTCGGCGTGCGCTGGGCGAATTTTTTCCTTAATTTGGCTGTAATCTTTCGTTCTTTGATCAATATTTTCTATCAATAATCCTATAGGTGTACCTGTCGTCATGCCTTCGAAAACACCTGAAAGTATTTTTACAGCATCATCTTCCCGTCGTTGGGTAGTAAATCGAGTTTTACCCGGCTTACGTCTATCTAGATCCCGCTGCATGTCTTCTTCTGATAATGGCAATCCGGGAGGACAGCCATCGACCACACAACCGAGCGCAGGCCCGTGGCTTTCACCAAAGCTGGTTACTGTGAATAATTTACCGAAAGTATTTCCTGACATCTATAACTCGAGTAACGGAATATAAGGCTAGCTGGGGGAGAAAAAGCACAGCATTTTACACTAGTTCCTGTCTTGGAATACAGCTAAGTCGACCGAGTTGTATTAAGGCCATTTATAAATAAAGCTGGCGGTACACGATCCAATTCGGCCGCACTCAAGGCCAATACACCTCCGCCTCCGCGTTCAAACTCTAACCAAAGTAACGGAACATTCTTCAGTGTCTCTGACAATAGTTTTGAAGAAGATCCAACTTCCATGATAATTAATCCAGTTTCACTCATATAGTGTGCCGCATCGTTTAGTATTCGTAAGGGAATCTCAAGCCCTTTCGCTTTACTCAGTAACCCGATAAGCGGTTCATGTTTATATTCAGCTGGCAGGGAATCAAGCTCCTCTTTAGATACGTAAGGTGGATTAGTCACAATCAAATCATAGGTGCCGGACAATCCCTTAAAAAGATCGGAATGAACGACAGAAACTCGATCTAATAGACCGTGAAGCTCGATATTTTCCTCCGCCAGTTGCAAACAATCAGCAGAAATATCTACCATATCTACATAACTCTCAGGAAACGCTAGAGCACAAGAAATCCCAATGCAACCGCCACCACAGCACATATCAAGAATTTTTTTAGGCTGATCCTTTAACAACGGCTCAAACCGGTTTTGGACAAGCTCAGCTATCGGTGATCGGGGAATAAGTGCGCGTTTATCACAAATGAATTTATGACCTGCAAACCAAGCTTCTTTTACGAGGTAAGCCGTAGGTGTTTTCTCTAACATGCGCTCGACCACCACCCGCTCGAGTCGCTGTTGTTGCACACCCGAAAGCTCTTTTTTCAAAGTTGCGGAGTCCCGGGAAAACTCAATACCGAGTATGCTATAGATCAGGTAAATAGCCTCATCGCGTGAACTTTCAGTACCGTGCCCGAAGAATAACTCTGCCTCGGCAAACCTGTCTGATACATCATTTATGTAATCAATTACCTTCATCGTGAATCAGCCCTTAATAGAAACCAACCTACAGACAAAAAGACTTTACCATTTTTTGTGGTTATCGTAGGGTAGCCGCATAATTTACATCTAGGGGAAAAAATAGTTTACATAATGGAAAATGCCTATCTACAGATACTGCACGAAATTGGGGAAGACCCCGAGAGAGCCGGGTTAAAAGATACTCCTCAGAGAGCGGCAAATGCTATGCGTTTCCTGATGCAAGGATATGGAGTGAATATCGACGACGTAATTAATAATGCTCTATTTCCTTCATCTACAGATGAAATGGTTATCGTGAAAAATATAGAGCTCTATTCGATATGCGAACATCATATGTTGCCATTTATTGGAAAGTGCCATGTTGCCTATTTGCCTAAAGGTAAAGTAATAGGTCTTTCAAAAATTGCCCGCTTGGTCGATGTTTTTGCCAGGAGGTTACAGATTCAAGAAACCCTTACCAACCAAATCGCTAATTGCATCGTGGATAAAACCGAAGCTGCGGGGGCCGCCGTTATTATCGAAGCTCAGCACATGTGTATGATGATGCGCGGCGTCGAGAAACAGAATTCCGTCATGACTACATCTTGTATGCTAGGTGCTTTCAGAGATAGTCACAGCACGCGCAATGAATTCTTGTCTTTATTAAACTAGCGGTCGTATGACTTAGCGGAGTACCACTTCAATTCTATTCTGGCAGTTACCTGTACCACAGTTAGGAGCCAGAGGCCCAACGCCTTGGGCGATAATACGGCTACCGTCAATACCTAGATTCTGAAGCTGTTGTTTTAAAAGTTCGGCTCGCATCAAAGAACGCGCCAGTAAAGAATCCAATGAATCGGAACCACCCAGGTGTACTACTAAGTAAATATTAAGCGACGTATCAGTTTCTAACATATTAGCAATCGGTACCAAATCACTCTCAATGGTTAATTGATTATCAGCAATAAAATTCAAGAATGGTGCTATCACGCTTCCCTGTTCGCGCAGAGTTGCCAGTAACTCATTGGTTTCTATGATATCGATTCGAGTTTTAGTCCCGCCTACCTCGATAATTTCAAGATAAGCGTAGATTCTTCGATTACCCCGGGTGATGATATAAAGGGCTAGGTGTGACGAAGTTTCTAAGCCATTATCCGCACGTACAGCCAAGTAGTACTGATTGCGCTCCGGACCGTAGAGAATGCGATTGCCAAAAATGTCGTTGGCCCAGTAATTACTGCTACCACAGCCTCTGCCACTGCAGGTGAATAAGTCGGTATAATTGCGTTCCTGCAGTTGTTGCTGGAAAAAGTTGTAAACATCCTCACCTGTAAATTCTTGAGAAACCTCATAGATTATTTTAGTTACATCACCCCTTAATCTTTCGGAACTTTCTGGAGTGACCAGCCCTCGTGTTCTTTGCAAGCTACTTAAAACCAACCGATAGTTAACATCTTCGTCAAATTCGACGCTTATAATTTCTGAATCAGGAAATCGATCGAACAAGGGGTGATCGTTATAATTTGTTGATACACCGGCAAGTTGCGCAAAAGCGCTTACTCCTAGGAACGGTAATAAGGCGCCAAATAACTGTACTATTTGTTTCATGATTTCAAAATATGTTTAGTCTGTTTGCAGTCAAACGCCACAGATTTCTCAAAGTTACACAACGGAGAGTACATTTTTCTCCTCAGCCCGCGCTAGTAATACTGCGTATCAATGGTGTCAGCAAGGGAGACCTCAAGAAGTTGCCTTGCAGCATGTATATCAAATTTGCTTTCCCCTATTAATACCATCCCGATTTTGGTTCAAAATAGGATAGGCTGCCTAAGTAAAAGTTTCCTTTTCCACAACTCTATTTCTGCTACCGACTTACTCAGACTTCTTAGTCGCTGAGTTTCTACTAGCTGTCTTTTTCTTTGCTACTTTCTTAGCCGCTGGCTTCTTGTTTATCACGGTATTTTTCTTGTCCTGCTTGATTTCGTTGCTGACATTTAAATCGTCATTTTCAGCTTTTGGGAAATCTGAGAATGGGAACGGTTTAGTATCCGTAACATAAGACATAAACTGCACTATTTGGAAGACATATGCGCTTAGCGCGACACCGAGTGAACGAAGGTTAGCATTGCTCTCACCGGTAATTATGACAAACAACATTTGTGCAATCATCAATACCAAGAGAACTAGAAAAACCGGGTACAATACAACAGCAAAAGCAACCATTAATATAATCCGGACCCAGACAGAGGACTGCTTCAGGTTATCAATAATATTATCCAGCTTTTCCGACATAGTTACTCCTTTAGTGTTCTGCTAGGGTTTTTTCTCTATTGGCTGCAAATTCTACATCTAAAGCCTGCTCGCCTAACATTAACGAAGAGATGATATTAGTCATAGACTCTCTTTCATATATTATTTTAAATAGCCCAGTGGCGAGTGGCATATAGACTCCCAACTCTTCTGCTTTCTCTTTAACTTGTTTTAGCGTATTGACTCCTTCTGCCACCTGCCCAACTTCCTCAGCAGCCTCTTCTATAGACTTGCCTTGCCCAAGAGCTAGCCCAAGCCGATAATTACGGCTAAGCGGGGTCGAACAGGTCACTATCAGATCCCCAACGCCAGACAACCCGAGAAAAGTCATAGGATCAGCTCCAAGCTCGCTTCCGAACCTTGCCATTTCTGTTAGGCTGCGCGTCACCAGCATGCTATTAGTGTTATAACCCATTCCTAGCGCATGAGCTATTCCCGCTATAATGGCATATATATTTTTGAGTGACCCCCCTAACTCGACACCGAACATATCGTCATTAGTGTACACTCGAAAAAATTCCGATTTGAGGATCTCCTTTACCCTTTCTCTTACTTCTTCATGATTGCTCGCGATTACCGTTCCTGTCAGGTTTTTGCTGGCTATTTCCTTGGCCAAATTAGGGCCGCTGAGCACCCCCACGACTGCTTTTGGTGCCTCTTCAATGAGAATCTGGCTCATAAGCACAAAAGAATCTACTTCGATTCCCTTAGTGGCGCTAACAAAAATTGCCTCCTCCAATGAATGCCGCACAACATTTTTTACAACATCACGGAAAGATGAGCTAGGTACCGCCACGAATATGATTTCGCTACTGCCTACAGCGGTCACCATATTCTCTGTAGCAACTACCCGTTCATTCAGCTTGTAACCCGGAAGATACTGCGAATTTTCATGAGCAGTGTTAACTTCGCTAACCATTTCTTCGCTGCGCATCCAGAAACGCACATCATGACCGTTAAGGGCTATGATGTTTGCAATAACAGTACCAAAACTGCCACCACCGATAACGGAAATGATGCTCAAACTCTTATTACTCCTTTAAAGAATTTCTGCAGGCAACAAATTGTTGTATTCATAATAGTCCTATTGAGCCTCAATACCAAGGAGGCCGCTTGGAAACGGGCTATTTGCGCCTCACACAGCATTTGTGAGGCAAAGAGGGACTGCTCAGAGAATCCATACTCGGCCTCCCTAACAATCAATTCTGATTAAGATTAGACGAACTGGTGTCGGTCACAGCATTGATCAGTAATTAAGTAATTAGTCACCACCAAAATTACTTAAACGTGTACAGATATTGCTTCAATAATTGCCATAATTGGTGCTGGGTATACCCCTAACGCAAGCAACAAGACAAACAGAATGGCGAGCACTCCCAAGGCGCTCAAATTTTCCATTCTAGTGCCTACTAAAATATTGTCACCGCTAACTGGCATAAGCATACGATAGACGATACGCAGGTAGTAATATAATCCTATTCCACTGCCAACAATTAAGACGCTCAGTAACATCCAAAGTTCGGTTTCAACACCTGCCAGAAATACATAGAATTTGCCGATAAAACCAACCGTGAGCGGGATTCCGGCTAAAGACAGCAACATACCGGTAAACACAGCCGCTAACCAAGGGGAGCGCCAAAATAAACCCTGATAGTCCGTAACCCTATCTAATTCGTTTTGGCTCGATGAAAAAATTGTTAATACACCAAAGGCGCCCAGGGACATTATGACATAAGCTAATAAGTAAAAAGTTACAGCTTCTATGCTGACAGTGCCTACGGCAAAAAAGCTGGCGATAACTGCTATCAACAAGTAGCCCATGTGTGCAATCGATGAATAAGCCAGGATACGCTTAAGATTATCTTGCATGAGTGCTAATAGGTTACCAACCATAATGGAAATGACAGCGATAATTGAAAATACCGCTACCACTGACTTGAAGGTTAATGCGCCTGAAATTTCAACAAACCGAAGCAACACAACAAACATTGCCGCCTTGCCAATGGTTGCCAAATATGTCGTCGAAGGTATTGGAGACCCTTCGTAGACATCTGGCGTCCAGATATGAAAGGGCGCTAGAGATAACTTGAATGCAATACCTGCCGAGATCAATGATACTGCAGCAATGGTATAGGTATCACTAATTACTAATCGGGCATCAAGCAAACTACTAAATGCTAGAGTGCCGGTTTGCGCATAAATTAGGGCCATACCGAACAGCATGAATCCTGACGCGGTAGCAGACAATACCAGATATTTTACAGAGGCTTCTAACGCATATTTGGCTGAATCTTTACAGCGTACCGTATAAGCTATCATTCCATATAGCGACATGCTGAGTGTTTCCAGGCCCAATACCATTCCGACAAAATGGTTCGTGCTTACCATAACAACTGAGCCAACGGTTGCTATTCCAAGAAGTAGATAATACTCCTCCTTCTGATCTTCCAGATCAGCTAGGTAGTTAAAACTAAATATTGCGATAAACATAGCTGCGACACAAATGACCACGGTGAAAAACAAGCTATATTGGTCGATGATCATCAACGGCGAGACCTGTTTATTTGTGTAAGGCAGAATTACCGCTGCTACAATTGCAGCTAGCATCAAACCGAGCACAGTAACGCTCACCGTTAGTATGTAACTGCGACGAATTCCAATGGCGGCCATAGCCAATACCACGGTACTTGTCACTATAATAAGGGGCATTAACGGTAGAAAATCGCTAAAAGTTAGATTCATTTCAGTTTTGGCCTACGATTGCTACCAGATTTTCTGAGTTAAAGAGCAAGTTGTTTACTGTTTCGGCGGACAAGCCCAGAAATGACTGTGGATATATACCCATCCATATCAAACCAACTATCATTGCACCAAAATAAACCATCTCCCGACGATTCAAATCGAGAAAATTACTATCGTCGAAATTTTTGCTTGCATACTCTCCGTGGAAGATCTTCTGGATTACCCACAGCGAGTACACCGACGCAAAAATCAAACCTAAGGCCGAGATAACCGTGAGAGGTATATTTGACTGAAACGCACCTAAGAGCACTAGGAACTCACCGATAAAATTCCCAAGCCCCGGCATTCCCAACGCAGCTATTGAAAAGAAGAGAGCCACTGCTGCCATACGGGGCACCTTTGGCCAGAACCCGCCCATGTCTAGCATATTACGTGTATGTATCCGATGCTCCAGACCACCAGCTAGCATAAAGAGTGCTGCTGCACTTAGACCATGGGCTAGTATGGTTATTACAGCCCCTTGCAGCGCCTGCTCATTCCAGGCGTACACGCCTAGTGTTACAAACCCCATATGACTAACACTGGTATAGGCAATTAATCGTTTTATATCAGTCTGAGCTAACGCCATTTTTGCGCAATATAAGATACTGATGGCAGCAAGAGTCATGGCCACAGGCGCAAAGTCCATTGAAGCTTCCGGAAAAAGTGGCACTGCAAACCGAATCAAACCGTAGGCACCTGTCTTAAGCAAGACGCCTGCTAGAATTACGCTACCTGGAGTGGGTGCTTGGCTATGCGCATCCGGCAACCAGGAATGGAATGGCACGCTGGGCAACTTAGTAGTAAAAGCAACGAAAAAGCCCAACATAATCCAAATCTCGAGACTACCCTTAGTCTCTAAGCGCAGCAGATCATAATAGTTAAAACTATACGTTCCAAACTGATTATGATGAAAATAAGCTAGCGCTAGGATAGCCACCAGCATCAACAACCCGGTAACCTGAGTAAAAATAAAGAATTTCATCGCCGCATAGTTTTTATTTTCGTGACCCCAGATGGCTATTATGAAATACATTGGGATTAGCATTACTTCCCAAAAAAAGAAAAATAAAAACAGGTCAAGTGCCGTGAACACGCCTAACACCCCAGCCAACGTCCACAACAAATTAAAATAAAAAAAACCAGTCCGCTCAGTTATTTCATCCCAGGCAGAACCAATCGCGATAATTCCAAGAAATACTGTTAACGACAGTAAAAGGGCGCTCAATCCGTCGGCCGCCAAGTAAAAGGAAATACCAAACCGCGGCAACCAAGATGCGTTTACGCTAGCAAGTAGTTCTTTTTCTCCATTGCTTCCGTTTAACAGTACTAGCACCAATACCATACCCAATAACATAGTAATCAGGGCTATAGCTCTAGGATAATTGGGGTTGATTTTCTCTGAAACCCAAGCGGCGACACCACCTGCGAAGAGCAGACTAATCAGCATAACGAGGATCAAAGTATCGCCCCCAGAGTAATGACGAATACTAAACCAGCGGCAACAGTCAAGGTATACCAGCGCAAGTAACCTGTCTGTGTTTTGACCATCATACGATTTGCAGTACTAGATAGCTCAATTAGGAAATCATAAAACTTGTCGACAATATCATTCTTATTTATGCGGGCCAGCCATAAGAAGGGGTTGACGAATAATCGATTATAAAGTGTGTCCATCCCCCAACCATTGAACCAGAATTTGTGCAGACTCTGCGCAAATGGACTGGCCATTATCCTGGCGATGGAAAACGTGCGAGTACCGTAGAAAAGATAGGCTATACCTATTCCTAAGAGTGGCACCACGATCATTATTCCATGTATCAAGGAGCTTACATGATGCTCCTCATGGGATTCGCCTTGACTGAAAATAATATCCAGTGGCAAATTCATGTACCCCGCAAACAGCGAGCCGACCATCAGAACAACTAATGGACCCGACATGTTCCAGCCGCCAAATTCTTTTCCCTTATCGTGCCCGTCACTCTCACCGAAAAACACTACAAAAAATAATCGGAAAGTGTAGATGCTGGTTAAAAAAGCACCTATGACTCCCCCCAACCATAACCACAACCCTACCCCGTCGACTTCCAAAGCCCCAAGAAGAATTTCGTCTTTGCTGAAGTAACCGGAAGTCAAAGGGAATGCAGTCAGCGCTAAACTACCGATCAGGAACGAGTAAAACGAAACTGGCAACTGCTTGCGTTTGCCACCCATCTTAAAGATATTCTGCTCGTGATGAAGACTTAGAATCACAGTCCCTGCCGCAAGAAATAACAGGGCCTTAAAGAAAGCATGGGTCATTAGGTGAAAAATTGCCGCTGACCAGGCGCCTGCTCCAAGACCGAGGAACATGTATCCTATTTGGCTCACAGTGGAATAGGCCAAAATCCGTTTGATATCGGTCTGAGTAAGTGCGGTAAACCCAGCCATGAGTAATGTAATTAACCCAATCCACGCGACCAGAATTTGTACCGAGGGCGCCATTTCGAACAATGTGTGAGTGCGTGCTATAAGGTAGACACCCGCTGTTACCATGGTAGCGGCGTGGATGAGAGCACTAATCGGTGTTGGGCCAGCCATGGCATCTGGCAACCAGGTCTGTAGTGGTAATTGAGCTGATTTACCAACCGCGCCACCAAGCAGTAGTAGTGATACAGCCACAGCTAACCCTGAACCCACTGCCCATTGCATCTCTGCAGCGTGAAGCATGTCTTGGATATTCAACGTTCCGAGGCTTGCAAACAAAAGGAACAAACCGATAGCCATCGAAGTATCGCCAACCCTGGTAACCACAAAGGCTTTACGAGCAGCGTAACCATTTTCGGGATTGGTGTACCAGAAACCGATAAGCAAATAACTGCACAGACCTACACCTTCCCATCCGAGGTAAAGCACTACCAGGTTATCCCCCAGCACCAGCATTAACATGGCAGCCACAAATAAATTCATGTATGAAAAAAACCGACTGTAATTCGGATCATCAGCCATATACCCAGTGGCATACAGATGAATTAGGAAGCCGATCCCAGTGATGACCAACATCATGGTCAGTGATAAACCATCGAGATAGAAATTAAAACTGGCGTCAAAACCGCCTACTGCCATCCAGACCCATGCTTCCTTAACAAAGAACTCTTCCCCACTACCTATAAAACGCAACGCGATGATTAAAGCTACTAGAAAGGAAAGTCCGATTGAGCCTGCGCCGATGATAGCAACTGCACGTTTTGGCAAATTGCCTGCTGTTAGAATTAAGATTAGAAAGCCCAGCAGCGGAAGGGTGGGCAACAACCAAATATAATCAAGCATATAACTTACTACCCCTTCACCCTAGTATCTTTTTATCCCTTCATCTCACTCAATACATTGATGTCCACGGTCTGGAACCGCCGGTACATCTGAATTATGAGCCCCAGCCCTACCGCCACTTCCGCTGCTGCCAATGTAAGAATCATCAGAAACATTACCTGTCCTTCGGCATGCTCCCAGCGGGCGCTGGCTACAATAAAAGCTAACCCACTGGCATTAAGCATGATCTCGAGTGACATCAACACAAACACAATATTGCGTCTAGTTAAGACCCCAATGAGACCTAGAGTGAATAGAATGCTAGCTAAAATGAGACCATGTTCGATTGGAATACTTTCCATTAACAAGTCCATTTTTCTTTATTAGTTAGTTCCATGTTATTTCTTTGCCAGGTGATAAGCCGCTACCAAGCCTGCAAGTAACAATATAGAAGCCAGCTCCACTGCCAACACGTAAGGGCCAAACAGCAAAACACTTACTTCCAACACGCCCACCTGGATTGGAGCCAATTCATAATCATATCGCATGAGCACATTTATCAACTGCACAAGTAATACCGACGACATAATTGCCGGTGCTATCCACCCTTTAAGGGATAACCAAGTTCGTTCTTCATCCCGGGTATGCTGACCAAGATTAAGCATCATGATTACAAACAAGAACAAAACCATGATCGCCCCCGCATACACGATAGCTTCTAGGAGAGCGGCAAACGGCGCACCTAATACATAAAAAATAACGGCTACCGCCAACAGTGATAGAATCAGATAAATCAGTGCATGGACAATATTGGTTTGCACAATAACTGCCACAGTCGACAAAATAGCAATTACGGCGGCTAAATAAAAAAGAATCATCATGGCAGCAAACTCTTGACGTCTACCGGCGATGCTTCGTTTATTGCCTCACCCTTCTCTTTACCTTCAATCTTCATCCCACTGACACGGTAAAAATTGTAATCGTGATATTTTCCAGTGCCATTAATCAGTAAGTCTTCCTTTTCCCACACCATGTCCTGTCGAACATATTCGGCCATTTCAAAATCCGGTGTAAGCTGGATCGCATTCGTTGGACAGGCTTCTTCACAGAAGCCACACATAATGCAGCGTGAAAAATTAATGCGGAAAAACTCCGGATACCATCTGCCATCTGCCATTTCACCCTTTTGCAAAGCAATGCAATCAACTGGACAAGCAACCGCGCATAAATTGCAAGCTACACAGCGCTCTTCCCCATCCGGATCGCGACTTAAGATAATCCGGCCTCGCCACCGGGGAAACATATAGGGCTCAGTGTCCGGGTACTCAACAGTGTCAGCTTTTGTAAATAGTTTTCTAAACACCATCCACAATGTTCTTATTTGACTGAGCAATGTGTCTTTAATTAGTGCGAGCATGGACCTATGACTCTCTTCATCTTATTGGTTATTCAATATAATAAAACCGGTTACAAGTAGGTTAATCAGTGACACTGGCAATAAAAATAACCAACCATAATTCATTAACTGGTCGTATCTAGGCCGCGGTATGGCTGCGCGCAGCAAGATAAAAAAAGCAATAAATAGCGAGGCTTTTAACGCAAACCAAAAAATTGGGGGTAAGAATGACGGCCCTAACCAGCCCCCAAAAAACAGCACTGTAATGAGCGATGAGACCAGTACCAGCCCTATATACTCAGCCACGAAAAACATACCGAATTTCAAGCCAGAGTACTCCGTGTGGTAACCCGCGCAAATCTCCTGCTCCGCTTCAGGGATATCAAAAGGTAAGCGGTGACTCTCAGCAACACCAGCAATCAAAAATATAACGAAACCAATAAATTGTGGCACTACATACCAGGTATCCGCTTGATCTTCGACAATTACACGAAGATTAAAACTACCAGACAAAGCCACTACGCCCAATAATGATATACCCATGAAAACCTCGTAGCTGACCATTTGCGCTGCGGCTCGAAGACTACCTAGTAAAGCATATTTATTATCTGAAGAAAGACCCCCAAGCATTACACTGTAAGCACCAAGCGAAGCCATCGCTAATACAAACAATACGCCGACATTTGAATTGACAACACCAATATTCGGAGCAAATGGAATCACGGCAAAACTTAGTAATACGACCGTCATAATAATAGCCGGAGCTAATACAAAACTTAGCCGATCGGCAAATCGAGGTACCCAATCTTCTTTTGTAAATATCTTAACCATATCAGCGACGACCTGGAGCAAACCAAACCAACCAACACGATTAGGGCCTAATCGTTCCTGCCAAAAACTCAGTAGTCGCCGTTCTACCCAGATCAGCATGGCAGCTACTATTATAACGACACCTAATACCAACCCGATTGTCAATCCTGATCCGATTTCGAGGGTAACCATTTAGCAATCTCCCTCGTAAAGATCGCTGACAATCAGCCCCTTAATCGTTCGCTTATCGAGAAGACCTTCGACCTTATGAATCATAATACCCGCACCAAGCGAATGCGCGTTTAATTGATTATCACCGCAGTAAACCACTGCTGTGCCTGGCTCGATTCTAGAGCGAATACAAACAATCACGATATCGTCGTTTCTATCGAGCCTAACTAAATCCCCTTGCTCTAATCCGCGGGCCTTGGCATCTTGCGGAGAAAGACCAACATAAGCGTCAGTCATGCGTTGTTGAATAGATTCGGATCTGGCACTTAATTCATCGCTACCAAAAATTTGGTAGGCTAATATAGCTTTTAAAGCCTCTTTCGATATATCCGGCGTATGAGAAATTGCTGGATAAAACAAACTCGTCTCAGAGCGCTCAATCAATAAGGCGCCGGTATTACCTTGTTTTAACTCTCCATTTATCTCATCCTGAAATTTACTAATAGATTGGTTTGAGTTCCATTGTGGAGACCAAGTAGCACTGAGTATTGTAGAGTCCTTTGTTGAAGGGATTCCTTCCATTGAGAAAGCTAATACTGACTGGTCATCTACAGGTTGTTTTGGCTCATGAACATTCAGGTTTGCCTCCGTAGCAGTGCGTCCACTATAGCGATGTAACTGTCGTGGCACCTTCATGCCCGCTGCGAACTCTTGAGTGTTGGGTAGCAAGGTGTCAAGTTTGTCAAAACTCTTGGCTTCTTTCGCGCAACGGCTAATCATAACTTCAACGCTGCCTTTTTGAATATCACTGAGCCACCGCCACGCAGGAAGTGCTTTAGAAGGATTGCGGTGAACTTGAAAGCTCAGCTGTGCTCTGCCCTCATAATTGACATAAGTCGATTCATGTTCTGAAAATCCAGTGCTGGGCATTACCACGTCCGCGCGCTCCGTTGTGGCATTAGGTAACTGATCGATTACCACTAATGTTTCCAACTTAGATAGCGCATTGTTTACCAAATGTTGGTCAGCACGTCGGTAAAGATCATTTTCGATAATGATTACTTTCTTGATCGAACCGTTATTCATCTTCTCAAGGGCATCACCGAGCTTATTATTTTCGTTTGCCAATAAGCTTACGCCGATGGTATTAACTTCAGGCACTGTGAGACAAAGGTCTATAACTTGTCCTTGTTTCACATGCAAAGCTCGAGCTATGTTCGCAGCCGCCTGAATTAAGGCTGGAGTGTTCGCCGTCGATCCTGCAATTATAAGTGGTCGTTCAGCCTGACTAAGCTGTTTTCCTATCCGGTCCACGACAGATTCAAATTTAGAGTCAAAATTCGCTGGATCTGGAGCTTCTCCCGAAAGTCTTGCTGCGATTGCAAAACCAATATTTGCTAACACGCTCGGAGCATCGATTACACTGTCAGAACTTAAATCATCCAATCTAGTGACATAGCTACTCAGAATTGCCAACGGACTATGTTCATTCTGGGCAAGTTCACGCACTGCCGCATCCTGCCAATGGGGAATATTGGCGCCCTTCGCTAATTTCTGGGCTTTGTTACGAACGGACTGCCTCAGAGCCAATGCAATTCGAGGAGCGACATTAGTTAAATCTTCCCCTAGAACTACCACCGCATCGGCCTTTTCAATTTCTCGGACACTGGGACTATGAAAGGCTTTATCACGACCTAACTTAAGAATTAGTTGCAGAGCTTCATGTTCCGTATCGGCTAAACCGGAATAAAAATTGCTTTCGCCAACTAGAGAGCGTAACGCAAAATTTGATTCATTACTGGCCCTTGGGGAACCTATACCAACATAATCTTCATCTTTAAATTCTTTAAGCAAAGCCTGCAGTTCAACCCCGTCAATAGAAGACGACTTCCCATTGGCATGTTTAGTCGGTACGGTAAACCTAGAGTTGCTGTTTATATAATCAAATCCGAAGCGACCCCGATCACAAATAAAATAACCATTCACTTCGCTGTTATAGCGATTAACAATTCTACGGAGTTCACCATAGCGCTCCCCTGGTGTGGTGTTACAGCCAACAGCACAACCAGTGCAGACACTTGGTCCCGTCTGTAAATCCCATTTCCGAGCGTAATGTTCACTGAAGGGTTTATCCGTAAATACTCCCGTCGGGCAAACTTCTACTAGATTGCCACTGAACTCACTTTCAAGCACGCCATCTTCAAGGCGCCCAAAATAAGTGTGGTGATGAGATGCTTGGGCCGAGAGATCGGAGCCGCCAGCATAATCATCATAAAACCGCACACAACGATAGCAGGTTATACAGCGGTTCATCTCGTGATTGATGAAAGGCCCGAGATATTGGTTACGATGAGTGACCTTGTTCTTGTCATAACGACGATAATTATGACCTGACATCAATGTCATGTCTTGAAGATGACACTCCCCGCCCTCTTCACATACTGGGCAATCGTGTGGGTGGCTGATCATTAAGCTTTCAATAACACGAGCACGCATACTTTTAGCTATTTCATTGTTAATAGAAATTATGCTTCCATCTGTGGCAGGTGTCATGCAGGCCATAACCAATAGGCCTTCTTCATCATCGGCGTCACGATATTGTTTCACCGCACACTGGCGGCACGCACCCACTGAACCCATACAGGGGTGCCAGCAAAAGTACGGTAAATCGAGGCCCTGCGACAGACATTCATGTAGCAGGTTGTTATCGGGATTTACTTCGTATTCGATCCCATCAACAACGATTTTTGCCATCTAATTTCTTGCTCCATCTAAACTAATGCTTGTAAGGGCATCGCTTTTCTTTAATATGTCTATGAAAGTCTTCAGCAAAGTACTTTAATCCACTGCCCAGCGGGGCGGTCGCTCCCGGTGCTAGCGCACAAAATGTGCGACCCGGCCCTAGATAATCGACATGTTCGTGCAGAATCTCTAGGTCCTTTTCGCTGCCGCGCCCATTTTCAAATTCATTAAATATTTCATCTACCCAGGGCAACCCATCACGACAAGGTGTACAAAAACCACAGGATTCATGAGAGAAAAATTTCATTAAATTTCCGACCATGCCCACCGGACAAGTCTCGTTATCTAGGATAATCATGGTGCCAGTTGCTAAGCGGCTACCCACCTGGGTGATTTCATCGTAGTCTAGATTCAGGTCCAAGTGCTCAGGCAACATAAAGTCAGTTGATCCTCCACCTGGCAAAAACCCTTTTAACTCTAGGCCGTCCCGCATACCGCCCGCATAGTTCTCAAATAGTTCACGTATGGGTGTCCCTAACGGCAGTTCCCAGCACCCCGGTGTATTTACCTTTCCGCTAACGCCAAACAACTTAGTACCATGGTCTTTACCCTTAGTAAGACCGTGATACCAATCCACACCATAAGTTAATATGCCTGGAAGGTTGCAGATTGTTTCTACATTATTAACGATCGTAGGCTTACCCCACAGCCCGCTAACTTGCGGAAAAGGGGGTTTAGCACGGGGGATGGCACGCTTACCTTCTAGCGCGTTCAACAAGGCTGTTTCTTCCCCACAAATGTAACGGCCTGCACTGGTGTGCAGTATGATATCGAGATCAAATCCGGTGCCAAGAATATTACTGCCGAGATAACCTTTCTCATACGCTTCATCAATAGCTTTTTTCAAGGCCCTTTCAGATACCGTATATTCCCCACGTAGAAATATATAAGCCTTACTAGCTTGAATCGCATAGCTACCAATAATCACGCCCTCAATTAACAAGTGGGGATCACCTTCCATTAGTAATCGGTCCTTAAATGTGCCCGGTTCCATCTCATCCGCATTGACCACGAAATATTTCTGCTCGGATGAATTATCACCTTGAGGCACAAAGCTCCATTTTAAACCTGTTGGAAATCCGGCCCCACCGCGACCTTTAAGACCTGAAGCTTTTACAAGCTCTAGGGTGCCCTGAGGGCTGAGGCCTTTCGCTACCACCTGTATTGACTGGTAACCATCAACCGCCTCGTATCCACTAATATCAAGCGGTCCACGCCCCATATCAATGTTCTTAGTTAACGGTTTTGTTACCACTTTGTACGTTTCCTACTCATTCCGATATTGCTGAATAATTTCGTCGATCTTATCTAGCGTGAGGTTACGATGCAGGTTCTCCCCGACCATCATTGACGGAGCCCGATCACAATCTCCCAAGCAAGGCACTGGAAGCAAAGTAAATTCCCCATCTTCGCTTGTTTCCCCGAAATCTATACCTAGCCTTTCCTTAATGTAATCCTTAATCTCATCGCATCCCATAATCCAGCAGCTTACGCTGTTGCAAAACAAAATCACGTTCTTGCCCACTGGCCGCCGAAAAACCAAGTTGAAAAATGTAGCCACTCCTTCCAAGTCACTACCTGGAATATCTAGATACTTGGATATAGCGAGCAGACTTTCGTCAGAAACCCACCCCTGGTATTTTTGAACAATCTTCAGGGCCTCTAGTCCCACTGCTTTCTTATCCGCATAAAGTGTTATTTCATGCTCAATCTCATTGATTTCTTCGGCAGACAATTTACGCGCCCGCGTCGTAGAGCTAGCTATCAATTCAGAACTGGTCATCGATCTACATCCGCCATAACAAAATCTATACTTGCTACTATGGCTATCAGGTCCGCAACCATGAACCCCCGACTAATGGCGGGAATTTGCTGTAAATGTGCAAATGACGGAGTCCTTATCCTGGTTCGATAAGAGCTCGTATTGCCGTCACTGACTAAGTAATAGCTATTAATACCCTTTGTTGCTTCTATGGCCACAGTAGCTTCATTAGGAGGAATAACTGGCCCCCAACTCACGCTTAGAAAGTGGTTGATCAAGGTTTCAATATCTAGAAGCGTCTTTTCCTTGCGCGGTGGCGTAGTTAAAGGGTGGTCGGACTTATAATCTCCAGCCGGCATGTTGTCTAAGCACTGTTTGATGATGCGCAGGCTCTGTCGCATCTCCTCTACTCGAATGGCGCAACGGTCATAGCAATCGCCATTCACAGCGATAGGGACATCGAATTCAAAATTCTCATACCCGCTATATGGTCGCTCCTTGCGGAAATCCCATTCAAACCCCGTCGCGCGAAGCCCGGCTCCGGTTATGCCCCAATCAAAAGCGTCTTGAGTGTTATAAACACCAATACCCTGAGACCGACGCTTGAATATCCCATTATTTAATACCATACCGTCGTATTCATTTAAGCGCGGAGGCATGAAATCTAAGAGTTCCTCTATACGTTTTTCCCATCCATTCGGCAAATCTTGGGCAACACCCCCTATACGGAACCACCCGGGATGCATACGAGCGCCACAAATAGACTCAATAATGTTAAAGATTCGCTCCCGTTCGACAAACATATAAAATACAGGCGAGAGCTGCCCGACATCCTGGGCAAATGTGCCATAGAACAGCAAGTGACTGCAGAGACGAAACATCTCGGCCAGCATTACTCTTATTACCTGGGCGCGCGGAGTAACTTCGATACCCGCCATCTTCTCAACCGCCATGACATAAGGGAGGTTATTCATCACTCCTCCCAAGTAATCTATGCGATCCGTGTAGGGAATAAAGGTATGCCAAGACTGACGCTCGGCCATTTTTTCGGCGCCCCGGTGGTGATAACCGATATCTGGCACCGCATCAACAACGATTTCCCCATCAAGCTGCAAGGCGATACGAAATGCACCGTGCACGCTCGGGTGGTTCGGCCCCAAATTGAGGAACATAAACTCGCTAGTCTCCGACTTTTGTTTCATACCCCATTCTTCTGGTTTAAATTTCAGTGCTTCCTGCTCGACAGATGCCTTATCGTCATTCAGAGAAAATGGCTCCATCTCTGTTGCGCGTGCTGGATGTTCTTTCCGCAGAGCATGGCCCTGCCAAGTCGGCGGAAGTACGATTCGGCATAAATTGGGATGACCCTCGAACTCGATACCAAACATGTCCCATGTTTCTCGCTCGTACCAATTGGCACTGGGCCACACACTAGTAGCAGTAGGTAAACAGAGATCCCTGTCCTCTAAAGGCACCTTGACTCGAAAGTCACAGTTCCCGGAGAAAGACATCAGGTGATAAACCACTGTAAATTCACTGGTGGGTTGTCCTTCACGGTGGACACGCAGTCTTTCGTCAATAGCCGTGATATCGAAAAGCATTTCGAAAACCGGATTAGTGCTTTCTTTTAGGGTTTGCAGAAGATTCAGTAAATGCTGTCGGTCGACCCAAAAGGTGGGTATGCCGTCACAGGTATGCTGTTCCGCCAAAATATAGTCGCCGAAATCTTGGCGCAGTTTCGATAGCAACTGAGGATTTTGAGTAGCTACTGGAGGGGTTTTTTCTGCAACTTGCATTATTTACTATTTATTTTAAATACGATTATTTGTTGTCATTTTATTTGTATAAATCAGACATCGTCTGGTGACCTTAGCTCCGTCGCGGCGATTCGACCATCATGACGCAGCTCACGTTGCACCGGCGTAGCCTCTTTCTGAATTATCCCCTGATCGTTAATCACCCAACTAAGCGGTCGACGTTCGCGTCCAATTTCTTCTTGTAAAAGTATCAGGCCTTGTAGCAAAGCTTCTGGACGTGGCGGACAACCAGAGACATACACATCAACAGGCAGGAACTTATCGACACCCTGCACAACAGAATAGATATCGTACATACCCCCAGAATTAG
>UINC01000299.1_pt1 | contig 45266 bp, 41 predicted proteins | sample 5385821 | NCBI WGS metagenome assembly UINC01 (sample SAMEA4666929, study PRJEB26691) | marine metagenome | isolation source: Pacific Ocean | place: Pacific Ocean | collected 2011-10-13 | reverse complement strand
GGATCGGCGAGTGTGGTTCCCCTTCCTCGACCGCCGGAGCGGGTTGTGACACGAAAGCAGATCGGCGAGTTAGATGTTCCCACGTTCATCCGGCGCCAGATGGACTGACACGACCGTGAGGCGGGCGCCGAAAGAACGAGAAGAGATTGGACAAGTGGGAGAAGTGGCGCGAGTGTAGTAGAGACGTGGGTCCGCACCGACAGGGGCCCCGGCGGCAACGATTGACCAAGGAGGCAGGGTGGGCTCGGGCTCCAAGATGCTGGGATTCATAGGAGTCCTCGGGATAATGGCCTCGAGCCTGGCGTTCGTCCTGTTCTCGGAGAAAGAGGTGATCACGGTGGGCTTCGTGCCCCCGATCTTCGCGCCCGCGCCGGAGCGGGTCGAGCTTCTAGCGCTGAAGCAGGACGAGACGCTCGGTGAGCTTCTCGAGGGCGTGCTCGACGCCAACGACCAATACGACTTCGTCATCGCGTTGAGGGAGCACGCTAATCCTCGCCGTCTGAGGCCTGGTACTGAAATCGCCTTCCGCTGGTCCACCACCACCGCCTCCGAGTTGCGTGCTGTCGATGTCACAGTCGACGCGGACCTGACCGTCCGGATGACGCCATCCGCAGCTGGTTGGATGTCGACCACGATGACTACGCCGATCGTGACGGATACGGTGTGGGTGTCTGGCGAGATTCAGACGAATCTTTGGGATGCTGTCACCGGGAGCGAGAACAGGGAAGGGTTGGATCCCGGAAACCTGGCCGAGTTCTTCTCGGATCTCAACGATATCTTCCAGTGGCAGGTGGACTTCTCCCGGGACATCCGGTTGGGCGACTTCTTCCGGTTCTCCTACGAACGGGCGGTTCGGCCGGACGGGACCATGCGCCGCGGGCACGTGCTTTCCGCGGAGTTGGTGAATCGTGGACGCTCCTATGAGGCTGTGTGGTTCGACCCAAATGGAGACGGGAGCGGCACGTATTATGACGAGAACGGGAACTCTGTACGACTCCGGTTTCTGAAGAGCCCGATCCAATACGAGCGGATCTCCAGTGGTTTCAGCAACAGCCGGTTCCATCCGGTGTTGCAGACGTGGCGGGCGCATCGGGGTGTGGACTATGCGGCGAACAGGGGGACGCCGGTGCGGGCGACCGGAAACGGCGTTGTGATCGAACGGGAAATGCAGAGCACCTATGGTAACACGATCGTTGTGCGGCACTCCAACGGATGGACCACGCGTTATGCCCACATGAACGGCTTCGCTCCTGGGATCCGTGTGGGCAGTGCGGTCGCCCAGAGTGACCTCATTGGGTACGTGGGGATGACGGGGCTGGCCACCGGTCCGCACCTCCACTATGAGATGCGGCAGAACGGCACCTTCAAGGATCCCGAAACCATCCAATTGCCGCCAGGCGATCCGGTGCCAGTCGACCAGTGGGCGGCTTGGGAGACACAGAGCCGTATGCGCTTGTCCCTCCTCGATCGGCTTCCTCTTCCCTGGGATACTCGGCTTGCCATGAACGACCTCGGAGAGGGTGAGGTGTCGGACGCAGGAGAGCGGTGACCCTTTCTTGGCTGGCCTTTTTAATTTTGGTGGCCGGCGCCGGGGGATTCGCCGCGTGGATATATGTGCGCCGCGAACTTCCGATCCCCCGCCGGACCCTCCTCGGCACGATACGTGCATCGGTTCTCGTACTCGTGCTTCTCCTGCTCTGGGATCCGCGATTGCCCGGTGGCCCCCTAAGCGGCGGGGCCGACGGTAACTGGGTTCTGCTGGACGCGTCCACCAGCATGTCGGCGCCTGAGATGGCGGGTGGGGCTGCGGATAACTCGGCCGATGCGTCCGATGAGGCGACGACGGGCGGCGCCAACTGGGTCCGGGCCTTAGAGCGTGCGAGTGAACTTGCCGAGGCCGGCGCCCAAGTCTTGCTCTTTGGTGAAACCCCTCGGGTCGTCTCCTTCGCTTCTCTCGATACGCTACTCCCTGTGGCGTCCACCTCGAGACTCGCCCCTGCGCTCGCCCGGGCAGCGGAAGCCGGGGCCACGGACGTAACGGTTCTGTCGGACCTCAGACTCGACGATCCAGTGGAAGCGGAGCTCAGTCTAGGTCGATCTCCCTTTGGGGTTGAGATCGAAAGAAGCGGGGGGCCGGTCCGCAACGCGGGTGTGGCCCGCTTCGAGCTACCGGCTCGCGCTGAATCGGCTCGCGCCGAATCCGGGACCCCGCTCTCGGTAGGGATCGCCCTCTTTTCCGAGGGGACCGATCCGGGAGATACGATCCAGGTCGAGGTGTGGGAGGAGGACCGTCTTGTTGCGTCGGCTGGGGTGCTCCCCACGGACCCGGGCCTTCTCGCCACCGCGACGATCCGCCTACCGGCTCCCGGCGACACTGGCTGGCTCCGTTATCGTCTCCTGGTGAGCTTGCCGGGTGACCAATTCGCCCCCGACGACGCCAAATCCGCTTTCACCGAAGTCGACCCGAGCGAGGGCGGTCTGGTTCTTCTTTCTCTCGAACCCAACTGGGAGCCCCGCTTTCTACTTCCGGTACTCTCACAGATCACAGGACTCGCTTCCAGCGGATTTCTAGGCCTGAGCGGGGGCCGATACCTGCGTTTGGGCTCGAGCTCCCAAGTCGGACCACCCGTCGACGAGGACGAGGTCCGCGAGGCACTCGCGGGAGCGGACTTCGTGGTGTTTCACGGGCTCGGAGCGGGGGCCCCCGATTGGGTGAGCATCGCCCTCGCCGAGGCCCCCAGGTCGATCGTCTTTCCGTCCGACCCGGCCGGCGCCCTGGCTTCGGGCGTGGAGGCCCGCGGCCACCTGGACGGAGAGTGGTATACGACGCCGGACCTGCCTCCATCTCCGCTGGCCGCCAGCTTATCCGGTGCAGACCTGACGGGGCTGCCGCCGTTGACCGCCATCCTGCCCCAGCGTACACCGGGAACCGCTCTAACCCCGATCCCGCTCCAGCGCCAAGGGAGTGGACCCGCGGAAGCTGCGCTTGTGCTGGACCAAAACCAAGGGCGTCGTCGGGCGGTCGTTCTGGCATCTGGCTTTTGGCGGTGGGCGTTCCGCGAAGGCCCGGACCGGGAGGCCTACCGTAGGTTGTGGGCTGGCGTCGCAGGGTGGCTGCTCGCATCAGCGCCGCAGGGCAGGGCCACTCCGGTACGTCCGGAAAAGCGGGTGTGGAGTTCTCGTGAGCCTATGGAGTGGCGAGCTCCCGGTTTGATCGGAGAGAGTGTCGACTTCGCGCTATCCGTCAACAACTCGGCGGGTGACTCGCTCGTGCTCGATACCACGGTCGTGGTAGATGGCGCCGGGCTCGTCGGGACCAAGGCGCTGCCCGTGGCTGAGTATTCGTACCGGGTCACGCGCCCCGGAGATGATGGATCCATCGGGAGTGGGCGCATCGAAAGTGAGGGCCACAGCCTGGAGCTTCTCCACCGGCCCGCGGACATCTCCCCCGGGGGGTCGGATTCGGCCGAAGGAGCCCCGACTAGAGCTAGGCTCGGCCCGCCGCTACGGACTCACCCCGGCCCGTATATTCTCATCTTGGTGCTTCTGTCCGCCGAGTGGATCGGTCGCCGGCGGGGCGGGCTACGATAGGCAGGATGGGTTTGGACTGACGATGGCCCGACTATTCAAGCGACTGGGTGAGAAGAAGAAGGGGCTGTGGAGGCGGGCTGTCGATCTCGCGCTGACCGACGTCCGGGTAGCCGTCGGGGGCGTCGACCACGAGTCGTTGGAGTCACTGGAGGAGCGACTTCTTACAGCTGACTTCGGCGTGGACGCGACCATGCGACTCGTTGATCATGTCGCTGCACTCGCGCGCAGAGGTAAGGTGTCCGGTGGCTCCGAATTGAGGCGTGCCCTCAGGGACGAGATCGGCAGAATCCTGGAGCCGGCCGGATCTTCCTTTCTGCAAATAGCGGAAACCGGTACAACGGTCTATTTGATCGTTGGAGTGAACGGCGTGGGCAAGACAACCTCCGTGGCCAAGCTTGCACACCGTATTCGGGGCGAGGGACGAAGCGTGTTGATCGCTGCGGCAGACACGTTCAGGGCAGGGGCCGTAGAGCAGCTTCGGGTGTGGTCAGAGCGGGTGGGCGCGGACTTCGTCGCGGGCCAACAAGGGGGTGATCCGGCCGCTGTGGCGTTCGACGCCATCGAGGCTGCAGAAGCCCGGGACATTGACGTTGTTTTGGTCGACACTGCGGGGCGCCTTCACACCCAGCGGAACCTCATGGAGGAGCTTCAGAAGGTCGATTGTGTGATCCGCCGGCGGTGTGAAGGGGCTCCACAGGAGTGCCTGATCGTGTTGGACGGAACGGTCGGCCAGAACGCGCTGGCTCAGGTGCGCTCCTTCAGTGGCGCGGTCGACCTGTCTGGTATCATCCTCACCAAGTTGGATGGGACGGCGCGGGGTGGTATCGTGGTGGGTCTTCAGCAGGAGTTCGGCCTACCGGTCAAGCTTGTGGGGTCCGGAGAGGGAGTCGACGACCTTTCCGACTTCGATCCCGATGATTTCGTAGAGGGGGTCTTCGAGGAGTGAATTTTTTCAGGCTGGACAGGCGGGTCCAGTTTCTGAAGGGGGTGGGGCCGGTTCGCGCCGAGGCGTTGGGTAGGATGGGAATCGTGACCGCCCGCGATCTCCTCTACCACGTGCCGCGCCGCTACGACGATGCCTCCACGATCGAGCCGATAGAGAAACTACAGGTCGGTGCGGACGTCACGGCGGTTGGGCGGGTACGCTCCAAGGGTGTGATCCCCACGCGTAAGGGCCTTCGTATCTTTCAAGCCGTCCTGCAGGACGATTCGGGGATGATCACGTGCGCCTGGCCAGGCCAGCCCTGGCTGGAACGGAAGCTCCATGAGGGGGATCTCCTGCTGGTCACAGGGCCCGTCAAGTTCTTCCACGGGAGGCAGCTTCAGCCGCGGGAATTCACTGTGTTGGCTCGCGCAGAGGAGGACTCCCCAGCTCAGGTGGCCCAGGGGCACGTGTTTTCCACATATCCGGCGAGTGAGGAGGTCCAGCAGTGGGTCCTTCGGGGGCTGTTCGATAAGAATCTCGACGTGCTGCTCAAGGAGGTGGCCGAAGAGGAGTATCTCACAGGGAAGGAGCGGAGCGAGCTCGTTTTGCCGGGCCTCGAGGATGCCCTTGGGGAACTCCATCGGCCATCCTCGTTGGGCGCCGTGGAGATCGCCCGCCGGCGACTCGCGTTCGACGAGCTGTTCTTCCTCCAGCTCGTCCAGGCTCAGGCCCGCTACCAAGAGACCATCCTGAAGCCCGGGCTCGTGTTCGAACGCACCAACGAGTTCATCAGGCCTCTGCACGAAGCCTTGCCCTTCGAGCTGACGGGAGCACAGGCCAGGGTCCTTCGCGAGATTTACGCCGACATGGGTTCCGACCGGAGGATGAACCGTCTCTTGCAGGGGGATGTCGGGTCGGGAAAGACGATCGTCGCCCTCTTCGCCATGCTCCTGGCCGCCGAAAGTGGACGCCAGGCGGTCCTCATGGCGCCGACGGAGCTACTCGCGGAGCAGCATGTACGCAAGCTGAGTGAGCTAGTTGAGCCTCTCGGCCTGAGCGTGCAAGTGCTGACAGGCCAACTGAAGGCATCGGAACGCAAAGCGGCGTTGAAGGCGCTTTCTGACGGCACCGCCGTACTCACCGTAGGCACGCACGCGCTGATCCAGGACAACGTCGAGTTTCGAGATCTCGGCCTGGTGGTAGTCGACGAACAACACCGCTTCGGCGTAAGACAACGCATGGCCTTGGGAGAACGCGAAATTCCCCCGGATACACTCATCATGTCGGCGACGCCGATCCCCAGGTCATTGGCGATGACGTTATATGGAGATCTCGACTTGTCGCTTCTCGATGAGATGCCGAAAGGCCGAAAACCCGTGAAGACGCTGCTCCGCTACCCGAGCAAGCGAGCCGAAGTCCATCACCTCGTGGACGAGGAACTCGAGGCCGGCCGCCAGGCCTACATCGTATACCCGCTGGTGGAGGAGTCGGACAAGATGGATCTACAGTCCGCCACCGAAGAGTACGAACGCTTCTCGGCCGAGACCTTCCAGCACCGGCGGGTCGGCCTGATTCATGGCCAACGGTCGAGCGAGGAAAAGGACGATGTCATGCGGGCCTTTCTTGCCGGAGACATCGACGTGCTGGTCGCGACCACCGTGATCGAAGTCGGCATCGACGTGCCGAACGCGTCCGTAATGGTGGTGGAGCACGCCGAGCGCTTCGGATTGTCCCAGCTCCACCAGTTGAGGGGCCGGGTGGGGCGCGGGGCCGCGAAGAGCTACTGCATACTCATCGCCGAACCAGGTGAAGCCGCGGCCGAGCGCCTGAATATCTTCAGAGACACGTCCGACGGCTTTGCGCTAGCCCACGCCGATCTGCGAATACGCGGGCAGGGAGACCTCTTTGGAGCCCAACAGCACGGACGGGATCCTGTTCTGCGGTTCGCCGACCTTACCAGGGATGAGGGCCTCCTGTTAGAGGCCCAGGCTCGCGCCCGGACTCTGGTCGAGAGCGACCCCGAGTTGAGCAGCGACGGGGTCGCACGGATCAGGGCGTTGATGGACCATCGGTACGCGGAGCGGCTGAAACTTTTTTCGGTCGGGTAAGGCGGCTAGGTAAGAGGCACGGAGTATCCCGGCGGGCAAGCGAATTGCTAGTTCGTCACGAGTTCCATTGTCGGCCCTGCGAGGCGCACCAGCAGTGTATCCGCATCGGGAGCGTGCCGACGCATCGCTGGACATCACAGAGGCCGCCGTCTACGGTAACGGTTCACCGCAAACGGCCATTTTCTGGATGTCACAAACACGCTATGGGCTATATGACTCAGGAAAACATCACGGAAGTCGGTTACCTCGGCGACCACGTAGGCTCGTCGGTCACCATTCTCGGTTGGGTCGAGAGCACCCGCAGCCACGGGAAGGTCGGCTTCGTGGTCATAAGAGATGGTACGGGTCTAGTGCAGGGCGTTCTTCTCAAGAAGGAGCTTCCAGCGGACGCGTGGGCGCTGCTGGAGTCGCTCACCTACGAATCTTCGGTAGCCCTCAGCGGTGAAGTACGCGAGGAGCCGCGCGCGCCCGGCGGATATGAGGTCGGCGTGACCGGCCTGGAGTTACTCGGCGCTTCGGAGGAATACCCGATCCAGCCCAAAGAGCACGGGGTCGAGTTCCTCTTGGATCACCGCCATCTCTGGCTTCGGTCCAGCCTCCAGCGCGCGGGTCTGCGCGTTCGTCACGAGGTCGAGCAAGCCATACACGATTATTTCTACGAGAGGGATTTTGTTCGCATCGATACGCCCATCCTCACCGGCTCCATTGGCGAATCCGCGGGCACGCTGTTCGAGACCGACTACTTCGGTGAGACCGCCTTCTTGGCTCAGACGGGGCAACTGTACGTCGAGACGGCGTGCCCCGCCTTTCGGAAGGTGTACTGCTTCGGCCCCACGTTTCGAGCCGAAAAATCCAAGACGCGCCGACACCTGACCGAATTCTGGATGCTCGAACCGGAGGTCGCGTTTGCCGACTCGGACGACAACATGGACCTCCAGGAGGACCTAGTCTGCTACCTCGTCGAAAGGGTGCTCGAGCGGTGTAGTCGTGAGCTCGCGGTGCTCGAGCGGGACACGTCTGAGCTGGAGACGCTTGCCCGGCCCTTCGAACGCATCTCCTACACATCAGCCGTCGCACTTCTGCAGGAGAAGGGAAGTGAGATCGAGTGGGGCCGCGATCTGGGAGCGTCAGACGAAATGTTGCTGTCCGAGCAGTTCGACCGACCCGTCTTCGTGCATGACTATCCGAAGGCCGTGAAGGCGTTCTACATGAAGGAAAATCCGGAGGATCCGAGGACCGTCCGTTGTAACGACCTGCTCGTGCGTGGATACGGCGAACTCATCGGGGGAAGTCAGCGGGAAGACGATCTGGACAAGCTGCTGGCGCGCATCCGGGAGGAGAAACTTCCGGAGGATACGTACTCGTGGTACCTCGATTTGAGGCGTTTTGGGACCTTCACGCACTCGGGCTTCGGACTCGGGTTGGAACGTACGGTGGCGTGGATCACGGGACGTCATCACGTGCGGGAGATGATTCCGTTTCCGAGGCTCATGAATAGGTTAACGCCCTGACATGGCGGTGGGAGCGCCGTCGCACTCCGCCTCGGGGCGGCTGTCCGCGGCCCGGCCACCCCCTCTCCGCTCCCAGATGCCCCTCGACGGAGTATGACGGCGCTCCATAACCATCATATCGGCCTCTGTAGCCACCTTTCTTTTTGACGTTGAGAAGGGGGCGGCTAATCTCTGGACGGGATCCTTGAGGCCCGGCAGTTTGCGGATACAGGACGGAAGCGCCGTCCGAGATACACAGCGGAGGTACGCGTGGGAGATGGTCTGCGACGGATGGTGGTGGGATTCGGGCTCGTGACGTTCGGGATCGGATGCGTTGCCCAGCCCGATGAGCTGCGTTTAGAGGAAGGCGTTTCCGAGGAACTCGCCCGCCACAGGAGAGCTACGCTTGCAGATTTGAGCTACGCCTATGAACTGAGCGTACCGCGCGACGCGGGAGCGCTCACGGGAACCCTGATCACGCAGTTCACGCTGCGCGACGACTCCAATAGCCCCGTAGTCATCGACTTCAAGGACCCGGGCGAGCGGGTGCGAACCGTTTATGTCAACGGAGAGGCGGCCGAGTGGACTGCCGTCTTCGACCACCTGGCCATCGACGGCTCGGCGTTCGCAACCGACGCACACAATGAAGTGAGCATCGAGTTCGAAGCCGGCGACGAGGCCCTCAACCGAAATCCAGATTTCCTCTACACACTGTTCGTTCCCGACAGGGCCCATTTTTCGCTCCCGATTTTCGACCAGCCGGATCTGAAGGCGCCCTTCAGCTTGACGCTGGAGATTCCGTCCGAGTGGGTGGCAGTAGCCAATGGCGTGGAGGTCTCCCAGGAGCTCCTGGACGGAGGACGGACCCGGTACACATACCGCGAAACGAAGCCGATCCCGACCTATCTCCTCGCTTTTGCCGTGGGGGGTTTTCAGATCGAGGAGGCGGAGCAGGGGGGACGCACCTTCAGGATGTTCCATCGCGAGACTGATACCGCGAAGGTGGCCCGTAATCTGGATGCCGTCTTCGACCTGCACGCGACCGCGCTGGATTGGCTGGAGGACTACACTCAGATCGAGTACCCTTACGGGAAGTTCGACTTCGTACTCCTTCCGCCCTTCCAGTACGGGGGGATGGAACACCCGGGATCGATTTTCTACAGGCAACAGTCCCTTCTTCTGGACGAGTCGGCGACGCAGAATCAGATCATCGGACGGGCGAGTCTGATTGCACATGAAACCTCGCATCAGTGGTTCGGCGATCTGGTGACGATGGCCTGGTTTGATGACGTCTGGACCAAAGAGGTCTTTGCGAACTTCATGGCAGCAAAGATCGTACAGCCGTCCTTTCCCGACCTGAATCACGATCTGCGGTTCTTCCTGGCCCATCACAACACGGCTTACGGAGTGGACCGCACTCCGGGTGCCAACGCCGTACGCCAGCCGTTGGAGAACTTGAGGGAGGCGGGCACGCTGTACGGTGCGATCATCTATCAGAAAGCTCCGATCGTGATGCGCCAGCTGGAGCTGCTGGTCGGCGAAGAGACCTTCCGCGATGGGATGCGTGAGTACCTGACCGAGTTCGCACACTCGAACGCCACCTGGCCGGACCTGATCGCTATTTTGGACGACCTCAGCGATGAGGACCTAGCGGACTGGAGTCGGGTGTGGGTGGAAGAACCGGGTAGGCCCACTGTATCCACGGAACTCACTCTTGCGGATGGGCGTGTCACGGAGCTTCGAATTTCACAGAGTGATCCAGCCGGTGAGGGTCGTGTCTGGCCCCAGACGATGGAAATCACGCTCTCGGCCGGTGGGACGCTCTCTACGCTGCCGGTGCACCTCGACGGAGAGCCACTCTTACTCGGCGACTGGGTAGGACGCGACGCGCCAGATTTCGTGCTCCCCAACGGTGGGGGCTTCGAGTACGGGCATTTCCATCTAGATGCGGGCAGCCGGCAGCACCTCATCGAGACGCTCCCCGAGATCACGGACGCCAAGACCAGGGGCATCGCCTGGGTGACCCTTTGGGACGCGGTCCTCGAGAGGGAGGTCGCGGTTGGCGACTGGTACGCGCTTCTCCTCCGCGGCGCGGTCGAAGAGGAAGACGAGCAGAGTCTTCAGCGAGTTCTCGGATACCTTGGATCCACGTTCTGGGGGTATCTGAGCGAAGACGAGAGAGCGGCCCAGGCGACATCGACGGAAGAAATACTCTGGGGTCAGGTCGAACGGGCGACGGTTACGACCCGGCAATCGTCCTACTTCAACGCCTGGCGGAACGTGGTGAGTACACCCACAGGACTGGCTCGGCTTCACCGGATCTGGGAGCAGGTTGATTCGGTTGGCGGCATGAAGTTTTCGGTCGAGGACTACACGAGTATGGCCACCACCCTCGCCATCCTAGGGGAAGGGGACGCTGAAGAAATCCTCGACCGTCAGTTCGAGAGGATCGAAAACCCCGACAGGAGGGCTCGATTCTTGTTCGTACGCCCTGCTTTGTCTGCGGACCCGGCCGTGCGAGAGGCGTTCTTTGAGGGTCTGAGTGATCCCGAGAATCGCGCACGGGAGCCTTGGGTGCTCGCCGCCCTTGGCTATCTACACCATCCCACGCGGACCAGTCACTCCCAGCGTTTTGTGATCCCCAGTCTCGAGATGGTGGAAGAGATCCAGCGGACCGGTGACATCTTCTTCCCGCAACGGTGGCTCGGGTCGACTTTAGGATCCCACAACGACCCCGCATTGGCGGCAGACGTCAAGGAGTGGCTGGATGCTCTGCCGGATGACTACCCGCACCGCCTCAGGGGGAAGATCCTACAGTCGACGGATGGGCTCGACCGGGCGGCCAGGATCGGTAATCCCTGAACTGAGACAAGCCCAACCGCCTCGCTTTACACGAAAGGTTACGAACGTGGCTCGGTAGCGTCAGTTGGCTAGATGCTCCACGAACCACTTCACGCGGGCGGCGGTGGCTTGTGTGGCTTGTTCGCCGCGGAAGCCGTGGCCGGCGCCTTCCATGATGATGATTTCGGTCTCGACCCGGGCTTGTTCGAAGGCCGCAAACACCCGCTCACTGTGCTCCACCGGGACCGTGGTGTCGGCGGTGCCGTGGATGAGGAGGGTCGGGGGATCGTCGGCGCTGACCTGAAGGATGGGGGAGATCCGAACCTCGTCTTCCGCGGGAAAGTCGAGCGCGGGGAAGCGCTGGTTCGGCCCGCGCCAGGCCCGGAGGTCGACGGGAGGATAGTAGGCGACGACAGCCGCCACGCGGTTCGAGACGCGTAGGAGCGGATCGTCGGAGCTGGCATCACCGTCGGTGCCGTTGTTACCGAGGACCAGAGAGAGGTGCCCGCCGGCGCTACCACCGGTGACACCCAGGCGATCGGCATCGACGCCCCATTCCGCGGCGTGGGCGTGGATGTAGCGGTTGGCGATGGTGACGTCGTCGACGGCCTCGGCGACGTTATATCGCGGGCTGCTGCCGTGTCGGACGGCGAAGACCGTGAACCCCGCCTCGAGGAAGGGTGCGTAGCCGCGTTGGGCTTGCGCCGGATCGCGCCAGCCCGAGCGCCAGCCACCGCTGACCATATACAGGATGCCAGCGCCGTTAGGCGATTGGGGCTTGAAGACGTCGAAGGTCAAGGCCATGCCGTCCTTGTGGCCGTATACGATGTCGGGAACGATTTCGCTTGCTTGTGCGGAGGCATCAGCGGCGAAGGTCATCGTCGTGAGCAGGACTGTCACAAAGGCCAGGTGTCGCATGGTTTCCCTCTCCTTTGGGCCGGCGCTGCGGTCAACGTATACACGGGTATCCCACAGCTTAAGGATGCATACTGACATTGTATTTCGTGGGAGGGGGGGGAAGCAACTTTGGGTCGCTTCGCCTTCTTCCTCGGAACACGGACGCAAGATTTCATATTACAGTCTTGCTCCTGCGCCGGATCCTGCGCCGCGCCTTGTCCCGATCGCTCCAAAGGTTTTTGTTTTTCCTATCCCTTCCGTGCTGATTGTGCGGATCCAAAAGGCATACTCTCTTGAATCCATTCGATGGCTGCTGACGCAGTTCAGCGGGCTGCCTGCGTGGCCCATACGATAGCGGAGATCAACAAGATGACGATGGAACCAGTCGCAGTATCTACCGGCTCCTTCACGCGGATGTTCTTCTTGCGCGACCGGAGGGAGCTCGGCCTCGGATCAAGGGGCCTGCTGTTGGCCGTCTTCGGCATCGCCGTTTCCCTCGCCTGGCCTGTGCTCGCGACGGGCCAGGACACGTCGCAAGCCCCACAGTGGGTGGCGACCTGGGGTACGAGCCCGAGCACTCCCGGTAGCTTCGGGGAGCCCGGCGCGTCCGGCATCGCCTTCGAGAATCGGACGCTGCGTCAAATCGTGCACACTTCCGTTGGCGGTGACAGTGTTCGCGTAAGGGTGTCCAACCGTCATGGAAGCGTGCCCTTGGAGATCGGAGCGGTGCACATCGCCTCCAGGAGAGAGGGAGCTCGGATCGAGGCGGCGTCGGATCGGGCGCTGACCTTTGGTGCCGAGAACTCGATCAAGATTCCCGTGGGCGCGTTCGTGCTCAGTGATCCGGTAGCCATGGAAGTGGAGCCGCTGGCCGATTTAGTGATCAGCATCTACTTCCCATCCGATACAGGGGCACCCACTTCGCACGGAACGGCGCTGCAGACGAGCTACATCTCGTCTCCCGGAAACTTCGCTGCGAGCGAGCAGATATCCGGTGCGGAAACCTCCCAGTCCTGGTTCTTCCTCACCGCTGTCGAGGTGAGGCCGTCCGAGAGAACCGGCGTCGTGGTCACCCTGGGCAACTCCATAACCGACGGCACGCTGTCGACTGTCGACGCCAACAGCCGTTGGCCCGATCACCTTGCGAGACGGCTCGCGGCTCGTGGCTCCGGTGCCCTGGGCGTCGTGAATGCCGGTATCGCCGGCAACCGAGTTCTGCACGACCTGGGCGGCTTCGGTGTCAACGCTCTGGCTCGACTGGAGCTCGACGTTCTGAGCGTGCCCGGCGTGACCCACATCGTGGTACTCGAAGGGATCAACGACATCGGGCTCGGCGGGACGTTGGCGCCGGAAGTGGCGAGCGCCGATGAGATCATCGCCGGTCATCAACAGCTGATTGCTCGTGCCCACACTCGAGGGCTGAAGATCTACGGCGCTACGCTGACGCCGTTCGAAGGCGCTTTCTACTTCAGCCCGGAACGCGAGGTGAGACGCCAAGCGGTCAACCGGTGGATCCGAACGAGCGGAGCTTACGACGCTGTCATCGATTTCGACGCTGCGACTCGTGACCCGGCCCAGCCGAGTCGTTTCCGGCCCGGCTTCTCGGAAGACAGCCTGCACCCGAACGATGACGGCTACGAGGCGATGGCGGACGCTGTTGATCTGACCCTGTTCGACCTCAACTAACCCCCTAGCCTTCTTCGATCTTGACCTCGTCCCAGATTTGGTTGAGGACTTCGAGCGTGGCGTCTGGGACGGAGATTTTCCTTTCAGCAGCCATTCCCTCGAGGCGCTCGAATCGGCGTGTGAACTTGCGATTGGCGCTCTCCAGCAACGTCGCCGGGTGACTTCCCGCCAGCCTCACGACATTCACGACTGCGAAAAGGAGGTCCCCGAGCTCCTCCTCGCGAGGAGGGAATTCCTCGTGGGTTAGGGCCTCACGGACTTCCCCTACTTCCTCCTGGACCTTTTCGAGCGCATCAGTGGCGTTGGCCCAGTCGAACCCGACACCGCTGACCCTGTCTTGGATGCGGTGCGCCTTGTGCAAAGCATCGAGGCTTTTGGGTATGCCAGCGAGGACGGAGGCATTCACCTTACCAGATTCTTCCCGCCTTTCTCTCGCCTTCAGGACCTCCCAATCCTCTTTTTCTCCGATGCCGAAGAGATGGGGGTGCCGCTCTCGCATCTTCTTCTCCAGCCGGTCCATGACCGAGGCGGCAGTGAACCCGCCCCGCTCTTCGCCGAGCACGATCTGAAACGAGAGGTTGAGCAGCAAATCGCCGAGTTCACCCTCGAGGTCGTGGTCGTGGCCTTCGCGAATGGCGTCCACAACTTCGTGGACCTCCTCTAGAAGATGAGGGATCAACGTTTCCGGGGTCTGCTTGCGGTCCCAGGGGCATTCGACTCTGAGAAAGCGTACGAGTTCCAGGGCGCGGTCCATATTACCCGCGCCCAGCTTTGGCTGGTCGGGTTTGTTGTCATCGGAGCCCATTCGGGTCTTCCTCGATCGTTGGAGGTGGGGGATCGGAGCCTTGATCAAGGCATATCTTTTCGCTTTTTTCAACGGATATGTCAACGGACCCTCAAGCACGGGCCTGGGTGGAAGTGCGGCCCGGAGCACTTCGACGGAATCTCCGTCGAATCCGTGAATCCATCGGAGATGCGGCCACGGTCATTCCCATGGTCAAAGCAGATGGATACGGGTTGGGCATGGAAGACGTGGTACGCACGTTGGAATCCGAGGCCCCCTGGGGATTCGGCGTCGCGACTGTGGAAGAAGGCCTGAGGTTGCGCCGCGCGGGTGTCACGATTCCCGTGATCGTTTTCAGCCCCGTGTCGCCCGACTCCTATGACCCGGCCGTGGCACAGGACCTCACACTCACGGTATCGGATCTCGACTCTGTCGAGCGAGTGGCAGCGGCGGCCACTCGGACGGGGCACATAGGTCGTTTTCATGTGGAGATCGATACCGGTATGGGCCGGTCCGGTTTCGACTGGCGGCGGGTTGCGGAGTGGGGACCCGACTTGGCTGATCGAGCCTCCCCCGCTTCGGTCTGGGAGGGATGTTATACGCACTTTCATTCGGCAGATCTGGAGGACGACGGGCCGACTCGGGCGCAGTGGGAGAGCTTTAATAGCGCGCTCAAGCGACTGGAGCCCGAAAAAGGAAGTTTGATTCACAGCTGCAACGCGGCCGCCGCGATGCGATACCCGACGTTCGCCGCGGATGCGGTCCGGCCCGGAATTTTCCTATACGGGGGTTGCGTAGGCAAAGGTGTGGCCCCACCCGAGGAGGCAGCCCGGGTTCGGGCGCGCGTCACGTTGATTCGCGATGTGCCCGAGTCGACCACACTTGGATACGGAGCTACTTATTGCTCCTCCGGGAACGAACGCTGGGCCACATTGGGCATCGGCTACGGGGATGGATTTCCAAGGGTTCTGGGGAATCGTGGTAACGCGCTACTCGCCGGCCAGAAGTTTCCCATAATCGGACGGATCTCGATGGACATGACGGTGGTAGACATTACCGGTGCCGGCGGAGTGGAGGTTGGGGACGCAGCGACCTTGATCGGAACGGACGGGGACGGCGTCATTACGCTGGACGAAGTTGCGGACTTGGCAGGAACGATCAGCTACGAGATCCTTACGGGCTTCACGGCACGGATGCCGAGGATCTGGATCACTGAATAATTTGAGGAAGTTGATTTTGAGGCGATATATTTTCTTGACGGCAATGGTTTGTGCGGCTGCGGGTTGTACAGAGGAAATCTCGACTGCCCCTGATCTCGGTTTCCTTCAGGTAAATCCACGCACCGCAGAGGTCCTCATCCCTTTTGAGGACTTCATAGACGAAGTGCTGGTCTTCGATGGGTACGGATCCACTTCGGATATCGGTCGTGGATGGGTCGCGGCCGACCTTGACGGGCTGAATGCGCGGACGCTGGTCGGGTTCGACGAGTATCCAACAACGCCTTCTTCGGATCAGAACCGTGGGGTACTGATATTTACCGGTGGGCGACTCGTGCTCCACTTCGACTCGTTGGCTGGTGAGCTGGACTCTCGCGTGAGCGTTGAAGTGTACCAGGTGGAGGAGGAGTGGCACCCGGAGTCGGTGAACTGGGAATTCGCGGTTGACACTACTGGAGGTCAGAGGGCTTGGAGCCAACCGGGCGGTGGGGTCACGACCTTGGTTGGAGCGGCGAACTTCATCCCCGAGGCATCGGATTCGCTGAGTATTCCGATCGACTCGGCGATGGTGGCTTTCTTGAAGACTGAACCCGGTGCACGGCCGCCTGCGCTTCTGGTGGCTGCGGTCGGCTCCGGGGTGTCCCTCCAACTCGTGAAGATGGCGCTTGTCCTCACCTCGTCGACTTTCCTGAACCCTGAGCCCTGGGAGGAAACGGTCCCCGCAGTAACTACGAGCTTCATGTTCGACCCGGCCCCCCCACCTTCGTCGGGGTGGCTCCGTGTGGGGGGCACACCGTCGTGGCGTTCCGTATTGACGATGTCGCTCCCGCGTGAGGTAACCGGCACGCCTGAGACCTGTGGCTCTGTGGGTTGTGAGGTCGATCTTACGGACGTCCACCTGAACCTCGCCGAGTTGGTGCTGACGACTCGCCAAACCGAGTTGGCGTTCCAGCCCCAAAACACGACGGAGGTGGACATCCGCCCGGTGCTGAGCCCGGAGCTACTTCCCAAATCCCCGCTCGGAGGAGCGGTGGCGTTCCCCAAGCTGATCCCGCGGGAGGTCTTTGCCGGGCAGGCCGGGACGCAGGTGTTTTTGCCGCTGACTCCGTTGCTGGTGCAAGTTCTTGACAGCGCCGCCGTGACAGGGACGGTGCCCGTGACTTCGATCGCTCTGTTCACGAATATTGAACCGCACCTGATCGGATTCGCGTCCTTCGAGGGTGCCGGGGGTGCCGGGGCTCCCGCATTACGCCTGCTGTATACCGTCACCAATCCCGTGGGCCTGCCATGAGATTTTTCGGATCATTCTTGGTGCTCCTGCTGATTCTGTCGAGCCCCTTGGCGGCCCAATCCGTGATAGGGGCGAGTGGGCTGGGAATGAGGCTGGAACCTCTCGATGCTGTACAGCGGGCACTCGGTGGGGTGGGAGTTACGACGCGTACACCTACGGTGCTTCCAGGAAATCCTGCGGCGTCTCTGGACCTTCTAGCACCTACCATAACCTTCACCGCCCAGCCGCAGTGGGGTACGTACGTCGTCGGGTCGGAGAAGGGCGACTTCTTCGCGACCCGGTTTCCCGTGCTCGGTTTCGCCTATCCGTTGGGCACAAATAGCGTGATCACACTGACTGCGGGAAGCCAATTCGACCAGAACTGGTCCGTCGTGTCTAGGGGTACCGTCGATGTCCACGGGGAGAGTGTGGGATACACTGACAGGTTTCTTTCGGATGGGGCTGTCACGGCGATTCAGGCGGGCTGGGCCCGCCGCTTGTCGACAGTCTTTGCGGTCGGAGCGACGGTCGGTGTGTATAGGGGGGGGCTCAAGCGGAACTTCTTCCGCGTATTCGACGGAGAGACGGCTGATTCCGTTGCGGTGGAGAACCCGATCGAGACCACCACAGTTCTTGGGCGATGGAACCATTCGGGCCTTCTGGCCTCGTTGAATTTGTTGTGGGATCCGAGTCCTTTTCTACAGCTGGGTGCGACCATGGAGTGGGGGGGGACGCTCAAGGTAAATCCGGTAAGAGGGTTTCAGGATCTTGGACGGGTAGTGTCGGTGCCGTTGCAGTTCAAAGTTTCCACAACCGCGGCCCTCAGCTCGACGCTGGCTCTGAATGCGGGAGCTACCTACTCGGACTGGAGCGGTTTGGGCGATGCGAGTGTCGAGGACGCGGGCGCTGGCAGAGTCGTATCGTACGGTGCGGGGGTGGAGTGGGAGGCTAGAAACTTTTGGGCGGGTGGCCTGCCTATTCGGTTGGGCTTCCGTCAATCGAAATTGCCGTTCCGCTTCTTGGGCGAGAGAGTGAAGGAGAATACGGTCTCCTTGGGCTTCTCAATCGTGATGGCACAGGCCTTGGGTTTACCGCTGGCGGCCCTGGATGTGGCGGCTGAGGCGGGGAGCCGCCGTTCGGGGACCTACGATGAGAGCCTTCGCCGGCTCACCATGACGTTGCGGGTGGGCGGGAACTGAGGGCGGCCGCGTCGCGTGCAGGTTCTTTTCCATACGTTCGGGTGTAAGGCCAATCAATACGATACCGAACGCATGCGGCAGGAGTCGCAAGCCCGAGGCGTTCTCATCACGAGTGACTTGGGCTCGGCCGACGTATGTGTGGTCAACACCTGCACCGTAACGAATGCGGCCGACGCCGAGGCGAAGCGTTTCGTTCGGCGCATCACGAGAGAGAACCCTCAGACCCGAATCGTTGTCGCCGGGTGTTCGGCTGTGCTTCGCAAGCGTGAGTATGTCGGGTTGGACGGTGTGGCTTGCGTGGTACCGGGACATGACCCTCTTCAGGTCGCTGCTGCCGTTGTCGATGCCGGTGAAGCTCGTGGTGCGCCCCGTGGAGGCCTCGTTCAACTCGGCATGAATCCAGGACTGGATGAGTCGCACCTGGAACCGATCGGTGCTGGGATCCTGGACAGGCGCGAGGGCGCTACGAGGGGTTGGCTCAAGATCCAAGATGGTTGCGACAGGAAGTGCTCATTTTGCGCTACGCGGCTTGCGCGCGGCACGAGCCGCTCGCGTCCCCCTGGGGACATCATCGTCGAAGCCCGCGCATTATCTCTCCACCATCCCGAACTCGTGTTGACGGGGATCCATATTGGTCACTATGGCCGGGATCTAGAGGGTTCCATTACGCTTTCAATCCTCCTGGCCCGCCTCCTAGACGCCGTCCCGGGCGTACGTTTCCGTGTCGGCAGCGTCGAGGCCACGGAGATCGATGAGTTACTCCTCGACCTCATGCGCACATCGGGTGGGCGTGTTGCGCCGCATTTACATATGCCGTTGCAGAGTGGCGCCGATCCGGTCCTGCGCCGTATGAAGAGATGGCATACGCGAGAGGCGTACCGAGCCCGGGCGTTCCAGGTTGCCGATACCGTGCTCCGAGTCGGCTTGGGAGCAGATATCATTACGGGATTTCCCGGCGAGACCGCAGCGGATCATGAAGAGACCGTGGCTCTCGTCGAGGAGCTTCCCTTCACTTACCTCCACGTCTTTCCTTTTTCACCGAAGGACGGTACTGAGGCGAGCACGCTCCCCAACCCAGTACCGCAGCGGGTTGCGGGCGAGCGGAGCCGTGAATTGCGTGCGCTGGCTCAGGAGAAGCATCGCCGCTATAGGGAGTCGCGCGCAGGGGAGGCGTCTGTCGTTACGCTGGAGGGGCAAGGTCGCCGAGCTCTGACCGGAGATTACCTTCGGGTGAACGTGAACGCGAAGGTGGACACCGGAGTGCACGTGGAGCGGGATGCGGCGGGTGTCGGGGTGGACGCGTTTCGACGACTCCATTCCGGCGTACTTCGAGGCAACGGGGAGGACCTCTATATTGAACTCGTTAGCTAGGACCGTGGCATCCGCAACGCCACCCATTGGACTCCTTCACCAGCCTTCCGGGGCCGGTTCCGGTATGGAGTTTCCCTCGCGTTCACACGTGAGTTCAGCATGACTCAGCGGTCTAGGAAGCGGGCGTGAAGCGAGTATACGTCGAGACGTATGGCTGCCAGATGAACATCAGCGATGGCGAGCTGATGGAGGGTGTCCTGGAGGACCACGGATACGATATTGCCGTGGATCCTGAGGATGCCGACGTCATCCTGGTGAACACCTGTGCGATCCGGGAGCATGCCGAGAGGCGTGTACTCGGCAGGGTGGGACAGCTCTCCGGGCTCAAACGTGAACGTCCGGACCTGGTCATCGGCGTCACCGGGTGTATGGCGCAGCGCATGGGCGAGACGCTGGCGGAGCAAGCTCCCCATGTGGATTTGGTCATGGGCCCCGACGGCTACCGCTCTCTGCCGGAGCGGCTCGCGGCGATCGAGGAAGGCCGGAAGATTCGACCGTCCCGGTCGGCCAAGAAGCGTGGTCCCCAGCTCGCGGTTCTCGACCTCGACCTCGGTGAGAATTACGAGGGCCTCGACCAGCGACGTGCGTCCCGGATTTCGGCATGGGTGCCGGTCCAGCGAGGCTGTGACCACCGCTGCACGTTTTGCATCGTTCCGTATGTGAGAGGGCCTGAGAAGAACAGGAAACCAAGGGAGGTGTTGCGGGAGATAAAAGAAATCGCCGACTCCGGTGTAACGGAGGTCACGTTGTTGGGTCAGACCGTGAACTCCTATGAGGCCGACGGGCAGTCCTTCCCCGACCTGCTTCGGTCCGTGGCTCGCGTCCCAGGTATCCGTCGTGTTCGATTCACGTCACCGCATCCCAACGACGTGACCACCGATCTGCTCGATGTCATGGCAGAGGAAACTGCGGTGTGTGAGCAGCTCCATCTGCCACTTCAGGCAGGAAGCGATCGAACGCTTCGACGGATGCTTCGGCGTTACACGGTCGAGGGGTTTCTGGAGAAGGTGAAACTGGCACGCGCCGTGATACCTGACATTGGGCTTTCCACTGACGTCATCGTGGCTTTTCCTGGTGAGACCCACGAGGAGTTCCAAGAAACGCTCGAGGTGATGCGGAGCGTCCGCTTCGATGATGCCTACACCTACCGATATTCTCCTCGGGAGGGCACGCCCGCCACGCGCTTCCCGGCGGCGGATTTCGTCCCCGACGGTGAGGCCCAGGAACGACTCCAGCGCCTCATCGAAGTCCATCGAGCGATCCAGGCCGAAATCAACGAGGCCGAAGTCGGACGTGTGGAAGAGGTGCTCGTGGAAAAGGAGGCCCGTGATCCAGGTCAGATTCTGGGAAGGAGCAGGCGGAACAAGGTGGTCGCGTTCCCGGCATCTCCCGACTTGGTTGGTACCTACCTTGAGGTACGCCTCACAGGCACGACGGGAGCGACGTTCGTCGGTGAGTGGGAGCAAGGTGCTCCGGCTCTGACGGGATCCACATGACCCGGTTCGTCGGACCACTGGGAGTTCTCTCGATCCTGGTGATCTCAATCGTGTTTGCGGCGCTGAACCCACAACGGATTACGCTCGATCTAGGGGTGGGAGTTCTCTACGGCGTGCCGTTGTTCATACCGGTATTCACAGGGCTACTTATGGGCATGCTCGTGATGCTCGTCGCGGGTATCCGAAGCGATCTCAAGGTCCGAGCCGTGCTTCGGCAGCGACTAGAGGACGAAGATCGTGAAGAGCGGGCCCTAACCGATCGGACCCAGCAGGATCTGTTTCCGTCACCTCCCCCCGAGGATAAAGGCGGTGAAGATCCGGTGCCCTAGCCTCAATGTCGACGCTTTTTGGCGGCTCAGGACTCCACCGTGAGGCCGAGACCGCCATCCGTGGCTTTGGTCGCAGCAGACTCCACGGCGTCAGCACCGAGTGGTGAGACCCGAGTGGCGTCTTTGACCTCCGGATGGCGCCGGCTATGTTTTGGCGTGCGAGAGCTTCCCGACAGTCCAAGCCCCGCGAGGCTATGACGAACAGCAGTGTTGTAACACTAGAGAGACATATCGTCGAAGAGGAACGGACTCGCTCGGAGGTGACTGGTGCCCTCAGCAACATTCTCTACTCGATCACCCTAGCCGCGAAAATCATTTCGAGGGAGGTGAACAAGGCGGGGATCGTTGATCTGCTCGGAGACACCGGAGACACGAACGTACAGGGCGAGCGTGTCCAGAAGCTCGATCTCTACGCAGAGGACGTGATCTACCGTGCGATGGATCATACAGGTGCGCTCTGTTGCATGGTCTCCGAGGAGTCGGAGGACATCCTGCCCATTCCGGAGAAGTTTCCGAAGGGGAAATACGTCTTGATCTTCGATCCGCTGGACGGCTCTTCGAACATCGATGTCAATGTTTCGATTGGCACCATCTTTTCGGTTCACAAGAAGATTACCGACGGCGTAGACGGCACGGTCGAAGATTGCCTTCAGGCGGGGTATAAGCAGGTCGCAGCGGGCTACGTGCTCTATGGATCGTCGACCATGCTCGTATATACGAGCGGGCGGGGGGTGTACGGCTTTACGCTCGACCCGTCGATTGGTGAATTTCTACTGAGCCACCCGAACCTCGTCATGCCTGAGCCCCCGGGTCGGATGTACTCGATCAACGAGGCGTATTATCCCCATTGGTCCTCTGGTCAGCAGAGGCTGATGCAGCATCTGAAGGGGCTCGATGGTGAGGGGACGGTCTCCTACAGTTCACGCTACATCGGCTCGTTGGTGGCGGACTTTCACCGCACTCTTCTGAAGGGCGGAATCTTCATGTATCCAGCGGACTCCAAAAGTCCGTGTGGGAAGCTGCGACTCCTCTACGAGGCTGCCCCAATGGCGATGATTTGTGAGGAAGCGGGGGGGCGAGCGTCTGATGGGGGAACCCGAATACTGGACCTAATTCCAGAGGCGATTCACGAACGGACCCCGCTCTACATTGGGTCTTCTGAAATCGTCGGGTTGGCCGAGGCTTTTCTGGCCTCTAGCACTTGATGGGGTGGTTCCCGGGTAAGTAGCCCATTTCGAGATCGACGAGGGGTGCGGCGTAGTTGCCGGAGAAGCAGGCGTCGCAGAAGGAGCCGTGGTCCGAGACGACGGAGAGCATCCCTTCCAGTGATAGGTACCCAAGGGAATCGACCCCGAGCTCGTCTGCGATTTCGTCCCGGGAAAGTCTCGAGCCGATGAGTTCCTCGTGGCTGGGCATGTCGATGCCGTAGAAGCAGGGGAACCGCACCGGTGGGCTGCCGATGCGGAAATGGACCTCTTTGGCGCCGGCTTGGCGAATGAATTTGACTAGGCTCCGGACCGTGGTTCCGCGTACAAGCGAGTCATCCACCACGATCACACGCCGGCCCTCCAGGACTTCTCGCACGGGGTTGTACTTCATCCGGGCCCCGAAGTCACGGTCGACCTGTGAAGGTTTGATGAAGGTTCGCCCGACATAATGGTTCCGGAGGAGCCCCAACTCGAAGGGGATTCCGCTCTGCTCGCTATATCCGAGTGCGGCTGAGTTGGCGCTGTCCGGAACCGCGACGACGGCGTCGGCCTCGACCGGGTGCTCCTCGGCAAGCCGGCGTCCGAATCCACGGCGTGCACCATCCACGGAGATGCCCCAAAGATGCGAGTCTGGTCGACTGAAGTAGACCAACTCGAAGATGCACGGGGCGGCCGACTCGGCTCGAGGGAGTTCCGCGATGTTCTCGAGCGCTCCGCCCTCAATCCTGAGGACCTCCCCTCGTTCGATGTCCCGAGCATAGTCCGCGCCGAGGATGTCCAGCGCACAAGTCTCGCTCGCGAGCACGTGTCCCTCTTCTAGTCGGCCGAGAACGAGGGGGCGGTACCCCCTGGAGTCACGCACAGCGTACATCACCTCACCGACCGTAATGGCGACGGAGAAAGCGCCCTCCAGTTGTTGGAGAGCATCAACGACCTGTCCGTCGATGGTCCTCTCGCGAGATCGGGCGATCAGGTGAACGATCACCTCCGAATCCGACGTGGTCTGGAAGATCGCTCCCTCCCCCACGAGCTGCTTTTTGAGATCGTGAGCGTTCGTAAGGTTACCGTTGTGGGCCACCGCTAGATCACCCTCGGCGTACCGCACGACGATCGGTTGCGCGTTCAGCACCTCGCTTCCACCGGCGGTGGAATATCGTACGTGTCCTACGGCCGTACGTCCCGGGAGGCCCTTCAAGACATCTGCGCTGAAGACGTCCGCAACCAACCCCGCTCCCTTGTGAAGCCGCGCCTCGCCGTCGGCGAGTGCACAGATGCCGGCCGATTCCTGGCCACGATGTTGGAGGGAGTAGAGTGCCGTGAAGGCCAGTGACGCAGCGTTGTCGATGCCACTCAAGCCGACGACGCCGCACTCCTCGTGGGGCCCTTCGTCGAGCTGGGACGCTGAAACGTCGATTGGTCCCGGGAGTTTCTTTGGGGGGGGCTTCGCGGTCACGATGGTCCGGCTCCATCCATCAGGTTGGAGATTGTGCCAAAGAATATCTCGGCAAGGATTTCGACATCAGCCTCCAGCGTTGCCGTCCGCCCGTCGATCCTGAAGCTCTCATCTGACGAGACGACCTGTCCTACCGCACGGCAGGGCACCCCATGGCGCTTGGCGAGAACCAGAACCTCATCCGCGGACCGTGGATCGCACGAGACCACTATACGGCCCTGGGCTTCACCGAAAAGGAGGGGAAGGACCGGGATCGCGTCGTGAAGCGTGACCTGCACGCCAAACGGGCTTTCACCTGGTCCCAGGGCGCTTTCGGCCAGGGCGCACGCGAGGCCTCCTTCGGACACGTCGTGGGCGGAGTGCAGCAGCCGGTTTCGAATCATCGCCAACACGGCGTGCTGGAGCCCGCGTTCTCCGAGGAGATCGACCTTGGGTGGCTCTCCGGCCACGAGGCCCTCCACCACGTAGAGGTACTCTGAGGCTCCCAATTCGTCGGTATTGTCCCCGAGGAGGATGATCGTATCGCCTACGTTCTGAAAAGCGTGGCGAGTGATGTGATCCACGTCTTCGAGGACGCCGACCATGCCGATGACCGGCGTCGGGTAGATCGCCGCCCCGCTGGTCTCGTTATAGAACGACACGTTTCCGCCGGTGACCGGAGTCTCGAACAGTTTGCAGGCTTCGGCTAGGGCCAGCACTGATTCACGGAACTGGTAGTAGATGTGGGGCTTGAGTGGATTTCCGAAGTTCAGGTTGTTCGTCACGGCGGTCGGAAGTGCGCCAACACACACGAGGTTCCTGGCCGCTTCGGCCACGGCGGCCAGCGTTCCAGACCGGGGGTTCAGGTAGACATAACGGCCGTTGCAGTCGGTGGTTGCGGCTACCGCCCGGCGCGTGCCGCGAAGGCGCACGACACCGGCATCGCCCCCCGGTCGCACCGCAGTGCCGGTCCGTACGGTGGTGTCGTACTGGCCATAGATCCATTGTTTGGAGGCTATGTTGGGCGACCCCATCAACTTCAGGAACGCCTCGGACTGATCGGCGTCTGCCTCGTTGAAGCCCGTGAGATCCGTACATCGCAGCTCCCCGATTTCTTCGGACTCGACACCCTCCCGCTCGTACGTCGGGCAGCCCTCCGTCAGGGGCAGGGAGGGGATCTCCGCGACCACTCGGTCCCCCTCGAGGACGCGGAACAGTCCGTCATCGGTAACGCGCCCGATCTCCTCGGCCTCGAGTTCCCACTTGGCCAGGATGTCGCGCACCACATTTTCGCTCCCACTCTTCGCGACGACCAGCATACGCTCCTGGGATTCCGACAGGAGGATCTCGTAGGGAGTCATCCCGGGTTCCCTGATGGGCACGAGCTCCATGTCGATCTCCACGCCGTTGCCCGAACGGCCCGCCATCTCTGATGCGCTCGACGTGATCCCGGCAGCGCCCATGTCCTGGATGCCCGTGATATGGCCGCTCTTGATGAGCTCGAGACTGGCCTCCAACAGCAGTTTCTCCGTAAAGGGGTCGCCGACCTGAACTTGGGGCCGACTGGCTTGGGAATCGTCGCTGAGTTCTTCGGAAGCGAACGTCGCTCCGTGGATTCCATCTCGCCCGGTGCGCGCCCCCACTGTCATAAGCGGGTTTCCGACCCCTTCGGCTTCACCCTTGATGAGATCCTCGGCCTTCATGAGTCCGAGGCACATCGCGTTCACAATGGGATTCCCCTCATAGCCGCGGTCGAAGTAGATCTCCCCGCCGATGTTCGGGATGCCTACACAGTTGCCGTAGTCGCCGACCCCCTTCACCACGCCGGAGAAAAGATAACGAACCCGTCCAGTGTCGAGATCTCCAAAACGGAGCGAGTCCAGTACGGCGATCGGACGGGCGCCCATGGTGAACACGTCACGAAGAATGCCGCCCACGCCGGTCGCCGCGCCCTGGTACGGTTCGACGGCCGAGGGGTGGTTGTGCGACTCGATCTTGAACGCCAAGGCCAGGCCGCCTCCAATATCGATGACACCCGCGTTCTCGCCCGGGCCCTGGATCACCCAGGGCGCCGTCGTCGGCAGGAGACCAAGGAGACGCTTGGAGTTCTTGTAGCCGCAATGCTCCGACCACATCGCGCTGAACACGCCGAGTTCAGTGAAGGTGGGTTCCCGCCCCAGGATCTCGAGTACACGTTCGTACTCCGACGGTGACAGCCCGTGACTCTCAACCAATTCGGGTGTGATGGGGGGGTCGCCCTCTCTGGGTGGTACGCTCGATGCTGTTGAAGCTCGGGCGGTCAAAGCTCCGGTACTGTCCGGTCTATGGGTCACGATGCGACGAATCCGTTCGTAGAAGTCTGTTGAACGAATGTGGTGGGCCGCCACCCATGGGGGATCCGGGCATCACCGGTCAAAGTGTCCCAACGGACAGCTGGGTCAGGAGTCCATCGAAGAGGCCGAGTCCGTCCACGGACCCAAGGATGGACTCCACCGCCCGTTCAGGGTGTGGCATCATACCCATGACGTTACCCGACTCATTGAGGATGCCGGCTATGGAGCGGGCGGAGCCGTTCGGGTTCGCACCGTCCACCGCCTTCCCTTCAGCGTTGGCGTACCGGAAGAGCACTCGGCCCTCGCCCTCGAGGCAGTCGAGCGTTTCATCGTCGGCGTGATAATTCCCCTCGGCATGGGCGATTGGCATCCTGAGAATCTGTCCCGATTCGTACTCCTGCGTGAAGATCGAAGCCGTGTTCTCGACTCGGAGCAGCACGTCTCGGCTCGAGAAGAGCAGTGACCGGTTTCGCAAGAGAGCTCCTGGCAACAAACCGGATTCACAGAGCATCTGAAACCCGTTGCAGATACCCAGAACCGGACCACCGGACTTGGCGAACTCCTTCACTGCATCCATGATCGGACTCATGGTGGCGATGGCGCCGGCTCGCAGGTAGTCGCCGTACGAGAAACCACCTGGGAGCATGACCACATCGACCTCACCTAGGTCGACGTCCCGGTGCCAGCGGAATTCAGGCTGCCCCCCGACCAGTTGAACACACTTGTAGAGGTCATAGTCACAGTTGGATCCCGGGAAAGTGACGATGGCGACCTTCATGCCGGCACCGTCTGCTCCACGGCCTCTCCAACATCGATCTCGAAGTCCTCAGTGACAGGATTTGCCAGCAATCGCTTGCACATCGCTTCAGCACCTTCTCGGGCGTGCTCGCTGGAAGCGGCCTCTACGTTCAGGTAGAGGAGCTTGCCGACACTAACTTCGTGGACTTGTTCGTAGTCCAAAGAGTGTAGGGCGCTTTGGATGGCCTTCCCCTCGGGGTCCAGCAGGCCGGGGCGCGGTACAACTCGGATCTCCAGGCGAAAACGACTCACGTTCCGCTCTCCATATCGTCAGGATGATTGGGTGTTACGGGGTGGCGATATCCTTCAGGTGTCAAATCTCCGTAGTCGACCGGCCGTACCTCTTCTCCTCCATCGTCGAAACTGTGTGCCAGTGGATCGCGTTCCGGCAGGCGTTCTAGCAGACCGTGGATCACAGAGCCGACCAGCCCCCAGGCCGTATAACCGAGGAACATGGGAAAGAAGTAGTGAGCGGGAAACCTGACGGCCACGAGGACGTTGGCGAAGACCCAAAGCGAGAACAGGATGCCCTTTCCGGTTCTGAAATTCAGCTTGGGGACGATCGCATAGGGGATGTTGCTGAGCATCAAGGCGCCCAGCATGATCAACAGGATGCCCATGACACGAGGCCAAGGCAGCATGTCCGCGAGGTACGTTTCAAAAAAGGCGGTCTGGCTGAATGGGTAAAACGTGGCAAGGATGATCCCGGGCGTCGGGGAAGGGAGCCCGTGGAAGTGCCGCTTGGCCTCTCCTTCCTGCTCCATGTTGAAACGGGCCAGCCGGACCACCACCGCCATCACGTATACCAGCGGTAGTACCCAGTTCCAGTCGTCGGAGAAATACAGGATGTACATGATGAAGGCGGGCGCGACCCCGAAGGAGATCGCATCCACCAGCGAGTCCAACTCCTCACCGAATTTGGAGCCCGTTCGTGTAAACCGGGCGATGCGACCGTCCAGCAGATCCGTGACCGCAGCCCAAACGATGAACCACGCGGCCCACTCGAAGTCCCCCCGCGTGGTCGCCACGATGGCATAGAACCCGAAGAAGAGGTTCAGCATCGTGAACGCCGAGGGCAGGATGATGATGCCCTTCTGAAGTCGCCTGACGGGCCGCATTCGATCGATCATGGGGCCTTCTCCGGTCCGGCAATCCGTGCCAAGACTGTGGATCCGCCTGCCACTTTGTCCCCTACCGCACAGTCGAGATTCCATTCGAGTGGAATGAACAGGTCCACCCTCGATCCGAACCGGATGAGGCCGATGCGCTCTCCCCGCTCGACGTGCTCACCCCGCTCGGGGTAGGTGACGATCCGGCGGGCGATGAGTCCGGCGATCTGGCGGACCAGCACCCGGTCACCCCACGCGGTCAATCCCAGTGAGGACTGTTCGTTTTTTTCGCTGGCCTTGGGATGCCAGGCTACGGCGAATTCGCCGGGACGATATTCGCGGTACGCCACTTCCCCTGAAACAGGTGCGCGCTGCACGTGGACGTTGAATACGCTCAGGAAGATGGTGATGCGCCGGCACAGCCCCTCCACGAAAGAGGGTTCACCCACCTCACGAATGTCGATGATCTTGCCGTCGCCAGGAGAAATAACTACGCCCTCTCCGGGAGGGATTTCACGCTCGGGGTCCCGGAAGAAATAGAATACAAACGCCGTCAAGAGGGTGAGTAGACTCGCCAGCAGGATCGTCCAGGATCCTGAGACGACCACTCCGACCCAGGCCAGCCCGGCGAAAACAGCGGCACCGAGCATGAACGGATAGCCCTCTCGGGCGAAGCGCATTCGACGGCTACTCGAAGTGTGGGGGTCGAAATTCATCGAGGTCCGTTCCGGTCAGGCGCCTGAATATCTCCAAGTACCGGTCCGTTGTTTCGCGCACGACGTGGTCGGGTAGATCTGGAGGCGGTGGGGACTTGTCCCAGTCGGTTAGACCGTCCAGGAAGTCACGAACCGGCTGTTTGTCCAGAGATGGTTGCCCTTGGCCGGGCGTGTAGAGGTCCGCAGGCCAGAACCGGGAAGAGTCCGGTGTCAGCACCTCGTCGATCAACAGGAGTCGGCCGTCCGGGTGATGCCCGAACTCGAACTTGGTGTCGGCGAGGATGATTCCGTACTCTCTTGTAGTTGTCGCGCCGTGCTCGTAAACGGCCAGGGAGAGGTCCCGAAGACGGTTCGCCTCCTCTGTGCCGAGGTGCTCCACAACACCAGAAAACGGAATGTTCTCGTCGTGGCCGGTCTGGGCTTTGGTGGACGGAGAGAAAATCGGGGCGGGCAGTTTCTGACTCTCGACCAAACCCTCCGGAAGGGGCTCGCCCGCCAGTGTTCCCTCGGTTCGGTACTCCTTCCAGGCGGATCCCGACACGTACCCCCGGACCACACACTCTATCAGGACCGGTTCGGTGCGATGAACCAGCATGCTCCGGCGGGCCCAGGCCTCGCGGGACTCTCTCAACGACGGTATGCGATCGATGATGTCGTCGGTGTCGCAGCTCAATAGATGATGGTCGAGAACCCCGCGCAGCGAGTCCAGCCACCAGGCCGTGAGTTGCGTGAGTACTTCACCTTTGCGTGGGATGGGCTGGCGCAGGATCACATCGAACGCGCTCACCCGATCGCTTGCGACCATCAGGAGTTGGCCTGGCCCGGCGTCGTAAACGTCACGCACCTTCCCCCGGTGGAGGAGCGGTAGGGGCACCTGCGATTCCATCACTGCCATTGCGTCAGACTCGGACATCGGGTTCTCCAAGGCGTTCATTTGCACCCGATTCAAGGCGTGCTAAGGCCGGCTGTACCCACTCGGCCAAGAACTCGTCCACCTGTTCGGGGGCCCGCCCGACGAATCGCGCGGGATCGACCATCTCAACCAACTGCTCCAAGCTCAACCCGAAGGCCTCATCTTCCGCGATCCGCTCCAGCAGGTCGGCTTGGCCCCCCTCGGTTTTCATACGGCCGGCGGCGGCCATGGAATGTCGCCGGATTCTCTCATGCAGATCCTGTCGGTCTCCTCCGGCGGCCGACGCGTGCATGAGGATCGTCTCGGAGGCCATGAACGGAAGGTGCTCCTCCAGGTTCCTCCCGATGACCCATGGGTTCACCACGAGCCCCGAAGACACGTTTTCCACCAGGACCAGGATCCCATCCAGCGCAAGGAAAGCATCTGGGATCGACAGTCTCCGGTTGGCCGAATCGTCCAGTGTACGCTCTAGCCATTGAGTGGCAGCGGTGAACAGAGGGTCCTGGGCCAGAACGATCACATGGCGTGCCATGGCGCAGATGCGTTCGGCTCGCATCGGGTTCCTCTTGTAGGGCATGGCCGATGATCCGATCTGCTCCTCTTCGAACGGCTCCTCGACTTCCCGGAGGTGGGTGAGAAGGCGCATGTCGTGGCCCATCTTGGACGCCGAGGCGGCCACGTTCGCGAGTGTCCCGAGAACCTGAGCGTCCACCTTTCTCGTATACGTCTGGCCGGTAACACCGTAACGCTCTCCAAAACCCATACGTTTTGCCACGGCGTCATCGAGCGCATCCACCTTTTCGTGATCTCCATCGAACAACTGGAGGAAAGAGGCCTGCGTTCCGGTGGTGCCTCGTATGCCCCTGAAACGCAGTCTCTCCAGACGAAAATCGAGTTCTTCAATGTCGAGAAGGAAATCCTGCAACCAAAGCGTTGCTCGCTTCCCCACCGTAGTGGGTTGCGCGGGCTGAAAATGAGTGAATCCGAGTGTGGGTAGATCACGATGGTCAGCCGCGAATTCGGCCAGGCGTGAAACACATCGGACCAGCCGGTCTCGCACCAGCGTGAGGGCCTCCCTGTGGAGGATGAGATCCGTGTTGTCACCGACGAACGCACTGGTGGCGCCCAGATGGATGATGCCCCGCGCGGCGGGCGCCACATCGCCAAAGAGATGCACGTGGGCCATCACATCATGGCGGAACCGATGTTCGTACTCTGCCGCTTTGGTGAGGTCTATTTCGTCGAGACCACTTCGCATCTCGTCGAGTGCCTGTTGTGAAATCGACAAACCCAACTCGTGCTGCGCCGCGGCAAGAGCCAACCACAAACGCCTCCAGATTCCGTAGCGATGCGCCGGTGCGAAGATGGCCTGCATCTCCCTGGACGCGTATCGCTCCCCGAGAGGATGGCTGTAGCGGTCGGTGCCCGGCTCAGCCACGGGCTCTCCTGAAAATGAGGCGGTCCACAAGTACTTCGCCCTTCCGCTCGATGTAGACGACTACATTACCAGATCCCCGGCGGAGGACTTCAGCGGCCTGCTCAGCCGACTCGATGAGCAAACGGTCGATCTGAAGAATCACGTCCCCCACACGGAGGCCGATCCGTCCCTCCAAGTCGCGCCCGATGTCCACGATGAGGGCTCCCGTCTCATAGCCCAGATTCCGTTCGGCGCGAATGCCCGGAGTTACGGTGATCAACTCCATCTGTTCCAGGGCGGTGACAGGGTCTGCGGAGATGGACGGTAGCGCTTCGGACACGAGCGTCACGGAACCTGGCCGTCCCTCGATTCCCAGCGCGATGGACTCACCCTCCTGAAGGTCCAGCATGAAGGACTCGAAGTCCAACAAGGTCCGGAGCGCTCTTCCATTTGCCGTGACCACACGGTCGCCTTCCGCGATCTCTGCGTGCGCAGCTGGCGAAGACGGGGACACGCTCGATACGGCCACACCATGCGTTCTGCCCCAAATATCCTCGTCGCCCGCGTCTACCTTAAAGCCGAGCCAAGCCCGATTGACCTCTCCCGAGGCCATGAGTTCATTGGCCACCCGGATCGCACGGTTGATCGGTATGGCGAAACCGAGCCCTTCGCTCCCCCCACTGCGGGAAAAGATAGAACTGTTCACACCGATGACCTCACCAACGGAGTTCACCAGAGGTCCACCCGAGTTGCCGGGGTTGATGGAGGCGTCGGTCTGGATCATGCCCAGGTAAACCACCCGGTCCTCGTCATCCGGAATGATGTGGCGCTCCGTTCCGCTGATCACGCCCGCGGTCACCGAGGGTTCCGAGTTGGAGAACAGGTTGCCGAACGGGTTGCCGATCGCCAGCGACCACTCTCCGATGAGCAGTCCCGCTGAAGTGCCCAATGGTACGACAGGTAGCTCCGTTCCTCGGATCCTGAGCACCGCCACGTCGGTGAGTTGGTCCGTCCCGACGAGCTCTGCCTCAAAGTCCCGACCGTCTGGGAGCGTGACCATGATCCGCTCGGCGTCCCGAACCACGTGATCGTTGGTGAGGATCACGCCTTCGATACTGACGATGAATCCGGATCCCAAACCGCGGCGGCGCTGTGTTCGAGGCATCGGGAAGGGGTCGAAGAAGGACCCTGTCGGCTGTACCTGCTCAGTGCGAATCACGTTGACGCTCACGACAGCGGGAGCCACCCGGGCGGCCGCCTCGACGATGGCGGTATTTCTGGAAGTCGAGATCTCCTGTTCTCGGGGCTGACCCGTAGCGGGTGCAGTCCGCCGAATGACAGGAGCGGACTCGACAGTCTCCGCGGCAGGCGCCGAGTCGAGAACATGGTCGTCTCCGTCGCCCCCGTGGCAGGCCCCGAGGGGGATCGCCACTGATGCGATCCAAAACAACATCGGTCTGAACTTGCGGGGAATCATTGTCGGGTCCGCCATGGTTTCGCCATTGCGGCTAGAGTTCTCTCCCGAGGGACTTCCAATCCGCCATGAAGCCCTCGAGTCCTTTGTCCGTCAAAGGATGCTCCAGCAACTGATATAGCACTTTAGGCGGCAAGGTGCCGCAGTCGGCTCCAAGCAGAAGTGCCTGAACCATGTGTTGAGGATGTCGGATCGAGGCGGCCAGAATTTCCGTATCGATTTCGTAGTTGTCGTAAATCTGGCGAATTTGGCCGACCAACTCCATTCCGTCTCCCGCCATATCGTCGATCCGTCCGATGAAGGGTGAGATGTATGTGGCCCCCGCTTTGGCGGCGAGGTGAGCCTGGGTGGGAGAAAAACAGAGTGTCACATTCACGTGAATGCCTTCGTTCGTCAGCGCGCTGCATGCACGGAGTCCGGCCTCGGTAAGAGGGACCTTGATCACGATGTTGTCGTGAATCTTCGCCAGGCGGTGGCCCTGTTCAATCATCCCCTCGGCGTCAAGCACGACGACCTCAGCGCTGACAGGGCCGTCTACGGCCTCGCAGATCTCGAGAAACAGGTCCGCTGGCTCGCGCGTAGCCCCCACCTTGGCCATGAGGGACGGATTGGTCGTCACGCCATCGATCAGGCCGGCTTCCGCGGCGCGGCGGATCTCTGCGATGTCTGCCGTATCGAGAAAAATTTTCATTGAGTCACTTATTCGTAGATGAAGAGGACCGGACCGAGGATCGGACCGGATATGTAACGTGGTGAAGAAAGAGACCGGTCGGCGGAGCGGGGGGGGAGGTCCGAAGCTCACCGTCCGGCTCTTGGAGGAGACGAGAAAGATCCTCGAGGGGGCGCTTGCCTCCTGCAATGTCTACCATCGTTCCAACTAAATATCGAACCATGTGATGCAAGAAGCGGTCGGCGGTGACCCGTAACGTGAGCCCGAGGTCCTCCCAGGGTTCCCAGGAGGACTCGTGTACCGTGCACCCGTCTCCCCTCTCGGGCTGGCCCGATTTGGCGAACGCCTTGAAGGAATGTTCGCCCAAGATGGTTCCGGCGGCACTCTGGAGAAGTCCCTTCTCCAAGGGCTTGGCGAGGGGCCAGCACCAGTGGCGATGGAAAGGGGACCGGGCCTCCGAAGAAAGTCCGAGCTGATAAAGATAGGTCCGCTTTACCGCATCGTAACGCGGATGGAAGCCGGGGGACGCGGGCTCTACGCTCTTGATCCAGATGTCGTTCGGCAGCACAGCGGACAGGGCCTTCTCGAGCTTTTCGGGTTGCCACGTGCCTGGAAGGGACGCGACCGCAACTTGACCGGTCGCGTGCACCCCTCGATCGGTTCTTCCCGATCCGATCACCGGGCGATGGGTACTCGTGAGCTGCTCCAGGGCCGCCTCCAACTCCCCTTGAACGGTGCGCTCCGCGGGCTGGATTTGCCAGCCGTGGAAGGCGGATCCATCATATTGGAGAATCAACTTGAGGCGATTGTCCTTCACGGCGTTCACGACCGGAAGGTAGGTAGGGCGAAAGAGTGAGTCAAAATTCTACATCTCCGCTGGAGTCCTTCGACCTCCGAGCCGTGATCCAGAAGGCTGCTGGAAGCGAGGATCTTACCGCATTCGAAGCCGAGTTCGTCTTCGATGCGTTCATGGAGGGTGAGGCGACACCGGTGCAAATGGCCGCGCTCCTTACCGCACTTCGAGTCAAGGGCGTTGCTCCCGGCGAGGTGGCCGGCGGTGTGAGAGCACTCCGAAAAGCCATGATTCCGATACAGGCGGGGTCGCCCGACGAGTTGGTCGATACCTGCGGGACCGGCGGTGGAGCCGTGACTACTTTCAACATTTCGACGGCTGCGGCCCTGGTCGCCCGTGGTGCGGGAGCACAGATCGCGAAGCACGGGAACCGCTCGTTCACGTCCAGGAGCGGGAGTGCGGACGTCCTCGAGGCGCTAGACGTCCGCATTGAACTCAGCCCGGAGGAGATGGCTCGGGTCCTTGAAGAGGTCGGTCTCGTATTCATGTTCGCGCCGCTGCTCCATCCTTCGATGCGCCACGTGGGACCGGTCCGCCGGGAGTTGAGTTTCCCGACCATCATGAACATTCTCGGTCCGCTGACGAACCCCGCCGGTGTGCGCAGGCAGTTGGTCGGCGTTGCCGACCCCGCGCTCGTTCCACTTGTCGTCGAGGCGTTGAGAGAACTCGGTCATATCCGCGCGCTCGTCGTACACGGCCAGGCGGGGCTCGACGAGTTGAGTCCGATGGGGCCGACTGATGTGGCCGAACTCCACGATGGGGTTGTGAGCCAACGGACGGTCAGCCCTGAAGATTTCGGGTTGGAACCCTGCTCAGCGGAGGAACTGGCCGGCGGGGAGCCGGAGGACAACGCCAGGATCATTCTGAGCGTGTTGGAAGGTGAGAAGCAGAGAGGTGCCCGAACAGCAATCCTCATGAATGCTGGTGGCGCGCTCTATGTGGCGGGCATTTCAGACACGCTCAAAGAGGGTACTGAGGCCGCCGCCGTCGCAATCGACGACGGGAGCGCGCTCGATGCGCTCGAGAGCCTGCGAGAGGCTACGCGGGGTACGTCTTCTACAGGCCTCTAATATTTCCGGATGACCCCGACGACTACGCCTTGGATCTGCACCTTGTTCGCGTCCTCGACGATAGGCGGCATGGTGGGGTTCGCCGGTTGAAGCCGAATCCGGCCGCCTGGTTCCCTGTACATCTTCTTCACCGTCGCCGAATCACCACCGACGAGGGCGACAACCATCTGTCCGTCCGACGCGCTCTCCTGGGAGCTCACCACGATATAGTCGCCGTCCCGGATCTGCTCATCGATCATCGACTCACCTTCGACGCGTAACACGAAGCTCTTGTCTCCGGACCGTACCATGTCCGGCGGAACCGCGAGCGTCTCCTGTTGCTCTATGACTTCGATGGGTAGCCCTGCGGCCACGGCGCCGAGAAGCGGCAATTCGGTAGCGTTTACACCGAAGCTCGTGCCGACCAACTCGATGGAACGGCTCTCGTTGTAGGCCTTCCGGATATAGCCTTTGCGCTCCAAATTGCTCAGATGCTCGTGCACGGTCGCCAAGGAAGAGTACCCGAATGCGTCGGCGATCTCTTCGAAGCTCGGGGCGTACCCATGTTTTTCGATGAAGCTCTCAATGTGGTCGAGGATTTCTTTTTGTCGTTTAGTCAGCGGCATACCGACGACCTCTGTCTGATGGAAACCCGAATAGGACCCGAACAAATGGTACCCGAAGGTTGCCCGAAATGCAAGGCCGTATAGCGCATGAGGCCGCCTGAAGACATCCTCCAACGAATCGTCGAGACCAAGCGGGCCGAAGTCGAAGAGTTAAGGCGAGGCTTTGCGGGCCTCCGCGATCGAGCCGAGGATGCGCCACCAGCGAGAGATTTCATCGGCTCCCTCAGGGGCGGAGATGGGGTGGCTGTCATTGCTGAGATCAAGCGGCGTTCGCCAGGTGCGGGCGCGATCCGTACGGATCTCGATCCCCTCCGTCTCGGACCCAGGTATGAAACGGGAGGTGCCGCCGCGCTCAGCGTTCTCACGGACGTCGAGTACTTCGGAGGGTCTCTCGAGGACCTGGCTGTGGTGCGTGGTCTCGTGAAGATTCCCGTCCTTCGGAAGGATTTTGTCATCGACGAGTCGCAGGTGTATGAGGCGAGGTTGGCAGGGGCGGATGCGATTCTACTCATCGTCCGGATCTTAGAAGATTCGAGGCTTCTCTCGTTGAGGGCCCTGGCCGAAGAATTGGGGATGTCCGTGCTGGTGGAGGCCCATGACGGGGCCGAAGTGGACCGTGGTCTTGCGGCGGGTGCTCAGCTCCTCGGCATCAACAATCGCAACCTCCGCACCTTTGAAGCGCGGATCGATGTGACGCTCTCGTTGGCGGCCCAGGTGCCACCTGGCGTGGTACTCGTGTCCGAGAGTGGAATTCACACTCGGGCCGATGTACGGAGCGTCGGAGAGAGCGGAGTGGACGCTGTACTCGTGGGTGAATCGCTCCTTCGTCAGGAAGATCCCGGAGCCGGCGTGACGGCCCTGGTGGGGCAGCGGATGGCTCGCCGCGAAACTTCCCTAGGATCGAAATGAGCGAGCTGGGCGTAAAGATTTGTGGCATCACCACTCCTGAGGATGCCCTCGTTGCGCAAGAACTCGGAGCCGATTACCTGGGCATGATTCTTTCCCAGGGGTTCTCGAGGAGCATTCTGCCTGACGAGGCCGTGGACATCGGGCTCGTTGCCGAGACTCCGCTGGTGGCGGTCCTCGTAGACGAATCATTGGACGAAGCCCAGCGCATCGCGGAGTTGTCGGGCGCTTCTGTGATCCAGCTACACGGTGAGGAGAACGTTGAGTACGTGGAGGAGTTGCGACGTCGCGGTATGTGGACCATTTGGAAGGCTGTTCGGGTTCGGGACCCTGAAGACGTGACGAGGGCAGTGGAGGGCTTGGGAACCTCCGTGGACGGCCTGCTCCTCGATGGCTGGCATCCGGACCGACCCGGTGGTAGCGGAGTAAGTTTCTCTTGGGAGGGAGTGCGTGTGATGAGGGACCAGATTCCGTCCGCCCTGAAAGTGATCGTTGCGGGGGGCCTCACTCCCGGAAATGTGGCCGATGCCGTCCGCCTTCTTCGGCCCGACGTCGTCGACGTCGTTTCTGGTGTGGAGCTGAACATTCGTCGTAAGGACCCGGAGCTGATCGGGGCCTTCGTTCGTAACGCCCGAGGTGAGGAGTGACCATGGAAAGTGAAGGAGAGCGATTCGGTCCGTTCGGGGGCCGGTATGTGCCCGAAACGCTCATATCGGCTCTGGACGAACTGGCTGCCGCCTACGAGGAAGCGATCACCGACTCCACCTTCCGCGAAGAACTCGACCTCCTGCTTCGCGACTACGTGGGCCGTCCCTCGCCTCTTTACCGCGCCTCGCGATTGGAGGCTTACGTAGACGGACCTCCGATTTTTCTTAAACGGGAGGACCTCAACCACACCGGTGCACACAAGATCAACAACACGATCGGGCAAGCACTTCTCGCCCGCCGCATGGGAAAGCGCCGGATCATCGCTGAGACGGGGGCCGGCCAACACGGCGTGGCCACGGCCACGGCTTGCGCGCTCTTCGATCTCGAGTGTGTCGTTTATATGGGCGAGGTCGACGTGGAACGTCAGGCGTTGAACGTCTACCGCATGGAACTCCTCGGTGCCGAAGTCAGGCCAGTCGGATCGGGAACACGCACCCTCAAGGACGCGACCAACGAGGCGATCCGTGACTGGGTGACCAATGTTGAAACGACGCACTACATCATCGGCTCGGTCGTGGGGCCTTCGCCGTTCCCGCGCATCGTTCGGGATTTTCAAGCCGTGATCGGCCACGAGGCACGCGAGCAGATGCTCGCACGCGCAGGGGCGCTACCCGCCGCCATCGTGGCGTGCGTGGGCGGTGGCTCGAACGCTATGGGCATCTTTCAAGCGTTCCGGGAAGAAGAGGAAGTGGAACTTATCGGTGTCGAGGCGGCCGGTGAGGGTTTGAATTCCGGAAAACACTCCGCAACGCTTTCGGCAGGAGAGCCAGGCGTGCTCCATGGGGCCATGAGTTACTTGCTCCAAGATGGTGACGGTCAGGTAGCGCCGGCGCACTCCATTTCTGCCGGGCTCGACTACCCTGGTGTCGGTCCCGAGCACTCATACCTAAAGGACATAGGACGTGCCCGGTACGTATCCGTCAGCGACGAGGAAGCCCTAAAGGCGTTTCATGGGCTGTCGGATTTGGAGGGAATCATCCCCGCGTTGGAGAGCGCGCATGCCATTGCGTACGTCCTGAAGATCGCTCCGGAATACCGGGAGCGAGGACCTCTGTTGGTGTGTTTGAGTGGAAGGGGCGATAAGGACGTCACACATGTTGCTCGCGTAGAGGGAGGAGCGCGTTATCTTGGAACATAAGTTTCCACCACTCAGGACGAAGTACGGTATCCGTGTCAGCGACTACCTCATCTGATCTCCGCAACGCGGCTCACTCCCACCTCCGCACCCGATACGAGTTCCATGCCGAGTATCTCTGAGAAGTTCGCGGAGCGCCGGGCAGAGGGGCGCGCCATCCTGGTCCCTTATATGACCTCCGGTTTTCCGTCCCGTTCGGCAAGCGTGGATGTGCTGACAGGCCTGGTGGAAGCCGGCGGCGACGTGTTGGAGTTAGGAATTCCGTTCAGTGACCCGCTCGCGGATGGCCCGACCATCCAGGACTCTACCTTCCGGGCCCTCGAGGGTGGTATGACCGTTGAGGGAACGCTGGAGGTGCTTGCGGAGTTCAGACGGTTGTCGGATGCCCCGATCGTTCTCTTCAGCTACTTGAACCCACTCCTCCGGTACGGCCTCGAGGCGTTCCTGGCGGATGCAGAAGAGGCAGGGGCACAGGGACTACTTCTGACCGATGTACCAACCGGTGCGGACTCAGAAGTCGAAGGCGCCATCCTCGATTCTGCCCTGGATCTGATCCGGCTGGTCGCTCCCACGACCCGCCCGGATCGCGCTTCCTCGATCGCGCACCAGGGACAGGGATTTCTCTATTACATCTCGAGGACGGGAGTGACGGGGGCTCGTGAAGCCTTGGCAGGGGATTTGGAGGAGGAGGTGAGGGCTCTCCGCGAAGTCGTCGAGCTTCCCGTGGCGGTGGGTTTCGGGATCTCCACGCCCGAACAGGCGGCGTTGGTTTCTGGTGTTGCGGATGGCGTGATCGTCGGTAGCGCGCTGATCCAAGCCTTGGACAGGGGCGGTCCGGACGGTGCAGCGGCGTTTCTCGCAACTTTGCGATTGGCCATGGACTAGGTGTCGACGGAGCGCGGACCCTCCTAGGATCGTAATCGGTAGAGGGCCCCCCTAGCTTTCTGCTTTGCGGTCCATGAGCCGATCCAGAAGCGAGGGATCGGGTGCGACAAAGAGCGTTTTTGCGTGATCCAACTGGACGCTGCCCGCGGGAGCCTTTCTCGGCTTACGCACGTACTTCCTTCTCGTCCAATCGACCGGCACACTGCCTGAGGTTCGGGCTTTGGAGTGCAGGGCGGCGAGGTTTGCTGCCTCCTCCAGATCGCGGGCCGGCGGTGTCTCTGCGCTGGTCCACCTGAGTACGACGTGTGCACCCGCCGAATGCCTCGCATGAAGCCAAATGTCGTTGGGGGCACAATGCTTGAAGGTCAGTTGATCGTTGGCTTTGGATCCTCGTCCGACCCGTACTTCCAACCCCCCCGACGTCCAATAGGGCCGGTAGGGAAGGGCGGGTCCGGCGGCGCCGACCGTCCCTCGGCCACCCGCTCCTGATTCGGGAAGCACCTGACGGATCTCGTCCACGGAGGCCTCGCCTGCTTGAACCCGATCCAAGAGCTCGCTCAGTTCGACGATGCGGGACTCTGCCTCCCGGATCAGCTCAGGCAATCTCGCCCTTGCCCGCTCGGCTCGCCCCGCCCGATCGTAGAAGCGCTCGGCGTTAGACTGCGGAGAGCGCGCGGGATCGAGAACGATCCTCTCCGAGGTGCCCTCAAAACCCGGAACGGTCACCTCAGCAGCTCCTTTTCGAACCAGGCGCAGGTGCGCGAGAATCATGTCTCCCTGAGCGCGGAGTGCCTTGGGGTCCGGGGTGGCTCCGAGTTCTCGCTCGAGCTTGCCCCGTTTCTTGCCAACCGCGCGGAGGGCTCCTTCAAGAGCGTTCGACCATCGGGAGGGGGTGAGTATCGCCACGGCTCCATCGGCCCGTCGCACCGCCTCCACGGCTTCGAGGAGCGTTTCTGATGTTCGGTAACCGCAATGTGGCAACTCGGCTGGATAGGGCTGGTCTCCCCACTCGCATTCGAGGATGTAGGCCGGCCGTTCCACGTCTGCCCCGAGACCGATCGCCCTCAGGTGAAGCCAGAGGTCATAGCCGGTCTCGGGTGACGCGCTCCCGGCTGGTCCGTCTTGGCCGCCCAGGAGTGCGGGGGCGTTGATGGGGGACGTGAACGCGACGGATTGAAGCAGTACGCGCCTTCTTTCTTTCAGCGTCTCCAGGGGTTCGAGGATCTCGAGCCACTCCTCAAGACTCAGAGGTGTATCCACGCCTGACCTGTCCGAGATCGGCTTTCGGTAGGGGCTTCCAATCTGGGGCGCCCGTGTCCCCTGATGCGGCACCAGAATATGCCTGACCGTCCACTCCTCTCCCTCGACCACGGTGGCGTTGCTCCGGCCCGGTACGAATTCAACCACGATCCGAATGGCGCCTCCCCGCCCACGGATTCGGGCCAGTACGAAAACGAGGACCCTCTCGTCCGGTACTTGCTCAACCCCCGACAGCTTACACGGGAATTTGCGGCTCCCCTCGGGAGGCTCGGACTTGCCGAGGAGCTCCACACCGAGACCGGAAGGCCCGAGATCGACGAGCACAGTCATCTCGCGAAAGTAGGCGTGGAGAGTCCTGGCGCCGTGATCGAGAAAGATCCCCTTGAGCCGCGCTCCTGACAGGGCGCCGTTCAGTTCGGCCGCCACAGCGGTGGTCAGAATCGGATCCCATCGCATCGTCATCGAGGGAAGATAGCGGAGAACAGGGGTCGCGCCTGGCCGTGCAGCCGCCCTGTGCCCCACACCATTTTTGACATAACCTTACACGTCGATGGGTTGGGGTGACGATGCCCCACCGCACAGCTTTCCTTGTATTCCTTCAACGGCCCTCTAATGATCGAGAGCGCACCGAAGTTGGCCGGAAGGCAGGTATGAGCGAACTCCATCCCTGGGTCGTGGGGGCGGCCAGGGGTGCGCTTCCTGAGTGGGCCGTCGCCCGGAAGAAGCGCAGGGCACACATGGGGCGGGTCTCTGCACTGCTGCGAGAGTGGGGTGAAGGCCGGGGTGATGATCCGCGGGACGTCGAGCGTTGGGCCGCAGTGGGTTATCTTCATGACGTTCTGCGCGATGCGGATCCTGATGAGCTACGAGTCGCATCGTCGGTGCCTCTGGATCACCTGCCGGACGAAGTTGTCCACGGTCCAGCCGCGGCGGATCGGCTTCGCCAGGGTGGAGTAGCGGACGAACCGCTACTTGCCGCGATCGCGTTCCACACGCTGGGAAGTCCGAACTTCGGTGATATCGGGAAAGCGCTTTATGTGGCGGATTTCCTTGAGCCTGGGCGTAAGCTTCAGCCTAAATGGAGGGCACGGTTGCGCGATAAAATGCCGGAGGGCCTCAATTCGGTGGCACAGGCCGTCGTGGGGAAAAGGGTTCAGTTTCTGATCAAGAAGGGGCGGCCCGTGCCCACGGAGACCTTTGGGCTGTGGAACATATTGGCGAAGGGGAGGTCATGGGCGAGCGCCTCCGAGCTCTAGTCCTTCTCGGCGTAGTTCTGGCCGCCGGAATTTTCATCGGATCGGCCGTGTCGCAGTGGAATCCGTTGCCCCAGCAGGAGATTGTGGAGCCGCCACCCAGGAATTTCACCGCCGCGGGCTTGGGTCGTGTGCGTGTGGAGGTACTCAACGCGGGGGGGAGGGAGGACATGGCTCGCCTTGCCACCGACCACCTTCGGGACCGAGGTTTCGACGTCGTCTACTTCGGTAACGCGGAGGAATTCGGGCAGGACTCCACGATCGTGCTCGACCGGGTTGCAAGGCCGGAAGCGGCGGCCGCCGTTGCCCGAGCGCTCGGCACGGACTGGGTCGAGAGCCAGGCCGATACGACTCTTTACCTTGATGTTACCGTACGTCTGGGTAGGGGATGGATTCCCGACGCGCCCGTGAAGGAGAGTGAAGGCGAGGAAGTTCCTTGGTGGGATATTCGCAGGTTCCTACGATAATCGATTATGGCTAAGAAAAAGAAACGACGACATAAGGGTGGGCCGAGTGGGAAGGTCCGAGGCGGACCGGCGGAGGTTCAGGCTCAGGAGGAGTCCGAGGCCCCGCAAAGTGCCCAGGCACAGGATCGAGCCCAGGCTGCGAACAGTGCCGCGGCCCCGGACGATGCCGAGGCTCCCGAGGGTGCTTTGGTGGAGTGGACCAAGTCGCTCGTTGTGGCCGCAGTGCTGTTCTTGGTGATTCGCACTTTTATTTTGCAGACTTTCGTGATCACGTCTGGGTCCATGGAAAATGCGCTTCTGGTCGGGGACTTTCTGATCGCGAATCGTGCCGCTGTGGGTGTGCGGATTCCCGGGGCGATATGCCCCCCGATCATACCGATTCCCTGTAGGCGGGCACGTCTCCCCGGATACTCCTCGGTCCGACGTGGGGACATCCTGGTTTTCGATCCACCGCATGAGCCCGATCTCAAGCTGGTCAAGCGCCTTATCGCTGTTCCAGGAGATACCGTCTCCATGAAGGACGGCCAGCTTACGCTCAACGGACAACTCCAGAGCGAGCCGTACGTCAAACACGAGAATCCCCTGGGGGACGACCCGGACTCCCGGATGGAATGGCAAGCCGAGCATCTCATTGACGGGATACCGAGCGAGGCCTACCGGCCCACACGGGACAACTGGGGTCCTCTCGTGATCCCGGAGGACCGGTACTTCATGCTCGGCGACAACCGGGATACATCGCTCGATTCCCGTTACTGGGGACTGCTCGAGGGCTGGCGGCTTGAGGGAAGAGCCTCGTTCATATACTTCTCATACAACAGGGGTTCGTTCAGGGCGTTTGCGGGGCTTCGTGAGATTCGCTTCGGTCGGCTCTTCTCCCGTATACGCTGAAGCCCGGTGGCCGCTTTGGCGGCCTTATTTCTTAGCCGGGCCTCTTCTGTTTCCTGGGTCCCCACCGGTTTGGGATACGCCAGACGTCATCCTGGTCGCCCGAAGCTGGCCGCATGCCGCATCGATGTCCCGTCCGCGCGGTACACGAACGGCCACGGATACACCCCGGGCCTCGAGGACCGAACGAAATTCCTCGATGCGCTCTCCCCGGCTGGCTTTCCAGTCTTGGTAGGGGATAGGGTTGTAGGGGATCAAGTTCACGAAGGCGTCGACCGTCGAGGCAAGGTCTGCCAACGCCTGAGCTAAGCGCGGAGCGTCGTTAATACCCCTTATCATCGTATATTCGAACGTGATTCTCCGCCCGCCCGCCCGATCGAACCGGACCAGGGCGGCCATGAGTTCCTCCAGGGAGTGTCGCTTCTCGAGAGGAATCAATTGGCTTCGCAAATCGGACTCGGGCGCGTGCAGGGAGATTGCCAGTCGGAACTGCTCTTCCCGCTCAGCCAGCTCAAGGATGCCTGGAACGACGCCGACGGTCGACACCGTGATCCGCCGCGCCCCGACGCCGTAACCCTGATTGAGAATGGTCAGTGACGGGTGAAGCGCCTTTCGATTCGTGAGCGGCTCCCCCATTCCCATGTACACGATGTTGGAAATTCGTCCGTGGCCGTTCTCGAAGCCCCACCTCTGGGACGCTCGGTATTGGGACACGATCTCACCTGATGTGAGTTGACGCTGGAATCCGGCCCAACCGGTCGCGCAGAACGTACACCCCATCGCGCAGCCCGCCTGAGACGAAATACAGAGGGTCAAGCGGTTCTTCGTGGGGATCAAGACCGATTCCACGAGTTCTCCGTCCGCGAGTCTCCAGAGATGCTTGACGGTCCCGTCCGAAGAGCGGGATACGGTATCGGCGATAGGCTCCACGAGAGAGAACGCGGCGTCGAGCGCCTCCCGCTCGGCTACGGGAAGATTGGTCATCCCGGCGATGTCGGGGACACACTCTTCGAAGACCCACTTCTTGACCTGCTCTACTCGGTACGAGGGTTGGCCCCGGACGACAAAGTGTTCCGCCAGGGCCGCCTCCACGTCGTGGGGCGGCAGGCCCAGTAGATCCTTTTTTGCGTTGAGCATGGATGGTGTCCTTCGGGCCGGGGGCGCCCGATCGGTTCGGTAAGGACCCGGTGGTCACCGCACGGCGACGAGGGGGAAGATAACGCCATACGCGATGCAGCCTACTGTAGTTCTACAGCAGTCCTTCAGAGGTACGAAGATTTCTTGTATCGCCCAGATGCCAGGGTTAGACTTCAAACGTTCCCGATGTAGATTGAAGATTGTTCAACAGGAGGGCTGGGTACTGTATCCGCTGTCGAACAATCAGTGATGGGTCGGGCTCTGGGAGGGTGATCACCCTCCTCGGATGGGGGCCCGCCGCTCTCTGGGTGGCGGTCCTCTTTTTATTGAGCGAGTTACCGGGGGCCGGCGTTAGTCTTCCGGCCGATACCGACAAGTTGGTGCATGGAGGGCTGTATTTGATTCTGGGCCTTTCTCTTGCATGGGGTAAGGCAAGGACCGGATCCGGCGTCCCGGTGGTCGTGCTCCTGCTTATGGGGGTGGGGTACGGTGCGTTGGATGAGTGGCATCAGGGCTTTGTTCCCGGCCGGGACGTTAGCGTTGGGGATTGGGCGGCGGACAGCATCGGCGTGATGCTCGGCTTGCTGTTGTTCTCGAGCTTTTCTTCTCGGTTCCGTGACGATGATGCGGCGCCGAGCGAAAGTACTACAAGCACAGGTTCAGAAGGCTATTGAGGAAGTACAGCGGGTCGCGCACATGGCGCTTGTGCGCGTTCAGCCAAGGAACGACGACGAGGCATAGCAAAGCTACTCCGAGGAGGAGAGACGCCGGATCAACCGCACAACCGCCATGTGCCCACGGACAGGAAGGGAATGACCTTACAAGTTG
>UINC01001627.1_pt3 | contig 45533 bp, 34 predicted proteins | sample 5385821 | NCBI WGS metagenome assembly UINC01 (sample SAMEA4666929, study PRJEB26691) | marine metagenome | isolation source: Pacific Ocean | place: Pacific Ocean | collected 2011-10-13 | reverse complement strand
TGTTAACGATGTGTCTATTGACCGCATCCGGGGTATTGGCCGCAGGACTATATCCAGTGCGGTCTGGGAATGCCTCGGAGGCGTGAATGGATGCGAGATGACTTGCGGTGGCCCGGCCGTACCCGCCTAGGAAGTGTCCCTCCGTTAACCAAATGTGTAGAATACCGCCATGCGTTGCCCAGAATGCGGAGCCCCCGGTTATAGCAGAGAGACGAAAACTCCTGAGTGGCGTTACAGGAGTCGAAGCTGTGGATATGAGTGGGGTCCCACGCATATCCACCCGAAGAGGACAACTAGATGCCCGAGATGAAAATTAGCTTCCTTGGCACAGGATCCGGGAGTTCGACCAACCGAGCTCACTCCGCCATGGTCTATGACTGTGACGACGGCACCCGGCTACTTGTCGACACCAGTTCAGGAAATTCCGTTGCGCGCAACGCTTCGGAGCTGGGAATGTCGGTTTCCGGCTTCGACACTGTTCTGCTTTCCCATCATCACCCGGACCATATGTCAGGCCTTTTATTTGTCCAATTCAGTCGGGCCCTAGAACGGCAGGATGCATCGCCATTGGATGTCTACCTTACGGACGAATGCCTTAAGTGGGCGCAGAAGATGTGTACCGCCAACCACCTAAACATATTCGAAGTCAACAGAGAAGGAGCCAAGAACTCTGATGGGCGCGAAGTTATGCGCTGGCATGTCGTAGAGATCGATCAGAAGATCACCCTCGGGCCGACTACCACCGCTTCCTGCTTCCCCGCCGACCACATATCAGGTGCCGTGGGCTGGAAGGTAGAATCCGGCGGCATGTCGGTGGTCTTCTCGGGAGATACCCGCTACAACCCGGAACTGATCGAGGCGTCCAGGGGCGCGCGGCTGCTGATTCATGAGGCATTACGGACCGACGAGGAAAGTGACTACGCCAGGAACCGCGGCCACTCCACTGCGGGAGAAGCGGCCCGTGCCGCCGCCCAAGCTGGAGTCGCCGAGTTGGTTCTAACCCACTTGGACTCAAGCTATCACGACAACCCCCAACCACTCCTAGATGACGCCAAGAAGCACTACAACGGCCCAACAAGTGCCGCCACAGACCTACATCAAATCACTGTCGACAGCTAGGGGCCAGAAAGGCTGAAACCTAGTACATAACAAAACCACAGCATTTTGAGTTTGTCTGGGGCCGCCGGTGACTGGCTTTCCTAGGTTTCCCAAGGTCCCCCTTGTTTCCTTCGAGCTATGGCGTCATTCACTGGTAAAACTTCGGCTTTGCCGATTAGCATCTGGTCACGTAGCAAGGCGCTCAGGGAATCAAACTCGCTTGCCTCTAAGAGGGTAAATACCCTAGAAGCGGTCCCGATATCCATAACTCCCAACACCTTCACATCGTCATTTCCTTCAATCCATTTCAGTGCCTGTCTCGCCTCATCTGAATCTCTCCCGCCAGCCCTTGCTGGGCATGTCATATGGTCGTGGTTGGCTGTAACGTGGAAAAGCATAATATCCTCCAAATCTAAAATTAGATTGATGAATACGAAGGGAAGGGTGTTTGGTTGTCGAACTCCGAGTAAATCCCAAGTTGGAGTAACAAATGAATGAAACCTAGCACCTAACAAAACCACAGCATATTGAGTTTGTCCGGGGCCTCCGGTGACGGTTTATTCCAGGTTCAGTTGTGAACCCGCGGGCGTGACAACTTTTCTTACTTAGGTCGCTATAATCCCGAGAATAAATTACGGCAAAGGAAAATAACGTGCAAACACAGATCGCACGGGCCATGTTTCAGGTTTACGAGCCGATTGTCCTCGCTGCCGGCGGGAGCAACACTCCAGAGAACCAGACTATCTGTAAGCAGCTAGGGCTGGGTGATCATCGCATGAGTTACTATGCGACACGGTCCGCCCCGCTCGGGCGGGTGGGAGCTGAGGTTGTCTCCGCGACCTTTTATCATCACAGCGTGGAGATGGTTTCACCTGCGATCCCGCTTGCCTGGAGCATCGCGAGCCCGGAGAGAATCGTCGCAGCACGTTTTGAGGCGGTGGATCAGGCGCTCCGGAGGTTGCTTCCACAGCAGATTGAATCCGCTGAGATTGCAGAGGCAGTTGCATTGGTACGCGAGGCTATGTTGGGTTGTCCAATTGCCGGCCGGCCTCTATTCGCAGCCCACGCAGCACTTCAGTGGCCGAGTGAACCCCACGTCGCTCTGTGGCATGGTCTCAATCTATTTCGAGAGCATCGCGGCGATGGACATATTAGCGCAGTGATGGCGGCTCGGCTAACGCCCAATCAAGCTGCACCGATCCTGGCCGCGGCGACTGGGGAGGCTCGAAACAGCCGTAGCGCTCGTTGGCCGGATGATATCTGGGGTCAAACGGTGGCTGGGCTGCAAGAGCGAGGCTGGCTAGACGATGCTGGAATGTTGACAGACGAGGGCCTCGAAGCTCGAACCCGCATCGAAGATGAAACCGATGACTTAGCCCTCGGCCCCTGGTTGCAGCTTGGTAAAGAACGCACCCATCGTCTGTGGACGATTTTAAATGATTTGTTGCAAGTGATTCTCGACCAAAACGGTTTGCCCGGTCTCAGAACCCCCATCGGGCTTAGCTGGCCAGCGCAGTGGCCGGGCTAACGAGGGAGGGTCAGGAGCCGAACCGAGAGATATCGGGAGACACCCTCATTTCGTGAAGCTCCTTCAAGAACCTAAAACACTGTCTAATAGATAAGGGCCTCTGCTATGCCAACAGCAGCCCCTTTTTCTCACTCGAGAACCTTGACGCACCGGTTGCCGATACCCATACCCTCCAAGTACCCCACCCGGGTATGTTTCCTTGGTGGGGGTGGTGTCAAAACTCAGCAGGTAGATCTGCTAACACTTTTACAAACGAACTAGAACAAACCAATCGATACCATGCAATACGCTGACATGTCATGGACGCCTAATTGCCACTCAATTCGGAAGCATAATGTACTAGAAGATACCAGGATGTAGGCACGCCATTAGGCTTCGAACCCAGTGGTTGCAGGTTCGAGTACTGCCGGGCGTACCACGATTTAGGCACGGGAAAGCTCTCTGACTGGATGTCAGAGGGCTTTCTTTTTGGAATGCGTGTAATAAAAATGTGGGGGAAATTATCTTGGGTGGTGTTAAGGGACTATCATTCCCCATTCTTTTCGGACGCCTGAGTCCTACGTCTGGCTTTGCTGCATAGGTAGTAGAAGTTCTGCTTCCCGTAGACTAGGGCTTTCACGAAGCGGTCGGTCCATGTCTCGCCGCGGATGACGCACCGACCGGGCCCACGCTTTTTCTGGTGGACTGGGTTGCCTTCAGTTGTCATCACCTTCCCCCGTGGCCTGTTTGACGGCTGCTTGCAGGCCGTAGCCTACGATGGGCGCAGGTTTATCTCCCCGAAGTCTGCGCTGCTAGGTACCTGTCCCCATAGCAATAATGCTAGCTCTGCAGCTTGCAGTAGGTCAGGTGCTAGCGCTATCAGCCGGGCGTCATCGTCTCCCTAATGGCGTTTAATGACCATTGATTTATGACGGTCGCCCCAGTTTTTCCTTAGGGGGCAGTTGGGGGGTCTACGGGGAAGGGCACCACGCTTAGGCCGTCGATCAGGTGCCGTGGCATGAAATACTCCCGGCTTTCCGGCCCACCAAAACCTTCGATGAAAGACTGGACGATTCCATCCGATTCCAGCGCCGCGCGGACGATCTGCTTATTGAAGTTTGCGATGCTATCAGATGCGATGAATTCATCCACCGGCATCCACAAGCACTCTTGGATCTCGTCGGCCTGCATGACGATCTCTTTGCTCAGCGGGCGTAGTTTGCCCACAAAATAGATGTCCGATTTACCATACCGGTACCCGTGCCATTGGCGGAAGCAGGCGATGGATTCGAATACCGCTTTGACTCCAGTTTCCTCGAGCACCTCACGCTCGACCGCCTGGCCCAGATGCTCACCGGCCTGTAGCGCACCGCCGGGCAATTTCAAGGTGGGTGGACGGCCGCCAACTCCGTACTTTTCACGAACGACCAGAAGCTCCCTCTCGGGGGTCAAAACCACGCCACCGATACCAATGTAATGGGTGGCGAATGGTGGGATATGGGAGCCTTCCACAAGGTAGTGGGTAAGCAAGATATAGTCGTCTCCGGTGTGATGGAAATCAAAACCCCGGTCGATGGCTTTAGGTATCAGCGCCGACTTGGCCTTGGGTATATCCAACCAGACAGTCAAAAACCCATCGTCGGACCACTGCTCCATGGAAACTGCGAGCCGAACGTCAAATTCATCGGGGTCGGCTGGCAATAAAGAACGGTCAATGACTGCCCCATTAAACGGATTGGGTTTAAATTCCAAAATCTCTGCCATGTTCGTCTCACCCCTATGATCGGTGGAACTTTGCCGGACTGGGAATTCGATTATCGTGCCTAAGCGAATGCCGACTGGAAGCATAGCATACCCCAACACTAGCGCTGTGGCACACTTTGCAAACATTCCTTTTAAATGACATTGAGCCGTGGCGTTGTGTCCGGCTGGCGGTGATTATGTAAACATCAACTGATTAAACCCTGTGCTAGAATTTCGACATGTCTCTAGACCGATTCCATCCTCTGGTCCAAGAGTGGTTCAAGAGTAGGTTCTCCGAGCCTACCGAGGCCCAGATAGATGGCTGGCCAGCGATCGCGCAAGGCCGCCACACATTGATCGCCGCTCCCACGGGTTCCGGCAAGACTTTAGCCGCGTTTATGACCTCCATCGACAGTCTGGTCCGGCAAGGCCTGTCCGGTGAGATACCTGACTCGACTCAGGTAGTCTACGTATCGCCCCTCAAGGCGCTTTCAAACGACATCCAGAAGAACCTGGCGACACCATTGGAGGAGATTGCCGAACTGGCCGATGCCGCAGGCACACCGCTGCCCGAGATCAGGGCCGTTGTCCGGACCGGTGACACCAAGGCTTCAGAGCGGGCCAAGATGGCCAAACGCCCTCCACATATCCTGATAACTACCCCCGAGTCCTTGTACATCCTGTTGACCTCCCGCAGCGGCCGGCAAGGCCTGACCGGCGTCCACACCTTGATACTTGACGAGATACACGCCATCGCCGACGACAAACGAGGCTCCCATCTGTCCCTGTCCGTCGAACGGCTCTGCGCCTTGGCCGAAAACCCCATCGTCCGCATCGGACTGTCGGCGACCCAACGCCCCGTCGAGGAGGTTGGTAGGCTGTTGGTTGGCAGCGATTCGATCGATCCCGAGGGCAAACCCAATTGCCTCATCGTAGACACAGGCCGTTCCCGGACGATTGACCTCACCATGCAGTTGCCGGAGCGGGAATTGGGGCCCATCGCCAGCCATGAAGTATGGGGCGAGGCGTTGAATTCGGTCACCGATCTGGTCCGTGCTCATGGCACCACTCTAGTCTTCGTCAACACCCGTCGGCTGGTGGAGCGGGTTTCTCACCAGCTATCGGAACGCCTGGGGGACGACGCGGTAGTCGCCCACCACGGCAGCCTGTCCCGCACTACCCGCCTAGCCGCCGAGCAGAAGCTGAAAGGCGGACAAGTCAAGGTCTGCGTTGCCACCGCATCCCTGGAACTCGGCATTGATATCGGGGTTGTCGACCTGGTCTGCCAGATCGGTTCTCCTCGCTCTATCGGCGTGTTGTTGCAACGAGTGGGACGTTCCGGGCACCAGGTTGGGGGGACGCCCAAAGGCCGGCTTTTTCCGCTGACTAGAGACGAACTGGCTGAATGTATCGCCCTGGCGAGGGCAATCAAGCGGGACAACCTGGACACTCTGACCATTCCTCCGTGGCCGTTGGATGTCTTAGCCCAGCAGATCGTGGCCTCTTGCGCCCAAGAAGAGTGGACCGAATCCGACTTGTTCGCCCTGTGCCGCAAGGCTTATCCATATCGAGAGCTGCCTCGAGAAAAGTTCGACCATGTGATCGAGGTCCTATCCGAGGGATTCACCTCGCGTCAGGGGCGGCGCGGAGCCTTTTTGCATCGCGACGGCATCAACCTCAAGGTCAAGGGAAGACAGGGTGCGCCCATCGCAGCCATGACCAGCGGCGGCGCCATTCCAGACAATGCCGATTACGATGTGATCCTAGAGCCCGAAGAAACCTTCGTCGGCACCGTCAACGAGGATTTCGCGATTGAGAGTTTGGCCGGCGACGTCTTCTTGCTGGGTAACACTCCTTGGAAGATTCGCCGGGTCGAAAGCGGCAAAGTACGAGTTGAAGATGCTCAGGGCCAGCCGCCCACTGTCCCGTTTTGGCTGGGAGAAACGCCAGGCCGCACCTGGGAATTGTCACAAGAGATTTCCGATCTCCGAGAAGGCATCGACCAACGATTGGACGACCACGCCAAGGCGCAGGACTGGGTGATGTCGGAGTCCGGGGTCGACCAAGAGTCCAGCAGGCAGTTGGTCGCCTATATAGAAGAGGGCAAGCGGATCCTCGGCGTGGTCCCATCAAAGAACAAAGTGGTTGCCGAGCGATTCTTTGATGAGAGCGGCGGCATGCAGTTGGTGATTCACGCACCCTTCGGAGCCAAGATCAACCGGGCCTGGGGTATGGCGCTGCGGAAGAAGATCTGCCGTAGCTTCGACTTCGAACTGCAGGCCTCGGCCACAGATGATGGATTGAATTTCTCCCTTGGGCCTGGGCTGTCCATGCCAGTGGATGAGGTATTCGCTTACTTGAACGAGCGGGCCATTCAAGAAGTCCTCGAGCAGGCAATTCTGCAAGCCCCGTTATTTGGCACGCGCTGGCGTTGGAATTCGACCAGGGCACTGGCGATACTGCGCCACACCGCTGGGCGCAAAGTGCCAGCTCCTTTGGTCCGGATACGCTCAGAAGACCTGTTGGCCGCGGTATTCCCGGATCAGGCGGTCTGCCAGGACAACGCTATGCCCGGCGACATTGAGATTCCCGACCATCCTCTGGTCTTCGAAACCATGCGGGATTGCCTCACCGAGGCGATGGACGTGGAAGGCTGCAAGGACTTATTGGGCGGTATAGGCGACGGCAGCATCGAGATATTCGGGCGGGACACGGTCCAACCGTCAGCATTCTCTCACCAGATACTGAACGCTATGCCCTACGCGTTCCTGGACGACGCTCCCTTGGAAGAGCGCCGCGCCAGAGCGGTCTCATTGCGCAGGGCGCTGCCAGAAGATTCCCGCGACCTTAGCGCACTTAACCCAACGGCCATCGAGAGCGAATCCGCCAACGCCTGGCCCAGGATGCAGAACGCCGACGAACTGCACGACGCGCTACTGGTGCTAGGTGTGCTCCCTGAATCGATTGCTCTTGCCAGCGCCTCAGATGACGGGATGGGGGCCATCGAGCAATGGTTCGAGTCATTGATGATTGAAAACCGGGTTTACCGTATGGACTCGGACGCCGTTACGTACTGGGTGGCGGCGGAAAGGCTGGTGTTGTTGAATTCTGTTTACCCTGAAGCGATATTCACCCCGGCCCCGCCAGCCCATCTGGTGGAAGCGCCGGCTGATCAGGAAGAGAATGCTCGGGAGAACAACATCTGTTGGGTGATGCGCAGCTGGGTGGAGTGTTCCGGTCCGCTGACCGCCACCGAATTGGTTCGATGGCTGGGTATCGCCCGCGACGACATCGTGTACGCCCTCGCCTGCCTGGAGAACGAGGGCGTGGCGCTCAGGGGTAGTTTCCGCACCCACGTGGAAGAGGAAGAGTTCTGCGACCGCCGCATACTGTCGCGCATCCACCGGTCGACCATCGATACCCTGCGCCGGGAAGTTGAACCGGTCTCCTCGTCGGCCTTCATGCGGTTCCTGCTGCACTGGCAGCACGTGGATCCGGCGGTCCGGTTGCAAGGCGAAGGCGGGCTCCTGGCAGCCATCGAGCAGCTACAAGGGTTCGAGTCAGCGTCCGGGGCCATAGAAGATGAGGTCCTACTTTCACGGGTGTCTGACTACAGCCCGGTGATGCTGGACCGGTTGTGCCTGGGCGGAGAGGTGCTCTGGGGCCGGGTCTCATTACAGGCGAGCGAAACCCAAAATGGGACCGTCTTGCCGTTGGGTCGCACGGCATTCTCCAGGGCCACGCCCATCACCATGGTGCTGCGGGATTCCCTGGACTGGATACTTGGGCCCACCTGGCAGGACGGCGAGGGTCTGACCGGCGCCACCAAAGAGGTGGTCGAATTCTTGAACAAACGCGGGGCGTCATTCCTTTCCGACATCGTTTCGGCAACGCAGCGGCTGCCCTCGGATGTGGAAGAGGCGCTGTGGGCACTTGCTGCTTCAGGAAGGGTCACTGTCGACGGCGTCGAGGCCCTGCGGGGACGTCTTGGCGGAACAGCCAGACGTCCCCGCCCGAATGGGCGAAACGGCAGACCCAACAGCCGGTCCAACCAGAATCGAAGACGAGGTTACAACCGCTGGTCACTGCTTGAGCCATTTGACCCGGTGGACGACCGCAGCGAACCCATCGCTCGCCAACTTCTGGGCCGGTACGGCGTCATCTTCCCGGAGCTGTTGGCCCGTGACACCCTGACCTATCGCTGGCGCGACTTGGTACGCGTCTTCCGGCGTCTGGAGGCCCGGGGGGAGATTCGGGGAGGGCGGTTCGTATCCGGCTTCATCGGAGAGCAGTTCGCCCTTCCGGAGGCGGTCGAATTACTCCGAAAGACCAAGAACGCTGAGCCCGACGGGCGCTTCATCGCCGTCTCCGCCTGCGACCCTCTGAACCTGGCCGGGATCCTATCTCCCGGACACAAGGTGCCCGCGGTGGTGCGCAATCGGTTGGTGTTCCGGGACGGCGTGCCCATCGTCTCCATGGAGAACGGTTCCGTGGTCGCATTAACCAACGCCAGCCCGGATATCATGGAACGGGCCAAAGTCACCTTGAGCGTTCCCATTTCCCACGCCGGTTACCAGATGGACAAACCGGGCCTGGTAACGGTGTAAGTCCGGCGCAACCGGAGCACTGCCCCTCGAATTGATAATCCAGGGGGGCTATGCTAACGTTGCTAGGCATTTCTGTAAGCACTTTCCCGCCCTCCCTAGCCTCGATTTAGGCTGATTCGCTCGAGGCAATTTCAGGAGGCAAAAACATAAAGGCGGCCCCTTTGTCCGAGTTCCGTTTCTCTCCCAACCCAAACCAGGCCCATCTGGTCAACTGGCAGATCTGGAGCCCAGCAGCCTTCACCAAAGCCCAGGAAGAAGACAAGCCCGTTCTGCTGTCCATCTCCGCCGTTTGGTGCTATTGGTGCCACGTGATGGACGATGATACCTACTCGGACCCCGAGGTCCAGGACCTCCTCAACGAGCACTTCGTAACCATCCGGGTGGACAACGACCACCGGCCCGACATCAACGCCAGATACAACGTTGGTGGATGGCCCACGACGGCCTTCCTCACCGGGCACGGTGGCCTCATCGGCGGCGCCACCTATCTGCCTCCCGAGCAGTTGATCTCCATGATCGCGGAATTCGCCGAGGCCTACAAGAATGACCGCCCAACACTCTACACTCAGGCCAGGGACCTACTGAACACACGTAAGGATCATGCGCGGCGGTTCGTGGTCAGTAGCGAATTGGAAGAATCGATGACCGACCGGGTCTCGCGTATCGTCGTGGGGTCTTATGACGCCACCAATGGCGGGTTTGGAAGTGAGCCAAAATTTCCCAACGCGTCAATCTTGCGCTTCTTGAACCACCAGTACCGCACCACCGGCGAAGATTTCTTTGCATCGATTCTGATTAAGACCCTCGACAACATGTCGGATGGGCAGGTGCACGACAGCTCCGACGGCGGTTTCTTCAGGCACTGCGCACAGGCTGATTGGACCCAACCGCAGCACGAAAAGATGCTGGAAGACAATCTAAGCCTGGCCCGAGAGTTCTTGGACGCCAGTATCTTGCTGGACCGGCCGGGATACCGTGAAACGGCGAAACAGACCTTCGATTACTTGCTGGAGCAGCTCTACGATCCGGCCGTGCCCGGATTCCGGGGCAGCCAAGGTGCCCATTCAGATTACTTCTCGCTGAGCCCGGACCAGCGGACCGCCGATGCCCGCCCCGCGTCGGACCCATCTTGTTACGCCAACAGCAATGGGTTAGCAGTGACTGTGCTGCTCGACGCAGCTTGGAAATTGGGCGACCTTTCGTTCCAAACCAAAGCCCTTCAAGCGTTAGAGACATTGGATTCCGCGGCTAAGTCCGGCTCTTTCAGCCACGTCTATTCGGAGCACGGCCCGTCCGATGTTCCGGCGTTCTTCACGGACTGGGCCTGGCTGTTAACTGCATTGGTCCAGGCGCACGGCAACACCGCTGCGGAGGGCTATCTCGAACGGGCGGTTGCTGTTGCCCAAATAATGGTAGGCCGGTTCTTTGACCAAAAATCAGGTGGATTCTTCGATATCGAAGACCAGTCGGACGGTATCGGCCATCTGCAGATCAGAGAGAAGGTTTTGGCTGACAACACCGTCGCCGCCCAGGCTTTGATCCGGTTGCATCACACCACCAGGAATGCAGACTACCGGCAGATAGCGACGGCTACGCTGAGCGCCTTTGTCGAAACATTCAGAGAGCAGGGGGAGTTCGCTGCCGACTACGGTCTTGCCGTGCACCTGCTGAACAACGACCTTGTGGAAGTGACCGTCGAAGGTAAGCCTGAAGACGCCGGATGCCAGGCCTTGTTAGCCGCTGCCGTCCGTCTTCCCCAACCCAACCTCGACATCAAAACGATCGTGGCCGCCGATGGCGACAGTATCGCCCGAGCCCACGTTTGTCTCGATACGGTGTGTTTGCCGCCGGTGGACTCGCCCGCTGAACTGGCGGAAGCGGTGGCCGGACTAACAAAACAGCAGGAGAGCCCGTTCCAAGATATATTCCAGGTGTTCCCCAGCGCCTAACAATCAAGACTAAACGCCAGCTATCGGCCGATTTCGCCCCTGGCGTGGACATGGCGTATCATCACATCAAAAGCTAATGGAGGAATTGCGTGCTGCGTAGCGCGGACTGCGGCTCCCTGAGAGACGAAAATGCCGGCGACCACGTTACCCTAGCGGGCTGGGTCGGCCGGAGGCGTGACCACGGTGGAATCATCTTTCTTGACCTGCGGGACAGGTCAGGCGCCGTTCAAGTTGTATTCAACCCAGAGACCGATGCCGATGCCACACGGGTCGCCGAAGAGGTCAGGGGCGAGTGGGTCGTCCAGGTCAAGGGCACGGTCAATCGCCGTCCCGAGGGCAGTGAGAACCCAACCATGGCCACCGGCGATGTGGAAGTTATGGTCACGGAGATCACTGTTCTGAACCGATCGCTGACCCCTCCTTTCTACATCGAAGAAGACGCCGAGGCCGACGAAAGCCTGCGCCTGAGGTACCGCTACCTGGACCTGCGGCGGCCGCCCATGCTGCGCAACCTGACACTGCGGCACCGCGTGGTCAAGTACATCCGGGACTTCCTGAGCGACCGCGACTTCTTGGAGATCGAAACCCCGATCCTCATCAAGAGCACCCCGGAGGGCGCCCGGGATTTCCTGGTGCCTAGCCGGATGCAGCCGGGTAATTTCTACGCCCTGCCACAATCGCCCCAGCAGATGAAACAACTGCTCATGGTCTCCGGTATCGAACGCTATTTCCAGATCGCCCGCTGCTTCCGTGACGAAGACCTGCGCGCCGATCGGCAACTGGAATTTACCCAGTTGGACCTGGAGATGAGCTTTGTAGAAGAGGATGACATCCTGGACCTGACTGAAGAGCTGTATATTGGGATGATCGAGTCGGTAACCCCGGATAAGAAGTTACGGAAGCCATTCCCCAGAATCACCCATGCCGAGGCTATGGAGCGCTACGCCTCGGACAAACCTGACATTCGGTTCGGCCTGGAGATGACCGACGTTTCAGAATTGGCCAGCGAAACTGAGTTTAGGGTGTTTCTGTCCACTGTGGAGGGCGGCGGCCAGATAAAAGGGTTCGTCGTGCCAGGCCAGGCTGGTTTCGTTACCGGCCAGATGAAAGACTTGGATGACACTGCTAAAGCGTCGGGCGCCGGCGGACTGGCCCACATCCGATACCGGGGGACCAACCCCGTTGGCCAACTCTCGGAAAACGAGATCCTACAGTCGGCGGGGCTGCGGATGCCGGCGGAATGGCACCGACGGCTGGCAGACAAGATGGGCGCCGGGCCCGGAGACATGATTCTGCTGATGGCCGGTCGTCAGCCGCGCCTGAACGTCTGGCTTACGGCCATGCGGACCCACGTTAGCGAGTTGTTGGAAATGACCGACCCTGATGAATTGGCCTTTGCCTTCGTCACCAAGTTCCCGTTGTTCGATTGGAACGAAGACGCCAAACGCTGGGACTCGTCCCACCATCCCTTCACCTCCCCAGAGGACGGTCAAGAAGGCGAGTTGGACGGCGAGAATCTGGGCGATATCAAATCGAAAGCCTACGACCTGGTCTGCAACGGGTCCGAGTTGGCCAGCGGCAGCATTCGGATCCACAACCGCCAGCTTCAAGAGAAAATATTTGCCATACTGGGCCACTCCAAGGAGGAGGTTGAGTCCCGGTTCGGTCCGATACTGGAAGCCTTTGAGTACGGCGCGCCGCCTCACGGCGGCATCGCGCCAGGAATAGACCGGCTGGTGGCCATTCTCTGTGGCAGCCCGTCCATTCGTGATGTGATTGCTTTCCCCAAGACTCAGAGCGGCACCGATCTGCTATTCGAGGCGCCGACCCCGGTGGACCCAAAGCAACTCGAAGAGCTATCGCTTCGGATCACAGAAAAGCCGGACTGACTGTCTTACTTGCCCACAATAAAAGGCCCGCGGAATTGATTCGCGGGCCTTTTCGATTCACCGAATCAGGTTTGGCCTACTTAGGCTGCGCCTTTGCGGGCTTCGCCGGTGAGTTTTGCCCTGGTGTAGAAAGCAAGGGCGGCGGCTTCTGTGTTCTCTGCTTTGCCGGCCCAAGCGGTCAAGGGCGCTCCTTGGAGGCTACGGCCAAAGGAGAAGCTTAGCTCCCATGGCGCCTTGGCGGCGGCAGCTTGCTTGTTGAGCGCATTCAGATTGGCCGTCACCGAATCGTCCGGTTCCCCGCCGGAGAGGAACACCACTCCGGGAACGGAGGCCGGCAATGTGCGCTTGAAGCATTCGATGGTCCGCTCGGCCACTTCATCGGGGTCGGCCCGTTTTGCCGATGAGCCTCCGGAGATCACCATGCTGGGCTTCAGCAACATCCCTTCCAGCAGGACTTTCTGCTGGGCCAGTTGGTCGAAGACCTCACGCAGGGTTTCTTCCGTAACTTCGAAACACCGGTCGATATCATGGTCTCCGTCGCGCAGCACCTCCGGCTCCACGATGGGCACCAGGCCCGCCTCCTGACTCAACGCAGCAAAGCGGGCCAGGGCGTGGGCGTTCGCAGCCAGACCGTATGAGGTAGGCGTGTTGTCGCTGATACTGATCACCGCCCGCCATTTGGTGAACCCGGCCCCTAGGTCGTTGTACTCTTTGAGCCTGTCCCGGAGACCGTCCAATCCTTCGGTCACCAGTTCATCCTGGGCTTCCGGCAGCGGCACGGTGCCTTTGTCGACCTTGATACCCGGGATGATTCCCCGGTCAGACAAAATTTTAACCATGGAGGTGCCGTCGGCGGCGTCCTGTCGAATGGTCTCATCGAATAAGATCACGCCGCTTATGAACTCGTCCACACCCGCCGTGCGGAATAGCATCTCCCGGTAATCCCGGCGGTTGTCCTCAGTGGACTCAACATTGATGCTGTCAAATCGTCTTTTTATTGTGCCGCCACTTTCGTCGGCAGCCAGAATACCCTTCCCTTCCGCAACCAGCGCCCGAGCGGTTTGGACTAATCGTTGTTTATCCATTGGTCACCTCTCATTCCCGTATTATCCTGGTTATGTATAGTTGCGACAAGTCTCTTAGCCGCCACTAATCACGGAAACCGTAGCCTCAACAACGTCCTTGTTGCCCAGAATAAGCGGGGTCCGTTGGTGCAATTCCTTGGGTATGATGTCCAATATTCTCGCGTAACCGGTCGATGCGGCCCCGCCGGCCTGCTCGGCAACGTATCCCAGTGGGTTAGCTTCGTACATCAAACGCAGACGGCCGTCTTTCCGGTTCGTGTCGGCAGGATAGGCGAAGATTCCGCCCTTCAGGAGGTTCCGGTGGAAATCAGCCACCAATGACCCCACGTAACGCTGGGAGTATTTGTCTCTGAGCATCCCGATGGCGCGCTGGGTCGGCTCATCCAACACCTTGTTGTTGCCTTCGTTGGTGCTGTAGTAAGGGCAGTCCGCCGGGATCTTGATATTCGGGTGGGTAACAGCGAAGGTCCCGGATTCGGTGTCCAAAGTGAATCCGCAGACATTGTTCGCGGTGGCCAAAACCAACACAGTGCTGGACCCATAGACCACATACGCCGCAGCTACCTGTTCATTGCCTGGCCGCAGCAAAGAATCGTCGTTTACAATTTCTCCGGGCCTTCTTATCCAGATACCGAATATGGAGCCGATACTCACGGCGACGTCGATATTGGAGGAGCCGTCCAACGGGTCCATCAGGACGATGTATCCGTTGGCAACCTCGCCTTCGACTATGACCGGGCCCTCGATCTCTTCGCACCCTATCGCAGCCACTTGGCCCGACTGGGAAAGCGTCTCGACGAATGTGTCGGAACTGGCTGTGTCCAGACGCTGGACGATCTCACCCTGAACGTTAACCTCGCCAGTGACACCCAGCGTATCGGTCAAGGCGGCCTGCTGGACCTGTTGTTGAATCCGGCGAGCGCCTTCCGCGATCGCCATTATGACTGCTTCCAGCCCTTGATTCTGCCCTTTGTCCCGGGCTACGTATTCTTGAAGTGTGGTCCTCTGACCTGCTGCCGGCACACTTTACCTCCCACGCTGAAATGTCTGAATCACCAGTCTATGCCCAAATCGGGCAACACCTAGTCTTTCTATACGAATTACGGTAGATCCATGTCGGCGCCATTATCCGTAATCTCGGTATGCAAGATCGAAATAAACCAGCCATATCACGGCCATATCTGCCAGGCGCAATACAGGCGTGGCCTAGCTTCCCCGTCCGGGTCGCGCCCAATTCTAGCAGTAGAAATTTTCCCCTGTCAATTTTAACTTGAATCGACTTGATACTGGTCCGGACAAAGGCGGCTCAACTGTCACATCAACCGCCGATTAATTTCGGTGACCGGGCCCTCTCAAGCGTTGCCGAGCGCCCGATACGAGTGTATATTCGAAATTAGACTATTGGCCATTCTTTTAGACACTAGGAAGTCTAGACCCAGACGGCCCGGCCGCTTTGGGAGTTTCAAGGACAATGATCTTGGGTGAGATTTTTCAATACCTGGTGGTATTCCTCCTGGCGATATGGACCGCCCGATTGGCGATTGCCAAGGGTCGTAGCGCCTGGGGTTGGGGTGGCGCGGCTTTAGTTTTGGGCCTCCTCCCTTGGCATCTCTTTGGCGTGCTTCCGGTGCTTATTTTGCTTTTCATAAAGCTCCCCAACGAGGCTCCCGCAGAGCAAGTTGACCGGTTAGCTTGCGCCCGCTGCGCCAAGTCGTATTCCAACGGCCAGCATTTCTGCACCGGCTGCGGTTGGGACTTGGACGAGGCTTACTCGCCGGAAGAATCGGACGAAGGCCAGCCCTTCCCCGCACGGCCTCAGGTGCAGACCACAGTCCAGTCCACAGGCATTGCCCAACCGGCCGAAACCGCTGACGCCCCGGCGGCTGAATTCACGCCCACGGAACCCTCGAAAACGGAAGCTCCGGTAGCGGAAACGATGGCCTCCAGCGAGGCAACCGCGCCGGCTGTTGGGGCGCCACAAGAAGAATCCGCCGACTCGGCTGGGAATGCAGGTGAAACCGAAGCCGATACGGCAGAGGAAGAGCCAGCGAAAGCATATGTGCCGTGGGGCACCTACGATGTTGGTGTTGCGCCGACAGCCGTTCTAATGACCTCACGGGGAATGGAGCGGTTCGAAGAGGGCAAATTCCAAGAGGCGATCGACCAGTTCACCAAGGCTATCGCCTTGGATCCCAACCACGCCGAGGCCTGGCAACGACGCGCCGAAGCATACGCCCAACTAGGCCGGCCCAAGCAGGCGGAAGATGACCGCCGTCACTTGCAAGGACTGGATCCGAGTTCGTCTCCGGGCTAGATCCTGAATTGCAAAACGGGGGACACAAAAAAGGAACCACCTAAAGTGTGGTTCCTTTTGCTTTGGATTAACAGAATCAGTCTGACTTTCGATACCACCCTGAATGAAGCGAAGAGTCTGCCAAGGCGTCAGTTGGAAGATTCTCCGTCGGCCTGAGGCGCTCCTCAGAATGACAGGTTGGTGGCAGAACCGCGCTAAACGGCCATGATGTGATAGCCGGCATCAACGGGAATGATAGCGCCCGTGATTCCGCTGGAGAGCCCGCTGCAAAGGAACAGCGCCGTTTGTGCTACCTCTGTCACTGTGATATTCCGTTTCAACGGAGCTTTCTCAGCTGCGGCATGGTGCATGTCCCTGAACCCGCTGATACCCCTCGCAGCGAGGGTCTGCAGGGGGCCTGCCGAGATGGCGTTGACCCTGATGTTCTGCTCTCCGAACTCATAGGCCAACTGTCGGACACTGTGCTCCAGAGCCGCCTTGGCCGTGCCCATCACGTTATAGCCGGGGTAGACTTTTTGGGACGCATCAAAGGTCATGGCCAGCACGCTGCCACCATTGGTCATCAGCGGAGCCGCGTGGCGGACCAAGGGCAACAGTGAATAGGCGCTCACCTCTAGGGCAATGCGGAACCCCTCCCGTCCGGTGTCAACGAATCGGCCTTCCAGATCTTCTCGATTGGCGAAGGCGATACTATGCACTACGAAAGAGATATCGCCGAATTCTGTTTTCAACGTCTGGAACACCTCGGCGATCTGCTCGTCGTCCGTGGCGTCGCAGGGCAGGGTTAGAGCGCTCTCAATGGTGGCCGCCAATCCCTCCACACGCTCTTTAAGGCGGTCTCCTTGGTAGGTGAGGGCGATACGCGCCCCCGCCTGGGAGAGGACCTGTGTGATGCCCCAGGCAATACTACGGTCATTGGCTACGCCGAATACGATACCTTTCTTGCCGGACAGATCTATCGGAAACACGTGGCTACCTCTCTAACACTTCATCTTCGACACAGCTCAAGGGCCGCTGGGACGATCTTTGAATCAGGCGTAAGCCGGGGCCACCTGCTCTAGGAATATTTCTAATTGTTTCTCCGGATGGAAGCTGGCAAAGCGCACCACAACGGTGTCAACACCAGCCTTCACATATTCCGCGATCCGGTCGGCAACACGCTCCGGCCCGCCGAAGGGACCCCAACGGGTGCCCCAAATATCTGAGCCGTAATAACCAATCAACCACTCAACAGCGTCCGCTTCGGCTTTTTTAAGGTCGCAATCCATGTTCACTGTGATGTGGAAGGCCTTTTCCATACTGCTTGGGTCGCGTCCTAACTCCGAGGCTGTCTCGTTCACCTTTTGGATAACTTGAGCATATTCATCCGGAGTGTCTGAGATGGAGATTATACCCGCCCCCAGTCGGGCAGCCCGGCGAATCTGGGCCTGGCTCTTCGCCCGGTAGTGTGTGGCCAGCAGGAAAGGGATTCCCTCGTCATTTGCGGGTACAGGCCGCATCAGAGGGGAGTCAAGGTTAAAATTCCGCCCATGGAAATCGAATGGTTTACCCAACCCTAGACCTTGGACGATCTCAATGATCTCTTCGAACCGGCGCCCCCGCCCTTTCGAAGCCACTCCCGCGGCCGCCCATTCGCGTTTCTGATCGTCGTTAAACACCCCACCCACACCGGCGCCAATCACCAACCGACCTCCGGATATCAGGTCGACGGTATTCAAAGTCTGTGCCAGTAGCACCGGATGACGGAGGGCCGGGAGCAAGACCGCCGTGCCCAATCTGAGGCGGCTGGTACGAGCAGCAAGCGCGCCCAGGACTGCTAGGGGTTCCATGCGGGGCTTGGCCACCAGACTATCTCCGACCCAGACTGAGTCCAGTCCTGCCTTTTCCACGGTCTCAGTCAATTCGAAGATGCGCTCCATGTTGGCAGGCTGTTCGCCCTTCAACAATAGACCTCGGGTGGGCAGTAAGATGCCGAGTTTTACTTTTTTATCGGTCAAGTTCACTACCCGGGATTTTCCTCAAGAGTCTGAGGGCCCAAGCTCTGCTCGACGGACAACCGTTCGAGCAGTCCGGGTTCCATATGCTGGAACGTCGCCAGATCATCGACCACGTCCAGGTCAAAACCCAGACCTTGGCTGGAGTTGATAGCCACGGATCTTTCGAGCCGGGCTGCTTGAGTCAGGTGCTTCATGAAACTGCGCTGTCCCAGTTCTGGCTGCATAAAAACTCCCAGCGGGACAAGGATCGAATTGGTACCACCATCCCGGCGGGCCGGCGCCAGCGTCACGTTTCCCTGGCTGCGGGACGCCTGCATCATGCTGTGTATATCTGCCGGCTTCAAGAAGGGCAGGTCGCCGGCGACGTAGAGGGCCGACTTGCCTTGCTCAAAAGCCAGTTCGAAAGCCTTTTTCAGGGTGTCGTTCAAGTCTTCTCCCAGTTCTTCCAGGCATTCGGCGCCCAAAATCCGGGTCATCTCGCAGACACGGTCATCGCCTCCGACCACCCAGACTGTATCGATAGATGCAGCCTTGATGGCCAACACCACGCGGCGCAGCATACCCAAAGCCAGGTCGGCCCGTTGATCAGCCGTCAGCGATTGGGCCAGCCGCGACTTCCCCTGAGAAAGGGGTTTCATGGGAACGATCGCGATTACATTCTGTGGGTCGGTGACCATCTAGTCCTGTTCCAGGTTAATCGGCAAGAGCCAGAATCTCTCTGGCCAGCGCAATTTTATCCTCTTCCGTCTCCATGATAGTCGATGTCACCAGAGTAGTTAATCCCATTTCCTCGATCTCTGAAGCCAAGTCCTGGTCCTCGTTATCCATCACGAATACGTCGCAGATGTCCCGGTATTCCCGGGCAACCTCAACGCATGACACTTGTTTGCCCAACTCAGCCATAATCTTGCCCGCTGGGCCTTTCACGGCATCCCCTCCGACGATCGGGCTGACGCAGGCCCTTTTCCCCGAAAAGTCGCGCATCAGCTGCCTTACACCAGGCAAGGCCAATATCGGCCCCAGACTCAAATACGGGTTTGACGGGCACAGCACCAACAGACCGCATTTGGCCAGCGAGTCTAGCAGCCCAGGCGCGGCGGTTGCATTTTCAACACCGACATAACGGACTTCAAAAACCTTTGGTTCGGCCCTGCGGCCGACGAAATACCGCTGCATAGGCAGTTCGCCCTCGTCGGTAGAAAGGACTGTCTTCACCGGGTCGTTGCTCATAGGTACGACACTGTGGAAAACGCCAAGGCTTTGATTCAACTCTGAGGTTACTTCGGACAAAGTCTTGCCTTCGGCCAATAATTGAGAGCGCCGGATGTGGGTGGCGAAATCGCGGTCGCCCAGGTTGAACCAAGTGTCCACGCCGAACTTTCCCAACATCTCAAGAGCGGTGAAAGTATCCCCGGCCACGCCCCAGCCAGTCTCTCGGTTTGATAGGCCGGAAAGGGTATACATCATGGTGTCCAGGTCGGGTGAGACATGCAGGCCATGGAAAGTCTCGTCGTCCCCGGTATTCACGCAGATAACCAAGTCGCCGGGAGGAAGACAACGGGCTAGCCCAAGAACAAGCTTGGCGCCACCGACGCCCCCGGCCAATGCCAGTACGGCAGGGGATTCGGGGGTCACCATAGATGTCCATAGGTGCGGAATCCGGCGCCGAGAAAGGACACTACGCGACTAGACTTTGGCACTTGGTTTTTTGTTGGGATGCTCAAACCGGTAGGTGTCCAGTTTGACCAGCCGGTTGTAAGACCCAAATACCTCTTCCACGTTGTCACCAACAAGGTCCAATGGGTCGAGTTCCTGGTCTGTTTCGCTGAAAACCCGGCGGGTTTTATAGGTCGTGTAGCGTTCCGCGGGTATCCGGCCTGCTTGGCGGATCATCTGCCGGAATTCCGACGGGCGCATGAGCTGGCCGTGTTGCGCTCCCGCTGCGGTAGAGATGCTCTCGTTGATGAGCGTTCCGCCTAGGTCATTAACGCCTGCAGTCAGCAGCAGCTGGGACATGCGTGTCCCTTCTTTAACCCAGGAGGCCTGGATATTGGGTATCCAGTTATTGAGCATGATCCGGGCAATGGCGTGCATCTTAATCACCTCAATCCCAGACGGGCCGGGCCGTACATCGTTCACAAGTTCTTGCATGAACATGGGCGCTTCGGTATGAACAAAACTCAGGGGCACGAATTCGGTGATGCCGCCTGTCTGTTGCTGGATTCCTCTAATAAGGTCTATGTGCTTGGCCAATTGCGTGGGAGTCTCGAGATACCCAAACATCACTGTTGAAGTCGTTGGGATACCCAATTCATGGGCGGTGGTAATCACCTCTGTCCACTGGTCCACCGTGATACGGCCCGGAGATATCTCGTCACGAAGTTCTTGGTCTAGGACTTCGGCTGATGTTCCAGGCAGACTGCCGACACCGGCTGCTTTCAACTCGGTCAGGTAGGCCCTAATCGTGATGTCGGAGCGTATGGAACCGTACAAGACCTCTTCCGGAGAGAAACCGTGGATATGCATATCTGGCAATTCTTTCTTGATCGCCTCGCAGAGCCGGATATACAGATCGCCTTCCATCTTGGGCGGCAACCCAGCCTGGACGCAGACTTCCGTGGCGCCGTAGTCCCAGGCTTCCTTGGCCCGCCGGATGATCTCTTCCACCGGCAGTAGATAGCCTTCCTCCTGACGGAAATCACGGCTGAAAGCGCAGAAACCGCAGCGTTTGATACAGACGTTGGTGAAGTTGATGTTGCGGTTGACAACGTAGGTGACAATGTCTCCCACGGTGCGTCTGCGGAGTTCGTCCGCCGTCATCACGAGAGCGTTGTATTCCTGGCCTTCGGTCTCGAACAACACCACCGCTTCTTCAACCGTGATGTCTTCTCCCGAAAGGGCCCGGTCCAACACCGCTGCCGTTTCGGGTTTGAGCGCACCAATCACAGACTCGAGGTTTTTAGCCCCATTCTGGCCTGACTGTTCAGATTGTGCCGGCATATCTTTGCATTCCCCCTGCGACGTAACCCTCTGAATCAGCCATGGCTGAAACTTTTTGTGCGAGGGAGTCGGGTAGAAATTCTTTCGTTCCTAGGAAGTACTCCGGGTATACCGGAAGCCTGGGTCTCAGTTGGAACCCGGCTGCCTCGGTCTTGGTTTTTAATTCGGTTAAGGCCGGCCACGGGGCCTCAGGATTCACGAAGTCCGGAGTCAACGGCGACACTCCGCCCCAGTCGTTGATCCCGGCATCCAGATATATCTGATAGTTCTTGGCGCTGAGATTGGGCGGTACCTGGAGGTTGGCCTCCGGTCCGAGGACAAGCCGAGCAACCGCCACCGTCCAAAGGAATTCATCCGTTTCCGCGTCAGGCGAATTTCCCATCGCCGTATCCGGTTTGGCTCGGAAGTTTTGGATTATCACTTCCTGAACATGGCCATGTTTGGCGTGAAGCTCTGCTATAGCTAATAGGGACTCTATACGGTCGCGGCGATTCTCGCCTATACCGATGAGGATACCAGTGGTGAAAGGCACCCGCAACTCTCCGGCCAGTTCCAGCGTGCGTAACCGCACTCGGGGCCGTTTACTGGGAGCGAATTCGTGGGGGCCACCGTCTGCGTACAGTGCCTCACTGGTGCTCTCCAGCATCAGTCCCATGGAAGGGTTGAAGGGCTGCAAGGCTGCGATCTCACGGCGGGCCATGGTGCCGGGATTGGCATGGGGGAGCATGTCTGTTTCTTCGAGCACCAATCTACAAACGTAGGTGAGGTATTCCAGGGTGGTCTTGAACCCACGGTGTTCCAGCCATTCTCGTGCCTCTGGGTAGCGCTGTTCCGGCCGCTCCCCCAGGGTGAAAAGGGCTTCGGTGCACCCGAGAGCCGCACCGGCATTAGCCACATCCAAGACCTGTTCCGGAGTCATGAAGAGGTCTTTGCCCGCCTGCGTTGGGTCCTTGCGGAATGTGCAGTACCCACAGAAATCACGGCACAGATGGGTCAGAGGAATGAAAACTTTGGGCGAAAACGTGACGGTGTTTCCCTTGCCCTGGTCACGCATGAACGCAGCGACCGCGCATATCTCTTTGGTGGCGTCAGGGCCGGCAGACAGGAATGACAGGGCGTCAGCCGCGGTCAGAGACCGACCTGCCATCGCCTTGGCAATCACCTCTGCTAGATGCGCGTCAGCTTGCGTATGTAGGGCTGCCCCGTGAGAGCGGGCGGAAACCGTCAAAGGTGCTCCATCCGGTGCAAAACCGGACCGGCCTGCCAACAGGCAGGATTGAATATCGGACTATTTTAGACCGTCGGCACTGAGCGGGCAACACATAGGGTGACACCGGGAGGAGAGGAAGTTAGACCAGGTACTGAATCCTGACTCAGAATCCGTTGAGTCGGCTTTGGTCGGTGAAGTCAGTGGTGGCGTAAGGCCGGCCCAGATGGGCGTGTGCCCTTCGGGTGGCGACGCGGCCTCTGGGCGTCCGTTCTAAGAATCCCAGTTGCAGCAAGAAAGGCTCCCAGACGTCCATTATAGTGTCCGAGTCTTCGTTCAATGATGCTGCCAGGGTTTCCAGGCCTACGGGGCCACCGTCGAATTTGTCGATGATGCTAGACAGCAACCGGTGGTCTGATAGGTCCAATCCCAGTTCATCCACGTTGAGTTGCTCCAATGCGGCACGGGCGACCGCGCCGTTGATCCGGTTGTCGGCCTTGACCAGGGCATAGTCCCTCGTACGTTTCAGCAGCCGGTTGGCCACTCTTGGTGTGCCCCTTGACCGTGCCGCGATTAGATCCATACCCTCGCTGTCAGTGTCCATCTCCAGGATTCGGGCGGAACGGTCGACGATGACCTTCATATCTTCGGGTTCGTAATAGTCCAAACGGCAGACCAACCCGAACCGGTCGCGAAGGGGAGCGCTGACCATGGAGAACCGAGTTGTGGCGCCGACCAGGGTAAAGGGGCTGATCCTAAGATTGACGTTTCGGGCGGCCAGACCCTTGCCGACCATCCAAGACAGGAAGAAGTCTTCCATCGCCGAATACAGGACTTCTTCGACCACACGGTTGAGTCGGTGGACTTCATCGATGAAAAGTACGTCGCCTGGCTGGAGGCTGGTTAGAATGGCGGCCATGTCCCCAGCCCGCTCAACAGCCGGGCCCGAAGTGACCCGAATGGCGACTTCCATCTCGGTGGCGATGATGTTGGCCAGTGTGGTTTTTCCGAGACCGGGAGGGCCGTAGATAATCACATGGTCGAGAGGTTCCTGGCGTAACTTGGCGGCCTGGATGGAGATGGAGAGGTTCTCTTTAGTGTTGGCCTGCCCGACGAAATCTTCCAGCCGCTTGGGCCGCAAAGACACATCTTGGTCTTCCTGTTGGAAGTCGCCAGAGATCAGCCGCTCGGCCATCCTACTCTCCCCACCCTTGAAATATCTGAGCTAGATTCATCCGCCCAAATAGCCTGCAAAGTACCCAGCCCATTGTAGCCGGGCACTGGCCATTAGGGTCAAGAATCGCCTGTCATGTATTTACCCGACATACTTGCGGAAGACTAGGCAAGCATTCTGACCGCCGAACCCAAAGGCATTGGACAATGCAACTTGAACATCCGCAGCTCTGGACTGGTTCGGCACGTAATCCAAGTCACATTCGGGGTCTGGAACATCATAATTGACCGTTGGATGAATAGCGGCCTCAGTGATGGTCTTCACACAGGCGGCGGCATCCAAAGAGCCAGCGGCGCCAAGGGAATGGCCGATCATGGACTTGGTCGAGCTGATGGGAATCTTGTGGGCCAGGTCGCCGAACAGCCGCTTGATCGCGACAGTTTCCAGCGCATCGTTCAATGGGGTAGAAGTGCCGTGGGCGTTGATGTAGTCAACTTGGTTCAAGGACACTTGAGCATCGTTCAGCGCCATATGCATCGCTGCGGCTGCGCTGACGCCTGACCCTTCAGGCTGGACCGGATGGCCGGCGTCGCTCGTCGAGCCGAACCCCGCCAACTCAGCCAGGATATTCGCCCCGCGACCAATTGCGTGTTCCAAGCTTTCCAGGACCATGATTACCGACCCCTCGGAAGGGATGAATCCGTCCCGGCCGGCGTCAAAAGGACGGCTGGCTTTTTGCGGCTCATCGTTTCTGGTGCTTAGCGCCCGCATCACTGCGAAACCGGAGAGCCCCAACAGGCTGATGCCAGCTTCCGTGCCGCCGGCCAACATCACGTCGGCGGCGCCCCTGCGAATGACCGAGACCGCCTCCCCCATTGCCTGGTTGGAGGCTGCGCAGGCCGTGGTTGCAGTGGAGTTATAGCCGTGGGCGCCGGTGTACCGGCTCACTGCGGCGGCAGCCATGTTGGGTAGGATCATCGGAAAGAAGAATGGAGACATTCGCATCCCGCCGCGGTCGGCCAGTATCCGGCAATTCTCCTCCAGTGTCGGGAAGCCGCCGTTGCCGTTGCCTAGCAGCACGCCTACGCGGTATGGGTCGTCTTTGGAGATATCGTAATCAGCAGCTTCAACGGCTTGAAGTGCGGCGGCGACGGCCAATTGAGTGAAGCGGGCCATCCTCCGAGCTTCCTTGTTGCCAATGTAGGTGTCGGGGTCAAAGCCAGAGACCTCTCCCGAGATCTGACAGGGATATCCTTCTGGGTCGCAAAGGGTCATGGGGCCGATGCCCGAAGTCCCCGCGACCAAGTTCTTCCAATATTCCTCAGGCGTCTCGCCCAAGGGGGTCATTGCCCCCATCCCAGTTATTACGACTCTGACCCGTTCATCTGCCACAGAAGACGCTCCTGCGATAACTTTTCGTGCCGAGGTTTCTTAAAATCTAACTTAAAGACCTGGGGCCGTAAGTTCCGGATAGATTTCCGGTTCAATTCCCAGCGCCGACTCCCGGACCTCTGCGGTCAGGAACAACGAGCCGGTCGCCAGTATCAAATCTCTACTCCCTGCGTTGCCGATAGCTATCTTGAGGGCATCGGCTGGTGTTTGGGCTTCTAAGGCTGTTTTACCGTTCTCTTTAAAGAGACTAGCGAGCTTGGCTACATCGATGGAACGCGGATGCCTGGAGGCAGTGGCAATGGTGATATCTGCTTTTTCGCCCAGCGCCTGGGCCATGCCCGCCACATTCTTGTCTTTTGAGAAACCAACTATCAGGATGATTCGGTCGAATTCTAGATACTTGGGCAAGGACTTCAAAAGACTCTCCACCGAGTATACGTTGTGTGCGCCGTCGGCTACCAAGAGAGGAGAGCGCGATAATACCTCCATTCGGCAGGGCCAATCGACCCGTTCGAACCCAACTTCCATAGCCTTGGCAGGCACATCAATCCCCTGACTGGCCAACGCTTCCAGGGCGGCGACGGCCGAGGCTGCATTCTCTAGTTGGTGTGCGCCCAGCAACGGCATATGCAGGTTGTATTCGTCATTGCGGCCCCTGACCGTGAACCGCTGTCCGTCGGTTCCGGGCCGCCCTTCCTCCCAGGTTACGTCGCTCCCTACAAGTATGGGCACAGCATCTTTCTCCTGGCAGGCGGCTAAGATGGGCGATAGCGCTTCCGGCAGTTGAGGAGCGATCACGACCGTTGCCCCCGGCTTGATGATTCCAGCTTTGTCGGCGGCAATCTCACCGATGGAATCACCTAGGATTGCCATATGGTCCAGACTGATGGAGGTGATGACGCAGACCCCGGCATCCAACACGTTGGTGGCGTCCAGCCGCCCACCGAGCCCTACCTCTATAACCTGAGCGTCAACTCTGTCCTGGGCAAAGCACTGGAAGGCCATGCCAGTTAGGTATTCAAAAAGGGTCAATGGCCCGATTTCTGCGTCTTTTTGAAGTTCTACATGTAGCGGCCACAAACCCTCTACCAGACCAGCGAAAATCTCCTGGGAGATAGGTTCAGAGTCCCGTCTGATGCGTTCCCGGAAGGTGTGGATATGAGGAGAAGAGTAAAACCCGGTGCTGAGCCCGGCTGCCCGGATGGCCGCATCGCACAACGCCGCCGTGCTGCCTTTGCCCTTGGTGCCGGCTATATGGACCGCTGGTATCTGCTTATGGGGGCTGCCCAGCCGCTCCAGCAACGCTTCCATCCTGGTTAGATCGTAGATAGCTTTCTGGCGAGGCCCGGTGGCCGCGTTTCTCTCGTGATCAACCAGGGTCAGTAGACGGGCGATTGACTGACGGTAGTCCAAACGGCTCCTAAATGGCTCCTGATACCAAACGGCTCTTGGATAACCACGGTAAGGGTATTCAGGCTGCCGGCCCAAGTCGCGGCGGGAAGTTAGTGGTCGCGGAGGTGGCGTGGCATCGCCCCAAGAAGCATCTGGATCCCGTCGGCAACTCCGACCGAATTCACGTATCCAATGTTACCTTCCATTGGCTGGGGGGTAAACCCAAAAACCCGCTCCACCTCTCCCATCTCGGCAACACTGCGGATGCCCAGCATCCTGATCTGGTCGGTGGTTATCGGTGGTCTGAGCATGATCCCTTGAGTGACTCTAGCGGCGAAGTACATCAGCCAGGTGGGAAGATGGAACCGTAACCGCCGTTTGCCCATGGCTCTAGCCACCCGAGAGACCACGTCGTTATAGCTTATTCGCTCAGTTCCGCCCAGGTCCAGGATCTGCCCTTTCAAGTCTTCCCGTCCCAAGGTTATCCCGATGCACTTAGCCAGGTCATCCGCGGCCAAGGGATGGTATCTGTTTTTGCCGGACCCGATCACCGGCACGAGGGGAAACACCCTCACTAACCCCGCCAGAACATTGATGAACTCGTCGCCCTCTCCGAACAGCACGGAAGGCCGATATATCGTGTATGGGATACCGGAATCAATGACTTCCTGTTCGCCTTGCCACTTGGTGTACAGATAAGGATAGGACCTGTCATTGGCGGCGCCAATAGCACTCACATGCAAAAAATGACGCGCTCCCGCCTGTTTGGCCGCAGCCAGAACGTTGGCCGTTCCTTGTTTATGCACATCTTCGAAAGAGGCCCGCCGCCCGGGCCGGATCACCCCGACCAGGTGTACCACCGCTTCCACGTCGTAGAATGCCGCGCTAAGGGAGGCCGGATCTTGAATATTCCCGTACTGTACCTCTACTTCCCTATGGGAGAATATCCTCTCTGATCCTGGACTGTGAACAAGACAACGCACGGAGTTGCCCCGCTCCAGCAAAACTTTGACCACTCGCCGACCGAGGAACCCGGTGCCGCCGGTTACCAAGACAACCAAATCAATCGCTCCGCCCACCAGTACGGCCGTCAGTTGAACAAATCAATATTCCACCCGCAACGGTGGCAAATCCCTCAAGCTGATGTCAAGGGAACGCCTCCCAAACTTTCTGGAGTAGAATGTCTCCGACATACGGCGGACCTTGATTACCAGGGGATCAATTATGGCAAATTTAGACCTGCATTTCGGAGCCGGCTTGGCCTTGGGCGTCGGCGAAACGGCCCGGCAAGCCCGGTGGATGGAAGACCTGGGTTACGAATATTTCTCTGCCGGCGAGCATTTCATGCGCGGAGACCCACCGGGTCCGACCCATGCAGCTTTGCCTGTGTTGGCGGTGGCTGCCGGCGCAACTGACCAGATGCGCGTTCTTTCGTCAATCATCCTAACCCCCTTCTACCACCCGTTGGTCTTGGCCAGAACGACCGCGACATTGGACGCCGCTTCCGGAGGGCGGCTGACCCTTGGCGTGGGCGTGGGAGGTGAGTTTCCAGTCGAGTTCGAGGCCGCCGGCCTCCGGGTGGACCAGCGTGGGCGGCGGACCGACGAATGCCTCGAGGTCATGCGAAAGCTATGGACCGGCGAAAAGGTGACTTTCTCCGGGCGCCATTTCCAATTGACCGACGCGATGATCAACCCCGCGCCGGTCCAAAAACCCAATCCGCCGGTCTGGGTCTCTGGGAGACGGGATGCCGCTATGGCCAGGGCCGCGAAGTTCGGCGATGGCTGGATGCCCTATTTCTATGACGCACCCAGATATAGGGACAGTGTTCAAAAGATAAAAGGCTTTGCCGCCGCGGCCGGTAGAGACATCTCCGGGTTCCAATGGGCTCACTTCCCCTATATCGCCATCTATCCCACCGAGCAACAGGCTGCGGAAGTCGCCGCGGAACAACTTGGCGGGCGTTACTTATACGGCGGTGAGTTCTTGGACATAGTCCGCAAGTATTGCTTGCTGGGCACAGTCGAGAATTGCATCAAACAACTCCAGGAATATATCGACGCTGGGGCCCGCCAGATCATCTTTAGTATCAGTTGTCCCAGGGAAGACCGCGAGAGACACTTAGAGACGATAGCCAAGGAACTGATTCCTCATTTCCGTAATCAACAGACATGATGTTAATGGGAAATGCACCACAGACCGAAATAAACGCTTTGTAGCGGACTAGAAGAGTTCTGGACGTTATGACAATTGGGCGTTACCTGGCGTAGAATAGGCAAGAACTTATTTTATTGTGGCCGACCTAAGACGACAATTCCGGCAAACTTTTATCTGAGCGCTATAGAAAACCAGACCGCTCAGGTAGGGAAATCAGTTATTTACCCTACGGGTTGTCCTGTATAATAATGCGCGAGCCGGTGACGGGCGCCGGAGGCTTTACACACAGCCTACCAAATAACACGAAACGGTTGCCCTGCGGCCCAACAATATCGAACTACACGTAAAACGCAGCCAATAACGCTGCCTCGCCGAACTAATAGGAGCAACAATGTCTCGAATCAAACGGGTGGTGCTGTTTCAACCAGCGTCAGCCGGTGGAAACTTTGAATACGTAGCTATACCCAGGCAAGGACTGCTTTTCCTCTCGGGTGCATTAGCCCAATGGGACGGTCCCAATGTTTATGAGCGAGAGATCTGGTTCGAAGACCGCTCTGGTTTGATCGATCCCGACAAAGACCTTGAGGGTGTAGACATCTTGATGGTCACTGCGCTCATCAATGAGGCGCCTCGCGGGTATCAGATTGCCAAGTTGGCAAAGCTACACCACCCTGAGTTAATCACCATCGGCGGCGGTCCTCAGATGAGTCCTCTGGCCGAGGAAGCCTTCAACAATGGCGACTTCGATGTGATAGTTCAGCGCGAAGGTGAAGATATCATTGGTCAACTGTCCGACGTGCTCTTAGAGCACCGAGGGAGTGACCGGGACCAATATCTGGCGAAAATTCCTGGCATCAGCTACCGAAAAGACGGCGGCATCGTCCAGACCAATCGCCAAGGATTGGTCAGCCCCGACTTCGTGGAGCTGCCCGATTTCCGCTCCATCAAAGACCTTAACTCCGGCAACCCCATGGTCGGAGCTGTTATAGAAACTATACGTGGGTGCACCGAAAGCTGCACCTACTGCCAGGTTATCCAACAATTCCTCGGTTACCGGATGATCTCCCGGGAGGTCGAGTTCAAGCGGCTGGCCCAATTGCGGGATTTGGCTGCCGACGGCCTGGTACACACCTCGAGGAATGGAACCTTCCAGGTGTTTATCTCCGATGACCTCCATGCGCCGCCCCTGCGTGCGGTCAAGTTCCGCGATGAGCGTTTGACTCGACTGCAAGGTTGGAATGGCCACACCGACGGCATGAACATGATTTGCCAAGTCCGAGCTGAGGTCGGCCAAGATCCGGAGTTGATCACAGCCATGCAGAATGCCAACATCAAAATGGTCTACGTTGGTGTGGAGTCGGATAACGCCGAAAATCTGATCGCGGTGAACAAACGGCAGGAACCCGGCCAGATGCACAAGGATCTACACTACATCAATGAAGCTGGATTAACCGTGGTCGCCATGACCATCATCGGCCTGCCATTTGATACTGAAAAGAGCATCATGGACCTAGCGGACTGGGTAACGACGGTTAGCAAATATCAGACCGTCAACTTCTTGACTCCGTTGCCCGCCACCTCCAACTGGGACTCTCTAGTCCCATTGGACGAGAATGGCGAATTACTGGCCGAAGGAACCATGCGGCCCTACCATCTCTACACGGGGAGGCAGTTCGTCCATCAGGACAAGCGCTGGACTATGCAGGAGAGCCGAGATCTCTTTGACCGCTACTCAGCCAAGCTAAATCCAGTGGACGATGTTTACCGGCGCGTCTTCCGGATTCTCCGCACCTACAAGCTAAGACTGGCGGCTACCAGCCGAGACCTTAGTGACACGCTTGCTTCTAAGTTGAACGAAGCGACCGAGGCACTTAAAAACTGGTCGGACGCTGCTTCCCTAACGGGTCTGGAATTTGGCGAGAACATCACGGAACGTGTCAGTGAGCTCGCCGATCAGATCCGAGCGGTGTCCCAACCTCTGGCCAACGCCCGGAAAGAGGCGGCGGACGCCATTGGCAGTCAGGTGAATGACTTGTCGGAATCCATGAAGCTGCTGACCGGACCGACCGGCAACCGGGAATTGGCCTTGGACATATCGGGCCGAATCACCGAGCTCGCAGAGCTGATCGACTCGACAGTGACCGTTTCAACCAAAGGAGGCGCCAGGGCCTAGCCGCCCCGGTGCCGTCTTAGTTGCAACTTTCAAACGCGGGTTTTGCATCCCATAACTCAATGATGGGTCGTCCTTGTTCATTTGTGTTTTGTGAGATCCCGTGATCGGGATTTGGCGTGAGTGTACGTGCTGGGGAAAATATGAACGGTAATCACAAGGTTTTAGTCACGGGGATGGGAATAATCAGTCCCCTTGGTCTGGACGTGGCAACAACTTGGGACGGCATCGTTAATGGCCGTTCGGGAGTCGACTACATCACTGCCTTCGATCCGGAAGGCTATGACACCCATTTCGCCGCGGAAGTAAAAGGGTTCGACCCTGAAAACTACCTGGACCGCAAAGAAGCGCGGCGGATGGACCGATTCGCGCAGTTTGCGGCAGTTGCAGCCCAACAAGCTTGCGGCCAAGCCGGACTTGAGTCTGGAAGCGTTGACCCATACCGCGTCGGGGTGATAATCGGGAGCGGTATCGGCGGAATAAGCACCCTCTCAGCGCAACATGAGATTCTTCTCGATCGTGGCCCCAAGCGTGTCAGTCCTTTTCTTATTCCCATGATGTTGGGTGACATGGCTTCGGCCCAGGTCTCGATGGTCACCGGTTCCATGGGCGCCAACTACTGTGCTGTTTCATCATGTTCCAGCGGAGCGGATGCCCTCGGTCAAGCCTGGGCAATGATTCGGCGTGGACAGGAGGACATCGTCCTAGCCGGCGGCAGCGAGGCTCCAGTGGTGCCCGTAGCGGTTGCTGGGTTCAATGCTCTGAGAGCCCTTTCCAGGTTCAACGAAAATCCCGCCAAAGCCAGCCGCCCTTTCGACAAAAACCGCGACGGTTTCGTCATGGGTGAGGGCGCGGCCGTGCTGGTGCTGGAGAGCGAAGAAAGCGCGAAAAATCGTGGCGCTACAGTTTTGGGCGAGATTAAAGGGTATGCGGCCACCTCGGACGCGCATCACCTGACCGAGCCAATGGCAACTGGGGAAAGCGCCGCCCGGGCGATGGCGAAAGCCCTGGAAGAAGCAGGCGTGGATTCATCCGAAGTTGACTACGTTAATACTCATGGCACGTCTACTCCGTTGAACGACCGTCATGAGACCATGGCCATCAAAGTAGCTCTCGGCGAGGACGCCTACCGAGTGCCACTGAGTTCCACCAAATCCATGACCGGGCACCTACTGGGTTCTGGCGGCGCTCTGGAAGCGTGTTTCTGCCTCCTGGCTATGGAGCACAGTATTGTCCCACCTACCATCAATCTCTTAGATGCAGACCCTGATTGCGATCTGGACTACACACCCAATGAGGCCCGCTCGCAGGAAATGAACATCACTTTGAGTAATTCCTTTGGTTTCGGCGGCCACAACTCGGTGTTGGTCTTCGGCACACCCGGCCTGGTCAGCTAGACCGTGACCACCAGCGGTGGGGCACACCCATGGTCGCTGCCAACTACCCTCCAGACTGACGCTCTTTCCGGACACGTGCCACCGGCCATCGCGCAAGTGCTCGCTCGGCGCGGTATCGACACCCCACAAAAGCTGAGCACATTAATCGACCCACCCCACAAGTTCCCCTACGACCCTCTACGAATCACTGGCATGGACATCGCATTGCGTCGTCTCTACACAGCTATTAACAACGGAGAACGGGTTGGAGTGTTCGGCGACTTTGACGTGGACGGCATCACGGGAACAGCAATCATTTCAGAAGGCCTTACCTCGCTCGGGGTATCGGTCTCTCCATACCTCCCACACCGCGTCGACGAGGGTCACGGCCTGTCCAATCAAGCGATCGACACTCTAGCGGACGAAGGCGTGACTGTAATCGTGACGGTGGACTGCGGGATAACGGCCTTCGACGAGGTTGATTACGCCAAAACCCGGGGGGTCGATGTGATTATCACCGATCACCATTTGCCCCATGACGGCGTGCCGAATGCGGTCATCTCACTGAACCCAAAGTTGCCAGGCGGCGATTACCCGTTTTTTGAACTCTGCGGAGCCGGAATCGGGTTCAAGTTGATCCAAGGTCTATTCGAGTTCTATGGCCAACCCTGGGACCCAGGGCTCCTTGAATTGGCCGCATTAGGGACGATCGCTGACCTAGTTCCGCTCTTGGACGAGAACCGGTATCTGGTAAGAGAAGGACTCAGGGAGTTGGGCAACACCCGACGCCCTGGGCTCAGGGCTCTCTACAGCTCCGCCAGAGTAGACCCAGATGAGATCACCGCCGAGACCGTCTCATTTCAGATCGCGCCCAGGCTGAACTCGGCAGGGCGTATGGGCGACCCAATGGACAGCTTCCGGCTCTTGACTACAACATCTACGGAAGAAGCCAATGTCCTGACCCATAAACTGGAATCGTTGAATATGAACCGACGGGCGGTGTCCGAGGAAGCTTACGGCATTGCCGATCAGCTTGTGGCGAACCTGAATGAACTCCCACCGATGCTTGTGATTTCCGATGAACGGTTCCACAGGGGTGTTGCGGGCCTCATCGCGGGACGTCTGGTGGACCGGTTCCGCCGTCCAGCAGTGGTGATCGCCGTGGAAGGCGAGTATAGCGTGGCCAGTGGGCGCAGCATCCCTGAATTCAACATCGTAGCCGCCATGGAGTCCTGTGAAGACCTTCTGGTGCGGTTTGGCGGCCATTCCCAAGCTGCGGGCCTCACTATTGCAACCGAGGCCATCCCCCAGCTTAAATCGCGTCTAGAGGCCTACAGCGCTGAGATCCTAGAGACCCAAGGGCTGGTGCGAAAGGTGGAGATAGACGCCGTTATCACCCTGGACGAATTGGACGAAGCCATGGTTCGATGGATAAACGACCTGGAGCCATACGGGCCGGGCAATACCAGGCCGATCTTCGCCAGCATGGGCGTTAAGGTTCTCGAAACCTTCCACATGGGCCGGGAACAGCAGCACCTGCGGCTAAGGGTAGAGACCAACGGCGCTCAATTCACCGCGTTGGCCTTCAACCAAACAGAAAAATGGCGAGCCGACACCCAATACGCGGACCTAGCCTTCACCGTTATGAACGACTCCTTCCGCGGCAAAGGGGCAATCGCCCTAAGACTATTGGACTTCAAGGCGTCCGAGGGCTAGCCTCGCCCTTCTTTGGAAAGTGTACCTCAGCGCCAGGCGTTCTTTCTTCTCTATTACCCCTTGCTTCCCTGTCACTCCTAGTGACGCAAGGGGTCGCTTTGCACTCGTTCAGAGTTGGTTTAGTTGCAACGAGATTCCTCCGTAACCGTCCCCCAAATCAAGCGTGGCGTCTTGTCCTCATCTGGCGTTGGCCCAAAACAAACGAGATTCCCCGGCTGATGCCCGGGAATGACAATGGAGTGGGTCGGGCCCGTCAGGCCTGTCGGCTAAGCCCGGCTTGCCGCCGGCCTTACTATCTGGGCCTTCCAGACCAGCAGGGGCACGGTGAATATCACAACTATTATGGCCACCACCTGGGCTTCGTTCAGATTTCCGCCGAAATATACGTTGAATTCTTCTCTGAGGAAACTAAGGAAGAAACGGCCTATCGAATAGGTTGCCAGATAGAGGGTGAAGAACATCCCATGGGGCCGCAACCGGTCTCGCAGAGGCCAGATGGCGGCCAATAACAACAGATCGAAGATCAGTTCATACCCGACGGCGGGATGGGTCGGCGGCCGGAATATGCCGGGGCTGTTGGCATTGGTATAGATTACTCCCCAAGGCAGCTCGGTCACCTTGGAAAAGTGCTCCCCGTTGATTATGTCACCGAGACGGCCGATGGCCTGGGCCAGCAGCAGGGCTGGGGCTGTGATATCGGCCAAACGACCGATGCCCGGCAAGTTGGCTCTGTGGGCCTCTCCCATGAATGGGAACACCGTCCGCCACGTGGCCAGGAACCATTCGGAGTTGCGGATCATGATATAGGCGGCGCCGCCTATAAAGCCTCCGATGATGGCGCCGTAGATCGCGATACCTCCCGACCAGACCGAGAACACGCTGAAGAAGTCGTCTCTGTAGACTTCGTCCCAAAAGTCGATGACATGAAGGAGTCTGGCGCCGATTACACCGCCGATGATAGCCCAAACAGCTACGGAGTAGATGGAATCGACGATCATCCCATCTTTAGCGCCCCAGCGGGCCACCAACCAGACGGCGACCGCAACGGCCACAAAGGTCAAAAGACCATGCCAAGAAAGAGTTATTGGCCCGGCATCTATCAGGTTCGGATTTATGCCGATTGATATGCTGCCCAGTACGCCCATTGATTGGTCCTTAGCTGTATCGAAATCGCGGGGCCTGCTACGGTCCCGCTGGTAATGATCCCAGGCCGCATCTTTCCGACGGAACCGTAGTTACAAGGTAAACCCCTGCGCCATGTGGTTGCAATAGTTCTGCTATCCACTGGTGCTCCTCTTCGCTGGATGGCAGAGTGAACAACGCAGGTCCGGCCCCGCAGAGATGCATCACAGGACCGCCCCGATCCGCAATCTGACGGCACATCTCCAACAACTCCGGATATGACCGCGCCGCCACCTCTGAAAAGGCGTTGAATACTAGTCCTCTAACAGATTCTTTTACAAACTGACCGGCTGTTAAAATCTGTACCATCTGCCTGGTGATCCCACCGTCGCTGAACTGTCCCATGTTCAATCTGGAGTACATCTCAGCCGTCTTGTTGGGTATGGCCAGGTCCGGAAAGACCAGTGTGACCGCCAGCGGAGGCAACGGAGATAGGCTGGTTATCTGTTCACCCTTCCCTTGGGCCAAGGCAGTGCCGCCCCAGAGAAAGAACGAAATGTCGGACCCCAGGCCCGCCGCGATGGTAGCCAATTCATCGAGGGAAAAACCCAATCCCCATAGAGAGTTCAGACCCAATAGCGCAGCGGCTGCATCGCTGCTGCCACCACCCAATCCCATCGCCACCGGGATGCGCTTCTCAACGGTTACCAGGGCCGCGGGTTCGATATCGCCCGCCTTGGCCAGTTCTACTGCCGCCTTCCAGACCAGGTTCTGTTCCCCTGCCAATTCCGGATATTCGCACTCCACTTTGAGGTCGGCTGCCGGCTCGATGCGCAGCAGGTCTGAAAGGTCTATGGTTTGCATGATGGTCGTGACGTTGTGGAATCCATCATCGCGGCGGCCCAGGATTTCAAAGGTAAGGTTCAGTTTGGCGTAGGCCGGTATTTCCAACTCTACGCCCCTTCCATACCGTCGTCTACAGTTTTAACCCACACCTGATAGATGCTCACCCACTCAGGTATATCTAGCGTCTGGGGCCTTCTGGTGGCATCGATCCCGGCCTCTTCCAATACCCGGCCACCTGCAATAGGCTCGATACCCAGTCCCTGGCTAAGGGAATTTCTTAGCTGCTTTCTCGGGGCGGCGAACCCAGCCCGAACCACGGTGAAGAAGCCCTCTTCACTGGCCACATCGGCCGCTGGGGCCGGCAACACATCCAGGCGCACCACGGCGGATGTTACCTTGGGTGGAGGTCTGAAGGACTTGGGTGACACAGAGCACACCATCTTCACGCGGGCGTAGAACTGGGTGGCCACCGACAATATCCCCATGTCGCCTGGCTGGGCCACCATGTTTTTCGCCACTTCCTGTTGCACCATGACCACCAAAACGTCTGGCTTTGGCTCCGATTCCAACAACCGGCGAATGATCGGGTTTGCGGCATAATAAGGAAGGTTGGCCACAACTTTGTAAGAGGTATCGGGGGCGATAAGTTCAGTCAAATCCACATCCCGAGCGTCGGCCTTGACACAGGTCAAGTTTACTGGAAAGTCCAGGCGTGATGGCAGGGCCTCTGCTAGTTCACCGTCCAACTCTACGGCCACCACCCGATTCACGCGGTTCACCATCCGCTTCGTCAAAACGCCCCGGCCCGGCCCGATCTCGACGATCACGTCGTCCGGAGAAAGGTCTGCCGCGTCCAGAATCCGCCCGGCGATGCGGGTATCGGCGAGAAAGTGTTGGCCGAGGGACTTACGAGCCCTAGTGCGATTACCTGAGGCGCTAGCAGATGACGTCACAGTGTGAAGCGCACCGTGGCAAAGCGAAATATCAGAGGGGTGAAAATAAGTGAGAAATTCAAAAAGACCGCACACCTCCCGTTGTCATAGACCATCGGACATTTCGTGAATGATGACTCAGGCCAGGCACTCCCGCGGCACCCGCAGGGTCCTGCTTACCGTTGCTTCCTTCCGGATCTGGCGGGGTTCACAAGTCTACGTCGCGCAGGACCCAACCCTCTATATCACCAGCCACAATATGGGTCCTCTGGCCTCGCCGAGGGGAGGAATTCGACTCCGCTAGAGCGGATTGCGGATATAGGGCACCGCTGGCTCCCCGTCTAGTACGGCCTCAGTACCATGTTAGGATTGGTAGCGAGGATGAGTCAAGGGGTAAGTCCATGTTGGCCCTCTGCTAATATTAGACCGGCACCAATTTTCTTTGATTCTCCCAAACATTATGCAGATACGTAAAGCAGTCATACCCGCTGCAGGGATGGGCACTCGGTTCCTGCCGGTGACCATGTCCGTCCCCAAAGAGCTGCTGCCAATCATCGATCGGCCACTGCTACAATACGTCATTGCAGAGGCGGTAGAAGCCGGGGTTGAAGAGATAATCATCGTCACATCCCCTGGCAAGGAATTGATCAGCGAATATTTCCAGCCCCGCCCAGCATTAGAGAAACACTTGGCAGCCGCCGGGGAAGACCAATTGCTGGCGAAAGTGACGGCGGCTGCCAATCTAACCAAAGTCAACTTTGTTCTGCAGCATGAGGCTTTGGGACTTGGGCACGCCGTGCTTATGGCTAAGGACGCCGTAGGCGACGAGCCATTCGTGGTAATCCTGCCAGACGATGTCATCGCCCACTCACCCGGCGCCATCAGCCAGATGGTCCAGGTCTCAGAGCAGATGGATGCCGGGGTGATCGCGGTGGAAGTGGTGCCCTGGGAAGTTGTCCATAATTATGGCGTGGTGACTGCGGAACAAGTTGCTGAACGGGTCCACAAGATTGACGGTCTCATCGAGAAGCCTCCTCGAGAGGCAGCCCCTTCCAACCTTACAATCGTTGGGAGATACATATTTCCGCCTCAGATATTCGGGTACCTCGAGAACACGCAGCCTGGAGCCAAGGGCGAGATCCAATTGACCGATGGAATTTTAGACTTGCTGCAAACCCACGACATGTACGCCTACGAATTCTCAGGAGTGCGGTTTGACGGAGGCACGCCCATGGGGCTCCTGCGGGCGTCATTGGCCTTTGCATTGGATCGGGAAGACACCTCGGAAGAGGCTCTTTCGATATTGCGCGAGTTTCAAGATCGGATTGACCCGTTAACTTAGTTCCAATATTCAGGAGGGCGCCCATTGGCTACTGGCAAACAGGAACACCTGGAAACGGTCCGAAGCATCAAGAGCGAATTGATAACGATGCTGGAAGGCATGGATTACTGCCTAGACTGGAAATTAGACGAATCTGAATGGTCGGCGCGCGAATTGGTCTATCACATCTTAGAGACGCCGCCTGGCGGAGCACAGAACCTAATTAATGGAATACTTGCGGGAGAAGTCAATGAGTACGAGATCTGGAGTGATCTTACGAACATTACACCCGAGCGGTCCGTCTACGATCTCCCTCAGATCAACGCCGACATCGAGGGATTCTTCCAAAGCCTGGACGCGTCTATCTCAGGCATGGCCGATGAAGACCTCGAAGGGAAGAAGGTGATGATGCACCAACGGACCCGGGCCGTGGCCGAAGAACGGACCCTCAACGCTATCCTGGAGCGGACACTGAACGGTCACATCCGAGACCATCTAACGCAGATACAGGCGATACGAGACGCTCTGGCTATCTAGATAGGCCAACAAAAGGGAACGGACTAGCCTGTTCCCACTTCTAGGATAGACAAGAACGCTTCCTGAGGGATCTCAACCGAGCCCACCATCTTTCGGCGCTTCTTGCCCTCTTTTTGCTTCTCAAGCAGCTTGCGTTTACGCGTGATATCGCCACCATAGCATTTGGCCAGCACGTCTTTACGCATGGCCCGCACCGTCTCTCTGGCAATGATGCGACTGCCGATGGACGCCTGGATGGGGACTTCAAACATCTGGCGTGGGATTGTGGACCGCAGCTTATCTACGATCTTCCGTCCTTGGACCACTGCGGCATCCCGGTGCAGAATCATCGACAAGGCTTCCACCGAGTGATGGTTCACCAATATTTCGACCTTCACCAACGGCGCGGCCTGGTATCCGGTAAAGCTGTAGTCCAACGAGGCGTACCCTTGAGTTTTCGACTTGAGCTGGTTGTAGAAATCGGCCAGCAATTCAACTAGGGGAATGGTGTATTCCATCACCACTCGAGACTCGTCCCCAGGTTCGTTGTTGCCATCGCGCCGGGTGCCGCCACCTTGCATGTATTCCATGCGCTTAAATTCTGACCGGCGGGAGTGCATCAACTCCATCAGCGCACCAACATGTCGGTTGGGCGCCACGATGGTCAGGTCCAGCATCGGCTCTCGTATCTCTGAAAACTCGCTGGGGTCAGGCAACTTCGCGGGGCTATCCACCACGATCGTGTCGCCGTTGGTCAGCACGACTTGATAAGCAACGCTGGGGGCCGTGACGATCAGGTCTAGGTCGTACTCCCGTTCTAAGCGTTCCTGCACGATCTCCAAGTGCATCAGACCCAGGAAACCGCAGCGAAACCCGAAGCCGAGCGCGGTACTGCTCTCGGGCTCCATCTCCAATGATGCGTCGTTAAGTTGCAGCTTTTCCAGAGCGTTGCGGAGATTGTTGTATTCCTCGCCATCGGATGGGTAAAGGCCCGCGAAGACCATTGATTTAAGCGGGAAGTATCCAGATAACGCTTCTGTTGCCGGAGATTGGTCCACCGTCAGGGTGTCACCGACGCTACAGTCCCGGACCTCTTTGAATCCTGTGGCTATGTAACCAACCTGGCCTGTTCCCAAGGAATCCGTAGGCGTGGGGCCCGGCGCAAAAACACCCACCTCAACGATCTCCGCCACACGGCCGGAAGACATGACTTTTATCCGGTCTCTCTTTGAGATGCTCCCGTCCTTGACCCTTACATAGGCTATGATGCCTTTATACGAGTTATATTCCGAGTCGAAAACCAAGCTCCGAGGAGAACCGTTTACATCGCCTTTGGGCGCCGGTATCCGATCGATCACAGCGTCTAATATTTCTTTGGCTCCGGTGCCCTCTTTGGCCGAGACATAAAGAATCTCGTCGTGTCTAAATCCGAAGGCTTGTTCAATCTCGCCAGCGACCCGTTCCGGTTCGGCTTGAGGGAGATCTACCTTGTTCAGGACCGGAATCAGTTCAAGGTCATATTCCATGGCCAAGAGTGTGTTGGCGATGGTCTGAGCTTCGATGCCCTGACTGGCGTCAACCACCAACAGCGCACCTTCGCAGGCGGCCAATGCACGGGACACTTCATAACTGAAGTCTACGTGGCCCGGCGTGTCGATAAGGTTGAATTGGTATATCTGGCCATCAGGGGCGGTGTGCGACATCGTCACCGCCTTCCCTTTAATCGTTATGCCTCTTTCCCTCTCTAGGTCCATCTGGTCCAGGAACTGGGCTTTCATCTCGCCCGGACGTACGGTGCCCGTGATTTCCAGAAATCGGTCGGCTAAGGTCGACTTCCCGTGATCGATGTGGGCAATTATGCAAAAGTTTCTTATTAGGCTCGGATTCATATTAAATCAATGGTATCACGGTCAATTTTCGCCTACAACGAAGTTTCCTCGTACCTAAGGTCATCAAAGCCCAACGGCTGCGCAAAAAAGAGGCCGCATCAGAGCGGCCTCTCTCATTCAACCTGGGTAGAGAATCGGGTCGGTAGCTACGGGGTTCCATACCCGGTGGACAAGATGCATGCCGAGTAGTGATTTGTCTCCACTTCGCGTAACTCCGGCAATATTTGCGAACAAGTGTCATTGGCTACAGGGCAGCGTGGGTGGAAAACGCAACCGCTGGGTGGATTCAATGGGCTGGGCACTTCTCCAGTTAGTAAGACCCGCTCCCTCTGAGCGTCCAGCACAGGATCAGGAATCGGTACTGCAGAAAGCAGGGCCTTGGTGTAGGGATGGATCGGGTTACGATAAATCTCGTTCCTCTCGGCCATCTCCACCAGGTGACCTAGATACATGACCCCGACACGGTCGCTGATGTGGCGGACCACAGACAGGTCATGGGCGATGAACAGATAGGTCAGATTGAATTGCTCTTGAAGGTCTTCCAACAGGTTGATAATCTGTGCCTGAATCGAGACATCGAGAGCAGAGACCGGTTCGTCGGCGACGATGAACTTGGGGCTCACTGAAAGTGCCCGGGCAACGCCGATACGTTGGCGTTGTCCGCCGCTGAACTCATGGGGGAAACGGTCAGCCATGTATGGGTTGAGGCCCACGTTTGTCAGAAGGTCAGCGACTTTGTCCCGGTATTCCGTTTTGTTTGCAACCAGACCGTGGACGATCAGCGGTTCACCAATGATATTTCCGGCTGTCATGCGGGGATTCAACGAGCTGTAGGGATCTTGGAAGATCACCTGCATCTCACGCCGCATACCTCGCATTGTTTTGGTGTTCATTGACGTTAGGTCTTGGCCATCGAAGACGACCTGACCGGCCGTGGGCTTGTACAACTGAAGGATGCACCTGCCAGTGGTGGTCTTGCCGCAACCGCTCTCACCAACCAGGCCCAGCGTTTCGCCCCGTTTCACCGTGAAGTTGACGTCATCAACGGCCTTCACATATCCCACAGGTTTTCGGGACAGGAATCCAGAGCCTACAGGGAAGTACATCTTGAGGTTTTTCACCTCAAGGATGATATCTTCGCTCTGCGTTGCGGCGCTGGAGGCCGCGGCTTCGGGCATTGTAGTCATATCAAGTCCTATTTTCCTATGGAGGGTTTACTCCGGCCAGAGTTATTCCACCACTGGCGAGTTTAGAAAGTCGATCTCAGTCGTGCCTAGTTCATCGGCGCGGAAGCATGCAGAAAGATGGCCGTCGCTTGTCTCAACGAGTTCAGGCGTGTCGGTGGCGCACTTATCAATGGCCCAGCGGCATCGCTCTCTAAACGCACAACCCGGTGGTAGGTTGATAAGGTCTGGCGGTTGGCCTTCAATGGGATCGAGTTTCGCCCGCCGGGGCAGGTCCAACCTCGGGACTGACCGAAGCAGGCCCACGGTATAAGGGTGCCGGGGATTTGAGTAAATCTCATGCGCTTCTCCGCGTTCAATCACCTTCCCGGCATACATGATGTTCACGCGGTCTGCGTAGCGCGCCACCACTCCAAGGTTGTGGGTGATCACGATCAAAGCCACGCCAAGTTCGGTGGTCAAGGACTTCATCAGATCCAATATCTGGGCCTGAATTGTGACGTCTAGAGCGGTGGTCGGCTCGTCAGCTATGATCAGCCTAGGGTTACAACTCAGGGCCATGGCGATCATAACGCGCTGACGCATACCGCCGCTGAACTGGTGAGGGTACTGTTTGATACGGATTTCCGGGTCAGGTATCCCCACGCGGGTTAGGAGGTTCACGCTCTCCCGCTGTGATTCCAATTTCGACATACCCATGTGCAGTTGGAGGGTTTCAGTGATTTGCCGTTCCACGGTCAGCACCGGGTTTAATGAGGTCATAGGTTCTTGGAAGACCATGGCAATCTTGGCGCCGCGGACCTCCCGCATGCCTTCCATGTCTATCTTGAGGATGTCCTCGCCGTCCAGCAAGATTTCGCCATCAATGATCTTTCCGGGTGGGTCAGGAATCAAGCGCATCACGGAGAGTGCACTCACACTTTTTCCGCAACCACTCTCTCCAACCAGGCCCAAAGTTTCGCCCTCATTCAACTCGTAAGACACGCCATCGACGGCTTTTACGACGCCTTCCATCGTGAAAAAGTGAGTCTTTAAGTTTTTAACTTCTAGCAGTGTAGCCAATCGGTCTCCTCTGGCCTCGCGTACTGATTTCGGTACGCTACTTCAGATACGTTACAGGGTCGATTACGGACGTAATGCCAGTGATTTTCTCTGGTGTCCCGGGTTCAAAACCGGTCGATATGGGCCTTTTCTGCCAACCCGTCCTTTTGGTGGGGAAGCCGGGACTCGAACCCGGACGCCTTTCAGCACATGATCCTAAATCATGCTCGTCTACCAGTTCCGACACTTCCCCCAATCTAACGTGAAAATCGGGGAACCAGGCTCACTTGACTGTTCAGATTTATGCTTCAAACCACAGCGTAAAACAGTCGCCGAGGGTCGTCAGTATAGCTATCGTCCGCCGGCCTGTCCATATTAATCCAGCGTTTTCAGCTCCATGGTCAACCCCCGTGGCCGGCGGCTATTCTACCAACCGCCGCCACAACACACCTCCGAATGTCCCCAAAAAAGCCAATAACGCGAACACAAGGGCTAAAATACCGAACAATGAGCTTCCCTTGCTGCCGGGATCTCCTCCGGGGCCGGTCAGGCCTTGTGAGCCATTTGGGCCGGCAACACCGGCCGGGCCAGCAGCGCCAGCAGAACCTGGAGGCCCACCGACTCCAGGAGGGCCGGAAGGTCCTTGCACGCCCTGGGACCCTTGCGGGCCGGAAGGACCGGAAGGACCGGCGTCACCTTTTTCGCCGACTACCAAGACCGGAGTTGCGGTAGCTGCAGTCGTTGCCCGAGGCACAGGCGTCGCTTGAGTTGGACTCGCGGTAAGATTGAGTTGAGTTACCTCGCCTTGGGCCCACAGGGCTGTCTCGTTGGCCGGGATGCCACCAATGGTAAAAGTGACGGTCTTGCCGACGAAGCTATCTGCGTCAGGCTCCACCATTAGCACTGGATAGCTGCCGCCGGATACTGATTCCGCCGCTACTTGCCGGCCGTCAACGAATGCGGCTACGACTGTGCCGTCTGACGCGGGATTGCCATTGACTGTGGCCAACCCCAAGAATGCGTGAGGAATCACCCGCTGCGCCGAAGCTACAGACGGCAACAACGTGAGTATCGCCATGAACAATGCGGCTACTAAATATTTTTGTCGGAGGAATTCCCTCAAACTTAGCCTCAAACGTTAATTATACAGGCCGGGGTAACGCTGGTAGAATCTTGCCCCGGTCGCATTTCATCGCGGCCCGTGGAAGACGTCATTGTAACGAAAAACAACCAGCCCTCCCCATGAAAGAGTAGTCCGAGTTTATACCTAAATTCGGACTGCCCTAACCTATTCAAGAAACGGTTCTATGCCTTTAGATCAATCACGATTAATCACTCAGAGGATTACCGGAGAGAAGCACGATCTCGCGGCTAACCATGTCATCGAGTTCAGGAGGTACTGAAGTAAGCAGGTTGTCCGATAGGAACAACCGTTCAAGACCCGTCATGTTACCCATCGTTTCCGGTATTCGTGTTAGACGGTTGTTGGACACAAAGAGGTCAATCAACTCAGTCAAGTCTCCAATCTCAAGGGGCAGCGACCTCAGTTGGTTATCATTAAGGTGTAATTCGTTAAGGGCGGTTAGAGCCCCCATCTCTTGGGGCAATGACGTTAATCTGTTTCCTGCCAAGTCTAAAAAGACCAGCCGTACCAGCCCGCAAACCTCGGGAGACAGTTCAGATAAGAGATTGCTTCGCAGGTTCAGCTGAATCAGGTTGGTCAGCCGGTGAATTCCGGCCGGCATCCCAGTCAGTTTGTTGCCTTCCAGATACAGCCAGACGAGTCTGGTCAGATTGCATATCTGAGTGGGCAGACCTGTCAGTTGATTATCTTCAGCATACAGCCCGGTTAGGTCCGTGAGGGAACCGATCTCCGGCGGTAACTCCGTCAGCCTGTTGCCGCCGACATATAGCCAATTCAAGCTGGATAAGCCTGCGATTTCGGGCGGCAATGCCGAAATATGGTTCTCCCGCAGATAAAGGACCGTAAGGCTGCTCAAATGGCCGATCTCCGGAGTCACCCCCGCCAACTCGTTCCGGTCCAGATGCAGTTCTTTAAGTCCGGTCAGGCTACCTATTTCCGGAGGCAGAGAATCGATCTGGTTGCCCTGAAGGAAAATCTCCGTCAGCGCGGCCAGACTGCCAATCTCCGGTGGCAGTTCTACCAGCGAGTTATCAGGTAGGAAAAGCCAGGCCAGGCTAGTCAGATTACCTAGCTCAGGCGGCAATCTTGTGAGTTGGTTGTTGCTTGAATTCAGCCGCCGCAATCTCGTTAGGTTCCCGATTTGCGATGGTAATGAAGATAGTTGATTTTCCTGAACAAACAACCCAGTCAGTTCGACTAGGTTCCCGATCTCTGGCGGCAACTCCATCAACTGGTTATTACGCACATTCAGCCTGGCCAGCCTCGTTAGGTTGCCTATCTCGGGCGGTAATTTCGTCAATCGGTTACCCGATAGATCAAGTTCGACAAGGTTCACCAGATCGCCGATCGATGCCGGCAACGACTCCAATTCTTCTTGGGAAAGGTCCAAGGTATCGGAACCGTCGCCGCGCGCTTTTCCTATGATTGCGGAAAGTTCAGTCTGATCCATTTCGTATTCCTAATGATCAAGACATTGTTCTTTAAAACGGCCACTCAGCAATGTATACGAGGTGCAAGAATATGAAAAGCCTGGCATAGAGCCAATAACGCTAGGGTTGGGCCAGTATCCCAGATGTTTTAGTATCAAGTAGAAGAACAACTTGCCCGCCACGGCGGTAGCCACTGCAATACCACCAAAGCTCTGCCAAAAAGCACTGCTGTGCTAACGTCTGTTGTGGCCCGCAGAGCCACCGGTAGCGGGTAGCTGCTCGTAATGACGATCTGGATTATGAAGAATACGGTGCCGGCTAATACGCCCCGACAC
>UINC01000266.1_pt1 | contig 45590 bp, 46 predicted proteins | sample 5385821 | NCBI WGS metagenome assembly UINC01 (sample SAMEA4666929, study PRJEB26691) | marine metagenome | isolation source: Pacific Ocean | place: Pacific Ocean | collected 2011-10-13 | reverse complement strand
CCAGCTCGGCGATGTGGTACCAGAACCCGCCGTCGCCGCTGAAGCAGACCACCGGACGGTTGGGCAGTGCGCACTTAGCGCCCATGGCCGCGGAAAGGCCCCAGCCCAATGAACCGGCGCAGCGGATGTAACCCTGGCCTGGTTCGTTCATGTCAATCATGGACCCGGTCCAAATTCCGGCGTGCCCGGTGTCGGCTACTAGCATGGCGTCTGAAGGAAGCCACTTGGTGATCTCGGTGCACAGCCTCTGAGGGATGATGGGCACAGCGTCCGAGTTGGCCAAAGGAGCAACCTCATCACGCCATTCCTTTACCAGTTCCTGGGACCGTGACACCCATCCGGAGCGGTCGCCGACGGGTTCTGAGGCCTCGATTAGGCGGCGAACACTGGCTTTGGCGTCTCCCTGCAAAGCTACCTGAGCCGAATAAGTGCGGCCTAGTTCGGAGGGGTCAATATCCACCTGGATCACCGGCGTTCCCATGGCCGGCACTCGCCACTCGTTGGTTACCTGGCTGCCTGTGTGGCTGCCAATATACAGCACCAGGTCGGCTTCGTGGACAACTCTGTTTGCGCACCAGCGGGAGTAAGAACCCACGACTCCGACAGCCAAGGGATGATTGTCGGGAATGGTGCCTTTGGCGTTTAGCGAAGTGGCCACCGGGATGTTGAGGAACTCGGCCAGTTCCACTACCTCTTGCTGGGCTCCTGAAGAAGTAACTCCGCCGCCGGCTACTATGACCGGACGCTGGGCTTGGGCCAGCACCTGGGCTGCTTCACGGACTCTCTCGGGCTCTGGCTCCGGCCGGAAAGCGGGCCGCTGGGTGAACGACGCTTCCATCAGGATTTCCAGGTCGGCTTCCCCGTCCTCTACCACGTTGCCACTGATTCCTTCGAAGTCCAGGTGCACCGGAGCCGGTGCACCGGTTGTGGCCTCGCGGAAAGCCTGGCGCAAAAGGCCAGGCAGCTCGTTGACAGAGTCAACCACGGCGCTGAATTTAGTGGTGGATGCAAAAGGTTTGGAGTGTTCGATTTCCTGGTAGGCGTTGCGGTTCTGCTGCAGGTTGGACTTGTGCCCGGTCAGAGCTAAAACTGGGGATAGCCCCAGATAGGCATCTTGCAGACCGGCGGCCAGGTTGACCGCACCTACCGACTGGGCCATGCAAACCCCGACCTTGTTGGAAGCCCTGGCGTAGCCGTCTGCCATGTATGCCGCCGCCTTCTCACCATGGGTCACCACCCGTTTGATGCCCACCATGTCCATCTCGGCCAGGGACTTACGGAGCACCGCCGGCACGAAGAAAACGTGGCTGACGCCGTAGGCTTTCAGGGTCCCGGCTAGGTATTTGGCCCCAGTCATCTTAGGCATGATTGTCATTCTCCATCATAGTTTACGGGCAACAGTCAGGTACGAAGTTAGATTCCCCGCTCGTCGAACACTTCTTTGGCTACGCGGGCTGCGTTGGCGCCCACTGGCCAGCCACCGTACATCGTCGTGTGCAGGATCACTTCGCTGATCTCTGATTTGGTGACGCCATTGTCTAATGCGCGGCCTATGTGGCCCCTTAGCTGGTCAGTGCGGTAAAGGGCAACCAAGTTGGCTACGGTGATCAGACTTCGATCTCTTTTAGACAGTTCAGGACGCTCCCAAATGTCGCCGAAAAGCATATCGACGGTTAATTCAGCTAGTTTGGGCGAGACCTCTTGCATGATGCTGCGTGGTGTAGTCATTTTCGTTCGCTCCTAATCATTTTGGTTTACGGGGCCGGTGCGGCTATGCCGGGGCCCCAGTTGGCGCCAAATTCAGACCTCTCCACCCGGTGGCCCGAGAATGTGAATGCTTTCTGAGCGGCTAGCCAGACGGCCGCGTCGTTGATGGAATCTGGTTGCTCCATGGGTATGTGCGCTGTGCCCGGCCAGTCGCCATGGCGGTTCATCCAAGTATCGACGCGGCCGGGACTAAGAACGTTGACTGCGACGTCGTGTTCCCGAACTTCTTCGGCGATGCTCAGAAAGGCCCGGTCCAATGCAGCCTTACTCATGGAATACCCCACCCGCCCCTCCCGGTAGCCCAGGGACGCCCCGGAAGAGATGCAGAAGATGGACCCTCCGCTTTTCTGTTCGATCATGGCCGGAAGAACGTACTTGCATAACAATATCGGCCCACGGACGTTCACAGTGAGGCAGCGGTCCAGCAGGTCTTCCTCGAGATCAACCACGGGGGATTCGCAGTCCACACCGGCGTTGGAGACCACGATGTCGATCCGCCCGAAATGTTTCACGGTCCGGTCGGCCAGGTGGCGCAAGTCCTCCGACCTGGTGACGTCGCAGGGAATCGCCAGGGCTTCGCCGCCAGCTTCGGCTATCTGTTTGGCAGTGTCGTTGATGGTCCCTGAGCCGTATTTCAGGAAAGGCGAGTCTGGGGGCGGTTCGTGTATGGTCCGGGAGGCCACAACAACCTGGGCCCCAGCCGCCGCGAATGCCATGCATACCGACCGCCCAATGCCCCGACTGCCGCCGGTCACGATGGCTACCTTACCTCGAAGTTCCCTTGTGGCAGCCATATTTACTCCGTAATGTTCTTGGATAGACTTGTCTGGTTAGAGGCGGTAACTCTATTCAGTTAGGCGGAATTTTGGGAGAGAAATCTTGTTGTCCAAGGGCTCGAAGACGACTTCAACGGCCATGCCGATCTTGATGTTGGCCGGGTCTGGGTCGGCGATGACCAGGTTGCTGGGCATGCGGGGGCCTTCCTCTAATTCAACTATCACCGGCACGTAAGGCGCTTTATCGCGGAAGGGAGGAGTCGGCCCGCGGTGGACTATGCAGAAGGTGTGGATGATGCCCTTGCCGCTGCTCTGTATCCAGTCTGTGTCCCGGGAGAAGCATTCCGGGCAAATGTCTCTGGGGTAGAAGTACGAGGAATCACAGGTATTGCAATGGCGCAGCCACAGCTCTTCCTCTTTGCATTTTTCCCAGTAATAATCCGATTCGGGTTGGGGCTCGGGTGCCGGAATCAACGGTGAAGGCTGTTGCTGCTGGGTCATCTCCCACTCCTGTGATCCTAGTACATAATCGGTTCTGAAGCGGTGCCACCAGAAGAATAAGGACAAAAGGCACAGGCGTCAAGAACGATATTTACCTCGCCGATCGCCGGAGTGTTGCACCTGAACGGGACCTTCTAGTAACGTTGTCCCTGTATTTCTCGGGCATCAGGAATGATGAGAGGTTGCGAGTCATGCGTATTGCGGTCATGGGAGCCGGAAGCACTGGCGGGTATTTCGGCGGGATGCTGGCCCACAGCGGAAACGACGTATCGCTCATTGCCCGGGGCGCCCATCTGGAGTCCATCAAGTCCAATGGACTGAGAGTGGTTCGAGACGACGAGGAGTTTACTGTCCAGTGCCAGGCCACTGACGACCCGTCTGATATCGGCTATGTGGAACTGGCGCTGCTCTGCGTGAAGACTTATCAGAACACCGCCGCCATCCCGCTGATGCAACCGGTGGTAGGGCCGGATACCACGGTGTTGAGCTTACAAAATGGGGTCGACAGCTACCTTCGAGCGGCCGAGGTCTTGGGCGAGTCGACCGTGCTTCCTGGGGCCGCCTTCATCGAGGCGGGTATTCTGGCACCAGGGACGGTCCGGCAAACGGGCAGCTTGGTCCGGATCGTTTTTGGCGAGACCAACGGCGGTGAGACGCCCCGGTGTCTGGCTATTCGAGACGCATTCCTAGGCGCGGGTGTACCCGCTGAGATATTGCCGGACATCAGAGCAGGACAGTGGGGCAAATTCTTGTTCATCGCCACCATGGCTGGGGTCACCTCCATGGCCCGGGCCACTCTGGCCGAACTAATGCCACAAGCTCATTGGCGCAAGGTGGTACTGGCGTGTTTGACAGAGATCGACATCGTCGCCAGAGCCAATGGAGTAAACCTTCCGCCAGACATAGTCGCCGATACCGTTAGCTACATAGAGGAGCATTTGGTAGACCTCCAGGCGTCCATGCACACAGACCTAATGGCCGGACGCCCGTTAGAGCTGGACGCGCTGAACGGCGCTGTGGTGCAAGCCGGGAAAGATGCAGGCGTGGCCACTCCGGTGAACGACGTAATCTACGCCATGTTGAAAGGCCACCAAGAGGGGAGATGAGAGGATGGAAGGAACGCCCGACAGCCACGACTTGGATAAGTTGGCCAGATGGCATGAAGGGCTGACCTCTGTTTCAGAGGGCGAATTCCCAGTGTGTGCGCTGTTTCTAGCTTCTGGAGAGGACAGCCGGGCCCACGACATCTTCCGCATATACCGGACCGCATTTGAAGAATTGGCTGCGGGTTTTCACGACCTGGTTATTTTCGGGCAACATGGCATGTCCAGCACCTGTGCGGCCCTGGTACCCGGCCTTGGGCTCTCTGGACTTCAAATGCCGGCACTCGTCCTGATCATCACCGGCGACAATGAATCCGTTTACTACACTACCGCTCTACCGGCAGGAAAATTGGCAGAAGGACAATCGGAGGTAGGCGGTAATGATGTCCCATGGCAGGTAGCGTTGGGAGCCATCAAAGAGGCTGTAGGGAAAGCGTCCGAGTTTTTGTTGGATGGTGTGGTGGGGTTGGAGCGGATAGATTCCGCCGTCGGGACTTTGGCGGATGCCGTGGGAAAGGTGAAAATCCAGCTGCGACCGGCCTGACTAAAACGCTGCAGCCAGGACAGCCCACGCGCCCCAGACGATCAGTAGCCCTCCGGTAACTTTTGACACGTGTACTCCGGCAGGCGCAACCTTTTCAGCTAAGACAAAGGCGGCCAGAGCGGCAATCCACACCAGGTTCATCACTCCCAGCACAAACAGCAACGTCATGAGTATCCAGCAACACCCCAGGCAATATCTGCCGTGCTGCAGACCCATCTTGAACGCTCCGCCGGCCCCATCCCTCCAGTCGTTCATCAGGAAACTCAAGGGACTGCGGCAGTGGGTCAGACAGGCGTACTTCAACTGACTCCACTGGAACAGGCCGGCCGTGAGCAGTAGCCCGCCGCCGAGGTAGCCGCTGGAACTCCCTCCCATCATTGATGTTAACAAGGAAGCCTGGTGCAAGCCCCAGTTTCCCAAGGTTGCCCCCAGAGAGAAACCAGCCCAAACGACCAGGTATCCAGAGAGGAACACGCCGGTGGGTACATACGGACGGGACTGCTCGTGGCGCCTCCGGTTGACGGTGGCAAACAGTAGAACCATTGGAGCGGCGCTGGGAACCATCATGGCCACCATCATCACCGCCCACATCAAGTACATCAGCGAGAAGTCGACCCCGCTCCATGACCGGACGTTGCCTGCGGCCAGGCCCATTGACATCCCCATGGCAGCGTTTGTCTGTGCCAGGTAGATGGTGTAGCCCCAAGCTATGGCCACAACGGCCACAACTCCGGCGATCACGATCATCCGGTCGCGTTTGATGAGCGATTCGATATGGGTGGATGCTTGCATCGGTTTAGATATGATTGAGGGCCGCGAGAAATCACGGCCCTCGTTTCGTGACATCACCTAGTTGGAGCCGGGTTCATCCAGAGCTACTGATTGGTCCATTCGACAGGTGCGAAGATAGCGTTTTGCCCGGAGTGGTCGAATTTTATCGCCCCGGTGTCCACTTTCATAACCGAAGTTTTGGCGCAGTCACCGTCGTCCCATATGAATCCGCCGCCAGGGGGGAAAGCGATGTGGACTTCGTTCTCGTCACCCGTGACCGGATTCAGCAGGGGCGTGAATTTGACTTCACAGATCCCGTCGATGCTGAATCCGCTGTTGCGACCGTTGACATCCATCTTGATGGACTTCATATGGGGCCCGTCCAATGAGCTAAGTGTGGTGGCCAAGATTTCCCAAGGCATACCGCCAGCCTGCCCGGTCAGGATGGTTGCGATGCCGCCGACCTGTTCCTCGCTGGCCGACTCATCAATGTAGACCGCGGCGGCGCCATTACCTTCATGGATGGCCTTTGGCCACTTGGTGACCAGTACTAATTTCATGCCCGATAAGTCGGTGTCTCCAATGTTTCCCTCGTCGATATGGATCCCGACCAGGGCTTCGCATGATCCGTGATCGGGGAACCCTCCAAAGTTGCAATTGCAACCAGAATCGCAGTTGCAGGACTCTAAGAAAACGCCTTTAACCTTGTAAGGAGTCTGTGTTTGTGTCATTTGTGGATGATCCTCCTAATGAATCGGTATGTGAGCGTTAGTCGGTGGATCTGGCTGGTTTCCCAAAAAAGCCGACTCTGAATCGCGAGGTCGCAACTATTCCCGGCATCGTCGAGGCTAGGAAGTAGACATCACTGCTGACTTGTCCAAGCTTAGCAGACGCTTGGATTATATTTACAGCTTGACCGCGTGTCCAGCGATGCTATAATTCCCCGCGCAGGAGGTGCCCTATTGGAACCGTTTGACTTCGTATCACCCAGCAGCATCGAGGAAGCCGTTAGGACTTTGGCTTCCAGTGGAGACCAGGCCCGAATCTTAGCAGGTGGCACCGACATGCTGGTGCAGATGCGCGCCGGACGCCGGACCGCCCCCCTTGTTGTGGACATCAAGGGCATCCCAGAATTGAATGTCGTTTCTTATGACGCTACTAAAGGCCTCACCTTGGGAGCGGCGGTGCCCTGTTACAAGATTTACGAAGACGAGACCTTGGCCAAGGCCTATCCTGGTCTGATTGACTCTGCCTCGCTGATCGGCGGTATCCAGATTCAAGGCCGAGCCTCCGTCGGCGGGAACATCTGTAACGCAGCTCCCAGCGGGGACGCGATTCCAGCCGTCATTGCCTTAGGTGGCGTTTGCAACATAGCCGGACCCAAAGGCACGCGGGAGTTGCCAGCCGAAGAGTTTTGCACCGCACCCGGCCAAAACGCTTTAGAGAATGGCGAGATCTTGGTTTCGATCTCCATCCCGGCGCCCCAGGCAAATTCGGGCGCCAACTACCAGCGTTTCATTCCCAGGAATGAGATGGATATCGCCGTTGCCGGAGTCGGCAGCAGCGTCCAACTGGACAACTCAGGACAGAACTTTGTCTCGGCGCGCATCGCCCTGGCCTCTGTGGCGCCGACACCGGTATTTGCCAAGGAGGCCGGCGACAGCCTGGCTGGAAAGGCTGTATCTGAAGAGGCGATCCAACAAGCCTCAGACTTGGCTATGGCCGCGGCCAAACCCATCAGCGACATGCGCGGCACCATCCGCCAACGCACCCACCTGATTGGTGTATTGACCCGACGCACCCTAAATAACGCCATCGAACGAGCTAGGGGAGGATAACAATGCCCGGAGTTACCCAAGTACAGACCACTTTGAATGGTGAGGTCATCAACTTCTTGTGCGAGCCTCGCCAAAGCCTTTTGGAAGTCCTGAGGGACGTCCTGGGCATGACCGGTACCAAGGAAGGATGTAACGACGGCAACTGCGGCGCCTGCACCATCATCCTGGACGGCAGGATCGTAGACTCGTGCCTGGTGCTCGGCGTAGAAGCCGAAGGCAGGGACATTACGACCATCGAGGGCATGGCCTCTCCGGAGGGCCTGCATCCGCTGCAGCAGTCTTTCTTGGAGAACGCCGCCTTACAATGCGGCATCTGTACGCCTGGTTTCCTGCTGGCCTCCAAAGGCTTGTTGGACCAGGAGCCCGACGCCGACGAGGGACGTATCCGTCACTGGTTGGCAGGCAATCTCTGCCGCTGCACCGGCTATGACAAGATCGTCCGGGCCGTACTGCAGGTAAGCAAGGCCAAATAACTCGTCCACTAATCGCATTTAACCGGAGCTCTACCATCAAAGGTCGGGGCTCCGGTTTTAATTTATGGGGGGTATTTAAACATGACCTCAAACCAAATTATCTCAGAAGTGGAATTTGACGTTGTCGGTAAGCGCCCAGTGCGGCCCGATGGCGTGGACAAAGTCACCGGCCGGGCCAGGTACGGGGACGACACCAGTCTGACGGGGACACTGAGGGCAAAGGTGCTGCGAAGTCCCCATCCCCATGCCCGAATCAAGTCCATAGACACCAGCAAGGCCGAGGCATTTCCCGGCGTTCGGGCTGTGATCACAGCCAAAGACCTCCCCTTCGCTTCATTGTCAAAAGAGGATCTGGGCGGCGAGTATACCTCGCTCAAGTGGGCTTCGGACCATATGTTGGCCAGCGACAAAGCGCTGTTCAAAGGCCATCCGGTAGCTGCCGTAGCCGCTATAAACGCCCATGTGGCCGAAGAAGCGATGGCCCTGATCGATGTTAACTACGAGGTTTTAGAACCCGTTGTTGATGTCCGTGAGGCTATGAAAGACGGTGCGCCATTGATCCACGAGGACCTCCGTACCAATGATATGGGCGAGACGGACGACAAACCCAGTAACGTTGCGACCCATATGAGCTACGCCACAGGCGACATCGAGAAAGGGTTTTCTGAGGCGGATTTGGTTATAGAGAATGAATACACCACCTCCACCGTCCACCAGGGGTATATCGAGCCCCACAACACCACTGCCTTTTGGAACTCCGACGGCCAACTTAATCTCTGGACCAGCACCCAGGGTAGCTTCCAGGTCAGAGGCACCGTTGCCAGCATCCTCCGTCTGCCCGTGTCCCAAATCAAAGTCACCCCCATGGAGATCGGCGGCGGCTTTGGAGGCAAAATAACTGCCTATTTGGACGCCATCTGCGCGGTGCTCTCCAAGAAATCCGGCGTGCCCGTCAAGGCGTTGATGACCCGGACAGAGGTCTTTGAGGCTTCCGGCCCAGCTCCCGCTTCCTGGATGCGGGTCAAGATCGGAGTCAAGAACAATGGCAAGATGACCGCCGTCGAGACCGAGATGGCGATGGATGCCGGCGCTTATCCGGGATCACCGGTCATGCAAGCCATCGTCTGCGCCTTTGCCTGCTACGACGTAGAGAACGGCAAGGTGGACGGCTATGATGTTGTGGACAACAAGCCCAAGACCGCTGCCTACCGCGCTCCGGGTTCTCCGCAAGCAGCCTTCGCGGTGGAATCGCTGATCGATGAGATCTGCGGCGAACTGAAGATGGACCCCATCGAATTTCGTCTGTTGAACGCCGCCAAAGAAGGGACGCGCCGCATCGAGGGCTTGGTCGCCCGGCGCATCGGCCTGGTGGAATGTCTCGAGGCCGCTCGCGAGCACGACCATTACAAGTCCAAGCTCGCCTCCGGCGAGGGCCGTGGCGTGGCCTGCGGTTATTGGCCCAATCGGGGCTTCCAGTCCAGCGTGGTGATGACCGTCAACTACGACGGCGTGGTCAGCCTGATCATGGGGTCGGTGGACATCGGTGGGACGCGGGCCTCCATAGCCCAACAAACCGCTGAGACTCTGGGAATAGCGTACGAGGACGTCAAACCGACCGTGGTGGACACGGACTCTATCGGCTATACCTTCATCACAGGCGGCAGCCGGACTTGTTTCGCCACTGGTTTGGCTGCGATTAACGCGGCCGAGGAAGTAAAGAGCGAGATGATCTCCCGGGCCGCCAAGATATGGGACACCAAACAAGAGGATATTGAATACGTGGCAGGTGTCGTACAACACAAGTCCGATGAGGAGCTCAAGTTCTCTTTCAAGGACTTGGCCCGTCAATTGGCCACCACTGGTGGATCGATCTCGGGCCGGTCCAATGTGGACCCCACAGGAGAGGGCAATGCCTACGCCGTGCATCTCGCCGATGTGGCAGTGGACCCGGACACCGGCAAGGCCGACGTCACCCGCTTCACGGCGGTTCAGGATGCGGGCAAGGCCGTGCACCCCAGTTATGTAGAAGGACAGATGCAGGGCGGGGCGGTCCAAGGTATCGGCTGGGCCCTGAACGAAGAATATTTCTACAACGACTCGGGTCAGATGATGAATCCGACGTTTTTGGACTACCGCATGCCCACCACTCTGGATCTGCCGATGATCGATACCGTGATCGTAGAAATCGCCAACCCTGGCCACCCTTATGGGGTGCGGGGAGTGGGGGAGGCCGCGATCTGCCCGCCAATGGCCGCTGTTGGCAACGCGGTCAGCGGCGCAACCGGCAACCGTATGCGCAGCCTGCCCATCACCCCCGGCAAGATTCTGGAGGCTGGCTGGGAGAACGGCAAAAACTAATTCACCCTCCGACTTAGTCCACCGAAATGGCCCTTCCGGGCGACGACCTCGGAAGGGCCATTTTCTTGTGTGAGGAGCGACCTAGGGCTTTATCTTACATAAGCCACAAGCCCATCCGCTTACTCCAAGCCAATAAGGCCTTCCCAAGCTCAAGGAGGAAGGTTTGGGTTTGGGCGGTCGTCGGGCTTAGCGCCTGGTCGCCACGCCCAAAACAGAAATATCTGGGGTTGACAACCTCTCCTCCATATCAGAACCTAAATACGGCGGACCGAACTGAGTCGCAATAAGCAGGAACTTGGAAAAGGAGACCGGAATTTGGCCAAGATATTCATCCCAACCATGCTCCAGTCCCTGACGGCAGGAACCAAACAAGTTGACCTAACATCCCGGAACGTCCGCCAAGTCATCGAACAACTGGATGTGATGTTCCCCGGCATCAAAGACCGGCTGGTTGAAGACGGAGAGATCAGACCCAACTTGGCCATCGCCATCGACGGCGACGTGGCGGTCATGGGAATGCTGGAGAAAGTAGCCGAGAATAGTGAAGTCCATTTTGTCCCAGCCATAGGCGGAGGTCATTAGACGGGAGACAAGAGCCCTGGTCAGTTTTGGACCGGCCTGCCAATCTCTCGGATGTCTCATTGACCGGCTTGAATCCCGGCACTTACAATTGCTGATTGTATTTGCTCGCCGGCGAGGCTCGGAACCGGCATGATCGGATCGAAGGATAGTTGATATGGGTAGCAAATCCCGGGTTGAAAATGCGGTTTCAGCTGGAGGCGTTGTCTACCAGATGAACGGCGGCCGCTTGGAGACGGTGCTTTGCGGCCGGAGTCAGCCGGTGCGCTGGAGCCTGGCCAAAGGCACTCCAGACGTGGGTGAAACTCTGGAGGAGACCGCTCTGCGAGAAGTCCGGGAAGAAACTGGACTGGAAGTGAAGATCGACGGCCCTCTAGGCAGTATCGACTATTGGTTCGCCGACCGCGGTAAGGATGTCCGATATCATAAGACGGTGCATTTCTATCTGATGGTGCCGGTGGGCGGGGCCACGGACCAGCACGACCCGGAGTTCGATGTGGTCCAATGGTTCGACGCAGAAGACGCGCTGAAGAACTTGGCCCATGCCAACGAGGTGAATGTGCTGCAACGGGCGTTGGACCTGATAGCGGAAAGAAACGGAGCCAACTCCCGAGAGGGGACCTAACCCGATGGCGGTTCAAGGAGGAACTTCCGAAGGGGGATTGCAAGGAGCCAGGATCATCCTGCGTGACAAACGGGCCGACGATGCCGAGAACGACTATCGATGGCGTAGCGACCCGGAACTGGCGCGCTTGGATGCAGCCATACCTCTGACCATGTCTTTCGAACGTTACCTTAAGTTGTTCGAAGACCAGATGAAATACCCGACCCCCGGTTCTCATCATTACTCCATCGAGACCCTGAGTGGCCTATTCATCGGCAACTGTATGTACTACGATCTCGACACGGTCAACCGGGAGGCGGAACTAGGGATAGTCATAGGAGACCGCGACTATTGGAGCGATGGCTACGGCTACGACGCGGTGACCACGCTGCTGGACCACATGTTCACCACCCGCAACCTGAAACGGGTCTACTTGCACACCCTGGAGTGGAACGGGCGGGCCCAGAAGAGTTTTTCGAGGAGTGGGTTCAATGCTGTGAAAGCCGTCCGACGGATGGCCCACGATTTCATCCTCATGGACGTGCTCCGGGACAACTGGTTTGAAACCCGACAAGACCGGTTGGCTGCCCGTTTCAAAGATTCGGGGGATGCCGAGAGCCAGAGTTCCCCATCCAGTCGGGCCACCGCCGATTAGCCTAAGGCGGCAACAGCTTCAGATAGGCTGAACGCTCCGGTGTATAGCGCCCTCCCCACGATTACCCCCTCCACGCCCGTTGGCTCCAATTGTAATATGTGCTCAATGGACGCAACGCCCCCCGATGCCAGAACCGCCAGACCCGATTCTTCGGCCAACAGGGTGTTGCCTTCAAAGTCCGGTCCGGTCAATGCGCCGTCCCTGGCGATGTCGGTGTAGAGTAGCCGCACAACCCCGACCTCCGCCATACTGTGTGCCAGTTCCAGGACCGGCACGGTGCTGGTTTCCCTCCACCCTTCCAAGGCGACCAGCCCATCCCTTGCGTCCACCGATACCACCACCCGCTGGCGGCCATGTTTCATGCAGACTTCTACGACCATATCCGGGTCGCGTACTGCGGCGGTGCCGATCACCACTCGGTCGACACCGGCCTCAAGCCAGGCATCTGCTGCCGCCGTGTCCCGGATGCCGCCACCCACCTGGACCGGTATGTCCAGTCCCCGCACGATTCTTGAGATCATATCCAAGTGTATGGGTTTTCCTTGGGCGGCTCCGTCGAGGTCGACCACGTGCAGCCGGTGACCGCCTTGCTCTTGCCACGATAACGCGATGGCCAACGGGTCATCGGAAAAAACCGTCTCTTGGTTGAAATCACCTTGAAACAGACGGACGCAGCGGCCGCCCTTCAAGTCAATTGCGGGGATGATTTCCATAAAACCACCGTTTAGATTGCAGGGCCAAGTTTTACTGAATCTAGGACCTGGAAGCCTCAGTTACCGGATGCCATCCCGATGAAATTCTTGTAGAACTGCAGTCCGGCCGGGCCGCTCTTTTCCGGGTGGAACTGGGTGGCGACCAGGTTGTTTTTGGCGTATATACTGCAAAATGGGATGCCGTAATTGGTTGTCCCGCTGACCCCGCCAAGGTCTAAAGGCGCTGCGTAATAGCTGTGAACGAAGTAGAAGAAACTGTCCTGAGGGATGTCGGCCAGCACCGGGTGTTGGCTGTTGAATCTGACGCTGTTCCAGCCCATGTGGGGCACCTTCAGTCCGGGCGGTAGCAGCTTGGCGTTACCCTGCACCACCTCCAGGCAGGGCGCGTTGCCCTCTTCGGTACGGTCCATTAACAATTGGAGGCCCAGGCAGACGCCCAGGAAGGGTTTACCCGACGCGATGTAGTCGCGGATGGGGCTAACCAGTCTCCGTTGGTTTAGAGCGTCCATCGCTGCGGGTCCTGAGCCAACGCCTGGCAGGATCATTGCGTCGGCGCCGTCGAACTCATCCGCGTAACCGGTTACGAGAGGAGTCACTCCCTGGGACTCCAGCGCACGTGAGACGCTGCGCAGATTTCCCGAATCGTAATCGATAACCACCAGTTTCATTATTCGGCTTTCCAGTCGCTTTGACGAGGTTAAGTGGCCCGTTCGATGGGTATGTGCCGGTCTTCATACCGGGCCAGAACGAACAGCAGGTCTCCCAGCCGGTTGAGATAAGTCATGATTAGGCCGTTGGTCAACATATCCTGTTCGGCCATGGCCACCACCCGGCGCTCGGCGGTGCGGATCACGCAGCGGGCCAAGTCGATGGCCGCCGATGCCTGGGAGCCGCCGGGCAGTATGAACACTTTGGGCATCTCGAACTCCTCTTCTAGAGAGTCGATGGCCGACTCCATGGATTCCACCATCTCTTCGGTCACGGGCTTGAAATGCTGCTGGAACAACTCGTATTTATCGGGGTCAGTAGCGAGCTCAGCGGCGATGGTGAACAACTCTCGCTGTAATTGGCGCAGCATGTCATTCACCCGCTGTTCGCTTGTGAGGGCCCGGGCCAGACCCATGACCGAGACAGCTTCGTCGGTGATGCCGTAGGCCTCGGTATTGGGGCTGTTCTTGGAGACCCGGCCTCCATAGAGCAGACTGGTTTCTCCAGAGTCGCCGAATTTGGTATATACCCTTTTCCTGTAATCATCAGAAGTAGAAGAAGACACGGGTGGCACCTTCGAAATGACGGGTTGAAGGACGCCGCTAACCGCCTATATTAGGCGTGATTCGGCCCAAGATGGCAGTCTGTCGGCAGTCCTGATTGTAGCATAGGGGTTTTGTGGGGGCTATACTATTTACCACTCCATGAGAGGTGCGATGTTATGCCGCCGGAAGTGCGGGTTATCGGTATCGAGGGAATGCCCGAGTTCAAGGACGGTGACGATCTGGCTGGACCGATGATGGACGCTGCCCAGGCCCAGGGCACGCCGATCGAAGATGGAGACATTTTGGTGGTAACTCAGAAGGTGGTTTCCAAGGTCGAAGGTAAGGTCGTTAATATAGGCGACGTTGAGGCCTCTCCCCTGGCCATCGCCATCACGGAAGGTCACCGGCGGGACCCGAGGCACACCGAATGGGTGCTTCGGGAGTCCAAACGCGTGGTCAGAATGGACCGGGGGGTGATCATCTCCGAAACCAAGCACGGTTTCTACTGCGCCAACGCCGGCATCGACGCTTCCAACATCCCCGGGAACGACACCCTGGCGCTGCTACCTGACGATTCCGATGTCTCGGCGTGGGACATCCGTCAAGCGGTCAAGGACCGGCTGGGCATCGTGGTTGCGGTGATCGTTTCAGACACCTTTGGCCGGCCCTGGCGCAACGCCGCAACTGATGTGGCCATCGGCGTCGCCGGAATCGACCCTATACGCAGCTACGTGGGCCAAATGGACAGCCACGGCCACGAGATGTTCACCACCGAGATTGCCATCGCCGACGAGTTGGCCGCCGCCGGGGAATTGGTGAGCGGCAAGGTGGACGGCGTCCCCGTGAGTATAATCCGGGGCTACCGATACACTCCAATGGAAGAGACCAGCATCCAACGCATCCTTCGGGGCACTGAGAAGGACCTTTTCAGGTAACGGATGCATCCCTGCAGAACAGCCCTCCCTAACTAGCATTCTGGGGTACCAAGAACTATGTTGTGTAGGAAGCATGCCAAATAAGTTTAAATCGGACGACGTTTACTTCATTGAGTCTTCGATTTTCTTAGAAAACCTGGAAACGGCTTCCTCCTGAAACATCGAGTCTCCTCCTGGCTGGAGCCAATCGCGTCTGGGAATTCTTTCGGATTGGTCGCCAGATCGCGCATGTCGACATGCGCGGTCTGGCGCAGACAAGGCTAGGCCCCACCTTCACGTGAAGAGTCTGGGATTGTACCGCTAATTTTCTACGACACCGTCCGGAAGGGCGTCCTCTTCGGCGAACAGCGGAAGTTGCTGCACCTCCGGTGTCTCCAGTTCCGAGTCGCCTCCAAAGTTGGTCATGCCGACGCCCAGCAGACGAAAGGTCCGTCCCGGCTCTAGTTCCGCTGCCAACAACGCCCAGGCTGCCTCTTTGATTGGACCTTCATCTCTGGTGTGGTAGGGGAGAGTGTATTGCCGGGTGAATGTGGTGAAATCCGCGAGCCGCAGTTTCAGCTTCACGGTCCGGCCCTTGAGGCCATTGCGTTCCAGCGAGTCGGCCACCCCGATCACCTTCCGTTCCACCACGTCCCTAAGTTCCGCTTCCTCGCCAACGTCGGTGACAAAGGTGGTCTCAGAGGATATAGACTTGCTGGCACTGTGAGCATGCACTGACTCGTCATCTCTGCCCAGAGCCTTGTCGCGGACGCTCTCTGCGCGCTTGCCGAACACCCTTGTGAACCACTCCACAGGTTGTTCGGCCAACTGGCCGATGGTCTCGATGCCCTCCCTGTGCAGCCGTTCCGCGGTCTTGGGGCCGATACCCCACAGTTTGGTCACTACCAGCGGCGCCAAGAAGCCCATCTCATCACCGGGTTGTACGACTACCAGACCATCCGGCTTGTCCAGATCCGAGCCGATCTTGGCGACGGTCTTACAGGTACCGACTCCCACTGAAACAACCAGTCCAGTTTCTTCAAAAATGCGGCCTTTCAAATCCAGTGCGACAGCCAGCGGCTTTTGACCTGCCTCCACCACCGCCGTGATATCGAGATAGGCCTCATCCATCGAGAGTGGTTCCACCAGGTCGGTGAGGTCTCGGAAGATGCTCATCACCTCGCCCGATTTCTCTTTGTAACGGCCGAATCTGGGGGGGATGATGATGGCTTGAGGGCACCGTTGTACGGCCGTCCGCATGGGCATGGCCGAATGAACGCCAAACACTCGGGCTTCGTAGGAGGCGGTTGCGACGACTCCCCGGTTCTCTGGGCGGCCGCCAACCAGTAGTGGCTTGCCCACCAAATCAGGGTTGTCCAACTGCTCTACTGCGGCGTAGAAGGCGTCCAGATCGGCATGGATGATATGACGCAAAGCCTAAGACCTCTAACATCGGGAATTCAGGCGGTCTAACTCAAGGCAGGTGAACTCATTTTACTGCGTTTAACGGCACGGGTCAGCCAGGCGATTACAGCAGACTAAACATCGTCTGCAAATATCTAACTAACGGAAAGAAGTGGCTGCCAGGTCAAACGGGAGGTCACTTTTTGTTTCTTGTCGGAAGGCGTGACGGAAGCGGCTTCAGGCGATACAATATTCCCTATTCTGGGACCCGGCCCTACTGTACCCGCTAAGGAGATCCGATGGCAACGATAATAGAGGATTACATCGCCAAGCACCCCGGTTCGGCCCAACGGTACCTGGAAGCCTCCGAGATTTTCCCTGGCGGCGTTACTCATGACACCCGCTACGCCCAACCCTTCCCTTTGTACATGTCCCACGGTGAAGGCCCGCGTAAGTGGGACGTCGACGGCAACGAATACGTCGATTACGTCTCGGGCCACGGCGCTCTGTTGTTGGGCCACTCCCACCCTGCCATTGCCGAAGCCGTCTCCAGGCAGATACAACGGGGCACTCACCTGGGCGCCTCCACCGATGATGAAATTCGATGGGCCAAAGCTATCAAGGCGCTGATGCCCTCTATCGAGAAATTGCGGTTCCACAGCTCGGGCACCGAGGCTACTCTGATGGCTATGCGCCTGGCCCGCGCCTATACCGGCAAGGATAAGGTCATCAAGCTGCAAGATCACTTCCACGGTTGGCACGATTATGCCATGGCCGGCTCCGACCGCTCTGCCCCCGGCATCCCCGAGGCAAGTTGGGGCACGATGGTGGTGGTTCCCGCAGGCGACTTAGCGGTAGTCGAAGTCGTCATCAAGCGTGACCCGGACATCGCCGCCATCATACTGGAGCCCACCGGCGCCCACTTCGGCCAATTGCCCTTCGACGTGCCCAACTACCTTAGAGGATTGCGGGAACTCACTGCCCAATCGGGCGTGATACTGATATTCGACGAGGTGGTAACCGGGTTCCGGGCCGCTCCTGGCGGGGTCCAGGAGCGCTATGGGATCAGGCCGGACCTAACTACCATGGCCAAGATCGTCGCCGGGGGACTTCCCGGCGGCGCGGTTGGCGGCAAGACTGACATCATCGATATGATCGCCCACCGCAACGACCCGGATTGGGACAACAACCATCGCGTTTACCATCCAGGTACATTCAATGGGAACCCACTCTCCGCCGCTGCCGGCGCTACAGCCTTGGAGATGATCGCCTCCCTACCCATCAATCAACAGGCCGATGCTATGGCCGACAGGCTGAAGAATGGCATCAACGACGTTCTGGGCCGGTTGGAGATTCCCGGACACGCTCATGGTATCGCCTCGATGATCCACGTGGTACTGGCGGATTGCGACTGCAACCGGGAGCTCTGCACCATGTCCCACGTCGATATCGCCGAGGCCAACGCCTCACCGGCAGTTACTGCCATGAAACGGGGCCTGCAGAACCGGGGAGTGGACATCATGAGCCGGGAGACGTTCTTGGTTTCCGGCTCCCACACAGAGAAAGAGATAGACCACACTTTAAATGCTTTCCAAGAGAGTATGGCGGCGGTCAGGGCGGAGGGCCTGATCTAGGGTTTCAAGCCCACTCCGCCCGATTCTGATAGAATCCCTCCATCCAGGATACACGCACACAATGAGGTGATTCACCATGCCTAGTTTTACTGATAAATTGACCGTTGGCGGCAGCGATATGGATATGTATGCTGCCCTCCCCGATGGCCCCGGTCCGCACCCGGCAGTGGTGATTGCTTTCCACGTGGGCGGTCTGGACGACTTTGACCGTAAGATGGCTGACCAATTAGCCGATGCAGGATTCGTGGCCGTGGTGCCTGACCTGTTCCACCGGTTCTCCAGGGAAGTGATGGATGGACCTCGCTTGGATCGGCTGGGCCATCTGAAAGATGCCGACATCATCTCCGACATGAACGCTGCTGTTGGTTTCCTCACATCGAACTCGGCCATCAACAACGACCGCATCGGCGTGACCGGCTTCTGCATGGGTGGACGCATCGCCTGGCTCATGGCTGCCAGCAATCAGGTCTTCAAGTGCACCGTGCCATTCTATGGCGGGAACATCATGGGCAATTGGGGTCCCGGCGACACTCCCTTCTCCATGGCTAATAACATTAACTGCCCCATGCTGTTCCACTTTGGCGCGGAGGATGGGAACCCGTCGGTGGCCGACCGGGATACATTCGACGAGGAACTTACGCGCCTCGGCAAAGACTTTGAGTTTCACACTTACGAGGGCGCGGGTCACGCGTTCATGGACTACACTAACCCGGACCGCCATCATGAAGCGTCGGCCGCGGTTGCCTGGCCCCGGACCATCGATTTCTTCAACAAGCATCTGAAGTAAGGCGAATCTTTATCTGATCCGTGAGTAGCTGTATGCCGTCGTCTTGGGAAAAAGTTTCTGTAAATGGGGCCGAGATGGATATCTATGCAAGTGTGCCCGAAGGCGACGGCCCATTTCCGGCGGTAGTGGTTGCGCAACATGCCAACGGTGTGGACAAGTTCATTCAGGACATAACCGACAAGCTGGCCGTCGCGGGTTATGCCGCCGTCGCCCCTGACTTGTTCCATCGGATCACCGACGAGATGGTGGAGAGCACTGGCAAGTCCAAGCGTGACCAACTGAGTGATCCGTTGATTGTCGACGACATCAACGCCACGGTCGACTTCCTGGCCGGACATGCTTCCGTCGACTCGTTCCGTGTTGGCATAACCGGGTTCTGCATGGGTGGACGGGTTACCTGGTTGGCCGCTGCCACTAATTCCACGTTCAGGGCAGCGGCTCCCTACTATGGGGGCAACATCATGGTCCCTTGGGGCGATGCCACAGATCCTCCCTTGGCGTTGACATCGGGGATCCAATGCCCGGTTTTGTTCCACTTCGGGGAGATCGACGAGAACCCGTCTCAAGCGGACATGTTGGTGCTGGATAGAGAGCTGTCTACGCACAGCATACCGCATCAGTTCTACACGTACCCCGGTGCTAACCACGCCTTCATGAACCCGGCCAATCCGCCGCGCTATCAACGGATCGCGGCTGAGATGTCATGGCCCCGCACTCTCGATTTCTTTGGAGCACACCTGAGCAGCACGCCGGCTTCCGGTTATGACGGACCGGCCTGCGAATGATTCATAGACAGGTTTAGGAGTAATCATGCCCCGCGTATCATTGGACTTGGAAATAGCAGGCGACCGCGCGGTCGTCCAATCAGACGGCTGGAGGATCGCTTCCGGCCTGGTTCCCGGGGAACCCAACCAGGGTTTGGTGGCCGAAATGGGAGACAGTCCCGCACGGCTCGCTGATTATGACGACTCCGGCTGGGAGGCTGACTCGGACATCCAGAAGCGCCGCTCCGCCGGGTTCACCTTTGCCTGGTACCGGATCAAGGTCACCATCCCTTCCAAAGTCAAGGGCGAGAACGTCGCCGGAGGCAGGGTGTGGTTCGAGACCAACGTCGACAACTACGGTGAAGTCTACGTCGATGGCAACATTGACCGGGATAAGTGGGTGGTCACGGGAAACAACACCCCCAAACGAGCCCTGATCGAGGACCCGGCGGTTCCTGGAACGTCGCACACCATTGCTGTGCTGGTGGCCAACGCTCCTTTAGGCGCACCGGTGGGGACCATATTCATGCGCTATGCCACCTTAGCTTTTGAGCCCGCGCCCGGCCCATAATCCAACTAGCCGCCAAATCTTGTGAGATCACTTGCGGCCGGCATCCATTTGAGCTGCCGGTCGTTTGGCTATAGCGGAGGCGCCATGAACAGCCGTCAATTCGCCGGCAAACTGGCCGCGCCCGAGTTCCCTCAAGGACTGGAGTGGGTTAACTCGGACCGCCCGATAACAATTCAGGAACTCCGGGGCAGGATCGTGATCCTGGACTTCTGGACTTATTGTTGAATCAACTGCGCCCACATATTTCCGCAGTTGCGGAAACTGGAAATGAAATACGCCAACGAATTGACTGTGATCGGCGTCCACTCGGCCAAATTTCCAAACGAAAAGGAGACCTACAACGTCGAAAAGGCAGTCCGGCGTTACCAACTAAAGCACCCGGTGATCAACGACGGTCATTTCCAAGTTTGGCAGCAATATTCTTGCCGGGCTTGGCCCACGCTGATGTTCATCGACCCCCAAGGCAACGTCATCGGCAAGCACGAAGGCGAGATGTCATTCGAGGCCTTTGACGGACTCATCGGCCAGATGGTCGCCGAGTTCGATGCTGAAAAGACACTTAATCGCCAGTTCCTAGGCTCCACATACCGGCGTCCGGAAGACACCACTCTCAGTTTTCCGGGCAAAGTGCTGGCAGACGGCCCCGGAAATCGGTTGTTCATAGCCGACACAAACCACAATCGCGTCGTCGTCACCTCCATGGAAGGTGCTGTGCATCAGGTGATCGGCAACGGCAAAGAAGGTCTCATTGACGGAAGCATTACCGATTCCGCCTTTAACCATCCCCAGGGCATGACGTTGGACGGGGAAATGCTGTACGTGGCCGACACTGACAATCACGCCATACGCAGAGTGGATTTGGGCTCTGGGTTGGTGGAAACAATTGCCGGGACCGGAGAGCAGGGGCACAGCAAAGAGGGGAGGGGTCCGGGTCGGACAATGGAGCTATGCTCGCCGTTTGATCTCGTCGAGCATGAAGGTACTCTTTACATTGCCATGGCGGGCATTCACCAGCTTTGGTCCATGGACCTGGAAGAAGGCATAATCGGGCCATTTGCAGGCACCGGAGGGGAAGCCATCACAGACGGGCCTTTAGCCGAGGCGGAATTGGCCCAGCCCTGCGGCATCACCACCGACGGCGCGAAGATCTTCTTCGCCGATAGCGAGACCAGTTCAGTGCGCTCCGCCGACATCGCCCCGACTGGAAAGGTGAGGACCGTCGTGGGCTTGGACCTCTTCGTGTTCGGCGACAAAGACGGATCCGACCATCATGTTCGCCTGCAACATCCGATCGGAATCACCCACTATGAAGGGGTGCTCTACATCACCGACACCTATAACCACAAGGTCAAACGAGTTTTGCCGGCCATGAGGAGTGTGATCACCGTGCTGGGGAACGGCAGAGCGGGCCACGTGGACGGCCCTTCAGGTAAAGCCCAGTTCTCTGAACCCAGTGGCGTCAGTTTGGCCAACGGCAATATGTATATTGCCGACACCAACAACCATGCCATAAGGGTGGCCGAGATTCAGTCGGGCATGGTTTCTACGTTGGAGATTACCGGGCTTTAGCCGCCGGAACCTTTCGTCATAGGGGCGAAAATGGCCTCATTTTCCGCTCGTGGCGAGTCGCTCTTAACCACCTTCTCTGCATTGCCCATCTTTCCCAAAGACTTCCTTCAACACACTCAGGGCGAGCGGGTCGGGTGGGTCTCTTGTCTCCCCCTAGTCTTTCTGGCGAAAGCCGGCCTTCCAGCAAATCACATCTGGTGACTGTTGGCTGAATTGTCGAGAACCAGCGCCCTCACCGTAATCCCTTCCCATGCGTGGAATGACGAGTGGGGGCTGATTTGTAGGTGCGGGGTTGTAGTGGGTTACTCGGGCGCTTGGCGGAAAATGGTGAGGATGCGGTCCATACCGCCCAGGTCCTTTTCCACGCTGGTGGTGGCTTCTGGGAAGTGTGTTAAGGCCAGTTCTTGGACGACTGGTATTTGGTCTGGGTCCATCTCCAGTAGGATGATCCCGTCGCTTTTGAGTTTTTCTTCAGATTGGGCCAACAGCCGTCGGATCAGGTTCAGTCCGTCGGGGCCGCCGTCCAGCGCCAGGGCCGGCTCTTGCTGGACTTCCGGTTGCAGGGTGGGGATGCGGTCCGTGGGGATATATGGCAGGTTTGCTACGATCAGGTCGACAGGTACCGGAACGGCGTCCAAAAGGTCACCGATGCCCATGCTTACCCGCTCTCCAACACCGTGGGCATGGATGTTGTAGGCAGCAACGTCCAGCACCGTATCGGCCACGTCAACCGCGAATATTCTTGCTGCGGGCAGGTGAATGGCCAGATTGACGGCGATGGCCCCACTGCCGGTCCCGACGTCTGCGATGGTCAACTCCCTTGACTCCATGCCCATCATGGCCATGAACAGTGCATGCTCCACCAACCCTTCGGTCTCGGGGCGGGGAATCAGCACCGCCGGAGTGAGAATTACGTTGATGCCGTAGAACTCACGCTGCCCCAGGATATAAGCCAAAGGCTCTCGATGGAACCGGCGTTTCAGAAATGTGTCCAGAGCAGTTTGTTGCTGCCCGGAAACCTCAATTTCCTGTTCGGCGAAGATTCTTTGACGGGCCATGCGCATAACGTTCATCACCAGAACTTCGGCCTCTAGGCGGGCATCGGGGATGCCCGCGGCTTCCAGCTTCTGGCGGGTATCTTGAATGACGGTACGGAGCACAGGCATTAGGCGGCTTTCTATCCTATAAGGTCAACTGAATCTTTCCCGAAGGCGGATTTCTAGCAGACAGAACCTACCGGGGAGATAACAACAGCATGGAAACGCTCTCGCGATGCCTAGGCGGTAGCTTCGGCCAGGAGTCGTTCCTGTTCCCAAGCGCTGAGCTTGTCGAACATGTCCTCCAGGCCGCCGTCCATGAGCCGAGGGATGTCATGGAAGTTTGCGTTGCTTCGGTGGTCGGTGACCCGGTCTTGGGGATAGTTATAAGTGCGTATCTTCTCTGAGCGCTCTGCGCCGCCAACTTGGGCGCGGCGGTTTTCGCTGATCTCAGCATCGTGGCGCATCTGTTCGGCTTCAAACAACCGGGACCGGAGCATAGTCATCGCCCTCTGTTTGTTTTTATGTTGAGAGCGTTCGTCCTGACAGACGACTGTCAGCCCCGATGGCTCGTGGACAATGCGGACGGCGGTAGCCACTTTGTTAACGTTCTGGCCGCCGTGGCCGCCGGCGTGAAAGATGTCTATCCGAAGTTCGTTAGGGTCGATTTTGACCTCTACTTCATCCACCACCGGTAGCACCGCCACCGTGGCGGTGGAGGTATGGATACGGCCTTGGGTCTCGGTATTGGGGACACGCTGGACCCGGTGCACGCCGCTTTCGAACTTCAACCGGCTGAAGACGCCCTTGCCTTGTATTTCAAAAACGATCTTGTTGAACCCGCCAACTTCTGTCGGGTTGGAGTCCATGACCTCGACCTTCCAACCTTGGTTCACCGCGTAACGGGAATAGGCACGATAGAGGTCGGCCGCGAAGATACCGGCCTCGGCCCCGCCGGTGCCCGCCCGCACCTCCATGATCACGTCCCGTTCGTCGTTTGGGTTCTTAGGAAGGAGGGCTAACCGCAGCGCCTGGGTCAGTTCTTCCAACTTAGCCTGGGTTCCTTCCAATTCTTCTTTGGCCATTTCGACCAGCTCTGGTTCCGAACCGTCCCGCACCAAGGATTCCAAGTCCTCTAGTTCATTGACAAGTTCTTTGTACTCGCCGCCTATCTTGACCAGGTTCTCTAGCGACGCACGCTCCCGGGCCAGCTCTTGAGCGCTCTCGAAATTGGCAGCAACATCAGGATCTCCCATGGATTCTTCAATTTCATGGTAGCGTTGGATCACCGGGTCTAGCTTGTCGAATATGGTAGCTATGATAGTTCGTCTATTGATATTGGACAGCACTATTTATAGCCGATATTGGTGCGTCGAATACCGCAATCTAGCGCTCAGTCTAACTTAGGAATGCGGGAGAAACAAGCTTAATTCGTTGATTCAGGAGTAGACTCAGGGAAAGAAAACCCAGGCCTTTTCGAGGGATTAAATCATTAATATTCTAAGTTGAAGGTCCTTCCTTGACTCCCCAGTGCATCGCAACGGTCCCGAAACACAGCCGCCGGAATTCGACTTCAGCCAATCCCAGATCAGAAAACATCTCCGCCAACCGGTTAGCCTCCAGAAAATAATCAACTGACCTGGGTAGATACGAGTAGGCGGTACTGTCTCCGGCGACCAACCTCCCGATCAACGGGACCAGGCCGTGGAATACAGGCCGGAATAGCCTCGACCGCAAACTAGGCCTCATGGGGGAAAGCTCCAATATCACTACCCTGCCTCCCGGCCGCACAACTCGGACCATCTCGGACAGCGCTTTATTGACATCGGCCATATTGCGGAGACTGAACCCCGCGGTGGCGCAAGCAAAACTGTCGTCAGTGAAAGGTAGAGACAGGGCGTCTCCAGCCATCATGGTGATCGAGCCCGACATCCCCTGGATGACAGCTTTAGCTTTGGCCCGTGAGACCATTCCTTGGAGCAGATCCAACCCCACAGCATAGTCCACCTCAGGACGCCGGGCCAGTTCCAGGGCTAAGTCCCCGGTACCGGTGGAAACGTCGATGGCTGGCCCGCTCAAACCCTGAGCCGCTAACGCGGCGGTTTGGCGTTTCCAGCGGCGGTGCATCCTGAGGGTCATCAAGTCATTCATCAGGTCGTAGCGGCCCGATATTCGAGAGAAGAGGTCGGCAACGTAACGCTGTTTATCGGCGCCTTGGAGTTCAGCCATGCTTGAGGACGGCCTAGGCCTCAGGACCTTGATATTGCATCTCATTGGGCATGGTTCGGTCCAGGCCCAAGGCCATGAATATCCGGGCCACCACGAAATCCACGATGTCGTCGATTCCTTGGGGCTTCAAGTAGAAAGCGGGATCAGGGGGGATGACCACGGCTCCCATGCGGCTGAGGGTCAGCATGTTTTCTAGGTGGATGCTGTGCAGCGGAGTCTCCCTGGGCACCAGCACCAAGGGGCGCCGTTCCTTCAAGCAAACGTCCGCGCTCCGAAGCAGGACGTTGCCGGACAACCCTCCAGCTAATGACGCGATGCTATTCATGCTGGCCGGGACGATCACCATACCCGCCGTAGGGTAGGTGCCGCTAGCCACCGGCGCCCGCAGTTCGTTGATCGGGTAGTGGACGAATGACGGGTGTTCTTGCCATTCGATCAGCGTCTCGTTGAAGTTCTCGCCCATCTCTTCTTGCCAGACGAGCCGGCCGGCGTTCGAACAGAGCGCCACGGTCGGTATGTCCCGGCGCAGAAGTGCGTCCACTGTGGCCCGGGCCATGACAGATCCACTGGCGCCGGTTATTCCTACCACCACTGGGTTATCTTTGCCACTCGTCACAGCGTCACCGCCAGTGCGGTGAAAAGGAACAGCACCATGGAGATCACGCTGTTGTACTTGAAAAGGGGCGAACGCAGTTTGGACAAGTCGTCGGGCTTGAGCAGCCCGTTCTCAAAGGCCAGCAGGCTGACGGCGATGGCCCAGCCAATGAAGAAATAGAAAGATAGGTCCAACCAGAAGCCGAGGGCCAGAAGGGCGGCCGAAGCTGCGGTGTGCATCACCTTAGTGACCCGTAACGCGGCGGCGATGCCAAATCGCCTGGGTAGAGAATTTACTCCGTATTTCCGGTCAAAGTCTAAGTCGGCGCAACCATAGACGATGTCGAATCCCCCGGCCCACAGAGCGACCACGACTGACAGTAGAACTGCTTCCGGGGCGAGCCGCCCGGTGACTGCAATCCAAGCTGCCGACGGCGAGATGGCCAAAGCCCAGCCCAAGAAGAAGTGACACGCCCAAGTGTGGTATTTGGCGTAGGAGTATAGGACCACGTATGCCGCGGCCACCGGCGCAAGGGCCAGAGCCAGCCCGTTCAACTGGGAAGCGGCGTAGAAGAACAATGCGGCGCCCACAGCCATAAGGCCAAACACCTCGAAGGGCTTCAGTTTGCCGGTGGGCAAGTGACGATTGGCGGTCCGCGGGTTATGCACATCTTCCCTCCTGTGGATGAACCGGTTGGCCGCCATACCCAGGGTCCGCACCCCGGTGAGGGCCACGGTGATCCAGATAAAGACACTCCAACCGGGCCAACCGTCAGCGGCAAGGACCATGCCCATGAAACAAAATGGTAGGGCGTAGAGGGACTCCCAGACCCGGATGGTGCTGAGGTAACGCGGCACTCTAGTGGTGATTATCCCCGCAGGGGTTGTTAATGCACTGGCAACCGACATGCCCCGTATCTTCTCACATCGCTGCAACCCACGAGGTGAGGTGTCACTGGGAGAGACATGCGAGGTCAAGGGAGACCATATTCGCTCCATTTTCGTTCGACCAGTTCTTTGACTGCTGCGTCCATGACGATGTCAGGTGGCCACTCCCGCCGCCGCCCGCCCTCCTCGGGGCCCTTGATGGTGGCATCGATGCCAACCTTGCTACCGAATTTGGGGGTAGACGATCCGATATCCAAGTCGTCAATCGGGCCGTCGGTGAAGACGAAATCCTGTCCTGGGTCGATATTGTTGGTGACCCGCCAGGCAACTTCGGACATGTTGTGGACATCCACGTTGTGGTCCACAACGACTATGGACTTGACTAGGCTCATCAGACCCAGCCCCCAAAGTCCGTGCATAACCTTCCGGCCCTGCCCGGGGTACTCTTTCTTGATGGACACGATGACGAGGTTGGTGAACGAGCCCTCGGCCGGCATGTTGATGTCCACGATCTCGGGCAGAATCATTCTCATCAGCGGCAAGAAGACCCGCTCCGTCACCTTGCCCATATAGTAGTCCTCCATGGGCGGGCGGCCAACGATGGCGGCCGGGTAAATCGGCTCATTGCGGTGGGTGATGCAGGTGATATGGAAGACCGGATAGGGGTCCTCCATGGAGTAGTAGCCAGTGTGATCACCAAATGGGCCTTCGTCCCGCTCTTCGCCGGGTGTCACATAGCCTTCTAGTACGATCTCAGCCTCGGCTGGCACCAGCAGGTCGTTGGTCTTGGCCTTGACCAACTCCACAGCCTCTTGTCTCAGAAACCCGGCCACTGTTATCTCATCCATGTCGGGTGGCAACGGCGCGGACCCGGTCCAAATGGTGGCCGGGTCACCGCCCAGGGCAACGGCAACGTCTAGTTTCTCCAGTCCAAGTTCGTGGCTCATCCGATAGTGGTGAGTCCCTACCTTGTGAGTCTGCCAATGCATGCCTGTGGTCTGCTCATCATAGACCTGCATCCGGTAGGTGCCGTAGTTCTGGATGCCTGTTTCTGGGTCCTTGGTGATGACCAAAGGGAGAGTCAAGAAGGGGCCGCCGTCCAGCGGCCAACATTTCAATACGGGAAATTTGTAAAGATCGACTTCATTGCCTTGAATCACCACTTCCTGGCAAGGGCCGCTGTTCACCGTTTTAGGCTGGAACGACCCAAGATGTACCAGTTGCCCAAGTGTGCGCAGTTTGTTCATCAGACCCTGAGGCGGGCCGTGCATCAGCTCTAGCAGGCCTTCGACGCGGCCGACTAGGTCGTTCATACTGTCGACCCCCAGGGCCCAGGCCGTCCGTTGGTGAGTCCCATATATGTTGACCAGCACCGGTGTGTCGAAGCCAGTGACGTTTTCGAACAGGAGGGCAGGTCCACCCGACTTGATCACCCGGTCGGCGATCTCCGTGATTTCCAACTCGTGGTTGACCGGCGCGGTGATGCGGCGTAGATCGCCCTTCTCTTCTAGGAAACGAATGAACTCTCTAAGGTCTTTGAATTTCATCTTGATGCCGGGACATTGTAGCTGTTGTAAAGTGATGGCTTCAATGGAGTGGGGTTCCGCAGTGGATTCCCCTTCCGCGGAAGGGCCGGAATGATGGATAACAGAAACGGGATTGGCGAAATGCCAGTCCCGTTTCTGTTTCTGCCTTATCTTTGGCCAATTTTTGCCCGATCTAGAAGTCGGTTGAAGACTCGGTGCGCATCTTGCTGAAACAATCGCTACAATACACCGGCCGGTCGCCGCGAGGCCGGAAGGGCACCATGGCGTCGTTGCCACACTCGGCACAATTGATTGGGTACATCTCTCTAGGGCCGTCTTGATACATACCGGCGGACCTTTGCTCAGAGCGTCGCACTGCCCGGCAACTGCGGCAGCGCTTGGGCTCGTTACCGAACCCCCTTGCTTGGAAGAATTCCTGTTCTCCCGCTGTAAAGATGAATTCTCCGCCACACTCCACGCAATTAAGGGTCCTGTCTGACAATGCCACTGATTGACCTCCTTGGCCTCGCCCCTAGTTTGGCTCCCCCTGATCAAGTGTCACTGGTTACGGCCCCCCTCAATCTCCCACTGTTTTATAACCTGTTCAGCCTGACCCTGGTTTTGCTTGGGGCACATTATACTGATTAACATCCTCGATGCAAGCGTAATTTCCCCTATCCACAAATTTATTGCCAAGGGCATTTCAATATCGTATTTCCTCATGACAGACGAAATTCGCAACCACTTTGATCGATAAGCCGTCACGGTTATCAAAGGATTGCTAGTGTTCTATCGTTAACATAACTTGTATCAAGACGAGGCCTGATCTCGGACTCAAAATGTGAGGACCAGGCTTTGGCGAATATCAAGGATACTGCCGAATGTTAGATTGAGGTGGTCCGTTAGAGCCGCTCTTGATCTACCAAGAAGCAGGATGAAGCTTTAAAAACGGCCCACAAACGCTGACCCGTTTGGATTCCCATCTCTTCCAACGCCGCCCCAGTGATGTGGCAGCGCAAGTGCTGTCCGCAGTTCAGTGTGACTGCATACCCTGGCGGACGGGACTCGACGGATACGACCTCGCCGGGCAACCGGTTGCGAGCCGAAGATTCGGCCAGTTCTTCCTTGGCCAAGATGATGTCTGAAGCGCGAATTGCCACCGTGACCCGGTCCTGATCGCCCTCCAGACTGGATCTGCCGGACGTGCGCGAATCCAGAGGCACCTCCAGTTGTAACCCCGGCCCGACACACGTCATGGTCCCGTCACGTGAGTTCCTTTCTACAACTCTTAGATCAAATAGGTTCTCTACTCCCACCAACCGGGCCACCCTTCCTTGTCCTGGCTGCCCCAAAACCTCCAACGGGTTTCCGGTGACCAGCGTCCGGCCTTCATTGACCACCTGCACCGAATCGCCAAGAGCCAACGCCTCCTCCCGGTCGTGAGTTACCAACATCACCGGCACCGGAGATTGGACCAACATGCTCCTGAGTTCACGGTGAAGGGTCCGGCGCAATTCGGCGTCCAATGAACCAAAAGGCTCGTCGAGCAGCAGGATGGCCGGCCTGGAGGCCAATGCCCGCGCCAAGGCAACCCGCTGCTGTTGACCCCCTGAGAGCTCCCAGGGATATCGTTCTTCCAGACCTTCCAATTCGAAGAGGCTGGACAGCTCCGAGACACGCTCTCTGCCGACGGTCGAGTTATGGTCTGGGAGCCCGAAGGCGATGTTGGCCGCCACTTTGAGGTGAGGGAACAGGTGATATTGCTGGGTGAGGTAGCCCAGCCGCCGTTTGTGGGTGGGAACCCATGTCCCATCGTCGCCGTCATAGACGACCTGGCCCCCAACTTCGACATGGCCGCGCACCGGCCGCAAGAGACCGGCGATGGCCCTGAGAGTTGTCGACTTCCCGGCGCCGGAGGGGCCGAACAGCACCAGTACTTGTCCGGGCTCGACCACCCAATCGGTCTCCAGGTGGAAGACGCCTACCCGGCACTCCACCCAACCACTAGCCGCCGGTACAATCATCTCTCTGCCAATCATCGACCCTGCCATGGCTGCCGCGTCAGCAATCCTAATAAGGCCAACACCAGGATAGAGCCTGTTAGCAGCATCACCGAGATGGCAAGGGCGCCGTCAAGACTGGTCTCCATGGCGGACATGATGGCCAACGGCATGGTCTGTGTTTCCCCAGTCAAATTCCCGGCGAACATCATGGTGGCACCGAACTCGGACAGGGCCCGCGCCCAGGCTAAGCCCATGCCGGTGAACATGGCCGGTGCGGCCAAGGGCAGACTGATTCGAAAGAAGGTGCGCCACGGAGAAACTCCCAGAGTTTGAGCAATGTCTTCGAAATCTTTGGCCACCGATTGGAAACCTAGCTTGGCGGCGCGGATGAAGAATGGTGAGGCCACAAAAATCTGGGCGAATACTACGGCGGTAGTGGTGAACGGTATCGTTATCCCGATGTTCTCCAAACCCGACCCGATAAGTCCGTTCCTTCCAAAGGCCATCAGCATGGCAACTCCGGCGACGACCGGCGGCAGGACCAGTGGTAGTTCCACCAAGCTGTCCACCGCTCGGGCCCAAGGGCTATCGCTCCGGGCCAACAGATAGGCAAAGGGTGTGCCCAGCACCACCACCACCGCCATACTGATGATACTCGTAAGGAGAGACAGGCGAAGCGCGGTAATGGCGGTTTCTCCGGTAACTGCGCCCAGGAAGTCGCTCTGTTGGGCGGCTTGCACAAGCAACGCGATTACCGGCAAGCCGATGAACAGAACATAGAGGACCGCGCCCCCGCCGCCTAATATCCCAGCAGGGTGGTTTCTGAGATGGCTCAGTGCACCTATTGTTGCCAATATGCGCATCCTACAGTCTGATTCATGGTGACCTAAATCCATGATTGCCGAGTATGCGCTGGCCATCTTCAGAAAGCACAAACCCTACGAACTCCTGGGCCAACCCTGGGTCGGAGGCACCTCCCAGCAAGGCGATGGAGTACCTGGTGCTCACATTTGCGTCCACGGGAATGGAGATGAAGATCACGTCATTGGATCCTACCCCAGAATAATTGGTGACATTTGTCTCGTAGACGATGCCGGCGTCGACCTCTCCAAGGACGACCTTCTGGAACGCGTAATTGACATTTGGTTCCGCCGATGCCAGGTTTGCTAGGACATCGTCCTTGAACCCACCGCCCAATCCAAGTTCAGCATCTAGAGAAAGATTCTCCAGCACCTGCCGGGAATATGAACCGACCGGAACGTTTTGCTGGCCTAGCACCACCCTGATGCCCGGCTTGCCTAGGTCCGAAATTTCTCTTACGGGTCCGTTTGCCATTGCAACCACGACCAACGCGTTAGAGGCGAAATCGGTTGGCATCCCAGAGACCAGACTCGCCGCCACTAAGAGGTCTGTTTGAATGGGGTCGGCCGAGGCAAAAACGTCGGCCTTGGCCCCGAATTCCAATTGGGAGCGCAACCACTGGCTGCCACTGAAGTCCAACTCCACTACGACGTCTGAGTTCGCAGCCTCGAAAGCCAGGGAGATGTCTTTGAACGCCTCGGTTAGTGAGGACGCCGCAAACACCCGCAGGGTCGCGTAGCCATTTCCGCCGCATGAAACGGCGACAAATACCAGCGCAAACAGGGCGATGGATAAGGTTTTGACTGGCATAATCGGCAGGATAGATATCATTGAATCAGGTATATCTTGGGATTAACGGATTGTAAAGTAAACTTGATCAATTATCAAGAATACTGTACGTTTGATACATGCCTCGTAGCAGTAACAGCCTTCAGAACAACCTGAAACGGGCCCGCACCAGGGTTGGCCTGACCCAGGGCGACCTGGCCGGCCAGGTAGGTATCAGCCGCCAGGCCTACTCTTCCCTGGAATCGGGCAATTCCAACCCTTCCACCGAAATCGCGTTGCTCTTGGCGCAGGTCCTCCAAGAAAGAGTTGAGTCGCTCTTTTATCTTCCGGAACGAGCCCCAGTTACCATCGAAGCGGAACTAGTCAACCATTCTGCAACAAAATCGCTGTACAGGGATTCTTTAACAAGAACGAGATTGTTTCGTGTCGGACAGAAGATGTTTGCCCGGCAGCTGACTGGGGCAGGCAACAGTCGTCGTGTTGTGATTGCCGCTGAAGGTCTTATTGTTTCTTCCGGAGCACCTAAAGGACGGGTCATGGTACAACCTTTTGATCCTGAAGAAGTCGAGTCACCGACCCTGGCCATGCTGGGCTGTGACCCGGCGGTGGCTCTGCTGGAATCAGGCCTCCGCTCCAGGGGAGTGGCATTAGTGGCGGGCGAGGAAAGCAGCAGCCAATCGCTGATGGGGCTGGCCAGAGGGGAAGCTCACATTGCTGGTTGCCATTTATTGGACGACGCGACAGGGGCCTACAATACCTCTTGGGTGCAGCGACTTGTCCCCTTTCCCTGCGTGTTGGTCACCTTCGCATCCTGGCAACAGGGCTTAATTCTGGCCCGCGGAAACCCAAAGCAGGTACGGGGCGTGGCCGACTTGGCCAACCCAGGAGTCAGACTGGTCAATCGGCAGGCCGGTTCTGGGAGCAGAGCGCTCTTGGACCGGGCTTTGACCGGCGGAAGTATTCCTGCCGGCCAGCTAGAAGGTTACGAGAGAGAAGAATGGGGTCATATGGCAGTGGCCGCAGCCGTGGCATCGGACAGCGCGGACGTGGGAGTCGGGGTGAAAGCCGCAGCGGTTGCGATGGGCTTGGCCTTTCTTCCATTGGAGGAAGAGCGGTATGACCTAGTTATCCCCGAACACTTCCTTTCCGAACGGCCGGTCCAAGTATTGTTGGAACTACTCCGCCGTCCCATCTTGCACCGGCGCGTTGAAAGTCTCGGCGGCTACGACACCTCCAACATGGGTATCCAATCTTCGATTGGATAGTGCCTCAGCTAACCATACGCTTGACGGCGTCGTGCGCCTGGGTTGTAATGAGTTGGCAGAATTGTGGATGCTATCCGATCGCGAACTGGAGGTTAACTATGGCAATGGTACGATGTGTCACCGAGATGGGAATGGGCGTGGACGTCCATGGTCTGGACTACACCAAGGCGGCCACCCGGGCCGTATTCGACGCTATTCACCATAGTAGTCTGGGATTTCAGCGGATGATTGGGAAGACCGCCGACGACATGACCGTCGACGTCACCATCGGCGTTTCCAAGCCTGACCAGGTGGACACAAAAGCGGTCCAAGCATCGCTCCCACACGGCAATGGGGAAGGTAGCTGCAAAGCCGTTCAGGGCGGCCTGGAGATACCCAGCGTGGACGGCAACGACGGACTGCTCATCGCCAACGCAGTCATCATTGTCAGCTTCGATGACAGCAAATAAGCCCTGCCAAAACGATCGCTTCGACCCCGTTGGAGAGACTTATGCCATTCGTGATGAAAGGGGATGCTCAGGACGGGATTCCCACGTCTGGTACCCAGGTCACGGCTCTGGTTAGCAAGGATACCGGCGGGAAGTACTTGACGGTGGTTGATGCCGGGATAGACCCTGGAGCCGGTCTGGCCTTGCACATCCATCCCGATTACGAAGAAGCCACGTTAGTGGTGGAAGGGAACATTGAAGCGGTTCTGGAGGACGAGACCCGTATCCTGGGGCCGGGAGACTTGCTTCTAGCTCCGGCCGGGGCCAAACACACCATCACTAACCAGTCGGCTAAACCAGCTAAGGTGCTGGCCATCTATCCGACCACCAATCCCGAGAGGGTCTTCGTCTAGGCCTGGCAAGAAGCTATTCGTCGATTATCCTCCCTGAAGGCATCTTGGATTCGAGTGGTAGGTCACCGGCGATTTCAGGGAAGAGTCAGAATGAGAAAAGCCCAGTCCTTCGACTGAAGGACTGGGCTTTTCTTGTTTCCCTTGCAAACCGGCGTGCGCCGGTGAAGCGGCAACCTAGCCGTTATTAGTTTTGGTCGAGGCTATGATGTTAGCCTTCATATTACCAGGGTCTACCTGGTGGACGCTGGTGAGGTGCTCACTCATGTCTTTAACGACATCGTCGTCCGAAGCGCCTTTGGCGACATAACGGCAACCCTTACCGGAAGCGTCTAAGGCCAAAGAAAGTAAGGCGTTACAACGTGCGAATCTAACCATTCTCAATCTCCTCCCGTCGTTGGCCCTGATCGTAAGATCGGGCCCCAACCTAGCGAATTATCGTGTATTCCTGCAGCAGTCCAAATATATGGGGCCCGAGACCTAGCCAGGCCAATTTACTTCGACCGGCCTTAGTTTACTCGACAGAACCCAACTCGTCCACAGTTGTCGGCATCTGACTTAATCAGCCGTCTAATTTCTCGCGGGCCAGGCGGGCGAACGCCCATATCATTCTATCGCCGCCAACTCCGCTCAAGGTCAACCGCACCAAGGCGCGTCCCTCCACGAAAAACACGGTTGATGCGTCGTCGCCATGCAGCTGCTCGCTCATGACACCGGAGTTGTCTTCAAAGCCCGCTACCGGCTCGGCCGTCACTCCTTGGACGATCTGGTCCTGTTTAATGCCGGCCAAGATGGTCAAGGCGATACCCCGATTCTCAAATAGCACCAGACTCTCAAGAAGTTTGAATTCGGAGCTGCTCAACTCTACCTGCACAGCGGGTCCGTCCAGGTTGGTTGTTCCGTTACCACGGCTGGTCTCGGTAACCGCCGTATCCAGAAAATCGTCCGGCCCCAGGAGCAAATCACGGGGCGGGATTGGGTCACCGGAGCAGGCTGCCAGCCCCAAGGCGAAAATGGCCACCAACGGAATGGGAATGAGATGTCTAGTGATCACTGGGAGGCCTGTTCTCCCTCTGGAGCGCCCCAGCCGCCGGCGCCAGGTGTCCGGATACTGATTACATCGCCTGCCTCAACATCCAGCAATTCCTTCCCGGCGAGGGTGATTTCCTCATATCCGCCGCGCAACAGCACGTTCTCACCTGGTTCTCCGTGATGCCCGCCGTGATAACCGGGAGGTGGAAGCTTACGCCGCTCCGACATCAGGGTAACCCTGGCGGGCCCGAGGAACTCCACTTCCCGTATGACGCCGTCTCCGCCTTTGAATTTGCCGTCGCCGCCGGAGCCTCGCCGCACTGCGTACTGCTTGAGCCGCAAGGGAAAGGCAAACTCCATAGCCTCCACCGGGGTATTCATGGTGTTGGTCATGTGGGTGTGGATTGCTGAAATGCCGTCCTTGTCGGGCCTGCCGCCCATGCCTCCGGCGATGGTCTCGTAGTAGACGAAAGGCTTGTCCCGGACTGGGTCATGGCCGCCAATGATCATGTTGTTCATGGTGCCTTGGCTCGCAGCAGGGATGACTTCGGGCAGGGCCTGGGCCACTGCCCCCAGCAATACGTCCGTGATTCGCTGTGATGTTTCTACGTTTCCGGCGGCCACCCCGCGTTGGGGCTCAGGGTTAACCAAGCTGCCGAGAGGGGTGATAATATTCAACGGGCGGAGACAGCCTTGGTTGGCCGAGGCTTGCTCGTCCAACAGACAGCGCACCACGTACAGGCAGGCCGAGGTTGTGACCGCTACTGGGGCGTTGATGCAGCCGGGCCGCTGGGGCGAAGTCCCAGTGAAGTCGATGTCCATTTCCTCACCGGAGACCGTGATGGCCACGGTGATGGGCACCAGCTCCTGGGTCAAGCCGTCGTCATCCATATAGTCGGTAACTTCGTAGCGGCCGTCTGGAATCTTGGCGATGGCCCGCCGGGTCACGCGTTCCGAGTAGTCAAGCAGCGCCCCCATGTGTTCCAGGGTGTCGGCCAGGCCGTAGCGCTCGGTCACTTCCCGCATACGCTGGTCACCCACCTTGATAGCGGCCGTCTGGGCTGCCAAGTCGCCTTTCCGCTCGTCGGGGGTCCTGGAGTTGCGGCAGATCAACTGGATGATCTCTTGGTTCAACCGGCCTCGCCTAGCCAGTTTGATGGGCGGGATGATGGTGCCCTCTTGATATAGCTCTGTGGACAAGGGGAGTGAGCCGGGGGTCATGCCGCCCACATCTGCGTGGTGACCCCGGTTGGCGACGAACCCGGCCAGCTCCTTTTTGCTGTCCCGCAAAGCAAAGACGGGCGCGACCATAGTGATGTCGGGCAGGTGGCTACCGCCCATATAGGGGTCGTTGAGCATAACAATATCCCCGGGGTTCAGGGAGTTGGGGAATACTTCAAGTGCGGCCTTAACCGAAGCAGGCATCGCTCCCAGGTGCACCGGAATATCGGCCGCCTGGGCCACCATATCACCCTGAGGATCAAACACTGCGCACGAGAAGTCACGACGTTCTTTAATGTTGGGCGAGTAGGCGGTCCGTTGCAGGGCGACGCCCATCTCTTCGGCGACCGACTCAAATTTACTCTTAAAAACTTGTAGGCTTACCGGGTCTACAGGCATCTGCTACCTCTTGGATTTGGGCCGCAATGGCCTTAGTCGATTCTGGTCGCCCTAGACCAGGTCCGCCAGGATATCCTCTTGAGATTTACCGTCGGTCGGTTGGGTCAGATAGAAGTACTCGGTGCTCATCCATGAGGTCAATACCTCTGGTGCCATTGCGCCGAACGGCCCGTGGGGATCGAGTTGGGTCTGATGACAGCTCAGCGACTCTTTCTTGACATCCACGTAAGCTGAAACATCTCGCTCGGTGGTCACATAGTCGTCGGGAGAACCGATATCGTCTAATGCCTCTTTAGCGAATGGAGGCGTGATTCCGGCGTTGGTCATGTCTTGCCACAGCCTTTTGAAATTCTTCTTGGGGAAGCACACGTGATACACGTGAGGCCGTTCGCCGGTCATTGCGTCGATCGCCGCTGTGGTACATCGGTACACCGTGACGTGGTCTGGGTGGCCATAGCCGCCGGTGGGGTCGTGGGTGAACACAATGTCTGGTTTCAACTCGTCCAACAATGCGCCTATCTGTGCCTGGACGTTGGTCTGGTCGGCCTGAAACAGGCTGGCAAGATTGTCATTGTCCGGAGTGCCGTCCATCCCAGAATCCCGGTAGCCTAAGAATCGTACGTCTGTGATCCCAGTAACGGTCATCGCACGCCGCAGTTCTTCCTGACGAACTTGCCACAGGTTTTCGGGAGTGGCGAGGGCCGGGTCGCTGATTTCGCCAACATCTCCGTTCGTCGCGCAGACCGTGGTTACTTTGTGGCCCTTCCGCACCAACTCGGCCAAAGTCCCTCCAGAACCAAAGGCTTCGTCGTCGGGGTGGGCGAATAGGCTTAGCACTGTAAGTTTGGATTTATTCTGAACCACTTGAGTCATTGTGTACTCCGGTTGATGCGTGTGTTAGGTGCTTATTCCGGTTCTATCAGTAGGTTGCTAAATGGGTCAACGGCTCCGCCCCAACCAGGGGGCACAACCGTGGTGGCGTCCATCTGGATCACCAGTGCCGGACCTGATATCTGGTTGCCACAGACCAACTGGTCCCTCTGATACAACGCGGAATTCAGAGCGCCTTGTTGGAAGATCACTTCAGCCTCGCCGATCAGGGCTGCCTTCGGGTCGGACGCTACGGCGCTCTGAGGCTCGATGTACGGTTTTTCCATGGCTACATCGAGCTTCAGGCGCAGGTTGACAACTTCCACCGGCTCGTTTTTGTCGGCGTAACCAAATCGCCTCAAATGGGCTTTGTAGAACGCGTCTCCGATTACCTTGGTGATTTCGACCTTAGTGACGCGAGACGGATAGTCCACGGTTAGCTCAAATGACTGACCGACATACCGCACATCCAAGAACCGCCGGGCAACCATTTTATCCACCGCTAGACCCTCGCCGGCCATCTCCGTCCTGGCTTGACCCTCCATACCTTGGAACTCTTCGTCCAACCGCGCCCGATCTAAGTCGGCGCCCCGAAGCATGACCGTGCGGGAGTAGTCTTTGACAATGTCGGCGATGGCCACTCCCAATGCCGAGAGTATTCCGGGGCGGGCGGGCACCAAGACCCTGGGTATCCCCAATTCTTGGGCCAGCTCGCAGGCGTGCATCGGTCCGGCGCCGCCGAAGGGCACCAGGGTGAACAATCGCGGGTCGTAGCCGCGTTCCAGGGATATGGTTCGGATGGCGCGCTCCATGTTGGCGTTGACCACCCGGTTGATCCCCAAAGCCGTTTGGGCGGCGTCGGCGTCTATTTGGATGGCCAGTTTCTGCATCAATCCATCGATCCGGCCTCGGTCCAAGGTCATCCGTCCGCCCAAAAACCGGTCGGGCAGCAGGCGTCCCAGCAGCAGATTGGCGTCAGTGACTGTGAGTTGGTCCCCCTGTCCATAACAGGCGGGCCCGGGTTCCGCCCCAGCGGATTCCGGGCCGACGGCCAACGCGCCGCCGATGTCTACGCGTGCGATGGACCCGCCGCCGGCCCCAACGGTGTGGATGTCGATCATGGGAACGCCGATGGGGTAGCCGCCCACGTTAGCAGAGGTGGTCTCTTTGATCACACCGGGACATAGAGAAACGTCGGTGGATGTACCACCCATATCCAGAGTAATGATGTCGGCATACCCAGCCTGCATGGCCGTATAGAACGCGCCGACCACGCCGCCGGCCGGGCCGCTCAAGATAGTGCGCACGGGCTGCTCGGAGGCAAGCCTAGCTGTGATGCTGCCTCCGGACGACTGCATGATTCTCAGCCCCTTACCCAACGGGCCTTCGAGTTCTCCCAGATACCGGCTCATCACCTGCCCCACGTAGGCATTGACTACCACCGTACTGGTCCGTTCGTACTCTCTGAATTCGGGCAACACTTGCGATGAGACCGAGATGTACGGCGGGTTTTTCATTTTCCTAAGCGCGTTCAGCACCATATCTTCGTGGGCCGTGTTCAAAAATGAGAACAGGAACGACACCGCCACCGCTTCGGCCTTGCTTTCTTCGAGTAACCCGACCAGAGTTTGAATGGCCTCATATGATAAATCCTCAACGATGGTGCCGGTGTGGTCGACTCGCTCCGGCAGCCCAAACCGCAGCTCCCAGGGTGCCAAGGCCGGGGCCCGGTCCATCTCCAGGTTATACAGTTCGGCGCGGCTCTGGCGGCCGATCTCCAAAACGTCTTCAAATCCCATGGTTGTTACCAGAGCAGTACGGGCGCCCTTGCCTTCCAGCAATGCGTTAGTGGCGACGGTGGAGCCGTGGACGAATTCCGCGGAGGTGACATTGGCCTCCTTCACCCCTTGCAATATCCCCCGTGAAGGGTCGGCCGGAGTGGAAGGTAGTTTGTGAACCGTCAGTCTGCCGTCCTCCAAGACAGCGATGTCGGTGAAAGTGCCGCCCACATCAATCCCCACAACTCGGCGGAGCCCGTTTGTGTCATTAACAAAGTCGTTTGGCATTGAGGAGTACGCCTCCGGAGGAAATCTGCTTGGTCGGCGCTAGAGAAGCGGAAGGGAATCTATCCCTAGATCATTCTTCTAGGGCGATCCGGATTCGCTTGTTGATGCGGCCCTTGCTCTCGTGGCCTACCACCTTGATGACGCCGACCTCACGGGTGTTGGCCACGTGGGTGCCGCCGTCGGCCTGCAGGTCCAGACCGTGAATGTCGATGGTGCGTATCTCTTGGATGTTGGGAGGCAGCAGGTTGATCTTGGTGCGGATCAAATCTGGCACTTGGTCGGCTTCTTCACGGCTCAGATTGTTGACGCTGATGTCCCGGTCTTGGGCCACCTCGGCGTTGACCTTCGCCTCCAATTCCCCGACAAATTCGGCGGAAAAACTTTCGAATTCAAAGTCCATGCGGCCCTCTCCGGGCTTCATGTCGCCTCCGGTCACCTGTGCGCCGTAATCGCGCCATACGACTCCACAGAGGATATGGAGGGCGGTGTGCGTGCGCATGAGTAGGTAGCGGCGGTCCCAGTCGATCTGGCCGGTCACTTGCGAGCCAGCACCGGGAAGGTCGCCAGCTATCTGGTGCACCAACTTGCCGCCGTCCCTTTTAATGCCGGTTACCTGGTACTCTTGGCCGTTAGATATCAATTTGCCGATATCGCTTGGCTGGCCTCCGCCGCCGGTGTAAAAAGCGGTACGGTTCAGAACAACGCCGCGTTCGACCACGTCGGTCACGGTGGCGTCGAATTCCTTGAGGTAACTTTCAGTATGGAAAAGCAGTTCGGTCATCTGGGCTTCCGGCATTGGGTTTTCGGGCTTGCATATGGGGGAGCGAGTAGCGGAAAACAGCTCTGATCTCAGCGCGAACCTATTATATCAGACAGGGTTCTCTGGATAATCGCTGCCTCGCTGTGGAAGATAAATCCAAAAGTCAGGAACACCTCGGCTGATTCAGTTGTTTTTCCTTAGTTGGAATGACATAATACGCGTGCTTTTAGGAAGCGGCGTCACGAGTAGGCTCGGTCTAGCTTTCCATGCATAACTACAAGCAACCTACCAGGTGGGTGGAAGATGAAGATATCGTGCTTGCAAGAGAACCTAAGTAGGGGATTGGCCGTGGTGGGGCGGGCGGTGGCCAGCAGGGCAACGCTGCCGGTGACCCAGAACGTTTTGCTCAGCGTCGACCAATCGATGTTGAAACTGTCGGCAACCAACCTGGAGATCGCCATGACCACTTGGGTCGGGGCGATGATTGAAGAGGAAGGCTCAATCACGGTGCCGGCCCGTCTGCTGACCGAATTCGTAAACTCCCTGCCCAACGACAAGATCGATTTGGAGTTGGATCAAGGTTCTGGGCTACTGCAGATATCTTCCGGAAACTCCAATGCCCATATGAACATCACCGACGCTTCGGAGTTCCCGCCCATCCCCACCGTGAACGACGGTGTTGCCGCCGAAGTTGATCCTCTCGTCTTGAAGTCCGCCATTACCCGGGTGGCCTTTGCCGCTGCCACGGAAGAGTCTCGCCCGGTGTTGACGGGTGTCGAGATGAAACTGGACGAAAACAAGTTCACCATGGCCGCTGCAGATGGGTTCAGGCTGGCGGTCCACCACGGGACGCTACTCAAGTCCGTTCCCGAAGAGGTGAGCGTGATCATTCCGGCGCGCACGATGAGTGAGTTGAACCGCCTGATTGGTGACCGGGAAGAGGCCGTGGAGATTCTGATGACCCCCGCTAAGGGACAGGTCATGTTCCGGATACAGGGCGGCGACACGGTGGAGATTGTCTCCCAGTTGCTGCAGGGCACCTTCCCAAACTATGAGACCCTCATCCCCCAAAGCTACACCACTAGGGCGGTCATGGACCTACCCACCGTACTCAGGGCCGCGCGAACTGCTTCCATCTTCGCTAGAGACGGCAGCAACATTATCCGAATGCATCTGATGCCGGCTGCCGCCGACACAGAGCCCCCCAAAGTGGAGATTTCCGCTCGCTCCGAAGAAGTCGGAGACAACCAAGACGTGGTGGATCTGGACGAGATCGAAGGCGAAGAAGGCAAGATAGCCTTCAACAGCCGCTATCTGCTAGATGTTCTGGCCGTGCTGGAGAAGGGCAAAGTAGCCCTTGAAACCACCACATCCTCTAGCCCTGGAGTGTTCAAACCCACTGACTCTGAAGACTATATACACGTCGTGATGCCAATGTTTGTCCAGTGGTGAGTAAAATCTAGAATTCATCCTAACTAGAATCAAAGAGGACCGGCTCAAACCGGTCCTCTTTTTGTTATCACAGGCGTACCTTCTGGGTGCGCCCTGTCGGTTCTTGGGTCTTGCAGTCCAACAATGTGGTGGCCGAAGCGATAGCTATCTCGTTGGATAAGCCCTTGGAATGGGCCGTCGGGTTCTTCTTCGGGAACGTGGAACTTAGTTTGGAACTTTGGACGGTGATTTCTGGAATATCAGGGTTTGATGATTAGTTCGACGGTTGAGTGGCTGTACATATAACAATCAAGACCAACGCCACCACGGCTAAGAAAAGAAAAATATTCTTACTGCTCATCATCAATTCTTTTTGCTCGAAGGCGTCGCCCGAAAATTGGTCAATTATTTGGTCAACGAAAAGGCCTTTCAGACGACGTTATGGGAGGCCTAAATTCAGAAGCTGACCCAATGCCTTGAGGGTTACCTGTTGCTATGACCGTAGACAAATTCGCCCTCAGATACCAACGGGTGGCCGGTCAAAAACTCGGCCATGGACACCCAAAAGGCGTTGACCTTATCTCTTGCTGCTTCAGATTGGGCTTTACTGTCATATCCGACAGTTACAATCATGCGATTGTCCAAATTACCAATGCGCTCCCGAAATTGTGGATGATCCTCTGAACCTGAGATTGGTGTCACCAGGATGCGCCTTAAGCCGTCAATTGATTGATATATGCCAATTTGACTCTCAAGATATGCCAACATAGCTTCAAATTTAGAAGGTTCATAGCCAACAGCGAGGTGACGCGCATATCCCGGCATAGCCGGTCTCCCTTCAACGCCTTCTGCTATATAACGCCAAGCCACCTCACCTTCCCGTACGAATGGTGCTTCTGTTAAAAATTCGGCTGTACTTTCCCGCACTTCTGACGCCCTTTGGGAGGCCGCATCCGCAGATTCTTTACTGTCATATACAGTTGTCCCAACAACTCGATTATTACCAGCGTCGACAACCCGGATACCCATCAACCCAGCCGTAGACTTAATTGAGTCCAATTGGGTTGTTAGTTGTGAAAGAAAGGCGTCTTTTTTTCCAGGCTGAACCGAGACAATTGTATGGCGAATGTACGACATTGTTTCCTCCAAATCAACACAGGCTGGGGTCAGAGGCAATAATAGCTATTGACTTCAAACAAGTACAGCGGACTAAGAGAACGGTAGTGTGGTGAATACGTTGATTCTCTCAACTAACCTGGGGAAAACGGCAATCAGCAAGCTGAGCAACGACGAGTTGGAGATGGTCTACAAGACCGGCATCAAACTCAAAAACCGGTGGAGTAACTCCTAATAGTAAGTACTTGATTTTCATGTCACCTCATACGGGATATAACGGCATCAGCAAATTCTTGGCACATTGAATATTGGCGATCTACAGGAGCAATAAAATTAATGCCAGTCAGACCTTCGCCCTCAAGTTTCGTAAGCTGTTCTACGATTTCATCGGGCCTTCCTGCGATGCAGAAAGTACGTATGATGTCCGGAGTGAGGAAACGGGCTTCTTCCGCATCTAGATGGCCATAATGACTGTGATGAGCTTCCGTGAACGAACGGTTGGAGTCACGTTGTTCACGAAAGGATACATACTCGTCCCAAATCGATTCCACATAACGTGGAGGGTTAGTACCGGTCTCTCGATATAGGTCATACATGTAGTGGATATTAACCATGATTGACGAGCCAACTTCTTCGAGTACCCTGGAAGACTGCAGGGTTTCTCCGCTGCGTAAAAGCATTAGGTTGACGAGAGCGTAGGCCTCAAAATGATCCATCGAACGGCCAGACCTGACAGCGCCTACTTCAGCATTTGCCAACGCATCTGTAATGCTTCCACCTCGGGGAATACCGGTGATTAATGCTTCACCGTACTCCCCAGCTAAAGCTTGTGCTTTTGGACCAAAGCCACTGACATGAATTGGTATCGGGTCATCGAGGTTGATATACCCTAGTTCGAGGCTTTGAAACGATATTTCTTCGCTACGTCCGTTCGCTTCATAAGTAACTTTCTCTCCTGAAATCAATCCACGAATGACCTTGAGGTGCGCCTTCAATTCCGCGATGCCCATGGGTACTTGGCCCATTGCCCGGAGAGCCGTGTTACCCGTGCCGACTCCCAAAAAAGTTCTGCCAGGAGCTATCGCATTGATCGTGCCGATAGCATTAGCCGTAACCGGTGCCATCGCCAGTCCCGGTATAGCGACTCCAGGACCAAGCGAAATGGTACTGGTTCTATGGGCCACAAGTGCGAGGAGCGCCCAAAGATTCGAACGAATCATTGGGCTGTCCCATACCCAACAGAAATCATAACCAACGTTCTCCGCTTGGATTACTAAGTCGACCTCATGTATCTGGCTAACGCTGATACCAAATTTCATGCCACCCCTATTTACGATAGACCAACGCTAAGAATCCGGAACAGAAACCGGCGCTCGTAGGGTTTCTAAAGAACGAGTTATCGATTCCTCTCGCCACTATAAACATTTAACCATTAAGGTGCTCTCGGTATCAAAACCTCAATGATATATACACAATTGACTGTATGGCGGCTAATGCTTTGGTATTTAACATGTTTCCACGACAATGGCGCCCATTGGAATGTTTCCTATAAGTACAATATCGTGTCTAGACCTGGGGTACTGAAAAAGGAACGGGTGGATATATGAAATTTGGAATAATGACCTCTAAGATAGATGAAATCGGGTATATAACCCATGCTGAAAATTTAGGCTACAGCCATTGTTGGGTAACTGATAGCCCAATGCTCCGGTCAAATTGTTGGGCCGTTCTGGCATTGGCTGCAAACGCGACAAGAAATATGCAGATCGGAACTGGTGTAAACGTGCCAGGGATCCGGCAAGCTCCAGTTACCGCGAATGGTATAGCTACGATCAATCGTCTAGCACCTGGTAGATGCTTCATAAGTCTAGGAACCGGAAACACCGCGGCCCGGACACTAGGTCAACGGCCGATGAAATTAAAGGAATTCGAAGAATATATAAGAGTTGTTAAGGCTTTGCTAAAGGGAGAAGAGGTCGAATATCTTAATGCAGGGGAATCTCACAAGATCCAATTCCAAATGCTCGAGCATTCTTTTATCGATATTCAGCATCAAATCAAACTATATATCGCGGGCTTTGGTCCAAAGGCCCAGCAAATAGCTGGCGACCTGGGAGATGGGTTAATTTCAGGTATCCCTAGGGGCGGCGATGTTAGTACGATGATTCAGAATGTGCGACTAGGAGCTCAAATTAAGGGCCATAACCTGGCGCCTCATTTCGAGACCGCTGTATTAGCGAATGTCATATTGCTGGAACCTGGCGAGACGATTTTGAGCGAGAGGGTCCTAACTGAAGTTGGCCCAGCCGTCTTGACAGGATTGCATTACTTAGTAAGCCAACATTTGGAGTCAGGTGGCGACCCACCTGATTATGCTAAGGGCATATGGAGTCAATACCTCCAATGGATTGATTCATTCCCGTCTGACGTTCGACATCAACGGTTACATGCGTCCCATTACAGTTTCCTGGATCTTGAGGAAGCTCAATTTTTGGACGTAGACCTGATTAAAGGGAGTTGTTTGATCGGGTCAGCGTCGGAAATTATCGACCAAGTTAAGAGTTTAGAAACGAAAGGCCTCGGTCAAATTATTTTGTACCCTCCGTTAAATCGACAATATAGGATGATCGAAGACTTTGCAGATAAAATCATGCCCCATTGTTGATATTTCTAAGACTGCGGATACAGCGAAACTCGGATGTTTCCGGGAGTTGACGATGGGCTCTAACGAACATACATTGATAACGAACTTGATAGCACCATCTGACACAGCAAGACATTTAGGCACGAACACTTGGAGTAAAATATTCTGATGGTTGGACTAAAACACGCCTAATACCACTAATTAGAACGAATCGCACCAGACTCAAACACCGGTAGGGGTAACTCCCAATAATAAGTACTCGATTTTCCACTCCCACGAGTAACTACCCGAAGGCGAACATGCCGATGTTGGTGCAGTGGTAGCTAGTCGTGAGTCTTCCGACGACCCCACTGGTCTCGAAGATTACCATTGGCGAAATGATGTTTAGAGCTCGACGGCTACCTTGTGGGCCTGGTAGGTCGCCATCTCGATGTTTCTCGGCT
>UINC01001738.1_pt1 | contig 46018 bp, 46 predicted proteins | sample 5385821 | NCBI WGS metagenome assembly UINC01 (sample SAMEA4666929, study PRJEB26691) | marine metagenome | isolation source: Pacific Ocean | place: Pacific Ocean | collected 2011-10-13 | reverse complement strand
AAATATTCAAATGCGGAAAATGCTCCGGTTGAAATTCGCATAAACACAACGGATGACAAGACACACATTGAAATTCAGGATCATGGCCAGGTTATTCCAGAAGAAGCAGGCCTTGCGCTGGATTTGATTTTTGAACCGTTTTATCGCAACGACAAATCCCGCAACAAAAAAACAGGCGGTTATGGACTCGGACTAAGCTTGTGCAAAACCATTATTGAAGCGCACGGTGGCACAATTTCTGTGAAAAGTAAATTTGGAGAAGGTGCAACCTTTTGTTTGAATTTGCCAAATTCTCCTCAACCTATTTGACTTAATCGATTACATGTGGAAAAAACTATTTAATCTAAAATTCTGGCTCCCGGTTTTGGTGCTTGGGATAGGAGCAGGAGCCACTTTCGTTCTGTTGAAAAACAAGCCGACAGCTCGTAAAAAACCGAATTTTCAACGTGGTGCTTTAGTGGAAGTGATGGAGGCAACTTTATCTAATCCGCGAATTGAGGTGCGAACCCATGGACGTGTTCGTGCCGCAAAAAAAGTAGTCTTGAGCGCACGAATTGGCGGAGAAGTTATCTGGATTAGTCCTAAAATGAACGAAGGGAGTTTTTTCAAAAAAGGCGATTCGCTTTTGAGCATCGGCATCCGGCAGTCACAATCACGTTTGAAGGCACCTTTCAACGGCGTGGTGCAGTCCAAAAATGTAGATTTGGGGCAATATGTCAATCCTGGTGCGCAACTGGCGACTTTGCTGGGAAGTGATCAGGCCGAGGTCGTGATCGATTTACCGATGGGTCGTATGGACTGGCTGCCGCAAAACTCGGCATCAACGGATTCCGGGAATCAATATCAGATTCCAGCGCTGATTTCTCTGGCCGGAATGAGTTCTGCGTTAGTTTGGCCTGCGACGGTGAAACGGCATTTGCTGGAACTTACACCGCGCGGAATGATGGTGCAATTGATCGCTGAAGCCAATGACCCTTTTCGGCTGAAACGCATGCCTCAAGTGAAAGCGAAAAAAAAGAAACCTTCTGGAACAGTGCAAATTAACAAAACGGAGGTGGCAAATCCGGAAAATCCGGTGATTCCTGAAACTTCGAACATGCCTCTTTTTGTGGGAGCTTTCGTTGATGTGACAATTCCAGGGCGGCAACTCGAGAATGTGGTCACAATTCCGACGCAAGCCTTAAGGGACCGGGATACGGTTTGGATTGCTTTGGAAAAATTCCCCAAGGCTTCTGTCTTGGAAGCTACCGAAACTACAGATTCTGCACCGAAGAATACTTCAGCACAGAGGAATATCGAATTGCAAGTCCGACGAGTCCAGATAGCACATTTAGATCAGGATAATGTTTTTCTTTCTGGAGGAATAAAGCCCGGAGAGAAAATAATCATCTCACCCATAAAAGGTGCAGCTGATGGCCTAAAGCTTCGGTTAGCTGGAGTGGAAAAAATGGACTGGAAAAAGATGACAGGAGAAAAAAGATGGAAAAGAAAACGTCCGGAAGAAATGGGAAAACAGCGTGGGAAAAAACAGGGACAAAAAAGTGCTGACACGCGGAAGGAGGAGTCATGATCCGTTGGATGGCAGAACATAAAGTTGCTGCAAACTTGTTGATGATAATTATTCTTTTCGCAGGAGCAATGGGTGTTAAGAACATTAAGCAAGAAGTTTTTCCGGAAATGGATTTGGATTTTATCATTGTGGCGGTACCTTATTCAGGTGCTACACCTGATGAAGTAGAGGAGTCAATTTTGCTGCCCATTGAGGATTCTTTAAGTGGTATCACTGGGATCAAAAAAGTTACTGGGACCGCAAAGGAAAGTATAGGTAGTTTGCGTATTGAACTGCAAAAGGATGTTGATAAGGACAGTGTTTTTGACGATATAAAATCTGCCGTTGAACGTTTAAGTACACTCCCAGAGGAAGCTGAGGATCCGCAAATTCAACAGCCGAGAATTCGAAGAGAAGTACTGAATATTACTATTTACGGTGATGCCCCTGCACGTTCTATGATTGAGCTTGCTCAGAGGGTTCGTGATTCTTTACTGACTCATCCGGGCATCACTCAAGTCGATGTTGAACAACCAAAAGGATTTGAGATGACTCTGGAGATTTCCGAGACAGCTCTGCAACAGTATGCCCTCACGCTGAATCAGGTCTCCAGAATTATCAGACAGGCTACAATAGACATGCCCGGAGGGAAAATTCAAACGTCAGGAGGTGACCTGCTGATCCGTACAAAAGAACGACGATATACTGTAGCAGAATACGCAAATATTCCCATTTTGACCACTGATCAAGGTATCTTGAGGCTCGGGGACATTGCCCATATAAGGGATGGTTTTGAGGAATCAGATATTAGTTCAAGTTATAACGGTAAACCTGCCGAAAGCATTAAGGTTTACCGGGTGGGGGAACAAACACCGACGGACATTTCAAAAGCGGTCAGATCTAAACTTGATGATTTGAGGGAGGAATTGCCTTCTAGTATAAAAATGCAAATTGTTAATGATCGTTCTTTAGTATTGCGGGATCGAATTGATTTGTTGATGAAGAATCTTTGGCTCGGACTCGGATTGGTCTTTTTAACACTGTCGCTTTTTTTACGTATTGATTTATCTTTTTGGATAATGATGGGAATTCCGCTCAGTTTTGCGGGAGCTATGATTGCTATGCCTTCAATGGACACTAGTATCAATATGATTTCCCTGTTTGCATTTATTTTGGTACTGGGAATTGTCGTTGATGATGCAATTGTGGTTGGGGAAAATATTTTTGCACATCAGGAGATGGACAAGAGTCCTTCTGAAGCTGCCATTGAAGGAGCAATTGAGATTGGACCACCTGTACTGATCACAATTCTTACCACCATTGCGGCGTTCATTCCAATCTATTTTATTCCTGGAGTGACAGGAAATATTTTTCAAAACATTCCGAATGTGTTGATTGCTGTTTTATTATTTTCTTTGATTGAGGCCATGTTTATTCTTCCAGGTCATCTTTCCCATGTGAATCGGGTGGTTAGCTTTATTCTATGGCCATTCGGAAAAATTTTGGAACATCCACGTCATTTTTTTAGTTCAGGATTGGTTTGGTTTGCTCAAAAGATATACCGGAAGACTCTGGAAAAAGTAATCACCTACCGTTATGCTGTCTTCGCACTTGGATTGGTTTTCATCATGCTTTCAGTGGGACTCGCAGTCGGAGGACACATGCGCTTCACTTTTTTTCCTAAAATTGACCGTGACATGATAGCTGTTTCAGCACGAATGCCATTTGGTACACCGGCCAGTGTCAGCAGAGAAATTGAGAGAAAAATGTTGCGCTCTGCCGATACCTTGCTCCGCGAATATGAAGCTGAGGCTGGGCATCCGGTTCATGACGGAGTTTACAGCAATGTTGGTAGAGGAGGTGGACACAAAACTTCTGTAAGAGTCTTTCTAAAACCATTAAACGAACGCGGTTTTGCTGCGGTCGATTTTTCTCGAAAATGGAGGAAAAGTATGGGGGAAATCCCAGGCATAGAAGCCCTCAACGTTCGCGCACGTCATTCTATGGGTTCAACTTATGATATCGATTTACAATTAAGTCATCCTGATCCAAAAATACTCTTGCGCATCGTTGAACAGTTTAAAGAAGAATTTGCTAAATATCCTGGGGTTAGCAATATTGAAGACAGTACAGAGGATGGAAAGCGTGAGGTTCAGTTACGGCTCAGTTCTGCTGGACGAACTCTTGGTTTAAGTACCCAAGAATTGACTAATCAAGTTCGAGGAGCATTTCAGGGGGTGGAAGTGTTAACTTTGTTGCGTGGTAGTGATGAGGTAAGCGTGAAACTTCGTTTGCCTTTCGAACAACGTCGATACTTGCGAGACTTGGAAGACATGGTGATTCTTGCTCCAGGAGGTGAGCGCTTGCCATTGGGCCAGGTAGCTGAGCTTAAATACGGTCAGTCGTACAGTGCAATACGACGAGTCGATGGCCGGCGCATTGTCAGTGTTCGGGCACTCGTCGATTCAGGAGTTTCGAACACTGGAGAAATAGTTAGGTCCCTGAAAAAAGATCTCCTTCCGAAAACCATAAGTCAAAATCCAGCACTACAATTCTCCTTTGAAGGATCACGCCGGGCGCAAACAAATACAATGACTGGGGTTAAAGAAGGCGGAATTGTTGCAATAGTGCTGATTTTTAGCTTACTTGCCTTGCAATTCAGGAGTTATTTTCAACCGATTATCATCATGGCAGCAATTCCCTTTGGCATAGTTGGAGCTTTGATAGGACATTTACTTTTGGGATACAATCTGAGTATCATTAGCGTTTTGGGCCTTGTGGCTCTAACAGGAATAGTGGTCAATGATTCGCTGATTTTAGTCGATTTCATCAATCGGAGCCGCGCTAAAGGTTCGTCGATTGCTCAAGCAGTCGTGGAATCCGGTGTTCGCCGTTTCCGGCCTATTTTACTAACAACACTGACGACTTTTTTTGGTTTGTTGCCGATGCTTTTTGAGCAATCCTTACAAGCGCGTTTCCTGATTCCAATGGCAATCAGCCTTGCATTCGGAGTACTATTTTCCACCTTCGTAATCCTCATTCTGATTCCGGTGCTTTACATAATTTTGGAGGATTTCAAAGGATTTTTCCGTAGAAAACATTATAAACTAAGTGTGAACAAAATTTACTAAAGTGTTTTTATGAAACTATGCTGGGAGCATTTATAATGTATAAAAAAAAATTTGATGGTAGTTTCTATACTTTACAAGTATCAGCTTTCGTTAAGTGGTCGAGAGCTTGACTCAGCTCCGGCTGCAGAAACTTGTATCCACTTTCCACAAGTTTTTTTGGGAAAACCCGGGTACTGTTCAGCAGCAGTTCATCTGCCATTTCACCGAGTGCAATACGGATAGCAAATGCCGGCAGTGGAAAAATTGTGGGCCTGTGCAAAACCTGCCCAAAAGTCCTGGTGAATTTTCGGTTGCTGATGGCATTAGGTGTGACAAAATTTATGGGACCTTGAATTGAGTCGTTGGCAATAGCAAATTGGATCATTTCTACTGCATCATCAATACTCACCCAGCTCATGTACTGTTCCCCACTCCCTATAACGCCACCCGCTCCAATTTTAAAAGGCAGGAGCATTTTTTTTAGAGCACCACCATTTATACTCAGAACAATACCAAAGCGAACTTTTACCACCCTAATTCCCGTTTCAACAGCGGCATTTAAAGCATCTTCCCACTGCACACAAACATTGGCCAGAAAGCTTTTTCCTGCATTGCTTTCTTCGTCAACAATCTCTGTACCACGATCTCCATAGAAACCCACCGCTGAAGCTGAAATAATAACCTGCGGCTTCTGATCAGAGTCAGCAAAATACTCTGCCAGGAGCTTTGTCCCTCTGACGCGGCTGTTAAGGATGCGGTTTTTCTTACTTCCGCTCCAACGACCATCCGCAATGTTTTCACCGGCCAGATGTACAACTGCGGTGATTTCACCGACATCTGCCAGATCCATTACTCCATTTTCAGGACCCCAAACAGGTGAGTCATTGGCAAAGCTATGACGCAGCAAACGGATTACATCATGACCATTTGAAGTCAGGGATTTAGCCAAGGCAGAACCGATTAATCCGGACGATCCTGTGATAAGTACTTTCATTGCAATGTATTAAGATAACATTTCAGCTGAAACCAAAATTCCAGCTATTCATTCAGCTCGTCAAGATGGCGCCATGGTAGTTTCCATGAATAATGTATGAACTCTTTTTTGTGGAATCTGAAAATTTTTTCGGCTGCAGTCAATTCCTTTGCTTGGTATTTCCAGCAACAATCTGACCGATGAGTTAATCCATTTACTGAAACAGAAATTATGTTAAATGGCTTCAGTGAACCCGGGCAGTCCCCAATATTCTGGATCAAAGTCTTTCAGAGAAGATATTATTTGTGACGCATCTTTGTAGCGGGAGTGATCCATATTAGGATTAGGCACAACGACGACAGGCATTCCTGCTGCCAATGCAGCTTCGGTTCCGGAAGGCGCGTCTTCAAAAACCAAACATTCTGAAGGAGATACGCCCATTCGTTTTGCGGCTAACAAAAATATATCCGGAGCAGGTTTCCCCTCTTCCAGTTCCGGATCATCGCCTCTGACAATCTGCGCGAATTGTGAAAACCACTTTTTGTGTTTTTTGAACTTTGCATCAAACATTGGCGACGAGGAACTGGTTGCAAGCGCTTGTGGAATTCCCTGCTTGTAAAAATGGGTTGTTATTGCTTTTGCGCCAGGCAGAGCCGTAGTGTTTTGAAATTTTTCCAACAAAACATCTTTCCTTGTATCCAGATAATCTTGTGGAGTAATCGGCAAACCCAGACTTTCAACTATAATTTCTGCAGCCTGAATAGCCCGTCGGCCAATAATTTTTTCTTTTACAGACCAATCAAAAACCTTTCCATATTCACCTACAATTTGTTGGGTGACTTCAGTGTATATGCCTTCTGTATCAAGGAGAAGACCGTCCATATCGTAGATCAAACAGGAGATATGTTGGGACATTTTTTTGTGTTTTAACTGTAAGTGCGGGGATTGAGTAAGCAGATATTTCAGCAGATAGTGTTCAGGATTCTTTTTAAAAAAGCTCAGGCACATATTTTAGCAAATCGACTGTGTGCTTTTTCCCATTAGCCAATTTATAGCTCACTGAATGTTCATTTTCCCAAACCAGTTTTAGACTATAACTTACATCCTGAATCTGGAGATTAAAAATGCTTTTAAAACCGTCAAGTTTACGGTTGATGACATGGAGCCTGAACGTGTAAATCCTTCCTGTTATTTCCTGACCGCTTGCATTGAGGTATGTGATTTCTTTTGAGTTGGAGACGTGATAAAATACAGCATGAGTTGCGGAAGTAGAAACACCGGATCCAGTCCGCAGAAAAGGCAGTACGGGCTTAACATCATTTCGAAATATTCTGAAAATTCTTTTTATGCCTGTAGTATTGTTTGAATATTGGTAAAACTCCGGATCAACCTGCCAAAAACGTGCTTCTCCGTCTGTCTCACCTTTCACAATGTTCAGTCCCAAAACCCCATTTTCTCCTCGAAAGAGGTAAACATGACTTTCAGTGTCTTTGATGCTGACAATATTGAGAATCACACGCTGAGGATGAGTAGCTAAAAGCTTCTTGTTGAGGTAAATCCCGTTGCCCATCCTGTTTTCAGGATAGATTTGATATGGTGCAAGATCTACTACTCCCCTGTGTGCGGAATCTCTTGAATAACTTTCTACGGCGTCAATCCCATTTGGTGAAAATATCCACAAAAGTCCTGAACAGACAAAGAAAATATTTATTTTGATATTAAATATTCGATGTTTTAGCAGTTTCAACTCATTCTCCATTTTATCGTAATCAAAACAAATCAACATTTTGTGCAGCACTGTGATTATAGCAAACTATTTTACTGAAGCCACTTAAATTTTTTCAGAGGAACTTGAGTCCTATGCAGGTTGATATTAAAATAAAAGTTAAAAATCGTATTAGCTGTTCAAAAAGTTGCAGTTAAGTTAGAAGAAAATTCACATTCACCAAAATATAAAATGTCTTCAAGAAAAGTTGTGGCACCAAACTCCAGGCCTTTCGTCATCGGCACGAGCGGGCACATCGACCACGGAAAAACAACTTTGGTCAAAGCCCTCACGGGAGTTGATACAGACCGTTGGGTTGAAGAAAAAAAACGTGGAATAACCATTGATCTTGGATTTGCACATTATGAGGACGAACAAGGTAATCAGGTGGCATTTGTAGATGTTCCAGGTCACGAAAAATTTATTCACAACATGCTGGCAGGCGCGGCAGGTATGGATGCAGTTTTACTTGTTGTAGCTGTAGATGAAGGAGTGATGCCACAAACACGGGAACATCTGAATATTTGTAATCTGTTGAAAATTCAAACAGGAGTGGTGGCACTCACTCGAATTGATTTGGTGGAAAATCCGGAAATGATGGAACTGTGTCAGGAGGAAGTTTCGGAATTACTTGTGGGAACATTTCTTGAGGGAACATCGGTTATCCCTGTTTCTACTGTGACGGGAGAAGGATTGGACGAACTCCGGGAGGCACTGTTAAAACTACCAAAACAAATACAGAATCCGGAAACAGAAAAACCATTCAGGTTGAATGTTGACCGCTCCTTTACAGTAAAGGGCTTTGGCACAGTCGTTACCGGAACAGTACTCTGCGGAACACTTAGTCAAGATGAAGAGATACAGCAATTTCCACAACACAGGAGCGTGCGTATCAGAGGATTGCAGGCCCACGGTCAGGGAGTCAAATTGGTACATGCCGGGCAGAGAGCCGCCCTTAATTTGGCCGGAATCACCAAAGAAAAAATTCAGCGTGGTGATCAGTTGGCAAAACCTGAGTCATTACTCACCAGTTATATGCTCAATGCATCATTGACCCTGCTTGAAGATGTTTCAGCTCCTCTGAAAAACAGGACTCGTGTCAGGCTCCATCTCGGAAGCCGGGAAGTTTTTGGACGGATAGTTCTTTTGGAGGGTGAAAGTTTGTCTCCCGGAAAAACGACACTGGTTCAATTTCGTTCAGAAAGTTTGTTAAGCGGGCGGTATGGGGACCGTTTTATCGTCAGGAGTTATTCACCGATGTTTACTTTAGGTGGAGGAATGGTGGTTGATCCTTCTCCCAGCAAATCCCGGAGAGTGCTGCAAGAGCTTCCGGAACGGCTTAGGCGTTTGCACGCTGGTGACGAAAATGTGCGATCGGAAGAAGTTATTTATTTGCAATCTGTGAGGGGAGTGGTTGAGTCGGAATTTTCGGTTCGTTCAGGTCTTTCTACCAAGCAATCAGGGAAAGTTTTGCAGCTTTTGCAAAGTCAGAAAAAAATACTTTGTGTCGAATCAATTACTAGGCGTTATCTGCATATTGAGCATGTTGAACGCATTGGAAATTTTTTAGGCAAAGTATTGGGGAAGCATCATAAAAAATTTCCAGACCGTGAGGGGATGACCAGTTCTGAACTGGGTGGTAAATTGTCTCTAATTTTTTCAGGAAAAGAGGTTGAAAGTTTGCTAAAATATCTGCTAAAGGTAGGTGCTTTATTACAAAATAATCAGTATTTTTCCTTAGCAGAACATCAGCAGCAAGTTTCTCAATCCCAAGAAGATAGTTTGGCGTATTGCCTTAAATTGATCAGGTCTGGAGGTTTTCAACCTCTGCGTCGTACTCATTTGCTTGAAGAACTGGGTTTGAACGAAAAGGATGGAGTCGCAATGCTGAAATCTGCGGTACACTCCAAGCAGCTTGTACGTGTTGCAGATGATTTGCACTATGATCCAGAGCAGATTGAAACAATTCTGGAAAGTCTCCGGATTTATTTAGATGAAAATCAAAATATTACTGTGATCCAATTCAAAGAATTGCTAAACATTTCTCGCAAACACGCTATTGATTTGCTTGAGTATTTTGATAGTCAACGGCTCACGATTAGAGAAGAAAACCACCGTATTCCAGCTAAGATTATTGCTACCAACGCTTGAAAGAAAAATCGGATAAGAAAATGCTTTTACGTATAGTTATAATTTTTCCAATTTTACTCAGTGCCTTGCTAAACTTCTGGAGTTATCAAACAATAACCGGAACCGCTTTTGCACAAAGTCTGCTCAGTGACCGTCAATGGCTAGAGCAAAATTCAGAGGTATTCAGCAAAACAAAATTTACGGGGCAAAAAATTCCACTGAGACCTTCAGACTTGTCGTCCACTCCTACAGACCTGCCTGAACCGGTACGGGCACACCTTGATACCAGAAATCCGAGTTTTTCAATAGCTCAGGAAGTTCCACAAAAACCCGTGCTGCCTTCGGTACAATCGGAAAATCGCAACACATTTTCTTCAAGTTCATTTTTAAGCAGATTTTTCCCGTGGTTTTCTAGCAAAGAACAATCTGTAGCTTTGAACTCTTATGCTGCTTCTGAAAAGCAAACTGGAGAAACACAAAAAGAGTGGGCCAACTTAGAATATTCGGGAGTAAAAATGCTGGTGACAGATATTGAAAATCTGCTCATTTCAGATCCGGAAGCTGCCAGGGAAATGTATGAGGAAGTAGAAGACCAGCTAATGATTGAAGAGCGCACGCGGCTGAAAGTCCAACTGCTTTATTACCTGAATGAGTGGGCTTCAGCAGAGCAGTTGGCAAACGCATTTTTGAGAGAACGTCCGCAAAGTCAGATGGCGTCTTTGGTTTTTTATTTTTTAAACAAATCCCTGTTGTCTCAGAATAAACCGCTCAATCAAAATTTGATAATGCGGGAACATGCATCAAAATCTCTGCAGCCAAAATTCCGTAGTGATTTTTTGCACATGCTCAGTGACGAAGCTCTACTTAAAGGTGATCTTTTCACGGCAATTCAATATCGCCTTGAAGAACTGAATAATTTGGAAACGGCAAAATCGGTCAACCTGGAAAAATTGGAAAATCTGCTAAAAAAAATTCAGTCTCCTGAAGAATTAAGCATCTTATTAGGGAATTATCCGAATTTAACCTGGCTGCAGGATAAAATTTTCGAAATGAAGCTGGAACTATTGGCAAAACTGAAACGTCATCGTGAAGCTCTGAAACTTTTGGATCAAAGACTTGTTGTTGCGAGAAAAATTGGAGATCAAGAAGAGGTTGAACATTTGGAGCAAATACAGGTCCGATTCATAACTGCTTTGAATGTCAGTCCCAGGAGAATTGGCGTGATACTACCCTTGAGCAGTTCAAGTTCAAAAGTTGCCAGATTAGCGCAGGAAACACTGAATGGATTGTGGCTGGCACTTCGTTCCAATGAATTTCCTGATCTGTCTGATAACATGAGTGATAATGCGACCCCACAAAAAATTGAGATAGATGGGAATTCAGAAGATCCAGACGATTCTGCGTCTGGTCTGGCGTCGATAAAGTTTGAGGGCTCATGGGAACTTGTAGTCCGAAACTCGCATTTGAATCCGGAAATAACCAAAAGCGCGGTCCGCGAATTAGTGGAATCGGAGAGGGTAATTGCCCTTATTGGTCCGCTTGCCCGGAAAACTTCGGAGGCAGCTGCAGAAGAAGCTGAACGTTTGCGGGTGCCTTTAATTTCCCTGTCATTAACAGACAGTATTCCAGAACTGGGTGAATTTATTTTTCGCAATAACCAAAGCTGGAAACAGGAAGTCTACGAATTATTGGAATACGCTACGAGTGAACTCCAGGCTTGTCGCTTTCTGATACTTTACGCAAAGACGCGGGAAGGACGGCAAAAAATGAAATTATTTTGGGATGCCGCATTACTGAAAGGATGTGAAGTGGTTGCAGTAGAAGGTTTTAAGGATGAAGGTCAGAAAAGCCTGGTGAATGAGTTTGATACCTTTACAGGCAAAATTCAACGCATGAGTGCAGAAGATAAAGAAATATTGAATGAGTTGAAAGAAAAGGAAGAACCGATCCACAACTTCGATGCTGTATTTGTAGCTATCGGTTCAGGTGGTGTAAGTAATTTGAGACTCATTATTCCATATAGTGCAGTTTACAAAATGAAAAAAACGACTTTCCTTGGAGATAGTGGTTGGAATGATTCGGCGCTTCCGTTTGCTCCTGGACTAAAGGGAGTGAGATACCCGGTATTTGTAGATAGTTTTTTCCCGAAAAGTAAAACACCTGCCATGCAAAATCTGTTGCGGTTGCACGAACGAATTTTATATCGACATCAAAATTATATTGGTCCGACGGCCTATACTGCTTATGCTTATGACACGCTGATGATGTTGATGCAGTTGCTAGAAGACGAGCGTAACCATAGTCACCGGAATCTGCGGGATTCTCTGAAAAATATGCAGATATATCCGGGTGTTACAGGTAATATACGCTTCAACGAAAAGGGAGAAATTCAACATGAAATGCAGCTGTTGACTTTGAGGAGTGGCAAAATTCAGCCTTTGAATTAACATGAGGTTCAGGCCGAATCTGTTCAGGCTGTAGATTTTATAGGCTGATTCAGTTTAGATTATTTGACGAAAAGGGATTCCAGATCTTTAAATGGTACCTGTTCAGGTCGAACCTTTTGCTGTGGCTCATTGTTTCCTTCTGTATCACTGGCGTCCACTGATGACGACTCTGTATAAGAAGAATCGGAGCCTCCAATCATTAAGTTGTCCTCATTTTTGTCAAGGTGTTTTTCAGGCCTGATTTCTGCGTGAAAGTTCCGCTTGGACTGTGCTTTCATTCGTAATTTATGATCTTCCAAGGGCTCTTCAACCAGATCAGCAACTTGCCGTAAACGGTAGCTGTATTGACGGCTAACCTCCAAAAGCCGTCCACCGGGAATGCACTCCGGACTGTCCTGGAAGGAACTAAAATCATCCACTATTACAGCGTGCTTTAGTGCCTCGGGCCCCAAATACACTAAAATAGAGGAAGTTTCAGGATCCGATAATTCCTCTTCCTGAGGTTCGAATTTGAGCCATTTCATCATTTACCCCTCAATAAAAAGCCTTGCATTAAGGAAAAGCGTTGCAGTCAGTTACTTTTACCTGCGAAAAACATGCCAATTTAACAGGGTTTTAAACATTTTACTTTAGTAATCCAAAAAAATGAACAGTAGTTAGTACAGCTGAAAATTCAGCTGATTTTAATCATGATTATAGCCAGAAAAGTAATTTCAAGGTTGAAGGATAATTTCTGTATCATGCTCTGTCCATTATTTATAGATGTTTATTTCAAGAAATCTGAGGACAGACTGGAATTTTTCTTATTTGTATATTATGATATACAATTATGACATGTAAGCGTAACTGACGAAAAGGAGGGACTATGAATACTTTTGTGAGCAAAAACGAAATTTTAAAATGCGAGCTCGAACAACTATTTGGCGAGCAGGAAGAAAATATTGAAACTGCAGGTCAATGTTTAAAAGTCCTATCTCATCCTGGCCGCTTGCGCATTATGTGCGCTTTGCGAGGAGGCGAACAAACGGTTCAGAATTTGGAATATTACACCGGTATTCGGCAAACAACTCTTTCACAACATCTGTCTTTGTTGAAAAGTCGCGGAGTATTAGTCTCTCGACGTGAGACAACCTACTCTTTTTACCGCATTGCCAATGATCAAATTACAGAATTATTTGACTTGATAAAAGAAATTTTCTGTACTTGAAATTTGGAACAAGTTTATGAAGCAATCAATCGAAGATGCAAAATAATGTAAGCCCCGGCAACAAGAAGAGGCCCGTTTTACTAACTTTAATTTTTGGAGCAATCTCCATTTCAGCTTATCTCCTGTTATTCATGAATGAAGAGTGGGTGATGAACAACTTTACTAAAGGGAACTGGTATGCTGTTTATCCGATTGTCACAGCCTTTTTCTTTTCATTCGTACATGGAGTTTTTGCCAGTTATTTTATCAGCACATTAGGACTTGAAGAGAAAAAGTAGGTAAACATAAAAGTGAGTCCATTGTTTTTGCAAATCATACAAACCACTAACTGAATGAAATAGATACACAATGAAACGTTTGATACTTGTCATGTTGCTCGCTCTTTTTTCAATGGCTTATCTGAATACTGTACTGGCCGGTGGAGCACCGCCCCCCAAAGACCTATTGACCGGTCGATTTACCCAAGTCGATTCCAGAAACCGTACCGCTGTGTTTACTAAGGAAGGAAACAAAGAATCGCAAGTGCTGGTCTTAAGCGTTTCAATGACTGAAGACAATATTCCCATCAATAAAAAGGTAATGGTCACTCTGGATAAAGAGACTGGAGGGAACGTTATCAAAGATATTTCCATCATGTTCATGGATATGACTCTGCAAAAGATCATTGCTCTAATGGTCATCGGCCTGGTAGGCGGCTTATTGAGCGGATTCATAGGTTCTGGTGGTGCTTTTGTTTTAACACCGGCTATGATGTCGCTTGGTGCGCCCGGAGCTGTTGCGGTTGCGAGTAACATGTGTCACAAATTTCCCAAGGCGATGGTTGGGGCTTACAAGAGATACAAATATGGGCAAGTGGATCTGAAATTAGCGCTAGTGATGGCTGCAACGGCCATCATTGGGGTTCAGATGGGGGTTCAAGTCCAAAAAAATATTCTGGAAAATTGGGGCAATGCCGGATCTAATCTTTATGTCAGTGTTGTTTTTGTGTTTGTTTTGATCATTGTCGGAGGCTTTGTCAGCTACGATGCTTACAAACTTTTAAAAAACCGGCATATCGAAGGGGGTCAAAAAGTTCCAAAAATGGCCGAATCTTTAATGAAACTTGAAATTCCGCCCATGATGGAGTTTAAAGTGGCAAAAGTTCGAATATCTGCCTGGGTCACCATTCCGATTGGTTTAGCGACAGGAATGCTGGCTGCAACAATTGCGGTTGGCGGTTTTATAGGCGTGCCAGGAATGATTTACGTGGTTGGTGCTTCTGCAGTTGTGGCCTCTGCAACGGAGTTGGGAATAGCCTTTATCATGGGAGCCTGGGGATCTATTCAGTGGGGGCTGTCCGGACTGATTGATATCCGGCTCACTTTACTGATTCTTTCTACATCACTGATTGGTGTACAGTTGGGTGCCTTGGGAACAACTTATGTCAAAGACTATATGATCAAAGTGGTGATGGCTGCAACAATGCTGGTCGTGGCGGTCAGCCGCGGAGCCAAAATACCCGGCTATCTTTCCGATATTGGCTGGCAGGATGCTTTGGATGCAAATCTGGTTTTTTTGCTCAACAATATTAGTTTTTGGGCTTTAGTAGCAGCACTCAGCATTGCTGGAATGATCATTACCGTTGCCATGATAAAAGGAATCGTCGCACACAGAGTTGTGGGAGATAGTTAGAGCTTAGGATTAATGATAGAACGTACAGCAGCTGGCACCCAGCCACTAAAGCCATCAGTCAAGGGCTTCCCGCAATCGATTTTTATATACCGTAATCAAGGCATCCCGATATTGAGGCAGCTTCTCCAGACGGCGTTCTATTGATGTTTTTCCCGTTTGCGGGCGCATCACCTGATGTAAAGTGTAACGCAGAATATCCTGTGGTCTTTGAATACAGTAAAGTATGAATGATAAAGCTTCTGAGTCTTGTCTTTCTTCATAAACGAGCCACAACAGCTTAATGATGTGAAAATGATTTATTCCACGGGAACATTGCTGGTCCACAAATTCCAGGATTGATTTAAGGTAATTGTCGGCTCTGAAACCTTGCAGGAGACCAGCTGATTCAGTGGGCTCCTGATAATAAAGCAAGGTTAACACAGAGGCGCTGAAATAGCTCCAGGCTTTTCTAAAATCGTCCAGAGGTACTAATTGCCTCTGATTAACGGTGTCTGATTCTGCTTGCTGAATCGATTGCTCGCTTATGTCCAGCAATACCCCAAGGGAGCTCTTCATCCCTTTGATTGCAGATGCTCGAAATTTCAAAACTGGCAGCAGCTTTTTCAGCCGCTGACCGTCAGCACTTTCCAAAAAACCATCTGGCCTCAGCTCCTGCTGGGCCTGTGTCCATTTACTCAAACTGTGAAGGGAGGAATAAAGTTTTGAATAGAATGACTCGGCGTAGTGTTTTTCCATACGTTTTAATTCTTTTGACCACTCTTTTAGAGGAGTTCCGGACGGAAGCAATTTAATCAGGCGCAACGGGAATCTTTGCCGGATACGTTCCAGTTCTGAATTGAGCGGCATCTCTGGAACAAAAAAAAGAATCACCTTTTTCTCCTTTCTCAATTGTCGCATACGGGTTAGAATTTGTGTGTTGAGTCCGTCTAAATCTACGACTTCTGGAGATTTGTTCAATTGTTCATGCAGTTCTTCAACAAACCCAGACAGAGAAGAAATTTCTTCCAGTTTGTGAAGCACGGAGCGGATGTAGTGTGTGAAACGCTCTTGTTCAAACCTCTCATAAGCCTGTCTCTCATGGGGCAAAATGAAATGTAGCTGTGAATTCAGTTGCTTGATTCGTTCAACCACTGTCTGATTAAATTGTTCAGGATTTGTCCGGAAGGACTCCTTAAACTCGGTGAAAATGGAGGAAAGTATATGTTGTTCTTCTGTTGACAGTGACTGAACCTTCCACTTTTCGCGCCACTCTCCTAATAACTGTTTCCGGATTTTGGCACCCTCTTTTTCCATGGAAAGACGGTATGACTTTGCAACGCTTTCGCAATGTCCTTCCAAACTGTTAGAATGAAAATTAAGCTCTTCGACCAAGTCCAGTATTTCAGGAATTTCGGCGGTAATTTGTTTCCGACCTTTTGCACTTTGTTGGTAAAATTCCAGAGGAAGGATTTGTTCATTAAAAAAAATATTTCCGAATAACTTTGAGAACAGGTTGCGTGTAATGTTGACGATAATCTCTGCACTGTCCAGTTTTTTTGGAAGAATAATCGTCACGTTGTAAGCCCGTGAAGCAGTGACGTTATCTATGCGTGAGGCGGGAAGTGAAACATTTTTCGATAGAGTAGAGCCAATTTCAGCTTCGTATGTTGCTTGATCAATAAAACGCAGCAAATGGCTGGCGTTATGTACTCTCAAGTTGAATCTGTCAGGAAAATCCAGTATGTCATGAAGTTTTCCGCTCAAGAACGATTTTGTTTCTGGCGGAATTGATGCTGAAAATTCTATGTGGAAAAAATGAGAGGTGGAAGTTTTTTCTTTATTCTGATCGTGCTTTTGGAATTGGGTCTCTCCGATTGTGCGGAGCTTCGGATCAAAACGCTCCTCAAAGGATTTGTCGTTGCTGCCAAAGGAATTCATGAAAATGTACCCTTGATGGGTTTGGTCCACGACCTGTGATCAGTGTTTCCGAACTGAAGCTATGTCTTCGTTCCATTCTCTCAGTTGATGTGGACCTTCCAGTGTGGTTTTTAGTTCGATCAGATCTGTAAATTTTTTTTCTTCCAAATCAACTTTGGGATACCTCCTTCTTAAATAGCCCCAGAGGTTTAAATAGTTTTCCTCTATTTGCCATTCTTCATTTTTTGGCTTTTGCTCAGCTTTGGGCTGTTCAGTAAAGGGGTAGAAAACCTTACTCATACTATTTTCTCGAAAACTCTGTTTAAAATTTTTCCAGTCGATGGTCCTGACAACAAAACCCGGAAACTTCGAATTACTAACCAATGCTGCCGAAAGTTTTCACGACCTCATACCCTAACGTAGCAATATTGTTGCCTGAAAATATAGTCTGCCAAGAAAAAGTTGTAATGTTTTTTATAATACTGAGTTAATGTATTGTTTATACTAAATAATTTATTATTGGCCTGAATAATAAATTATCTTAAATAAATTGCAAAAATTGATAGAAATGGCGATCGAAGGACAAAACAATTGACAGATTCCGGAGTTGAATTTTGGTGTTAATCTGCTCGTTTTATGTTTTGCAGAAAACACTTATCTTTAACGAATGAGCTAAAGTCAAATTCCGTGTTTGGGGTTTAATGAGCGATGGGTAGAACAGTTTGCATTCTGCATTCTAGTGCTCAGTAAAATAAAAAAGCAGCCAAGTTCTACTTCTTTAACGAGGGAACAGGGTAGTACATAGGTAAATGAACTGCCACGTAGTTTGCTGAGGGATATTATTGGTCGATTTTTTAGTGTTCAATCGCAGCGAACTTTTGGAAATTTGATTCGGAAGAGATTTAGAATTTTGTCCCCTTAATTCTCCATTTCCAACTGATTCATGTCCCCTTGATTCTTACATGATCCCTAATTCTTGTTGCTTTGATTCAATGAGCAAAACACCACTTTTGTCAGTATCCCCTGAAAACTCCGGAACTGTCGAAAACTAAATCATCCCTGAAGCGGAAGTTAACTGAGCAGGGACAAAGCGGGAAATCCATGTTTTAGATTGAAGCAGCTTTTGATGAGTGATATTTATATGGAAGCAATAAATATTTTACAAATTTTAAATAACCAGTACAAAAGAGTCCTTATGAGAGATCGCATCATTTTAATCGAAGCCATGGAAATATTGGATTCACGCGGCAATCCGACAATCCGATCTAAGGTAACCCTTGAGAGTGGCATAACCGGAACGGCCTCTGTTCCTTCCGGAGCCTCAACTGGAGAAAATGAAGCCCTTGAACTTCGAGATGGAGACCAAGCTCGCTATGGTGGAAAGGGAGTGCTCAAAGCGGTAGAAAACGTGAATCAGGAAATTGCACCGGAACTCTTGGGCATGACACCGGATCGGCAGGCAGAAATTGACAGGATGATGTTGAAACTGGACGGTACTTCGACCAAAAGCAATTTGGGTGCAAATGCTATTCTCAGTGTTTCCATGGCCACTGCTGTAACTGCAGCCAACTCACATAATCTCCCTCTTTATGCGTATCTTGGTGGTGTTGGTGGATTCCGACTGCCTGTACCAATGATGAATATTATCAATGGTGGAGAACATGCGGATAACAGTGTCGATTTGCAGGAATTCATGGTTATGCCGATTGGTGCGCCAACATTTCTGGAAGCCCTGCGTTATGGTGCAGAAACATTTCATGCACTGAAAAAGATATTGCTCAAAAAAGGATATGCCACGAGTGTAGGTGACGAAGGAGGTTTTGCACCCAATCTGAAAAGTAATGAAGAAGCTTGCGAAGTAATTCTTGAGGCAATTCAGGCTGCCGGATATGAGCCTGGTAAAGATATTTCCCTTGCGCTGGATGCAGCCGCATCGTCCTTTTTCAAAAATGAGAATTACGACTTTTTTAAGTCCAGGCAGGGCACAAAGAACTCTGCAGAAATGCTTGGATTTTACAGCAGCATGGTTGAAAAATATCCAATTGTTTCGATTGAAGATCCAATGGATGAACATGATTGGGATGGGTTTTCTACCATCACAAAAAAACTTGGGAAAAAAGTTCAAATTGTCGGTGATGATTTGTTTGTGACAAACACAGATTTTGTCAAAAAAGGTATTCAGAAAAACGCAGCAAATGCTGTATTGATCAAGCTCAATCAAATCGGTACAGTTTCTGAAACTGTTGCCACCATTCAGCTTTGCCAAAAAGCAGGATGGAACTATATTATCTCGCACCGCAGCGGCGAAACAGAAGATACGTTTCTGGCAGACTTTGCAGTTGCTATGGCCGGAGGGCAAATTAAAACGGGTTCGGCATCGCGTAGCGAGCGTATTGCCAAATACAACCGCTTAGTTGAAATTGAAGCAGAACTTGGCAAGTCCGCTATTTTCGGGAACTGACTGGAAATCTGCATAGGGCTAAAACTCTTAACCAAATCTGTCATCATTGAAAATTATTGACATCCATTCCTTTGAAAAATAATCCTGAGGAGTCCGGACGCATTCTGAAACACGCGTGGACGGTCACAATTTTTACTCTTTTATCACGAATCTTAGGCGCAGCACGAGATTTAGTGATTGCACATGTTTTTGGTGCCGGGTGGGTCACCGATGCCTTTGTGCAGGCTTTCACTATTCCAAATGTCCTGCGCCGCTTGACTGCCGAGGGTTCGATGACTCTTGCTTTCATTCCTCTCTACACTGAAATCCGTGAACGCAACAATCCGGAAGAGGCCAAGAAGTTTGCGGCAAAAACTTTGGGACTCGTCCTGGCAACAACTACTGTTCTGACTGGATTGGGTATTCTGTTCAGTCCGCAGCTGGTTTATCTTTTTGCAGCAGGCTTTGCTTCCAGCCCAGAAAAGTACGACCTGACGGTGCTGCTGACTCGTGTCATGTTTCCGTATTTGATTTTTGTTTCGATGGTTGCCTGGGCAATGGGTGTACTCAATGCGGAACGTCGTTTTGCTGCTCCGGCTGCAGCGCCGATTTTATTAAACATTGGCATCATCGGGGCAGCTTTCGGAATTTCTCCATGGTTGGAAGAACCGATGATTGGTATCGGAATTGGTGTTCTGCTGGGCGGAATCCCGCAAATATTGATCCAAATTCCCTCGCTGAGAAAAGTTGGACAATCCTTTACGCCGCAAAATTTTCTCTATGATCAGGATATTCATCGGTTGCTGAAACTGCTGGGTCCCTCATTGCTTGGAGTGGCAGTCTATCAAATCAACATTATCGTACTGCGCAACCTGGCCAGCTTCATGCCTTCAGGGCAGGTCACTCACTATTACAATGCCAGCCGTCTTTCTGAATTGACCTTAGGCATATTTGCGTTTGCAATCACTTCAGCCGGCTTTCCTGAATTAAGTCAGCACACTGCCAGTGAAAACTGGGAGAAAATCCGTAACACCCTGCGCTTTACTATGTCTACAACTTTACTGGTAGTTTTCCCGGCCAGTGTGGGCTTGGCCGTTGCCGCAGAGCCGATTGTGGCAATGCTCTATTTGCATGGTGCTTATGCCTGGAGCGACGTTCAGAATACCGCACTCACACTTCAGGCCTTTGCCTTGAGCATTCCGGCAGTTGCAGTGATCCGCTTGCAGACTTCGGTGTTTTTTTCACTCAAAGACACTCGCACTCCAGTCAAAGTAGCATTGATCAGTATTTTTGTGACTGGACTGCTGGGCTGGTGGTGGAGTCAAAGCCTGGAAATATTCGGCTTGGCGTTGGGGCTTGCTGCAGGAACCTGGTTTCAGTGGATTCTGTTAACGCTCTTTATGCTTAAAGAAGCGGAATTACGCAAAAACTGGTGGCCCGTACGTTCGTCCATGCTTTACTTGCTGGCTTCTGGAGGGATGGCAGGATTTGCCTGGTATTCCAGCGAATACGGCTTATGGGAAAAGGGACCTTTTCTTTTGGACAATTGGTTAGTTTTTGTTGGTTTACTTGCTGGTTCTGCCTTGTTTTATGCACTGCTACTTTCTGTTTTCAGAGAAGAACAAGCTCTGAGTGTGATAACCCATTTGAAGTCAAAAAGACAGCGCAGCAAAGTTGATAAATAGCTGGGGAAATTGGTAAGTACTGCCTCGGAAAATCCAGTTTGCTACGATCTGGCTCCTAATAATTCAAGCGTTGATGCTGCCATCACTTTGGCCGCCGTCACCATATCATCAATCACTATGTATTCATCCGGCTGGTGAGCGAGGTCAAGGATGCCGGGACCGTAGGCGATGCAGTCATGAAGATGCCCAATACGGGCAATGTGTTTTTGATCGTAAGTCCCGGGTGAAATGATATGCTCAGGCGTTTTGCCAAGAATGTTCTTGAGGGCAGAGCTGACTGCTTGTACTACGGGGGCATCTGCATCAGTCATGGTTGGTAAAAACTCCATAATGTCCCGGATTTGATAGCGAAAATTTAGACGTGAATCAGCAAGTTCATCTAATAAACTGGTGACTTCTGCTTTGACTTCCGCGATGTTTTCCTCAATTAAAAAGCGTCTGTCCATGATGAGCCTGCAGGAATCCGGAACACATGGGCTTGGCATTCCATCAAAAGATTCTGCTTCACCGCCATGTACTGCCTGCAGGTTCAAGGTGGAACGCCTTGCTCCTTCCGGAACAACCGGCATGCTTGTTTGTTTCTTGTCTAGTGCAGGAAAAAGCCGTGACTCAAGGAGTTCCAAAAAAGCACTCATGTGCCGAATGGCAGAATCGCCGAGAAAAGGCATTGAGCCGTGAGCTATACGACCGAATGTTTCCACTTCTGCCCACCATGCTCCGCGATGTCCGAGACAGACACGGTCTACATTCAAAGGTTCCGGGATAATCACATGATCGACTCGCGGTTTTGAAAAAAATCCTTTTTCTGCCAAAAAGGCAACTCCGCCGTATCCTCCGGTTTCTTCATCGACAGTTCCAGAAATTTCGATTGCACCCGGGAAGTGTATGTTTTCTTCAAGGATAGCTTCCATTGCAATAACGGCAGCAGAGAGACCTCCTTTCATGTCGCAGGTACCGCGGCCATATATTTTCCCGTCTTGAACCAGTCCTTCAAATGGGTCAACCGTCCAGCCTCTTCCAGGAACAACAACATCAAGATGACCGTTGAAATGAATACAAGGTCCGGAATGTTGACCTTCAATGCGTGCGATCACATTGTGGCGGGGGTAACGGTCTGAGTCTCCAGGGGAATTATTCGCACGTTCATAAATTAGAGAAAACCCGCTTTTTGCCAAACGGTTTCCGAGCAGTTCAGCGCATTTTATATAATCCTTTCCGGGTGGATTGATAGTGGGAATACGAACTAAATCTTGTGTAAACGAAATCAGCTCTTCACGTTTGGATTCAATTCTTGAAAACAGGGATTCGATCATCTTCAGTCTTTGAGAAATGTATAGTGAAGATTAGATGCTTACGACATCAATATCAACAATCCAAACAACAATCCAGAAAAAACTAAGACGACTTCAAATAAAAGTGAGGCTTCCGGGTGATATAATATGGTATTTCTGCGTTGGCGATTCGGATATTTTTGGTACCCAAATAAAGCAGAAAAACTGATCCAACCAGTGAAATTACACCCAGCAGGATATCCATTTTTGAGATTTGGGTGAACAAGAATGCTGAAGCTAAAACGACAGGCGCATCTGTCAGCAATGGAATACAAGCCACTTTTGTGCCAGCGCGGATGCCATGACCAAGTGTCTCTGAAATAATCAGTACCAGCACAGGACCGGGTGCAATTCCCGAAGGTACCTCAAAGAGTAAGCCTGCAGATAAGATTCCTAATGGACTATTGATCATGCAGGAATCTCGAAATCCAGGCTTTCTAAATCAAGTGTCATTTTACCAATTCGAGTGACCGGACCTTTCATGGTGATGCTGTAATTTTCACTGACGGTGATGTCGATTTGCCCCCCCGGCATTAACACCGCGATTTCAGTATCACACAAACCCAGCCGATGAGCCACTGCTGCTGCCGCACTGCTACTGCTTCCGGAAGCCAAAGTGTAACCGACACCCCGCTCCCAGATTTCAATCCGGATCATGTTACGGTCCAGTACTTCCAAAAACTGAACATTTGTGCGATTGGGAAAAAGCGGATACTTTTCAATCAGCGGGCCGAGCCATCGAGCTTCCTCTGCAGAAATTTTTCGCTGAAGCACCACGCAGTGAGGATTACCGATGGTGGCAGCGCAGAATGTTAATTTTTCACCTTCAATTTCCAGTGTTTCGTTTAACACTTCCCGATTTTTTCCTGCCACAGGAATGATGTCACTTTGAAAACTCACTGCCCCCATATCTACAGTGACGGATTGTGCCGAACTGTCGACCTGCGCGCTCACCAAACCTCCGGTTGTCATGATTTGAAACTGAGACTCTTCTACCATTTTACGATCCCAGAGCGAACGGGCAAAAATGCGCAGACCGTTTCCGCTTTTTTCAGCCATGCTTCCGTCCGGATTATAAATTTGGAGCGTGAAGCAGTTTCCGGAATTGTCTTTTCCTCCTACCAAAATACCGTCTGAGCCAAGTCCAAAGTTACGGTGACAGATTTTACGGACTTGCTCCGGAGTCAGTGAAGCTTCCGGGGAGTCAGGATATCCGCTGGTGAGGACCAGATAATCATTGCCGAGTGCATGATATTTTAGAAATTCCATTTTTTGAAGATCAAGGTTAATACAAATTAAAGATTCAGGACTCAAGTCATTGCGTAATTCTGCCTACCAGAATATGTGTGGCAAAGCCTGGGATGTTTAAGTTGGCAGTACTGATTCAAAACTTAGTAAATTTCTGAGTGGCTTCTTCCGGAGTGAGCGGTTTGTCTAAAAGTTTACCGTTACTGAGCCGCAGCAAAACCCCTTCTTCTGTCATGTAAACTTGCATAAGGTCACCGTTTTCATCCAGCATTTCCAGAGCATACGTAGGTTTTCCATCCAATATATCCGGGATCACTTTTACCTTTTCCGGAGCATTGTCACCCATCCCTTTCCAAAGTGATTCAACATCATTGTATTGCCGCTCCAGTTGAAGGAGCTTTTTTTGCAAGCCTTCTGGTGAAGCAAATTTCTCTAATTTACCCTTCCAAAAGAGGAATAGTGACTGTGCTTCAGAAAAAACAAATACCGCATTTTTACCGATTTCACGAAGGATACTATTTGCGATATTTTCCATTATTTCAGGCGGTGCCGTAATCAGTTTTTTCAAACGTTCATTGGATTCTAGTACAGGAATATTTGAATTAAACATTTGCATCATATCATCCAAATTAAACTCAGGCAATTTGTTTGACGTTGAACTTTTTGCAGTCAATGTTTTGTTTTTTGGCACAAATTTAAGATGCTTCATTTTTTCTTTTCCAGGAGGCAGTACCTGATTTAGTGACAGAAATAAAGCGAACCCGCCTAGAAAAAATAAGATAGAAATAAATATAATTTTCCTGATAGACTTTGATATAGAAGATTTTTTATCTTCATTTTTGCCGGCAGATATTTCCCTGTGTTTAGTGGTGGGCTTTGTTTCTGCCCGCATTTCCGCAGAAATGATCGGTTCGGGGAAATATGGCTGCAGCTCTTGCATGAGTTGATCATTACGCTCCTGAACCAGTTTCACTCTTTTAATTAATTCAAAGCCGTGTGTTTTAAGATAGATTTTCCGGAGTTCTTCCACAAGAAATTTAACTCCAGGATGGGAATCATCTTTCAATTCTTCAGGATCTTGTTTCGTTCCAGCACGAAAGCGTTGGCACTGATGCAGAACTTCTACTTCAAGCGCTTTAGAACTCAGACGCAAAGCATGCCAACGATCCCGCGAAAACATTGGTGGTGACACTGGAGGTTCTGTATTTTCTTCAGTCGAACTATCTTTGGCAGGGTAGTCAGGTTGTGATTTGGACGGTTTTTGTCTACTTTTTAACCCCTGTTTTTTCCTGGATTGGAATAGTCCCCAATCTTTCTTGTAGTCTGACCATGCCATTTTGAAATCAGTCCAATAATTGCGCAACTCTTGATTATGATCTAAAAGTTTTTTGAACAATGGTGCAATATCAGGAAAAGCAAGCGGATCTTTTTTGCGGACAAGTATGGATAACTTTCTTATCTTCTCCATTTGCTTTTCCAACTGCACGAACTCCTTGTCGATATGATTCCATTCAGCATTTGTCAAAGGACGTTTCCAATGTTCGACTACAGGAAAAATGAGCAATTCCATCCTGATCGTATCTACACAGATTCGATTCAGATCAACCGTTTTTGAACTGGGGACATGTGCCTGAGTCTGCTGTTGTAATACTTGCCAGGCTTGCTTAGTTTTTGATGATTTGTGATCTGGATTTGTGAGGAGCATAAAATCCTCAAAATGATCGCCTGAGATGGGGGAAATTCTTAATTTTTCCATGATTCTGAAAAAGACGAAAAATGTTCCAATGAATATTTCTTTTTTAGCTTTGCAAAACTCGTACTTTAGTGAAACTGCAATCAAAGCTGGTATTGTTTCGCAAGTAAGTTATGTTTGACTTAAAAGCATATTTCCAGTAGAATATTTAAATCAGTACCAATTTAGTACGGTTTCTTTAATAGCTATGCTGAATCAGGTTTTTACGTGAGCATCGAGTTTGGAATCACGATGCAACAGCATAATTTTTTTAAATAATCTAATAGGGTTACGTCATGAAATTTAAAGTTGTCTCTCCAAATGTGGAAAGTTCCGGTGATTCCGGAACTGATCCACAGGCTAAGATTGAGCAAATGCTTTCGGGCAGTCCTGTCTTTTTATTTATGAAGGGTACCCCCGAATCGCCTCAGTGCGGCTTTTCTTACAAAGTAGCAGATATTTTGAAAGCCTGGGAAATTCCTTATAAGTCTTTTAACGTACTTTCAGACGAAAGCATTCGGCAGGGAATCAAGGATTTTGCAAACTGGCCGACCATTCCTCAACTTTACATCAACAAAGAATTTGTCGGTGGTTCAGATGTTGTGGAAGAAATGTCAAATAATGGTGAACTTGGTGATTTATTGAAAGAAGCATTTCCGGATAGGGAAATCTCACCACCACCACCACCGGTAGAAGTGCAGGAAGTAGCAGCCTTAGAAGCGTCTGCAATTTTGAAAGAAAATCCGGAAATTCGACTTTTAGATGTGAGAACGCCGCAGGAGCGGGAGACTGCATGTCTGGATAATTCTGCATTGCTGGATCAAGAATTGGTGGAGGAGATGCTTGGTTCATGGGATCCAAATACACCACTGATGTTCTTTTGTCATATCGGTGAACGCAGCAGACAAGCTGCTCAATATTTTACTTCACAGGGCTTTCAACAAGTGTATAATATATCTGACGGAATAAAGGGTTGGTCAAGCAACGTGGACTCTTCAATTCCTCAATACTAAAATTTTTCCAGAGATGGTTCTATGGTTTCGAAGATAGAGCAACCGCTTCCATCAGTCGTTCTTACGGAGCGCGCTGCGCAGGCTTTTAAAGAATCTTGTGAAGCAGAAGGCTCAACTGTGGAAGATACTTTTTTACGCATCGGAGCACGTCCGGGAGGATGTTCTGGATGGAAATATGAACTGGAATCTAATTCTTTGGAAGATATTGGGCCAAATGATGTTCAAATCCTATCAAGAGAAGTTTCTGTTATTGTAGACAGGGAAGCACTAACTGATATTCTGGGACCACTCAAGATTGATTTTTCAGATAAAAATTTGGTTGAACAGGGATTTGTCTTTGAACAGTTGTTCACTGGACATCAGTGCGGATGCGGAGAATCCTTCACTCCCGTAAAAGATTTAAAAAGCGGAAAATAAAATGGCCCAGTTTCTGGAATGGCTAGCTGGGGCAAGCTGCTTTGGGTTGTTTGTATACAAGTGGATTATTATCGCGGCGGTGGTAATGACTTGGGTCAGCGCTGATCCACATAACCAGATTGTTCAGTGGATAGGACGGATAACTAGACCTTTGTGGGTTTGGTGTGAACAGCGGATGCCGGTGATGATGGCGCATTTCAGTGCCTACGCCTCAATCCTGGTTGTTATCTTTGCCCAGATTGTTTTACCGGCTGAAATACGCTCGCTGAATTTGTTTTTTCAAGGCCAGATTAATGTTGCAGGCCTACTGCTTCAGACTGGCGGGCACTTGCTGCAGGGCACAAGTATTGTTGTTCAAAGCCTGTTGTTTTTTTGCATATTCGTGCTGTTTGCCTGGTTTGTGCTGACATTGGTAAACCCGTCTTTAAGCAATCCACTGGTGCGTATTATACATGTTCTTGCCGACCCTCTGATTACTCCTCTTCAGCGTTATCTTCCACGAACCCGCATCGATTTGTCTCCACTGGTTGGTGTCATGCTATTCTACCTGATCAGCTCGAACATAATTAATCCAATAGGATTTTACGGTAGCACTCTGTCACATCCAGTCTCTATCTGCATATACTAACATGATGCTCATTACATTACATATAGTTGCCATTGGAGCCGTGATTGGCATCACAGCAAATTTTGCTTATTCTATGGGTAAAAAAGACGGCCTTCGTATCGCACGAAAAGAGCATGAGGATTAGGAACAAAATAATAAAGCAGCAAAAATCGAATCCAAATAAGGTTCCTGTCGATGTTCTTTGAACACTATTGATTTTCTAAACGCACTTTAATTGCTGCCGCATGGGCAAACAATCCTTCTTCCTCCGCAAAACGAATTATTTGCTCTCCTTGGTTTTGCAGACGCTCGTCAGAATAGCTGATAACAGAACTGGTTTTTACAAAGTCCTGCACTCCAAGCGGTGAGGAAAATTTTGCACACCCGGAAGTGGGTAGGGTGTGATTAGGACCTGCAAAATAATCTCCAACTGGCTCAGGTGTGTTTGGTCCAAGAAATATCGCTCCTGCATTGCGAATACGATGCAGGTCATCAAAAGGTTGTTTGGTCAGGACTTCCAAATGTTCCGGTGCAAGCTCATTAATTACCTCAAAAATTTCACTCAAATCTTTAGCCACAATTATTGCTGAACGGTTCGCAAAAGAGGCCTCTATAATGTTACGTCGCGGAAGTGTTGGAACCAGCTCTTTGAGACGTTTTGCGACTTCTTTTGCCTGTTTTGTAGATGTTGTTACCAGAATGGCTCCAGCATCCGGATCGTGTTCAGCTTGTGAGAGCATATCGCGGACAAGGTATTCAACAGGAATATCGTCGCGGTCACAAACAACCATGATTTCACTTGGTCCTGCAAATGAATCGATGCCGACAGTTCCGTAAACCTGCCGTTTTGCTTCTGCAACGTAGGCATTTCCCGGCCCTGTGATTTTGACTACTTTCTGGATGGATTCTGTCCCAAAGGCCAATGCACCAATAGATTGTGCTCCACCAACAGCATAAAGCTCTTCGAGGCCCATCAAAGCAGCGCTTGCCATCACTAATGGGTGTGGTAATCCAGAAGGTCCGGGTGGGGATACCAACGCAATTCTCGGTACCTCTGCTACTTGGGCCGGGATCACGTTCATTAGCAAAGTTGAAGGATATACTGCGCGACCTCCGGGGATATAAATTCCTACGCTATCTACCGGTGTAACTTTCCAGCCCAGCACAGTGCCATCCGGACTGAAATCCAGCTGGCTTTCTGTTTTCTGCCGTTCGTGAAAAAACATGATATTATCGGCAGCTTCTTCCAAAATGTGAAACAGATCGTGGTCCAGGCTTTCAAGAGCCTCAGCCAGTACAGATTTCTGCACCATCCACGATTCAGGAATCACATCATCAAACCGCTCAGTATATTCACGCAAAGCAGCATCCCCGCTTTTTTGGACTGTCGCCAATATTTCCTGCACAGTAGCCGATACGTCATTATTTTCTTCAGCTTCAAAGGCTTTTAAAAATACAGCAAATCCTTCAAATATCTTAACCTGCATTGTCTTAGTCTGGAAAAATTATATTTTTTTTGTTTCTTGCTACCTGACTCTTCCAGGTAAAGAAACAATTTTCGTTCAGAAACAGAACATGTGAGATGGTTTTCTGTTTAGGTAATTAAGCGTTCTGCTTCTTTAAATTCGACAGAAACAGTTTTGGAGATCCCCGGATCTTCCATCGTAACACCATACAAAAGGTCACCGATTTCCATTGTTTTTTTGTTGTGAGTGATAAGAATGAATTGAGAATCGTCAGACAAACCTGTAATAAGCCGATTAAAGCGCACTATATTTACGTCATCCAGCGGTGCGTCAACTTCGTCAAGTAAGCAGAACGGGCTTGGTTTGACCAAAAAAATCGCAAATATTAGTGAGATCGCAGTCAGTGCTTTTTCACCTCCAGAGAGTAAATTTATGTTTTGCAATTTTTTCCCTGGAGGTTGTGCCACAATATCAACTCCTGCATTCAACAGGTCTTCAGAATCCGTCAGCACAAGCTTAGCTTCTCCTCCCTCAAACAATGAGTTAAAAACATTTAGGAAATTCTCATTAACTTGATCGAACATTTTTCTAAATCGGCGACGGGACTCAATGTTGATGTCCTTGATGGTTTCTTTCAAGTCATCCACCGCTTTTTGCAAATCATCAGACTGTGATTTTAAAAAATCAATTCTTTCTGTCAGAGTAGCATACTCTTCCGGAGCAGCAAGGTTTACCGCTCCCATTTCATTCAAGAGTACTTTGAGTGCGCGTAATTCCTGTCCCATTTTTTTATGGTCGGAAGTTTCAACTTCCATTTCTGCAAATATAGTTTCAGGAGATTGATCAGTTATCTCTCGTAATTGATCTTCAAGCTGTTCTCGTTGTATCCTGAATTCAGTAAGCCGGATTGATTCCTGATGTGCGACATTCACGGAATTCTCCAAAAGCCCTTGCCGTTCCTGCAATTTTTGAGTGAGCAAAGTTTGCTCTTCATTTTTTTGTTCATGAAGCTGAATTTCTTCTTCCAATTCCAACTTCATGATAGAACGTTCTCCCAACATTCCTTCAAAAGACTCGTCAATCTCTGAAATACGATTCTGACTATGTTCGAACTTTAGCTTACCATCATGATGTGCTGTTTCAAGCTGTTCAAGGCGTAGACTAGTTTCTTCACATTCTCGGAGCAAGCGACTTTCCGCTTCCTCAGTATTCTTTTGCTGCTCTGTTGCCTCTGTCAAGGAAACTCGATGTGCTAGCAGTTCCTCAGCAATTGCATCGATACGGCTTTGCTGTACTTGTATACGCTCATGCAACTGTTTTGTTTTTTCTTCCAACTCCGTTCGTTCAATTTCCAGAGAAGTAATAGTCTTTGCAGCAGTTTTTTCTTTCAGTCGCGACGAATCCATTTCTTGAAGAATACTTTCTGAATCATGAGAAAGTTGTGAAACCGTTTGTTGCATACGGTGTTCTTCCAGTTGGTGGTGCTCCAGTTCCTTGTTGCCGCTCAGCAATGAAAATTCCAATTTTCGTAATTCTTCTTCACAGGATTCCTGTTCTTCTTTCAAAGATTCATGTCCTTTACGAAGTATTTTCAGTTCACTCTCAATTTTTTTAATCTTTTGTTGCAAGTCATCAACATATGCCTCAACATCGGTGATTTGTTGCTGGCGCTGCAAAAAACCCAGCGATCCGGATTGCACTTTCCCCATACTGACAGAGGAATTTGAAAGACGAATTCCTGATGAGGAGAGCCATTCATCAGGAGTTTCAGGCCAGTTGTTTTTGACTTCACTCCAAAAGTTTTTATCATCTTTCAGCAGTGCAAAACGTGAAAAAAACTTTTCGCCCCACTTTTGCAGAGGTTCCTCGAACTTGAGAATATCTTGAAGCAGAATGCCTTTGTTTACCGTTGTTTCCGGAGTAGTTGGCGGACGATCTAAAGTTACAATCCAGAGTTGCCCCAATTCATGTTCAGCACAAAATGATTCTATCTGTGGCAGTTTATCTGCTCGTTCTATCACCACCCAGTCCAGCACGTCCGCCATTACTGGAGATACCATATCTAAAATATCCGCTGAGACTGAAATAAAATCAGCCAGAAGTCCTGTTACTCCAAGCTTTTTCTTTGTTTCCGGATTCTCCCGCATCAACTGCATGAATATTTTTACACTGTCACTAAATCCTTCATAGTGTGCCTGGATCTGCTGTAATGACTCAATACGAGATTGTGCAGTACTTTGTTGATAACGCAGATCCTCAAGTCTTTTTTCCTCTTCAGTCAGCTGGGAGTGCTGATCTTCAATGCGACTTTCAAGATCAGCCAATTTCCCCGATAATTCTTCTTTCTGCAAGCGCATTGTTTCCATCTGTTCTTCACTGTCAGAGACTTGGAGAGTTGATTCCTGCAGCAGATTTCGGTGTGATTGTTCCTGGTCTTGAAGACGTTGCTGACGTTCTGTTAGATTTTCCAGTCTTTCATCTAGGAAATTCTTTTGATTTGTTTGGTTTGTTAACTCAGTGTGTACAGTCAGCAGTCGTTTTTGGAGTGCAGAAGTTTCTTCTGTGGCTTTTTGGAGAGCTTCGTTTTCTTCAGAACGATTCTCTTCGATAATGTCAAGTTTTGCCTGCATTTCCTCTGACTGTTTAGCCAGTTCTTTCTGGCGCATTTCAATTTCAGCTCTTTCTTTTTGACGCTCTGTTAATCTTTGTTTTAGTTCTTCAAGTTCGTTTTCCTGACCCCGCTGTTGTTCACTGACATTTTGCAGATTTTGTTTTTCCAGTTCACGCTGATTTTCAGCTTCCTGGATATTTTGTTCTTTTTGAAATAGCTGCTCGCGCCGCTCTCCAACCTTCGTACCACGTTGGGTTTGCTCTAACTTAAGTCGTTCCACTTCTGTTTCAACAACAGACTTTTCGCTTTGCAGGTCCTGTTGCTGTTGATGTTGTCCCTGCACCAGTTCTTGTGCTTTTTGTTCATTGAGACCAGTTTGATGCCAACTTAAACAAAGATGCCGACGCTCCAGAAGGTCGCTCTGTTCTTGTAGTTCCAAATATTTTTCTGCCCGTTCAACGTGCTCCCGTAACCCTTCCTCCTGTTCCGAAAGTGCTCCCAGCACGTCATTTACACGAAGTAGATTTTGTGTTGTCTCCTCCAGCCGTTTTTCAGCAGTTTCTCGTTTGAAGCGAAACTTGACGATTCCAGCTGCATCGTCGATCAATATGCGTCGTTCAATGGGTTTGGCGCCGACAATTTCCCCGACGCGACCCTGTTCAATAATCGAGTATCCCGTCCCGCCAATTCCTGTGTCCATGAACAATTCCCGCACATCCTTTAAACGTACCGGAGTTTTATTGATCATGTAGACACTCTCACCTGAGCGGTAAAGGCGGCGTGAAATCGCTATTTCTGTGTAATCTGCAAATTGGCGAAGAGTATCACCTTTGGGATTGGAAAAGGTCAGCGTAACTTCAGCCATGCCGGAAGGCTTATGAAAGGAGCTTCCGGAAAAAATAACATCCTCCATGGAACGGCCCCTTAAGTGTTTTACGCTCTGTTCACCAAGCACCCAGCGAACTGCATCAACAACATTGCTTTTCCCGCACCCGTTTGGCCCCACTATAATTGTAATACCGTTTTGCTTAACCTGCAGATTGACAGGATGACAAAATGATTTGAATCCTGAAACTCTAATTTTTTTTATTCGCACAACTTTTTTCTATGTTTTATTCAAAAATTTTGACAAGCACACACTTCAAATTAAAATTAATTTTTATCACTCCTGTGGCGTATACACGTTATTTATTTCCGGTATTTATACTTTTATCGGCAAACTATGCAGCTCTTTCCGATAGTGTTTCCAGTTTGGATAGAACTGATTCATTAAGGCCTTAAATCTGCTGTTGTGGCTGGCTTCAAGCAGATGTACCAGTTCATGTACGACAATATATTCCAGACATTCAATAGACTTCTTGGCCAGTTCCAGATTGAAACGGATGCTGCGGGTTTTGGTGGTACAACTGCCCCACCTGGATTTCATGTGGCGAATGGAAAAACGCTCGACTGAGACATTCAGTTTAATTTCCCATTTTTTGACAAGAGGCAGGATTGACTCCATCAGCTGCTCGCGGTACCACTCATTTAGTACAGAACGTTTTTTTTTCGTGTCAGCTCCCAAGGGTACATGGAGAAAAATTTTTTTTTCAATCAATTCTGCAAACGGGGAACAATTATATTCCAGTACTTTTAATTGATAGCTTTTTCCTCTAAAGTAGTGCGTTTCCTGATCTATATATTTGTCAGGTAATTCGCAGACCTGATTGCGTATCCTTTGTTGCTGTTTCCTGATCCAACAAAGCTTGGATAGTGCAAAAACTCGAATTTTTTCCTGATTCATACGGAATGGTGCAGAAATACGTACATGACCGGCAGGTGGGCAAACCCTCAGGTGAAGATTTTTGATTTTTTTCTGCGTCACTTCTGCATTAATATCATCCAGCTTAATAATTGTTCTCGTTCGTTTTTGTTTAATTCTCACAGTACACCGTTTTTCAAGGGAAAAGAATCCAGCTTAATGCTTTCAAATACTGCATCCAGGCATGCTGGTTTAAGTGGAAATTTCTTGAACTGCATCGCTGATCATATTTGTTATCCTGTCTTCTTTTGGGTACTGGTAAATAGTGAGTGTCAATAAAATCTCAGGCCTCACTTTTTTTGGAGAGTTTCGTAGACTGGTTCATAATGGAATATTGAAAACCCTCAGCCGCAATTATTCCTCGTTCATTTAATTAACAGGTCTCAGCTGGATGGGCCCAGATCTATACTTAAAAAGGGATATCATCCTTGATGAAACCTTCATCCTGTGGGGCTTTCTGGCCATTTGCAGAATCAGCTGAAGATGACGAAGCCTGTGGTGTGGCTGAACTATCTGAATAGTCAGAAGTACCGCCGACTGGAGGGTCTCCACCTTCAGAACTTTTTGTGTCAAGAAATTGCATGGTTGTAACTACTACCTCTGTTTTGTAGTGCTTCTGGCCTTGTTGATCTTCCCAGTTACTCGTCTGTAAACGTCCTTCAACATAGACTTGTGAACCTTTCTTCAAATAAGACTGAGCCAAGTCAGCCAGTCTGTCCCATAATACTAGATTGTGCCATTCTGCACGTTCTTGTTTTTCACCCTGTTTATCAGTCCAATAATCGTTAGTTGCAATGGTGGCATTTGCTACAGCACTACCTGATTGTGTGTAACGAATCTCTGGGTCTTGTCCCAATCGTCCAATCAACATAACTTTGTTAAGATTTGCCATGTTCCTCTCCTGTTCATTAGTTTTATAACAGCTCTTTCGTTCTAACGCAATGGGGTCAATAAGGAAAGTGCTTTTTTCAACCTATCCTCAAAAGATAAATCTGAACTGCCAGTTTCTCGGAGAACGGACAGGATTTCTGTTTCAGAATAGCCAAGATTTTTCAATGCAGAAAAAATCCCATCGATTTCAATTCCCTGAGGAGTTGCCCTTGCTTTTGATACACCTTCAAGTCCAGACTCAATTCCAGAAACTGGATGCCGCTTAAGTTGATCTTTTAAATCAAGACACAACTTTGCCGCTGTTTTTTTACCTATTCCAGAAACTTGACTAAAACTCTCGGCACTACTCTGATGAACTGCGTCCACCAGCTGTTGTGGAGAAAGCACTGAAAGGACGGCTAATCCCAACTTCGGTCCCACACCAGAGGTCTTGATCACCATTTCAAACAATTCTTTTTCCTCCAATTTTTGGAAGCCATACAACGAGATATCATCTTCCCTGACATTTGTGTAGATATGTAAAGCAATGAATTCTTCTGCAGCAAATTTAACAGAAACCTGTTGTGATACGTGAACTGCGTAACCAACGCCGCCCGATGTTTTAAGAACGATTAAATTGGGTTCTGTACGAACGATCTCTCCTTCAAGGTAGGCGATCATGAGGCAAGTATTGCATAATGTGATTCCAGTTCAGGATGTTCATCAAGCTATAGACTGATTCTGGGAGAGCCCCAAATGGGCATGTGTGATTGCAACGGCAAGTGCATCGGCCTCATCTTCCTGGAGCGAATCATGCAAATTCAATAGAATCTTGACCATGTGCTGTACCTGATTTTTGTCAGCCTGCCCCACGCCGACAACAGTTTGCTTGACTTTCAGGGTCTGGTATTCATGAATTCGCAAATGGTGTTCCGAAAATTTCAGCAAAATTACACCGCGGGCATGTCCCAAAGAAAGTGCAGACTGAGCATTCTTTGCAAAAAAGATTTTTTCAACAGCTCCACAATCCGGACTGAATTCTCCAATCAATTTTTCCAGTTCTCTGGAGAGCACTAATAAACGCTCCGAAAGTGGGGCTTTTGCACTTAGTCGGATACATCCACTGGTCAAATGACGAGTGTGGTTTCCGGAATGCTCAATCAGGCCATAACCTGTTTTCCTGCTTCCGGGGTCTATGCCTAAAATACGCAAGGAATCAGCCAAGTTCAGCCATGACTTTTTCGCTGATTTCAAAATTGGAATGAACACTCTTTACGTCATCATCATCTTCCAATAAATCAATCAGTTTTATTACTTGTTCAGCTTTTTTATGATCGTCAACTTCTATGCGGTTTTGCGGGTTCCAGATTACTTCCGCACTAAGCATGACTACATTATTCTCTTCCAAGTATAAACGTACAGCATCAAAATCAGCAGGCGCAGTAATGACCTGAAATGCATCCGTGCTTTCAGTGTTGATATCCTCAGCACCAGCTTCCAGAATTAATTCAGTCAGCGAGTCTTCGTCAATAACAGTTTTGTCAACCATAATCGAACCCAGTCGGTCAAACATGTACTGCACAGAATTGGCTGAACCCAGATTCCCATTGCATTTACTGAATGCATGCCGTACTGATGCAATAGTCCTGTTTCTATTGTCAGTCATAACTTCAACAATAATCGCAACATTGTGTGGTCCATAGCCTTCGTAAATAATTTCCTCATAAATTGCTCCGTCCAGCTCACCCGCCCCTTTTTTTATCGCCCGGTCAATATTGTCTTTGGGCATACTTTGGCTTTTTGCATTGGCGACTGCAGTACGCAAACGCGGGTTGGCATCAAGGTCGCTCCCGCCAAGTCTTGCTGCGATGGTGAGTTCTTTTATCAGTTTAGTAAAAACTTTACCTCGTTTAGTATCTTGAGCAGCTTTGCGATGTTTGATTGTACTCCATTTGCTGTGTCCAGACATAATAATTTTGATTTATGAATTTGGAAATTTATTTGACATATAATGTGATATAGATTTTTATAATGCAGAGTACACTAAATCAGACAATTCGTCCAATTAAATCATACTCGTAGGCTTTCGAAATATCAACAGTATGAAAAGTTCCCGGGCGAGCGGTCCCCTCATTGATATAAACCAGTCCATCCACTTCTGGTCCTTGATATTCACTTCGGCCTTGAAGCAGCAAGTCACTTTCAGCGCTGACACCATCAACTAGTACTTTCATTTTTTCCCCAATCCAACTTTCATTTTTTTGAATGCTGACCTTTTGTTGTGCTTCCATCAGTTGATTTCTTCGTTCATGTTTGAGAGCATTTGGAACAGGGTCTCCCCATTTTGCAGAGCGGATGTTATCTTCATGGGAGTATAAAAATACTCCAACGTGCTGAAAATGTCCTGCAGACACAAATTCGAGTAATTCCTGAAAACGCTCTTCTGTTTCAGTAGGAAAGCCAACAATAAAAGTAGTGCGCCATGCTAGATTCGGGAGATGTGTCCGGATTTCCTGCATCTTATTTTCTATTTGTCGTCGGTCAATTTTTCGGTTCATTGCTTTCAGGACCTCATTGTTTATATGTTGGAAAGGCATATCAAGATAGCGGCAAAACCTGTTGTCATCAGCAATCACTTCCATAGTTTCATCAGTAAAAGAGTTGGGATAGCAATAAAAAAGGCGAATCCAGAAATCTCCTTCAATTTCACTGATGCTTTTTAAGAGTGTTGCCAGTCCGGTGTTGTCATTAAAATCTTTGCCGTAAGATGAGATGTCCTGAGAAATCAAATTTATTTCCTTAACACCCTTTTCAATGAGATTACTGATTTCAGTAATGATAGAGTTAACTGTGCGACTGCTGAAATTCCCTCTTAAAGCAGGAATGTTACAAAACGAACACATATTTGAACATCCCTCTGCCACCTTCAGATACGTATAATGGTACGGTGTTGTTTGTATACGGGACTGTTCTTCAAATTGCTTGTAATGGGGTTTTTGTTTCAAAAATGCTTGTAAATGTCCGGAACCTTCGTACATAGAGCGTACCAGTTCCGGGATCTGTTCAAATCCATTCGATCCTAGCAAGCCATCTAATTCTGGTATTTGCTCTGCAAGACTATCCTGATATCGCTGAGTCAAACAACCTGTTGCGACAATCTTTTCACAGTTGCCACTGCTTTTGAAATCGCTGAGATCAAGGATCCTGTTGATGGACTCCTCACTAGCCTCAGTCAGAAATGCACAGGTGTTGACAATAATTACTTCTGCAGAATCCGGCGTCATTGTCAGCTCATATCCCTGATTTTGCAGGCTAGCCAGCATTATTTCTGAATCAACCCGGTTTTTGGAACAACCCAGTGTTTCCAAATAAACTCGCTTCTTTGAGCATGAAGACGATTCGGAAACAGGATTGGACATAATAAACAGTTTGTTGATAGAAAAGGGCAAATGGTGGGAGAGAAAAAGAACTCCAGAAGAAAAAGGAGTCATTCGAAGGGGGATGATTTGGCGGTCAGTCGTTAGTATTTTTCTCTGAATTAGTTTCTACAGTGTCATCCTGTCCGGAAGTGGCTTCTGCTCCTTCTTGTGTTTGTGCAGGTTCAGCCTTTACCTCCCCTTTATCAAGTTCAGCTTCAGATTCATCCCGTGTTGAATCTTCAACAGAAATCTCTTCTTCCGTTTTTGTATCTGATTCAATCTTTTCTTGAACAGTATTAGTCGTAACTTCCGCTTCCCGCTTTTGCTCAGTCTCTTTCTCAACAGGAGCAGTATCTGCAGAAGGAACTCCTTTTACTGCTTCATTCTCAGCCTGAGTTTTTTCTTTCTTCGTTTCTATTTTTGTTTCGGATGAAGACTCAGTCTTGATTTCTTCACTGACCTCTTTCAGAACAGAACTCTCCTTTTTCTTTGGTTTTTTCTTTTTGCCTGTCTGAGATTTAAGCTCACTTAATTGATCTGCCTTACTACCAAGTAACTGTATAATCGCCATTTCAGAGTTATCACCAAGTCTGGTTTTGCCCAATTTGATAATCCGACAATAACCTCCCTGTCGATCTTTGTAACGATCAGCCAATTCTTCGAATAGCTGTGTCATAGCTTCTTTGCTTTTGACAAAACGCAAAGCCTGACGGCGTGCATGCAGGTTGCCCTGCTTTCCCCAACCAATCATTTTTTCCAGAGGTTTGCGTACTTCTTTTGCCCGGGCAAGAGTACAGGTTATTTGGCCATTTTCCAAGATAGACGTGACCATATTCCGCATTATGGCACGGCGATGCGCCGTAGTAACTCCTAAACGGTTTCCAGCTTTTAAATGTCGCATCGTATATTTAAGTTCTAATTAGTGTGTGGGTTATTCAGTGAGTCAAAATTTTCCAAAGTAGTACCCAACGACAACCCCATTTCAGTCAGGATTACTTTAATTTCATTCAAAGACTTCCGGCCGAAGTTTTTGGTCTTGAGCATCTCCTGTTCACTCTTTTGGACAAGGTCTCCGATGGTTTCTATCTTAGCATTTTGCAGACAGTTGATTGAACGGACAGACAGTTCCAGTTCACTTACACTGCGATATAAATTTTCATTCAGTGGTTCATCTTCTGTTTCATCTTCTGGCTCATCATTAATGCTGCTTTCATCAAAGTTAATAAACACATCCATGTGTTCTTTGATGATTTTTGCTGCATAGGCCAAGCTGTCTGTCGGTTTTACTGAACCATTTGTCCACAGTTCAAAATTCAAGCAATCGTAGTCTGTTTTTTGATCGACTCTTGAGTTTACAACTTCATAGTTAATTTTGCTGACTGGAGAATGGTTTGAGTCTAGGTAGATGGTACCAACTGGCAAATCCCCCTGTTGATTTTCTTCTGAGGTAACATAACCTTTGTTGAAGCGTGAAAACATGGTCATGCTGACAGTAGCGCCCTTTTGCAAAGTGGCCAAAATAAGATCCGGGTTCAAAATTTCTGCTTTTTCAAATGTCGAAATGTCTCCAGCTTTTATCATACAAGGTCCTTCTCCGATGAGTTCCAGTTCAACAACTTCATCAACAAATTGCTCAATCTGCAGTTCCTTGATATTGAGGATCACTTGAACCATGTCCTCAACGATGCCAGGAATGTTGCTGAATTCGTGAGTGACGCCGTCAATCTGCACGGCAAAAATTGCTGAACCCCTGATTGAAGAGAGGAGGACCCGTCTTAAGGAATGCCCAATCGTCATTCCAAATCCAGGCTCTAATGGGTCTAGTGAAAACTTTCCATAATTAGATTTTAAACTTTCTGGCTCAAACTGCAGTTTCTTTGGCTTTGCAATTGACATCCAATTTTTGGCAAAGAAGGGATTTTCTCCTGTGGAACCTTCTTCACTATCAGAATCTAAGTCTGTTCCGGATATTACATTTTCCTCCGGCATGACAGTTTCTGTCTCCGGATCTGCTGCTTCTATAGTTTCATTTATTTCAGACATCTTCATCCCAGTTTTAAGTATTCTGGTTTATATTCACCAAAAAAGACAATACTGCAAAAATGAAATTATCATCCTTACAGTTTTGCGATTGGTGACATTTGTAATTAGATCCGCCGTTGCTTTGGTGGGCGGCATCCGTTATGAGGTACCGGTGTGATATCATTGATTGACGTGATACGCATTTCTTCAATAGCTGAGATTGCACGAAGTGCAGACTCTCGTCCTGACCCCGGTCCTTTGACAAAAACATCAATACTTTTCATGCCGCTGTCTACAGCCTTTTTCAAGGCATCGTCTGCTGCTACTCTTGCTGCAAATGGAGTACTTTTGCGAGAACCTTTAAAGCCGTGTACACCGGTACTAGACCAGGCAATTGTATTGCCTTGAGTATCAGTAATCGTCACGATTGTGTTATTGAAGGTGGCCTTGATATAGATGCGGCCCTGTTCTACAGTTCTTTTTTCTTTTCTCTTTTTTGCCTGTGCCATCAGATACTGCTCGATTCAGTGTTTATTAGGATGGATTAATTTTTCTTGCTGACTGCTAATCTTCTAGGACCTTTTCGTGTCCTTGCATTAGTTTTTGTCCTTTGCCCTCTGACTGGCATATGCTTGCGATGCCGTAGTCCACGGTAGTTGCCTAAGTCCATGAGTCGCTTGATATTCAAACTCACTTCTCGCCGAAGATCGCCTTCAACTTGATATTCTTTCTCGATAATTGTGCGGATCTTATTTACCTGATCGTCATTTAGATCACGTACTCGTACATTTTTATCAATCTTCGTTTTGCTTAGAATATCATTTGAAATTTTTCTGCCGACACCATAGATGTAGGTCAGCCCAATTTCAACCCTTTTAGCATTTGGTAGGTCTATACCGGAAATTCTTGCCATCCAGATCCTTATTATCCCTGTCGCTGTTTATGTTTCGGGTTCTCGCAAATTACTCGCAAGACTCCTTTTCTTTTAATGATTCTGCACTTATCGCAGATTTTCCTTACAGATGAACGTACTTTCATTTTATTTTTTCTAACGTATCACAACCGTAATGCACTAGACTTTAATTGCCGGCGCTTAGTTTTCTTCATGAAGCCGTCATAATTTTGGTTCAGCAGAAATGCTTCAATTTGATTAACCAGGTCAAGGCCAACCCCAACCACAATTAAAAGTGCAGTCCCTCCAAAATAGAAAGGAATGTCAAAAAGATCAAAAAGGATGTACGGGAAAAGACAAACAATCGCCAAATAGGTTGCTCCTCCGAAAGTTAATCGTGTCAGCACCAAGTTAACGTATTCAGCTGTTTTTTTGCCCGGCCGTATTCCTGGAATGTATCCACCATGTTTCTTCATCTCTTCTGCGATCTTAACGGGGTTAAATGTAATTGCCGTGTAAAAGAACGCAAAGAAAAAGATCATTAGTGCAAACAAAATATTATATAATATCCTGCCAGGCAACAACTGGCTGCCAACTGCTTGCACCCACGGGACTGCGATGAAGCCTGTGATTGTTGCTGGAAAAGCAAGGATCGAAGATGCGAAAATCGGCGGTATTACTCCAGCTGTGTTTATTTTCAAAGGAAGGTGTGAAGACTGTCCGCCAAACATACGGTTCCCCTGCATTCGTTTTGCGTATTGTACCGGAATTTTTCTGTAAGCAGTTTCGGCAAAAATAACCAGGAAAACCACTACCACCATCAATAAGCCGACTACCGTAAGTACCAAGGGTGACAAAACATTATCCTGAACCAAACGGATTGAATTAATGATCGCACCTGGAATACCAACCACAATTCCCGCAAATATCAATAACGAGATTCCATTTCCAATTCCCCGTTCACTGATTTGCTCCCCAACCCACATTAGAAAAGCAGTTCCTGCTGTCAGTGTAATTACAGTCAGTGCTCTGAAAGCCCACGGGCTTAATGTGGAAATTACGATTGGTTGCCCACTTGGAGCTGCCATGCTTTCTAGTCCTACCGCAATTGCAAATCCCTGGATTACACTGAGAACTATTGTCCCATACCTTGTATAACTTGTAATTTTTTTACGACCAGCATCCCCCTCCTTTGACAATCTTTCCAGGTAAGGAAATACTGCAGTCATTAGTTGAATTATAATCGAAGCACTAATGTAAGGCATCACACCCAGCGCAAAAACTGTCAGTCGTGCTAATGCCCCTCCTGTAAACATATCAAAGAAGCGCAAAATCGAACCTTGTTGCGCCTCAAAAAACGCTGTCAAAGCAGCTCCGTCTATCCCGGGAGTCGGGATATGTGCACCTAGGCGAAAAATAAGAAGCATTGCCAGAGTGAAAAAAATACGCTGCCTTAGCTCTTCAATCCGGAAAATGTTCTGAATTATATTTAACATCAAAGATGCCTTAGCCTGTCGTAACCACTTCACCTCCAGCTTTTTTTACTGCTTCTGCAGCACTTGCGCTAGCCATGTCCACTTCTATTTTTAATTTCTTGCTCAGTTTCCCCTTGCCTAAAAGCTTTACTGCTTTGTCTTCTTTTTTGATTAATCCTAGTGCCTTAAGTTTTGTTTTATCAAGGCTGCTTCCTGTTTCAACAGTAGCAGTATCTTCCAGATTTTGTATATTAATCAACTGAAAAAACTCTTTGTTGGGGCTAGTAAATCCAAACTTCGGCAATCTTCGGCTGATCGGATTTTGTCCACCTTCAAATCCCCGTTTCCGTTTATAGCCGGAACGCGATTTTGCCCCATTTTGACCGCGACCGCAGTTTTTTCCGTTACCGCTGCCGGGACCACGTCCAACACGTTTACGTCGGTTGTTTTTACTTGATTCAAGGTCGTGTAGATACATGTATTACCGTTATTATTTTAAATTGCAGTCTCAATCCGGACAAGATGACTAACCTTTCGGATCATGCCCCGGACTGCCGGAGTGTTTTCTAAGACTGAAAAACTGTTAATTTTTCGTAGTCCTAATCCACTCAGACAGGCTTTTTGATTTGCTCGTGCACCAATTTTACTTCGAATCTGGGTTACTTTTATTTTTTTGGCCATGTTTACTGTCTTAAATATTCTAAGTCTTTGCCTCTGGCTCGAGCAATCCACTCGTTACTTCTTAGATTATATAAACCTTCAAGGGTAGAGCGTACCAGGTTGTTTGGGTTTCTGGAGCCAAGACACTTAACGCTGATATCCATGATACCTGCAGCTTCCATAACTGCGCGAGCTGCACCCGCAGCAATAATTCCGTGTCCTTTTTCCGCAGGTTTCATTAAAACCTTACCGGAACCAAATCGACCAATTGCTGTATGTGGAATTGATGTGCCTTCCACATTTATTTTTTTCATGTTAACCGAAGCTTGTTCAACAGCTTTTCGGATTGCCTCAACAACTTCGTTTGCTTTACCGAGCCCCAGTCCAACCTGACCCTGCCCGTCACCGACAACGATTAAGGCGCTAAAACTGAATCTGCGGCCACCCTTCACCACTTTGGCGACGCGGTTCACACGAATTACTTTTTCTATCAGCTCGTTTTTTTCTGCCACTATCTTTCCATTATTTACGGCTTTGCCGGTTGTCAGAAATTTAATCCAGCCTCCCTAGCTCCATCAGCTAAGGCCTGTACACGTCCATGATAAACAAAACCACCTCGGTCAAAGACAACGGTGGAGATAGATTTTTCTATAAGTTTTTTTGCCACGTCTGCACCGACAGCTTTTGCAGCCTCTTTGTTTCCAGTGTAGGTTTTTTTCAAGGACTTTTGGATTGTTAAAGTTGAAGAAGCTGCAAGAGTGCTTCCTGCGCTATCGTCAATTGCCTGAGCATAAATATGTCGTGCAGATCTGAATACCGCTAATCGGGGGCGTAAACTAGTCCCAGATATTTTTTTTCTTATACGCCTGTGTCTGGTCTTTCTCCCTTTCAGACGGTCTTCTGCATTATACATTTTAAACTGTTACTTGTGTATTAAGTTTTACCGCTTTTTCCGGCTTTACGTTTTAGCTGTTCACCTTCAAATAATATCCCTTTACCTTTGTATGGCTCTGGTGGTCTAAATTTTTGAATCTCTGCAGATACTTGGCCCAAAAGCTGTTTATCGGAACTTTCAAGAAGTAGCTTAGTGTTGGCACTGACAGTTGCTTTTATTCCTTCCGGAAGCATGTATTTTATTGGATGCGAAAAACCTAAGCTTAACTCCAATTTTTTCTGACTAACAGTTGCTCTATAACCAACTCCTACTAGGTTTAGCTGTTTTTGAAAGCCTTCTGTAACTCCATGAATCATATTACTAATCAATGCCCTGGTTGTCCCAAGCATAGGCGTCATTGGAGCATTCTGATCGGAAGGATTTACTGAAATATTTTCAGCACCAATTGATAACTCAATCGCCGGATGGGCCTTAAGTTCCAACTCTCCCTTTGGACCCTTCACAGATAGCAGACGCTCCTTAAAGTTTACTTCAACTCCTTGAGTTATTTTGATGGGTCTTTTACCAATTCTTGACATTGTCTATCCTGTTTTAATACAGTCTAACAGACGGTGCAAAGCACTTCACCGCCAATATTATCGGCCCGACATTGTCGATCACTCATTATCCCTTTTGAGGTAGAAATTATCGAAATACCTTGTCCATTCAGTACTGGTTTACAATCCTTGCCTTTGCTGTAGAGACGTAACCCGGGCTTACTGATCCTTGTAATTTTGCGTATAACAGGTACATTATCCACGTACTTCAGCCAAATCCGGAGCTCTGGGAATTTCCCTTTTTCGTCCAGTTCCCAGTTTACAATGAAACCTTCATCTTTCAGAACCTTAACTATGTTTAGTTTCATCTTGGATGACAATATCTCCAGACTTTTTTTATTCCTCATGTTCGCATTGCGGATACGTGTTAATAAATCCGCAATTGGGTCACTCATTGACATTACACAATTTATTATCAGAATCTTATAGTATATTACCAGCTCGCCTTTGTTACTCCCGGCAGAAGTCCAGCATTGGCATTTTTTCGAAAACAAATCCTGCACATACCGAACTTTCTCAAATATCCACGGGGACGTCCGCAATATGCACATCTACTGTATCCGCGGACTCTATACTTTTGAGTACGCTCACTTTTGGCGATCATTGATTTTTTTGCCATCTGACCTATTTTCTAAAAGGGAATCCCAAGTCCTGCATCATTGTGAGACTCTCTTTGTCTGTAGGAGCACTAGTTTCTATAGAAATATTCATACCGCGGATATTATCAACATCATCAATTTCAATTTCAGGAAAAATCAACTGCTCTTTAATTCCCATGGTATAATTTCCTGATCCATCGAAAGCTTTTGGCGAAATTCCCCGAAAGTCACGAATACGCGGCATTGCAACGTGAAGCAATTTATCCAGGAAAGTCCACATTTGTTCATTACGCAAAGTCACCACGCAGCCGATAGGCATCCCTTCACGCAGCTTGAATCCTGCAATTGAGCGTTTTGCACGGGTGACTACAGGCTTTTGTCCTGAAATTAAGGCCAGCTGCTGGCTGGCTGCTTCGACTGCTTTAGGGTTCTGAACAGCTTCACCAAGACCTATATTCAAGGTAACTTTCTTGATAACTGGAATTTGATGTTTGTTCTTGTACTTAAACTTCTCTTGTAGAAGCGGCACAACCTTTGAATTGTAGGTCTGCAACAAATGGCTCTCAGACATTATCCTAATACTTCTCCAGATTTTACACAGACTCTGTTTTTCACTCCAGCATTGCTAGTCTGTATTTTTACTCGCACGCCTCTTGCTAAAGTTGGATTGTAGAGTTGAACGTTTGAATAATGAACAGGTGATTCAATTTGGATCAGACCACCCTGCTGATTTGTTGCATTGGGTTTTGTGTGGCGTGTGACCATATTTACACCCTCAATCAGCAAGCGCTCCCGCTTCCAATCTACAGTAATTACACGTCCGGTGCGGCCTTTATCTTTTCCGGAAATAACTATCACGGTGTCTTCACGATGAATTGTGGGCCTTCTTTTTTTGCGTTGGTTAGCTTTCATAAATCAGACTTCTACAATACTTCAGGGGCAAGTGACAGAATTCGCATGAATTTTCCTGCACGCAGTTCCCTGGCTACAGGGCCGAAAATACGGGTTCCTACTGGTTCTCGTTTTCCGTCAATTACAACAGCAGAATTTTTATCAAATTTAATATAACTGCCATCTGGACGACGAAACGCTTTTTTGGTACGGACTACAACTGCTTTCACCACATTTCCAGATTTAACTTTTGAATGAGGTTGGCAGTCTTTGATTGATGCAACAATTATGTCTCCTACTCGAGCATAACGTCTCTTGGATCCCCCCAGGACTTTGATGCACATCAGGCTTTTTGCTCCTGAGTTATCTGCAACTTCTAAGATGCTTTGGGTTTGTATCATTTTTTACGTTTAAATAATCTGTAATGCTTGCGCCGGCTCAATGGCCTACACTCAGCAATTTGAACTAAATCGCCTACTTGACATTCATTCTGTTCATCATGAGCAATATACTTTTTTGAGCGTTTGATAGTCTTTTTGTAAAGTGGGTGTTTTATTTTTCTTTCAATCTTTACAACAATGGATTTATCCATCTTGTTAC
>UINC01001682.1_pt2 | contig 46174 bp, 45 predicted proteins | sample 5385821 | NCBI WGS metagenome assembly UINC01 (sample SAMEA4666929, study PRJEB26691) | marine metagenome | isolation source: Pacific Ocean | place: Pacific Ocean | collected 2011-10-13 | reverse complement strand
CCGGCAACAGATATTCCCGGATACCCGGGTGCCGATCAGACCCTGTGGACCATTTCCAACGATATTCCAAAAATTGTAAGTGCCACTGGAGACAGTATTAGTTATCAAAACACATCCGCGCAGATTTACGGTGCGGACCCGATCGGTATTGAGTTGCGGGTCACCATGTGGGGCTATGCCTTCGGTGCCAGCGATCCTTTGGGAAATATTATATTTAAAAAAGCCAATATGAAATATGTAGGCCTGCCGGAGACTCCGGCCGATGCTACTCTGGATACGGTTTACTTTACCCAGTGGTCTGACCCGGACCTGGGCACCTACACCGATGACTATGTGGGCTGTGATATTGATCTTTCATTTGGATATGTATATAACGGCAACCGCCTGGATGGTGTTTTCAATGGCATCTATGGTCTGGCTTGCCCTGCTGGCGGATATGATTTCCTCCAGGGACCAGTTGATAATATGGACATCGATGGCGACGGTGATGTTACAGAGTTTCTGGGGATGACATCTTTTACCTATTTCGGTGCCGGTTCATCCATCAGCGACCCTAGTTTCTCATACGCTGGTTCGCTGCAGTTCTTTAACCTGATGGAAGGCTTTCTGCCCCGTCCAGAATACCCCGTCCAGATTCCGTGGACAGACCCGGCCACAGGTGAGGAAACAAAGTTTGCCCTTTCCGGGGATCCAGTGTCGGGCTCCGGATGGGTCGATGGTGTGCAGCTGCCCCCTGGCGACCGCCGCCTGGTGATGGCCAGTGGTCCATTTAACATGGTTCTGGGCGATGATGCTGATGTTGTAATTGCTCTCGCTGCCGGAACGGGTCTTGACGCAGTATCATCCGTTTCCGTGGCAAAATATGTTGATACATATGCCCAGTATGCCTATGATAATAATTTTAGTCTCCCCAGCGCACCTACATCCCCATCGGTTACTGGGGTTGAAATGGATGGAAGAATCGCGTTGGACTGGGGCTCAAACAGTTCCGCTGTATCTTCAACGGAAGAAACTGTAAGTACCGGGTTTGAGTTTGAAGGGTATAATGTATACCAGCTGCCCGGTGCCGGTTCTCCTCTGACTGAAGGTGTCAAGGTTGCAACTTATGACAAGGTCAACCTAGTCCAGAATATTTTAGACCCCACGGTAGACCCGTTGACAGGTTTGGTGGTAGATGCCGCCAAACAGACCGGTACCAACAGTGGTGTACAGCGGTACTTCGAAACTGATTATGATGAAATACGCGGCCGTCCCATGTCTAATGGTGTATCTTACTATTTCGCTGTAACAGCATACAGTTTTCTTGCAGATAATGAAGGCAGCCCCTTTAAGACACTGGAATCAGGTGCGGCAGGGGTTACAGTCGTACCGCACGATGCGAACCCTGGGTTAACTGTTAACAACGAAATTGGATCCGATGTTGCGGTGACCCACTCTGGAACTGCAAATGCAGAAGTAGAGGTGAATATTCTTAACTCAGATAATCTTAAAGATGACACCTATAAGGTTTCCTTTGACCAACAGCATTTTTATCGCGATTTAGCCGGTATATGGCAAAAAAGCGATACTCCAGGAAGAACTGCTGGGAAAATAATGGATTGTTCACCTTCAACTGTGAGTGCAGCAGCAATTGCATCAGCAGATGTTGGTACAATTGATCTTCTATTGACCTTTGATCTAGTCTGCCCTGGTGGCGCCTGGATTGATGGTGTTCAATTTGAATTTCCTGAAGGTTTTGCATCTAATGTAAATAGTTGGGCTATAACAGGTGGTGGAAATGTTTGTTCCTATGGAACCGATTCTGGTCAAAACTGTGAAAATCTTGATGGAAGCTGGGCTGGTGATGTGTTGCTTTTTGGAACAGAAGCTACTGGTGGTGGTTTCGGCGCATTTGAAAGCAGTAATATTTTTACTGTAAATGTGAATCCATGGTACGCTGGTGATCTAGAAGCCTTGGCAGTTGGATATACTGTTTGGGATGATGGGTACGATGGTACCACAGTCAATGGTGAAGGCACATCTACAATCACTGAGCTTGGGTATGAGTTCAAAACAGAAACACACTGGAACCTGTCTAATTCATCAGGAACTGTACTTCTGCAAGACCAAACCTTTGTAAATGGAGCAGATATTTACGGTGGTGCCAGTGTAGACAATATGTCCTTACTGCACTATAATTCCGCTGCTGCTGTTACGGTTGATGGTTTCCAGGTGAATGTAAATGGCGGTTATGCTGCCCCATCTGATTTCTTTGGAATAACCTACGACTTAGATGAAGCCGCTGCTGCCATGTATGGAGACGCTATTTATGATATGGATTCATATGCGGTAAATGGCTGGGCTCTTACAGCCATGGCTGTAGATACCTGGGGTTCTGGAGTAACATCTGTGGATATTCTGCAAAGAGATATTCAGCTACGGTTTACAGGCGAGTTTGAACCAACACCAACTGTTACTGCCGCTGGGGTTGTGTATTACCCCGCCCTGAGCACAGGTGGTTCAATGGCCTGGATCGATGGCTCCAGGATAAGCCCGTTAGCAGAGCATCCTTCCCCCAATAATCCTGGAACCGGGGATCCTTTCAGGATCCGGATTCCCTTTGAAGTTTGGGATATGGAAGCCCCAGGGGGTGAACAGCAGATTGATATAACGATCTACGATAGAGTGCAAAGCTACGCCAGCGGTGACACGGTCTATGCTTTTAATCCCTATGGTCGGATGTATACACACTTCATTCATCTTCCCCATCAGGAAAACGGTGAATATGCCGACCTTCAGGATAACCTGACCTGGAATGTGGTCTGGTGGTCTGCCATGTTCAATCAGGGCGATGTGCTCACGTTGAACTACGCTAATCCGATTCAGGCCAATGTAGATGAATTTTCATTTACGATGCAGGCTAATGATGAAGCAGCATCTAATGATGTTGCTGATGTCAGTGTTTATCCTAACCCCTACTATGGATTCCATGAATTGGAAACCAGCAGGGCTGATAAATATGTTTCTTTCAATCATTTGCCGAGTACTGCTACTATCAACATCTATTCGCTTGGCGGTACATTTGTAAAGAGACTAGAAAAAACGGATGACGGCAGTCAGTTTACCCGTTGGGATTTAAAGAACCAGTACGGTTACCCAGTGGCCAGTGGTCTTTACATCGTTAGTGTAGAGTCCGGTGGCGAAGAAAAGATTTTGAAGCTTGCACTTGTTCAGGAAACACAAGTGCTCAAGTACTATTAATGATCATTTAAACGGAGAGAAAAATGAAAAAACAAATCATTACGACTTTAGGCATCATTATTCTTAGTTCCATGGTCCTTGGGCAGAGCTCACGGATGGGTTCAGCTTCCTCTACCCAGTTGCTGGTTGTACCCGGCGCCCGCTATCTTTCCGGTGGCGGTGCTGCTGCAACGGCAACAGGTATGGATGCGGTATTCTGGAACCCAGCGGGATTGGCTATGGGCGAGAACTCAGTTGATGCGATCTTTTCCAACCGCCAATATATTGCTGATATTCAGAACAGCTTCTTCGGAGTGGCAACAAGTTTTGCTGGGATGAAGATGGGTGTAAGTGTGCGTACATTTGATATTGGCGATATTGACGAAACAACCGTGTTCTTTCCCGATGGAACAGGGCAGGTATATACACCCAATTTTTCTATCCTGGGTGGTACAATCTCCAAAAGATTGTCTGACAATACCAGTGTAGGTGTGAATGCCAATCTGGTACGGGAGAGTTTTGGCCGAGTGTCTGCCAGTGGTATGGCATTTGATCTGGGTGTCCAGTATAAAGGGCTATTGGGTATGAGCGGTCTGGATGCTGGTTTTGTTCTGAAGAATTTCGGAACACCAATGCAGTACGGAGGTGAAGGCCTTGGTGTTATGGCTACTGCTACTGCGGATCGCCCAGTGGAGTTCTATAAAGTAGATGCAGCATCATTTGATCTGCCGTTTATTTTTGATATGGGTCTTTCTTATAATATTGCCGGAGCCAACTTGGGAGCTACCTATACCAGTAACTACTATGCTACTGATGAGATAAAATTTAAGGCATCCTATGATGTAGCTGGCCTGGCTTCGGTAGCTGTTGGTATGCAGTCATCAAGTCCAGCACAGGAGATCGAAGATGCAGAAAGTGACTGGTATACGAACCCAGCTGACGGAGTGTCCTTTGGGGCATCATTGGATTTATCCAGGTTCATTGGTACAAAACTCACTGTCGACTATTCGATGTTGCCTATGGGGGATTTTGATACTAATTCTGTAGTCGCTTTTAGAGTAGCATTCTAAATATATACATACTTAAAAAGAAAAAAAGGGCGGGTATATACCCGCCCTTTTTTATTTTCATTAATGGATAGGCGCAAAGCAAATCCTGTCATTTTCTATTTTATCTTCTGTAGCTGTTGTCTTTGTGATGTATATAATGGGATAACATTATTTTCAAACGCAACTGGACTAGGGCAATCACACACTTATTTGATCCATAATAATTATAATTTTATAAATATCTGGGCTCATTCAGCCGGAATAGTTGGAACGCCCTACTTATTAACAGATAGAACTATCATAGTTCAGCTGCGGTCTGATATACATTATTTTGGGAATTCACATGGCCCTATAGGAGGAAGATTCAATAAGATAGATTGGGATGGCAGTGTTCTATGGGAGTTCAGCTATCATGATTTCACTTATCACCCCCACCATGATTTTGATCCATTGCCCAACGGAAATATATTGGCGCTTTGTTGGGAAAAGAAAAGTGCACAACAGGCACAAAGCCTTGGCAGGGTTAATGTAATGAATGAAATGTGGCCGTTAAAAATTGTTGAGATTGAACCTGTTGGCCAAGATAGTGCTGTAATTATTTGGGAATGGCACATCTGGGACCATTTGATTCAAGATGTGGATTCCTTATTGCCGAACTACGGCCAGATATCTGCTCACCCAGAACTTGTTGACATTAATTTGGGGCAATTCACCAACCCCATTGAAGGTGATTGGCTGCATACCAATTCCGTCGATTATAATCCTGTACTGGATCAAATTGTTTTTTCATCTCGTCATCTTGACGAAATATTCATTATTGATCATAGTACCACAACTGCTGAAGCTGCTTCCCATACGGGGGGGAACAGTGGTATGGGGGGAGATATATTATACCGCTGGGGAAGCCCACAGAATTATAACAGAGGGGGCGGGACGAACAAAATGCTGAATGACCAGCATGGAGTTAATTGGGTACCAGAAAATTATCCCGGTTCAGGGCACCTGTTAATTTTTAACAATAATCCATTAGATTCCACCGGACAAGATAATTCACTGGGAAATTCCAGCGTTGTAGAAATTATTACTCCGTTGAATAACAACGGTACCTATGACATACCCATAGATAGTTCCTATGGCCCCAGTAACTATCATTGGGTATTCGGTGGTGATGATTCATTCTTTTCTCATTTTCAATCCGGTGCTTTCAGGCTGCCTAATGGTAATACATTTGTGACCATATCACAGGAAAAGTATTTATTTGAAATCGATACGTCCGATCAAATTATCTGGGAGTATTATTTTCAGACAGAATCCGGATTGGATGGGAATACCGCTCGCGCACAAAAGTATAAGCCAAATTATTTTACCTTTTCTCTAGGCGATATGAATTATGATTATACGTTAGATATATTCGATCTGACTATCATTAGCGAAATGATCAGTGCAGGTGATACTTTTTCTACAAATGGAGACATGAACCAGGATAATATAATTGATGATGTGGATATAACATTGCTGATTGCAGCAATTATGAATCAGTGATTCAAGCTATCGTCTACTGCAGGGACGGTTGGATTAAAAATATCATACAGCATATCATAGAGATCCGGGTTTGGCACATCTTTTCCCAGGTATATTTCTTTATTCCCTTTTTGCAGGATCATTTCCCAATGCAGGTGAGCTTCTTTTTTAGTGTTCAGGGTACTTGCTCTTGTACCTGTGTTCCCGGATTTGCCAATGTTCTGCCCAGCTTTCAAGAAAGTTCCAGTTGTGATACTTGTATCAATACTGGATAGATGAGCATAAATGCTGATGACCCGAAAACCAGGAATTATCTCAAATCCATGATCTAAAAAAACTGCTTTTCCCAGTAAAACGCTGTTAAAAATATCAGATGGGGTATAGCCTACCCGGGCACTGGCAGAGAGTAGCTGCATCCTGTAATCTGCGGGGATTTCCTGATAATTGTGGTCTGCCCGAATAACGGTACCGTCCGCCACCGCTCTCACCAGCGTACCCCAATTAGCAAAAAAATCAATACCGCGGTGGGTCCCACTGCGGTAGTCCCTGGGGGCATTGGGCAGCCGGGTTGTTCTTTTGGGGACCTGTATACCCTCACAGGGCAATAGTAAAGATAAAGAATCCACCCATTTCACATCGAAACTTGCGGGAAGAGGCTGACTTATTTCAGCGTCCCTGATTGTACTCAAAACATGAGTTGGTGAATTGCCAGGGTTATCCAGGACCTGAGCCCGAATGAAACCAGTAAAAAAAAGTAATCCAATTAATAGATTCATGGTTTATTTGAGGGATAAAAGATAATCCAGGCCCTCAATGCAAGATTCAACAGGTGGCCCGGAAAATGATTTAATATTCTTCCCCGAAATGATGGACTCTGATGCAGAGGTTCCGTAATCATAAGGTTCTTCAAAATACACCACTGCTGTGGAGAGGGCGATCAATTCCAGGGTTTCCGTCATGGTCCAGTCGTATCGGGCCCATGAGGTGGGAATGAAAAGCAATCCATCAGCCCAGTTGCGGTTGCGCTGCAGGAAGTTCAGCGCTTTATCCTGTTTATGAGTTTGCAGAAATTTTAAGGTTGTTTCCTGCCTGTGTACGTGTTTTCTTAAAGCTTTATTTAATTTATCCAGGGTCAGCCTGTCTCCTGTCGGCGCAGATTTCAAACCCAGGAGATTCAAATTAGGTCCCTGTAAAATGAGAATATTCATTTCAATGGAACCAGGTTGCCAATGATATAACCAATAATGATCCCGATCATTAGTCCCAGGGTTACCACCCGCCCCTTTGCCAATTTTGCCGTATATCCTTTTTTAATGGCAATGCCAGATACGACGGTACCCAAGGCGTTCAGCAGAAAAAACCCGGGAATGGTTACTACTTTGATGATTAATGGTCCAATCAGGGGTATTAATGCGATCAGTGCGCCCAATCCGGTAAAAAGCTGGGTAAAGACGCCAAATAAAAGGGTGACAAATACAACAATTTTTTTGTCTATGCCGTAATAGAGTGCGGTACCAATGGCCGCAGCAGCCAGGAGCCAGACCAGTAATTTTTTTCTATACAGTTTCCAGATGGCTTGTTTATTCATCGATCAAAGCTATAAGGGGTAATCCCATGGTTTTAATGGATGCCTGTATGATCCGTTTTTGTGTTTCTCTGGAAACCCAGAGTTGCCGAACAATGCCGGAAGCAATGATTTCATCCATAAAATAATCAGAATTTTCCCGGAATTTACCTGAATCATCATCTATGATGATATCCAGACGATAATGATCACACAATTCCTTATTTTTCCTGTAATTAATAGTGGCAGTATCAGACCAGACAAATCGTGCCTTCCCCAGCTGGCCCTCATGCTCAAAAGGGAACCAGTGTGTATCCAGTTCTCTATAGTCTGCAGCCTGCACCATGGCCAGCAGGGTGAATATGGTTTGCGTCTTGTCTGTAATCTGTACCTTGTTTTTGGAACCATAGATCAGTTCAGTGGTCGCCGGGTTAAAATCAGCAGATAATTTTTTTTTGAATTCCCCTTGATGAATTTTTTTATCCCACCCGCGAATTCCGAAGGAGGCTGAATCGAATTGGGCGGAGTAGAAATTTTTTGCAGGCCAGATCAGATCTGCAATGCCGGTGTTTCTGGTTTCAAATGTGATTGTACTGTGATGACTGCGGGTTTGTTTTACTTCAGCTACAGGAAATCCAAAAACGGATATGATATAATCCTGTGCCGAAATACATTTCATAAGAACACATAAAATGACAACTTTTTTCACTAAGACTTCCAGGTGTAAATATTGGCCAAACCCAAAAGTCCAATAAAAGGAATATAGAAAGGCTGTACCACAGCCCAGGTTAGATAAACCAGCGATGGTACAGGTGTCTCGAATAGTCTTCCGCCCAGGAAGATAACCAGGCCTTCAAAAATAAATTTAAGGAAAAAAGCAAACTGAATTCCCTTTGATTGCAGAAGAAATCCGCTGAATAAAGCAAGGTTGCATAAAAATGCACTAAATAGGAAAGAAAAAAACCATGGTTTTTTTCTTACATTTCCTCGGGCATTGGAAGACCACCTGATTCTTTGGTTTACAAAATCTTTTACTGTTTTAACTGGTTGTGTACTCACAAAGGACTGGGGGTCAATATTAATTGCGGCGCCATCTATTGCTGAAATGGCCTGAACCAAGTACATATCATCACCAGATATTTTATCCTTTACGGGTGTAAAACCATTTATGAGTTCAAAGTTTTTCTTTTCATAGCTCAGATTCTGGCCACTACCGGACCAGAATACCTTCCAGCCGCCAAAACCGGCATTCGCGGCAGTGATACTTAGAAAGTCGATCATTTGATATTGATCAAAAAATGATTCTCCAGCAATCTTAGAAAAACCAATGGTAATTCCACCATTAGACTTTACAGATGAGGCCATAGAGGATACCCAGGTTTGCGGAACCTGACAATCCGCGTCCGTACAGACAATGATGTCGCCAGTAGCACGTTGGATGGCTTGCTGGAGGGCATGCTTTTTCGATGCCATTTCGGGGTTGCATTCCTCAATTTGTATATGGTGAATATATGAATGTTTTGCAGCTGCCTTATTCAATATGGCTCCTGTTTGATCTGTGGAGCGGTCATTGGCAATAATAATTTCCAGTTTATCCCGGGGATAAGTTTGATGTATCAGATCATGGATTAAACTGGCGATGTTGTTTTCTTCATTCCTGGCTGCGACAACTATTGAAACCTTTGATAGTTCATTATTTGTTTTTACTGCGCTTGTATTATGTTTAAATAGCCCCGCAATGATGAATAATACAAAACACAGGTACAACCCTGTACATAGGTATAGGATGAGGGTCATGTGCTTAGAGGTTCAGTAATAAACCGGCGATCATGAAATACAGCAAAACGCCTAAAATATCAATGCTGGTAGTTACGAATGGACCCGTGGCGACAGCAGGATCAATATCCAGTTTTCTTAAGAACAGGGGAATAAGGGAACCCACAGCCACCGCAAGTAGCATGGAAGCACAAATACTCAGACCTACAACAAAACCCAGCATTGGATCTGCATCCATAAATTTAAATTTGGCAAAGAGCCCCAGGAGAAATCCATACAGCAATCCTAAGATCAATCCCACGCGGATCTCTTTGAAGAGGACTTTGAATTCGCTGCCCGGATCCACTCTGCCGGTGGCCATACCCCTTACAATAATGGTAGATGATTGAGTGCCGATATTTCCGCCCATGCCGATGATAACAGGGATAAAAGCAGCCAGGACAAGTATACTTTCCAGCATATGTTCGAAAGCGCCAATTATGTTGGCAGCAATAATGCCCCCTACCCAGCTGGCGAATAACCAGGGCAATCGTGCCTTGGCATTTTCCCAGCTTGACTTTAAAAGAATTTCCCGGTCCTTGCCCGCACCGGCCATTTGCAGAAAATCCTCAGTTGCTTCCTCCCGGATTACGTCCACCACGTCGTCTACGGTCACAATTCCCAACAGGTGCTCACTTTCGTCTAAAACCGGGACGGCTAAATAATTGTATTGAGCTACAATTTTAGCAACATCTTCCTGATCAGTCTCAGGACGAACAGAATGAACCCGTTTGATCATGATATCGCACATTTTTGTATCAACTTGGGATGTGGCCAGGGCGCGAAGCGAAGCCACACCAGTAAGGCGCCCATCCTCATCGGTAAGGTATAGATAAAAAACCATTTCTGCATCTTCCTGATCCTGCAGTGTTTTAAGCGCATCACCACAGGTTGTATCCTGCCACAGAGTGAAAATGTCCGTCGTCATCATTGCACCGGCAGAATCTTCCGGATAGCCCATCAGTTCTTCAATTTCTTCTTTCTCTTCCAGTTTTAATAGATCAATGACCGATTGTGCTTTTTCTTCGTCAAGGTTGCCCAGGATATAACTTTGGTCATTGACAGGCGCCTGACGAATCAGGGCTGAGATACGCTCGGGGTTTTCCTCTTCCAGTAAATTTTGTAGTATGGTATCATCCAGTTCCACCAGAAATGCTGCCGTCTGTTCGTTTGCTTTCATTATTGAAAAAACATGTTCCTGTTCCTCATCCAGGAAATAGCGGAAAATAATGGCTAGGTCTGCAGGGTGTGTCTTGTCGATCAGTTTGGCCAGATTGGTGTTGGCGTTGCGACGCAAAAGTCGTCTAAAAGTGTCACGAAGAATCGTGATTTCGTGATCAAACAGTTCTTTTCTCATTTTTGGCCAGCTGTAAGATTAATTCCTTTAAAGCCATAGGTAAATAATCCAATCGATAAAATAATAATCCAGGGGGCCACATGATCGTGCCATAGATAAATGTTATCCAGGTTAAGTTCTGTGAAGGAAAAAATCAGGGCTGTTCCGTTGTTGATCGCATGCAGAATCAGACTGGGGATAACAGAACCGGTCCGCCAGGATAAATACCCCAGGAAGATTCCTAAAATATAGATTTGTATCAACCAGTATGAATTCATATGGATGATGGCAAAAAATAGACTGGTGACCAAAATAGCGCGGGTCACGTCTTTCCAGTGCTGTTCAAGAAATTGCTGCAGGAATCCGCGAAATAATAATTCTTCCCCAACGGGCGCAATAATTACAATTGCAAGAAACAACAAAATAAATCCTATGGCAGATTCCGGCTGCAGGGTAATATTAAGATCAAGAATGTAATCAGGCTGGGGGATAACGATTTGGATGACGCGATCCAATTCGTCGGACAATACAGTCAATCCCAAAGCCAGGCTTGCGGCACACAATGCTATATTCTTTGAAACGGGATTTAACCGCAGTCTTTTAACAATTGGTTCATTGCGTAATTTTAAAAATCCCAGTAAAGGAACCAGCATAAATCCCTGGCCGATAATGACGGAAAGAAAGGTATAGAATTTAGTGGGTGTTTCTGTAGTAGCCAGACCGATCCCCATAACCAGCCAGCCAACCAATAAAGCAGACAAGATGGATGCAATTACCACAACAAATGCTGTGCGGAGTGTTAGCGTATTGTTGTTCATTAGGGTCAGGTTCCTGAAATTCCATTTCGTAAAAGTTACGGCTCTCGATCTGAAATTAGAAAAGATGATTTAAGTACGTTTATTCTCTAGAAATATCGGTTGTTTACCTGATCTGTTAGAATTATGTTATCGTTGATAATTAAAACAAGAAAATTAACCAGCACTGTTAGCGGGTCTACTAAAAGGGTGGATCCGCTTTTTATTTTCTAGATAATTGGTGCATCAGAATAGCGCCTGCCGCGGACACATTTAATGATTCGCCAGCTCCGCTTTTCGGGATCGCCAATGTTCTGTCTAATTTCTTATTTACGGCGCCTGATAATCCGTGTGCTTCGCCTCCAAGCACCAAAACCCAGCGCTCAGGAATTACGAGTGACTGAGTTAGGGGCTCACCGCGATGATCTGCCCCGATAATGTAATAGTTGTTTTCTATAAAAATGTTTATATCCACATCTGAATGGATTGCAAGATGAAAATGGGCGCCCATCCCAGCCCGGACCACTTTTGGATTATACGGATCCAGAGAATCGGGTGTGAGAGCAATATTGTTCAGTTGAAACCAGGCTGCCGTTCTTAAGAGTGTCCCCAAATTTCCAGGATCTGAAATATGGTCCAGATAAAGCCATCTATCAGTTGTAAAGTTAAGTTGTACTGTCTCTGATAAGGTACATACAGCAATGATACCTGATGGTGTTTTTGTTACGGAAATTTTGTTGATCTGTTGTTCTGGTATACATTCAAGGCGGCATCCTTTGGCAATTAGATCATCAATGAAATCCTGATTGTTTTTCTTGAATGATTCCGTATAAAGTAAAGTATGGATTGCAGCGTTATGCTTTATTGCCTCATGGATAATTCTTTTTCCTTCGATCAGGAATTGGTTGTATTCCCGGCGGTATTTTCTATGCTTCAGGGCTTGGTAACGTTTGATAAGGTTATTAGTAATCATGATTTAGAATAGTTTATTCTGCAGTCGGCCCCGGCATTGAAGAACGTCCAATCAAATCAGCATTTTCCCCAGAAGTTCTTTAAATATTTTTGCCGCAGTTGCAGCGGTAATATCATTGATATCCCGGTCCGGATTATACTCTACGATTTCGCCACCAATGATATTACCTTTTATATTTTGTATTACGGTGATCATTTCCCGGGTGGAAAGACCACCGGGCTCAGGATGAGATACTCCAGGAGCAAAAGCCGGATCTAGGCCGTCCATGTCAATAGAAATATAAACGGGGCCATCAAACTTGAGTTTGAGATCGGCGGAAAATTCACTCATGCTGATTACTTCCACGTTATATCGACTGGCTTGTTTCCGCAGGTGGTCATTCATGGTGCGAATACCAACCTGTACCAGCCGATCCGCCAGATGGTTCTCTAGGATGCGGGCAAAAGGAGAAGCATGGGAAAAAGGATCATCTGCAAAATTTTCGTAGAGATCAGGGTGAGCATCAAAGTGAAGAATATTTAATGGCTGAAATATTCTTCTATGAGCCTGGATAATAGGAAACGTAATGGAATGATCGCCTCCCAGGGAAATACATCGCTGCCCTTTTTGCAATTCAGCAAGAATAGAATCTCGAATTGCGTTAATGCCCTGTTCACCAGTTGAAAGTTTGACAAGACCCTTATTGTCCCACAGGTTTTGTGATCCCAGATCAATACCATTTTCGGAAAATTTGTTTGTTCTCTCCGAATAAAAGGCATCAAGAATCTTTTGAGGCGCTTTTCCCGGGCCGCGCAGAAAAGAGGAATGTTCATCGACCGGGAAACCAAGAACTGATATATTTGGATTATTCATGGGAAAAAATTATGGGTTTGAAGAAGGTAAATCTAAATAATTGTATCTTGGTGCACCGGAATCAACCCGGTAATTTAAAATCTGACATATGCAGTATAAAATGATATGAGCAAACGCCTACCCGATCGCAATACGGAATTTTCCAGGTGGTATACACAGGTAGTAAACCAGGCTTGCCTAGCAGATTATGGACCAGTGAAAGGGACCATGGTTATTCGTCCCTATGGTTTCCAGCTTTGGGATAATATCAAAGAGATATTTGATAAAATGATCAAAGACACTGGACATGTGAATGCCTATTTCCCATTGTTTATTCCAAAGTCATTTCTGGCCAGAGAAGCAGAACATGTGGAAGGATTTGCCAAGGAATGTGCTGTTGTCACCCACACACGGTTAAAGGCAGATGAAGATCATGGCGTGGTTGTGGATCCGGAATCAAAACTGGAAGAAGAAATCATCGTCCGTCCCACCTCAGAAACAGTAATCTGGTCCATGTACAAAAAATGGATTCAATCCTACCGAGATCTTCCCATTTTGATCAATCAATGGGCCAATGTTGTACGCTGGGAGATGCGCACTCGTTTATTTCTGCGTACTTCAGAATTTTTATGGCAGGAAGGACATACTGCCCACGCAACAGCAGCAGAAGCACAGCAGGAAACCATGGATATTTTGGAACTTTACCGCCAACTGGCGGATGATTATCTGGCTATTCCTGTGATTACCGGTTTGAAAACTGAATCCGAAAAATTTGCCGGTGCAGATAAAACATACTGTATTGAAGCCATGATGGGTGACAAACGGGCACTGCAGGCCGGCACGTCTCATAATCTGGGACAAAATTTTGCTAAAGCGTTTGATGTTACATTTCAAACTAAAGACAATCAGGAAGAATGGGTCTGGGCCACGAGCTGGGGTATTAGCACGCGATTGGTCGGAGCGGTCATTTTAACACATGGCGATGAAAAAGGGCTACGGCTTCCACCAAAAATAGCGCCAGTACAAGTTATTGTGATTCCTATTTCTAAAGATGATCAGCAGACAGCAGAGGTGAAGGCATATCTGAATCCAATTTTAGAAGCACTGGAACGATCTGGTGTTCGTGTTCAGGTAGACTGGACAGATAATTCCCCCGGGTTCAAATTTAATGAATGGGAAATGAAAGGCGCCCCCCTGCGTATGGAGGCCGGTCCTCGCGATGTGAAACAGGGAAATGTTGTCCTGGCGCGACGCGACACAGGTGAAAAACAGGTTTTAGCCAAGAATGAAGCAGTGGAAAAAATTCCGTACTTACTCGAGAATATACAGCAAGGTTTATTTGAACAGGCACTGAAATTCCGGGAAGAGAATACTCATAATATTGAATCTTACGATGAATTTAAAAAGGTCATAAAAAAGGGCGGTTTTGTTCGCTGTGGCTGGGATGGGACAGAGAAAACAGAAACAAGAGTGAAGGAAGAGACAAAAGCGACAATCCGATGTATTCCCTTTGATGAAAACCCTTCTGGACTGACCTGTGTCTTTTCAGGGCAGCCGGCCAAACATGAGGTCATTTACGCCAAAGCGTACTGATATTTTTAGCCACCCTTGTTTCCTCTCCTCATATGAGGAAATGATTAATGGGGTGGTGAATATAAAATAAAAATCGATGATCGTTCATACCCCTGTGATTGTTTTAAAATCTTTTTCCTACGGGGATACAAGCCTCATTGCCCGATGTTTCAGCAGAGATTACGGGAAGATCAATCTTATTGTGAAAGGGGCCAGGTCAAAACGATCCCCGAAGTCTGCGCAATTTCAGCCTTTAAGTTATGTGGATGTAATCTACCGCAATAAGCCCAACCGGGAATTGCAGGTACTATCCAAGGTCAATTTTCGCGAATCTTGGCCAAGAATTTTACAAGATCTAAGATCTGTTACATTGTCGATGGCAATCCTGGAAATGACAGAAAAAACGTTATCGGAAGAGGACCCCCATCCGGGATTATTTAATACACTCGCTGATGTACTTAGAGCATTCAACGAAAAAAAAGCTGATCCCAATATTCTGTTTTGGTTTTATGAATGTGCTTTACTCACTCATCTTGGTTTTCGTCCCAATCTTGATCAGCGGGAATTACCTGGGATTGTACTTCCTGACCCCAACAGTGGCCCCAACAGTGGTATCATTTTAGCAGGACTGCTAGCGGAAAATATACATGACCTCCCCGCAGAATTGGTTACGCCGGAAGACCGCCAGATCATTAGCAATTATCTATGGATACTCATGCGGTATCATTTTGATGGTTTGGCGAAAATCAGATCTATGGCTGTGGTTCGTCAAATCCTGGCAGACAGTTGATTTTTTATTTTGTTAACTAATAGAATCCAAGAAACTATTCAAGAATAGAGGAATTATGTATATTTATTAGGTTATGAGATATCAATTCCAATCTAATCGCGGGGAATTCTCCTACAGACCCAGTCTTTTTACAGATGCCATTAAAATACTGGTTTCCGTGAATTTCGGCATTTTTTTACTCCAATCATTATCGGGTGCCGAAAGGATGTTCTTCGAACTCTTTGGCTTGGTGCCCAAACTGATTTGGTCCGAGTTCATGATCTGGCAACCCGTCACTTATCTTTTTTTTCATGGAGGAATCTGGCATGTGCTGATTAATATGTTTGTACTATGGATGTTTGGTAGTGAGCTGGAGCGTCTATGGGGGAAACAGCATTTTCTTAAATATTATTTTGTTACGGGAGTCGGTTCTGGCATTATAACAGCCATTTTTGCCCTTCATTCTACAACACCAGTCGTTGGAGCCAGCGGGGCCGTATTTGGTGTATTACTGGCCTATGGGCTCACCTATCCAAACCGTACAGTTTATCTTTATGGTATTATTCCAATCAAATCCATATTATTTGTAATAGGTATCGGTGTGTTAGCATTTATATCCTCCTTCGATAGTACCACACAGATAAGCCACATAACCCATTTAGCCGGTATGGCCATAGGCTACGTCATGTTAAAACGACGCTGGCAGTGGAAAGATATCTGGTTTTCTATTCGTAAAAAAACCCTGGAATATCAACTCCAGCTTGAAGAAAAAAAGATGTCCCGCCGCCAGGAACTGGAACAGGATATTGATCGGCTTCTGGATAAGATAAACCGGGGCGGCTTTCACAGTTTATCTGAGGATGAAGAGCAAAAACTATATGAAAACAGCAAATCACTCTCACGGCATAAGAAAAAAGATTGATTTAAGTATAATGCACCGTCTAAAATATCCCAGAGGTGGTTTTATACTATTTTGAAAACTCAGTAAATAGAAAATATAAATTATGGATCTTGGGACAATTATAGGCCTTTTGTCGGGAACTGCCATCATTATCATTGGAATTCTCTTGAGTGGCGGTGACCTTTTCTGGTTTACACAATTCAATGCCCTTATTATTGTACTTGGAGGAACCCTGGCTGCCACTATGGTCAATCTTCCAATCCATGCGGTTGGCAATCTTTTTGCTATTTTAAAAAACGTATTTACAGATGAAGTGTATGATTATAAAACAACAATAGATGAAATCGTATTAAAAGCTGAAAAAGCCAGGAAAAATGGTCTTCTTTCACTGGAAACTGACCTCTCCAGTATCCAAAGTGTCTTTCTTCGCAATGGTCTTGAGCTGGCAATTAACGAAAAAGAATCATCTCGTTTGCGCACGTTTTTGAATTTGGAAATCGATAATATCGCCGTCCGTCATATAGCGGGGCAGGAGCTCTTCCTGTATATGGGGTCTTACGCGCCGGCATTTGGTATGCTTGGAACCGTGCTTGGATTGATCGTGATGATGAACAATTTTGCCGGTGGAGGAATAAACGAATTAAATATAAGCTATAGCGTAGCGGATAAATTTGCTGAATTGCTCAAAGGAATGGGTACAGCATTAATTACAACTTTTTATGGTGTATTTTTTGCAAATATGGTATTTCTTCCTATTGGAGGTAAGTTGAAACGTAAGTCTGAAAATGAATTGATGTTAAAAAATATTGTACTGGAAGGAATCATCAGTATCCATGCCCGGGAACATCCTATTTTAATTAGAGAAAAATTAATGACCTTCGTGCCAAGACACAGGCGTTTTGATTCAGAGGATAGCGTTACAGAAATCAAAAAGCCATCTTCCTTGTCTGGAATTAAAGACAAGTTAGAAGAACGAAAAGAAGAAGAAAGGGAAGAGCACAAAGAAGAAACTGACGGTGAAGATTAGATAAATGGCTCAAATACGCCGTCCCATTACCCTGGATGAACGCCGGGCCAAAGCAACCGCCTGGGCGCTTACGTTTGCAGACATGGTCACCCTCCTGCTTACCTTTTTTGTACTCCTGCTTGTCATTCTCAATGACGCTGAAGAACATATTGACCGGGTCATCAATCAGTTGTTGGATGAAACGTATGAGGAGCTCAGAGATAATGTGGCTTCATCCCACGTTTCTGTAGATCGGGTCACAAAAGGAATTAAAATAACCATGCGGGGTAAATTATTCAAATCCATGTCCGCAGATGTGGACCCCAAAGTCCATCCACAGTTGGTACAGATCGGCGCCATTATACGAACTTCGAAAATTATTGGTGTATACGATGATCCTGATTATGTGCATCTTTTGGATGTAATCGACAAAAGAAATACGTACTTGAATGTAGAAGTCCGTTGCGAAGGACATACTGATGATCTGGATCTACCTGAGGCGGCAGAATACCTCAGTAATTGGGAGCTGTCTTCTGCACGATCATTAAATTTTGTACGCCTGCTCAGTACTTATGCCGACATGCCCCAGCGCCTTTTTTCTGCCATGGGATATGGCGAATTCCGGCCCATTGTTGATGTAGCGCAGTTGAAGAACAAAGAACAAATCAATGAGGCTCGCGCTCAAAATCGACGGGTTGAAATATATCTGGATGCTTTCTTAAAGAATAAAACGGAGTTTAATATATAATCTTTCTGGTTCATCTGTATTTTAATCTGAATCCGTATTTTTTGGGATCACTTTAAATACTTTTTCACCAGGTTTGGCCATCCTGAATCTTTCCCGTGCCAGTTTTTCAATATAATCCAGGTCATTTTCCAGACGGGCTTTTTCAGATTTAAGCTGTTCCCTTTCTTTCCTTAATAAAGTGATATGGGCCTGAACTTCCGCCCGTTCCCGTTTTAGTTTATAAAGTTGGAATATTCCGTGATCGCCAAAGATAAAAACAATTAAAAGGGTAACACCAATTAGTAATAATACGCCGCGGATAAATTGCCTTTGAGTATCCGTTGACTGCCTGCGGACAGTTCTGGGGGGCGAATGACGCTTCAACCTGTCGTATTGCATTATCTTGATGTTCCTAAAACTCCCATGTCTGCCAGGACTGCTTTATTCCCAAGCTGTTCTTCAATTCTCAATAATTGATTGTATTTGCATATTCTATCTGTTCTTGATGCGGATCCTGTTTTAATCTGGCCCATGCCCATGGCCACGGAAAAATCAGCAATGGTTGTATCTTCTGTTTCACCGGAGCGGTGGGAAATAACTGCTCCAAAATCTGCATCCTTGGCCAATTCCACTGCTTCCATGGTTTCGGTTACAGTACCAATTTGATTGAGTTTAATTAGTATGGCGTTCATGCATTTTTCATCAATAGAACGCCTTAAACGGGATTTATTGGTCACTGTTAGGTCATCACCAACAATTTGAATTTTTTCACCAAGTTCCGCCGTTAAATGTGTCCAGCCCTCCCAATCGTCCTCGCTAAGTCCGTCCTCAATGGAAATAATGGGATATTTTTCTACAAATCCACTTAGATAATTAACCATGTCCTTTGATGAAAGTGATTTCCCCTCCGATTCCAATTGATATTTGCCATCTTTGTATAATTCACTGGCAGCAACATCCAGTGCAATAAATATATCCCGTCCGGCCTTATACCGTGCGTTGTGTATCGCTTCCAGAATTACCTCCAGGGCCTCTTCATTGGATGACAAATTGGGAGCAAATCCGCCTTCATCGCCAACGGCAGTACTCATTTCTCTGGATTGTAAAACCAGTTTTAAATGATGGAAAACCTCTACACCCATACGCAGGGCCTGTGAAAATGTAGAGGCGCCAAAAGGGAAAACCATGAATTCCTGAATATCTACTGTATTGTCCGCATGACTGCCACCATTTAAAATGTTCATCATCGGTATGGGCAACAATACTGCATTTTCACCGCCTAGATATTGAAACAACGGCAAACCGTAATAATTAGCCGCCGCTCTGGAAGCGGCCATAGAAACACCCAACAGAGCGTTAGCGCCTAGTTTTGATTTATTCTCAGTGCCGTCTAAGTCAATCATAATAGTATCCAGTTGAGATTGATTGGTGGCATCAAATCCTTTCAATGTGTCAGCAATGATGGTATTAATATTGGTAACAGCTTTACAAACACCCTTTCCTAGATAGCGTTTTTTATTTCCATCCCGAAGTTCATTTGCTTCATGTTCACCTGTAGATGCTCCGGATGGAACTGCTGCTCGCCCCCTGGAGCCGTTTTTCAGTTTGATGTCAACCTCAATGGTGGGATTTCCGCGAGAATCAAGGATCTCACGAGCGTGTATTATTTCAATGGCAGAATTCAAGATTTACTCCCGTAAATTAAAAGACCAAATTAGATTTGACCCTGAACACGATTCAACAGCAATAAACAATAATTTCAAATCTGGAACATCTATTCAAAGCGCCCATTAAAGAACAATGATCACCCTTAAACGATTTATGGAAACTCAGTCTAAGCAGTGGGAGGCCTGTATTGGGAACAGCAATAATGGAACCCTGTTCCACCGTCGAAAATTTTTGAATTATCACCCCAAGGATAGATTCGAAGACCATAGTTTAATGGCCTATAAAAAAGATAAACTGCTTTCTGTTTTTCCTGCTGCTGTGAAAATAGAGAACGGCAAACGATTGCTGGTTTCTCACCCGGGAGCTTCTATGGGGTCTTTTGTGGTGCCTGTAAACCTGTCCATCGCGGATGCAATGGAGCTTGGTAAAATTCTGGTAAAATATACCCGTGAACAATCATTCGATGGAATGAGGATTACACTTTCCCCGAGTTTATACCAAAGCCGAATATCAAATTACATGGATTTTGCATTCTTCAAGCAGGGCTTTACTTATGCCAAGCGGGATATTACCAGCGTGCTGTTCCTGGAGAATAATATAGAAAAGAATCTGCAGAAATTTCGTTCTTCACACCGCAGAGCAGTCCGCAAGGCACAAGAATCGGGTGTTGTTGTACGCCGGTCAGAAGATTATGCAGCATTTTATAACATTCTCGTTCAGAACCTGAGCATTCGCCATCATGTTGCCCCCACTCACACCCTGAAGGAATTACTGGAGATCAAAAACCGCTTTCCGGAAGATGTAAACTTATTTGGAGCCTATTTGAATAATGAAATGTTGGCTGGGGCAGTCAATTTTATTATCAATGAACACGTGGTATTGGCATTTTATATCAGCCACCAGGAAAAATATCAGGAGTACCGTTCCGTTAATCTATTATTTTATTCTATTTTTAATTGGGCTATTAGCAAAGGCTTGAAAATTTATGATTTTGGTACATTTACTGTGGATGAGGAACCAAATATGGGACTGGGCCGCTTCAAGGAAAATTTTGGAGCCAGCGGTGTTTTTCGGGACACGGTTGAACTGAATCTGACTTAGTATATATGTCAATTAAATCATTAGGTAAAAATTCACTTATCTATGGTTTCGGCCATATTCTGACCCGCCTTGTAACATTTTTTCTGCTCCCTCTATATACCCATGTATTTACCCCTGAAGAGTATGGGGTGGTTTCCCTGGCCTACGCTTTTATGGGTTTTACAATGATTTTCTACCGCTATGGCATGGATACAGCACTCCTGAAATATGCTGTACAGAAAAAGGACCAGGAAAGAGGAGAATACATTTCCACAATTTATGGAATCCAGGTTATCACCAGTATCGTTTTTTCCGGTATCCTTTTTGTTTCCAGAGAGATCATTGCAAAAATCGTTTTAGGTGTGGATAAACCCGAATGGATCGCTGTGCTGTCGGGAGTATTGCTTCTGGATGCACTTTGGAACCTGCCGGTGCTGCTGTTACGCGCTGAAGAAAAACCAATACCTTTTATCGTTTTTAATTTGATAAATGTTCTATTTACGATGGGGTTTAATATCTTTTTTGTGGTTATTCTTAAAATGGGCATTACCGGAGTCCTTTTAGCGAATCTGACCGCATCCAGTATTGTATTTATTTTTTCATTGCCCGTCATAATAAAGCGTATCAGCTTCAGTACCATCCAGCCAATAACACTTAAAACCGTATTTAAGTTTGCGATTCCCTTTTTGCCTGCTGGGATATTTACAATGATCATGGAACTGGCGAATCGTTATTTGCTGAACTGGATGGCCGGTACGCGGGAGGTAGGACTTTATTCAGCAGGGCATAAACTGGGTATTTTTGGCCTAATTGTAGTGATGGGATTCAATATGGGCTGGGCGCCCTATTTTTTAAAACGGGGTAAGGAAGATGGCGCCAGAAAAGATTTCGCACAGGCAGCAACAATTTTTCTGGGGTTGCTGGGCTTTGTTATTGTAGCCGTAAGCCTATGGGTTCCCGAAATAATGCGATTCCCAATAGGTTCACGGACCTTGATCGGAGAGCAATTCTGGTCTGCTGAAAATGTTGTATTTTGTATTCTGCTGGCCTATTTCTTTTTTGGCACCTATGTGATACAGCTACCTGGTGTTTATATGAGGGAAGTCACTAATTGGATTCCCGTTTTCAGGGCCATAGGGGCAGCAGTAAATATTTCATTGAATATTTTATTGGTTCCCAGATATGGAGTTATAGGGTCTGCCTGGGCAACAGTATTTGCCTTTATGTTCATGAGTTTATCTGTTTTTATCCGGTGCCATAAAATCTATCCGGTTGCCTATAACTGGTCCGCTTGGATTTACCCTGTAATATTTATGGGCGTTGTTTTTATAACTGGCGATGATATATGGGCTCGATTGGCCATAACTCTTTTTTACCCTGTCCCCTGGTTTTTGTTTGTAATCAATAATGAAGAAAGAACGGTTTTAAAAAGTTTCATAAAATGATTGCTGTGGTTTCCTGTCACCATTTTCCTGACGATGAGCGCATTTATCATCGGGAAATAAAAACATTACTAAAGCATAACTTTTCCATTCAATATTATACTAGGTCTAAGAATTCCATTGATTTGTCAAAAACCGGATTAATACATGTAAATAGTTCACAAAATTTCTCAATATCAGATTATTCTCAAAAAGTATATAAACAATTAAATGATAATCGTCCACCAGAGATTTTTCATTTTCACGAACCTGAATTATTTCCATTGGCAAAAATTGTAAAAGAGAATTTTAATTCTAAAATTATTTATGATGTTCATGAAGATTACCCATCATTAATCCAAACATTTTCTCAATGGAGAGGTATTCCAGGTGTGTTTAAAAAATATTTTTGGTTAAGAAATGAAAAGAAATTTTTATCATCAATAGATAAAATTATTTTAGCAAGTCCTGCCATTATTAATAGTGAATATCGTAAGCATGGTTTCTCGCCCACTATCCTGGAAAATTTTCCTATAACTAATTTTATTAAAATTCCAGATATTAAATCTACTCGAGGGAATACAATAATATACCACGGGCATCTAGGTCCAGAGAGAGGGATTGAAGAACTAATTAGGTCTATTTTTATTGTTGTAACTTATATTAATAATGTTTCATTATTACTTTTTGGCTCTTTTCGTACGGAGAAATTCAAAGCGAAAATAATATCACTAATCAATGAATTGGATTTAAATAATAATGTTAAATGGAGAGGACAAATACCACATGAAAATATTTGGTCTTATTTAGCAAAATCATCAATTGGTGTTATACCGTTTTTAGATAATAAACTTACAAGAATTGGGACACCGACAAAACTATTTGAATTTATGCTTTCAGGATGTCGGATTATTGCATCCGACCTACCACCAATTAGGCAGTACAAAGTTGATGGAATAATTTTTTCAAAGCCAGGGGATATAAAATCACTTGCAAAAAATATATTACATGGCTTAAGCAAAAAAAATATTAAAGATTTGGAAAACAATCAAAATAGAATTATTAAAAAATATAATTGGGAAGCGATTGATCAAACTTTGGTTAATTTATATAAAAAATTGTTAGTTTGAAGATACTCTATATATCACCTGAGAACACTGTCGGAACATTGTCGTTATGGAAAAAAGAGCATGAGGCTAACGGCCACGAATGCCGCACGGTCACATTTTTCAGATCCCCGAAAAACTTTGAAGAGGATATCTGTTTAGAACTGCCCTTTAATTTCACCAAACCTTGGCTGGCTGGCCTTCGGAACCGAGTGTATCAAAGATACCGCGGGGAGGAAGGGTATTTTAGGGAAAAGGAAGGATGCCCTCCCGTTTGGGAGCCGGAGGGCTGGTTCGATTCACAGTTCTTGAAATTTAAAGATTGGCTATGGCGCCCGATAGTATTAGAGACTATAGATAAACACAATTTATATGATTTTGACGTGGTCCATTTTGAGAGCGGGATGGATTTTTTAAAAGATGAAAGTTTTGTGAGCGCCCTTGATGAAAAAGGGAAAAAGATCATCTGCCATTATCATGGCGAAGACCTTCGAACCCGGGGAGTGATGCCGGTTATTGATACACTGTCCGATTTGAATCTGACCAATGAAGTGGATCTGCTTACAAAACATCCCGATATTCACTATTTATTTCTGCCGTTCGAAACTGGTTGTTTTAAGCCTAAGAATGATATCTCAGACACAATCCGGATTGCCCACGCCCCCACAAACAGGCACTATAAAGGTTCCGAGGACATTATTTCCGCTTGTGCAAAACTAGAGCAAGATGGTCTGATAGTTTTCGATTTGATCGAAAACCTATCCCACAAGGAAGCTTTAGCAAGAAAACAGCTTGCTGATATTTTCATCGACCAGGTCGGTGATCTCGGGGGCTGGGGATATGGAATGAACTCGGTAGAATCTCTAGCCATGGGAATCTGTACCTTAACAGAGATGAATGAAGCCTACCAAGCGTTCATACCGGATCATCCCTTTGTGCCGGTTGAGTCCGGCTCAATTACCACAGTTCTAACAGAACTGATTCAGAATAGAAAAAAAATTGTTGATTTTGGACAAAAATCCAGGGCTTGGGTTACAGAGTACCACGATATTAAACAAGTATCAACAAAGCTATATAGCTACTATCAGTCTATCGGCCTCTCCGTATGAAACAGGAGATATATAAACCATCATTTCTCTTCTTCTCAAGATTAATTGGCGCTTTGCTTACACCTTTTTATCTTATTCTTAATCTTTTCAGAATAAGAAAATTATTTCAGGAAGATATTATAAAAACTATTCTGGTAACTGAATACCATCGTATTGGTGATGTGCTTATGATAGCCCCCGCTCTAAAGGCTTTGAAAGAGCATTTCAAGGATGCGCAGCTTATTTTATTGTGTTCATCTGCCGCTGCTTCTCTGGCTCGCGATCTTCAGCTGGCAGATGAGGTTATTGTTTTTGATGCGCCCTGGACAACCTGGTCTTTTTCGCCTTTTAAATGGATTAAGGCCCGTTCTTTTGCCAGATCATTTAGTAAAAGAAAAATTAATTTAGCGATTGATTTTAAGGGCGACATCAGAAACAGCTGGTTTTTATGGCACATGAAAAGTGAGCACAGTCTGGGGTATACAACCACTGGGGGAGGCTATTTTTTTTCTAGAACTTTCCTGTTCCCTTTTGAAATGCACCAAACAGAGCGCGCTCTGCACCTGGTTTCAAAAATAGGAGCTAAGCCTGTCATGTCAATGGAAACAAAATGGGCGGTTAAAAAGGGTGGATATATTGTATTGCACCCCGGAACCATTGATTCAAGAAGAGGCTGGCCGTTACATCACTGGATTGCATTGATCAATACTTTAACTACTGATTTTGAATTGGCAATCGTCAGAACAAAAGAATCTGTAGAATTAGTTGAAGCAGTGAAAAAAAACAATTTAGCAGTATATATTTTCGAAGGGAACATTGTTCAATTTAAAAATTGGCTGCAAGTGCAAAGACTATTGATTGCACCGGATTCCATGGCGGGCCATCTGGCGGCCTATTTAAAAATTCCTGTTATTTCTTTATTTGGCGCTCAAAACCCGGAATTAACAAAACCGCTAGGCGATAAGATTATTGTTGTGAATTCGGGTAAAGAATGTGTTCACCAGAGGCATCATTGGCGGCTGTGTTCTTCTTGTATGAGCGCCATAAACCCAGAGTCGGTGCTCGATTCAGCCGTGAATTTGCTGAGGTATAATTATGGAAAATAAAAATATTGTGGATTGGATGATTGTGTGTGATGATGATTGTGTGTAAATTTGGTTTATTGGAAAGAGATTGACTCTGAATTCAACCACAGACAAAGGACAATCTAAGAATAAGGCCGGGGGCGATCTGCCCCCGTTTTCATTAGGAACCAAACCAAGGAGGTATTGGCATGGCTGATATCAATGCAACCGTTGCATCTGCGGCATCCGGAATTGTTGGTGTAATCAAAGCACTTATTGTGTTGTTTGTATTCGTCAACATTGTCTATTCCACGGGATTTGATCCCATTGGCGGAATTGTAGAGCTGGTAAACACCTTTTTAGATGGTGGATTTGCCGGTCTATTAGCTCTGTTGGTGTTTCTCTCGTTTCTTGGGTAATTAACATAGGCTATATTTAGGGCTTTGATTTATCAAAGCCCATATGCCTCTACCAACAGGAGTAAACTATGCTAGACGGTATAAAAACCCTAAACGAGTGGCTCGGCATTGCAATAGAATTGTTGAAATCCCTAGTTGTTGTTGGAATTATCGTTGGAATCTTGTTTGATGACTTTTTTGGAGTCATTGGTGGACTTGGGCGTATAATGGCTCAATTTGGTGACGCAGGTTTCGCGGGAATTCTAGCACTGATGATACTCGTAATGTGGTACGAGAAGAAATAGCGCGAATTTAAATCCGCTCCAACGCCTCAGTGATTCTGGGGCGTTGTCGTTTTTAGACTGGTTGACAATGAAAAAAGCTGTTCCCACCCGGTTTTATACTCGCAGTCTATCTCTAGGGATAATCTTTTATCCCTGTTTTCTTTTTTCTGCATTTGAATCAACGCATTTTTCCCCATTCCAAAATGCAATGGGAGGGTGCCCTTTTTCTTTTTTTCCAAATACCACCAGCATTTTAACGGACCCGACTCTTCTATCAGATCAGAAATCCATATTCGGGTCAGGCAGTTTTAATAATAAGTTCGGCATAAATGACTTATATGAGTCATCTTTTATTACCGGAACCCGATTCAAAAAATATGGTGTAGGATTGGGATTTACCCGATTTGGGAATTCCATATATAAAGAATCCCAGGTAGCCATATTATCGAGCCGCAGGATTAGAGACAATATTATTGTTGGGGGAGGGATAATGGTCTATAACCTTGCAATTAAAGAATATGGCGCAGCATCAACCATTGGCACCCGGCTGAGTTTACGGTATCAAATGAATGCTTCTTTACAATCGGTGTTTTCATTATTGAATGCAAATCAGCCCCAAATAGGGAAATCAAAGGAGCCTCTCCCACAAGTAATTTCAGGGGGGATATTGCTTTCACCTACAGAGTCGGTACATGGCCAACTTTCGATCCTTCACGATATAAGTTATCCAATAAGTATAAGATTGGGTATTTCTTGGCAGCCCATAAATGAAATTGGTTTTGCCGTTGGGAAAACAACCGATCCGGATATTTTTACTGCGGGTGGATTTATTAAGTGGAAATATTTTCAATTTGAATTTGGATGTTTATCCTATGCTAACGTGGGGTTTGTTACCTATCAGGCTGGGTTTAGCATTTTTCGTCTACCTTAGCCTATTAGTAGGGCAGATTGATCTGTTGGAGGATTTTGACCCTGAACAGTCTATTCCTGAATCTGACTTGTTCATTTTATCAACAGCCCAGAATCTTCATAAAGGCCTTACAGCTCAATCAGCGCATCTTCTGATTCAATTGTCTATTTTAACAAAAGAAGAAATCAATGCACTTGACGGTATTGTGAATGGAAAAGCATCAGTACAAATCGAAAAACATCCGAGATTATCAAAAATAATAAAGACACTGTGGCCTAAAGAAACATCAGAGTCTATCACCGGTGCAATATTGTATAAAATGAATGTAAAAGATGATATTCAATACAAATGGTCCGGTGAAGTGAATCTCCACAACATAAATATTGGGTTCCTGGGAGAACGGGACGGTTATGAAAAAAATATTTTGGATCACCGCTCATTATTTATCCAAAAACACCGAAATGATAAAACCGTAATAATAGGGGATTTCCAGATGTTGCTTGGACATGGCTTGGTCAGCTGGCGTTCCATGCCTTTAAAATCCTATTTTGGTGTAACCAATTCGGCCCTAAGAACAGGACGCGGTGTGCAGCCTTTTCGTTCTGGACATGAATCCTGGTCCTATCGCGGTCTAGCATGGAGCCAGAAGCTATTTGGTGGAGAAATTTCCGGTGCCGTTTCCAAAAGATGGGTGGACGGTACACTGACCTCTATGGGAATGAATTTATCGGAGAGCGGAATGCATATTTCAGATCATCAAATTGAGAATAAGAGCAATATCCTGGAGTCGGTGTTTATTACAAATTGGAGATCAGATAAAGAGAAATTGAACTATGGTTTTATCCTGGGAAAAGGCACATGGATTGATCGAAACAGCATTTCTTTCGCGAATACACTTTTATCTTTTTATAGCTCTTTTACAGCAAAAAATATCAATATCTACAACGAATTGGCATTATCTGCTAATAATAGAAATGCTGTTATTTCTGGGTTGCGAATAAAAAATGATTTATTTGGGTATGGATTGATATTCCGGTATCTAGAACCAGGTTATATAGGTATCCGTGAAAATATGTTTCGCAATTGGGACAACATTTCCTCAGGAGAATCAGGTTTTCTTCATGAATTGCATTTCAGGACCGGGCGAATAAAAGTTAATTTCTACTCGGATGCGTTTCATCGACTCCAAGAAGAACCGGGCATATTTAAGAAACGCGGTTCAGAAACGGGAGGCAGATTGGAATTAAAAGCGCACCAAGAGTGGATTATCAATGCTCAGTTCAAACAACAATATGCCTCCACTGAGATCAATACTTATCCAGATGAAATTGCTGAAGTGGGGCGCCCGGTTACAACCCTAAGATCAACCATAAAAAGAGAATGGAGTAAAAAACACAAGCTGCAATTTCAAATTCAGAGCAAATTTGAAACCAGCGGTGATCATATCAGCAATGGTTTGCAGATAAGGTATAAAATTAAATTAAAAAAATTGATGGTGAGTACATTCTGGATGTCTTCTCATATTAATGATTATACAACTCGATTGTATTATTGGGATGCCACATTGCCAGGGGAGATGCGCAATAAATTATTTTCTGAATCAGGGCATTATGCAGCTATTATGATCTCGTTATTAACCATTGAATCGAGCGCTATACATGGACGAATTTCCACGTCTTGGGATGCCTGGAAATTTAATGTTAAACCACAAGTACAAGGAGCTCTTCAATTTAATTTGTCTCTTTAGGCTTGTTCTTCTTTTTGATCTTAAATCAGAAAGATAAATTTACAGCTATGATATTCCGATCATTTTTCTGCCATTTAATATTACTTGGCATTCTGTTCGCAAACATTCATGTATTTAATCGCAGCGCAGGTAGTGAATCTGAAATACGTACACTAAATGATAAAAAAATATTATATATATCAACAAAAGACCTTGCTAGGTCATTGTCATCGAAACTATTTGAAAATCAGGAACGAAAGAAACTGGTTCTTTACATTAAAGGAAAACGTATTAAAGTATCGGGTTATACCAGTTTTGTTATGATCGATGATGTCCCCTACCAGATGCCGGACATGGTCCTTGTGGAACCCGGTGATCTATACTTACCGGCAGAAGAATTCATTCGTATTCTAAAAACAACTGTAATGCCTGGAATAAATTTTGATAAAACAAAGGAGTTTCTTGATATTGATGTAGTGCGATTTAATATCATAGGTATGCAGGTAGAATCCAAATCAAATGGCACCATTATCAAGCTGAACACAAGAAAACCATTTTCTGAGAGAAATATCAGTTCATTTATCAATAAACACGGCTGGTATTATATAACCGTTGCTGGGGCAATGGTTGATACGGTTGCTTTAGATGGTGCGGAGACCCGCGGGGTAATCAGGAGAGTTGAGTCAGACCAAATTGGGGAAACTGCCCAGATTGCATTCAAACTGGGGTCCGAGGTAGTAAGCCACGACTGGTATCAAAATTTGGATCCCAATGAAATAGTTATTACCCTGCGAACACCCATGGGTAAAAATGCCGTTCGTATCGAAGATGTTAAAAACCGCTGGAAATTAGATACAGTGGTCTTGGATGCCGGACATGGCGGTAAGGATCCAGGTACCACGAGCCGATTTGGAGTCAAAGAAAAAGATATTGTATTGGATATTGCTAAACGTATTGGCAGATTGTTGGAAACAAACACGAATATCAAAGTAGTATATACTAGGGAAGAAGATGTCTTTATTCCATTGCGCAAGCGGGCAGAAATTGCAAATGAAAATAATGGGAAACTGTTTATCAGTATTCATGCGAATGCAAATAATAATAGGACTATCCAGGGTTTTGAAACATATTTTTTAAGTCCAGGTAAAAGTGAAGATGCAGTTATGGTGGCTTCAAGAGAAAATTCGGTTATTCAAATGGAAGAGAGAAGAAACGGAAATGAAAAATTAACAGATGAAGGACTCATTATGGCCACCATGGCCCAGAGCATGTTCATGAAAGAAAGTGAAGATTTGGCAGCAGTCATCCAAATGGAACTGGATAAACGGCTAACAACTCCAAACCGCGGTGTTAAACAAGCGGGATTTTACGTTCTTTATGGTGCTTCCATGCCTCATGCGTATCCTGAAGTAGGTTTTCTTTCTAACCCTAAAGAGGAAAAAGCGTTAAAGAAAGCAACTCATCGCCAGAAGGTCGCCCAGGCGATTTATGAAGCTATTAAACACTTCAAGGAATCCAGAGAAAAACTTTTGGTGGAAGAATAAGCGATGGATAACAGGCCCATAGGCGTTTTTGATTCAGGGATAGGGGGATTGACTGTTGTCAATGCCTTGGCAAAAACTTTGCCCCAGGAGGCGGTTGTCTATGTGGGAGATACAGCCCGGGTCCCTTATGGCAATAAAAGCACTGAACGAATTCAGCAATATTCTGAAGAAATAACCAAATGGCTTATCAAACAAGGATGCAAAATGATCGTGGTTGCCTGCAATACAGCATCTTCCCAGGCGCTGGATGGTTTGAAATCAAAATTTGATATTCCCATTATTGGTGTGATTGAACCAGGCATTGAAGCGGCTATACATGCCACACAAAATCATCGAATTGGTGTATTGGGGACCTATGGTACAATCAGATCCGATGCTTATGGCCAAGCATTGAGAAAACTTAATGGGAATATTTCAGTTATCAGTCAAGCCTGTCCCTTGTTTGTTCCCCTGGCAGAAGAAGGATGGGTGAGTGGTGATGTACCCGAAACAATTGCAAAAACATATCTCGAAAACATCATTGCATCGGATGTTGATACCTTGATTTTAGGGTGCACTCATTATCCATTGTTAAAACCAACTATTAACAAAGTAATGGGTGGAAAAGTGAACCTGGTGGACTCCGGTGAAACTACAGCAGCAGTGGTGCGATCAGTGTTAAATAAACTTGAACTTTATCCTGAAAACGGTAAATCAGGTGAAATTTTTTGTCGCGTAACTGATTCCGTGGAACTGTTTGAATCCTTAGCGGGGAGATTTCTAGATGCCCCCATCAGCAACGCATCACACATTGACATTTTCTGATCTTTCATCTCTACTCAAATCTTTATATAGCCTCCAGCGCCATGGCATCAAACTTGGCCTAGAGCATACATATCGGTTACTCGAGTCCATTGGGAACCCCCATGATGGGTTGGTATTTATTCATGTAGCCGGTACTAATGGCAAAGGATCCACCTGTGCCATGATTTACAGCATGCTGCGGGCATCGGGAAAAAAAGTTGGATTGTATACATCTCCTCATTTATTGCACTTCAATGAGCGCATACGGGTGGATGGTTCCCCGATCAGCGACCAAGAAATAATAATGTTCATGAATAAAGCTGAAGATGATATTATGCAAATCGAATCAACATTTTTTGAAACCACCACAGCAATGGCTTTAGATCATTTTAAAAATAGTGAAGTGGATGTAGCTGTTATTGAAACTGGTTTGGGAGGCTCGCTCGATTCGACAAATGTAATCAACCCGGTTTTATCGGTTATTACTCCCGTTTCTTTAGATCATAAGGATATTTTAGGTGAAGATATTGTAAAAATAGCCACAGAAAAAGCTGGAATTATCAAGCCGGGAGTACCACTAATTCTGGCTGAGCAGGAAAAAGAGGTTGAAAGACTTTTTCAAAAGAAAGCTGATCAGGTTAATTCTGAAATTCAAATAGTAAAAAATTCCATGGTGCTAGACATTGACTTCGACCAAAATGGATGTCACTTTTCTTTCGAAAGCGATTTGTATCATTTACCTCTTATTGGCACTCACCAGGCCTATAATGCTGCCGTGGCTGTAAAGTCTGTTCAGAAATATGATTCTACAATTAAGACCGCTGAATTACAAACAGGTTTAAAAACTGTGCAATGGCCTGGCAGGCTTGAAAAAGTGGGTAATTTTATTTATTACGATGTGGCTCATAACCAGGCAGGTATTTCTTCTGTAATAAAGACAATTAAAATACTTTATCCCAACAGGCCGTTGATTGGTCTGTTTTGTTTAAAAAACGATAAAGAATTTGTCTTAATTGTTGAATCTTTTCAGGATAGTATGAATACGGTTTATGTAACAACGGACAAAAATGGATTATTAATTGACTCCTATCGATTGTGGGAGTCTCTAAAAAATACAGGGTGCAAAAGCGAACCAGTTGATACCGTATCTGCAGGAATTGCCAGAATGAAGTTGAAAATCAACCAGGGTGGAATAGGGCTTATTTTTGGGAGTCATTATATTGCTGAAGAAGTTTACAAGGAATTTGAAATATCGTTTGATACAGGGCAAATTTAGTGTAACTTTACGTCTCTTTGCTCCCTTGCAGAGAGTTATATTTCTAAAATTCCATAGATTTTGTGAAGAGGATTTATTTACATGGATCTTAATGAACTACAATCCCTAGGTATTCGCGAACTTACAGAGTTGGCCAATAAACTTGATGTTGAGGGCGGTGTTGCCGGTCTTAATAAACAGGAACTCACTGTCCGGATATTAGAGGCACAAGCCAAAAAGGACGGTAGCGTGGTAGCCCGCGGAGTTCTGGAAGTGATGCAGGACGGTTACGGGTTTCTGCGTTCACCAGATTTCAACTATTTACCCGGCCCTGATGATATTTATGTCAGCCCTTCCCAGATAAAAAGATTTAGGTTAAAAACGGGTCACGAGGTTTCAGGACAGATTCGTCCCCCGAAATCCAAAGAACGCTTTTATGCCTTACTAAAAGTCGATCAAGTTAATGATCAACCACCAGAAAAAATAAAAGAATGTATCTTGTTTGAGAATTTTACTCCCTTATACCCGGACGAAAAATTTAATTTGGAAACAGATGAAAAAAATCTTTCTATGCGTATTATGGATCTGATCTCACCCATTGGAATGGGACAAAGAGGCCTGATTGTGGCCCAGCCCAAAACAGGCAAAACCATTTTATTGCAGAAACTGGCCAATGCCATCAGTAAAAATCATCCAAAGACAAAAAGAATTGTGCTGTTAATTGATGAACGCCCGGAAGAAGTAACTGATATGAAACGCAATGTTGATGCTGCTGTGGTCAGCTCTACCTTCGACGAGCCTCCGGAACGCCATGTTTCCGTGGCGGATATGGTGCTTCAAAAAGCTAAACGCATGGTAGAATACGGCCATGATGTAGTTATTCTTTTGGATAGTATCACCCGCTTGGGCCGAGCGCACAACGCCGTAATACCTCATAGTGGCAAGATTCTTTCAGGAGGTGTAGATTTCAATGCTCTAAAGAAGCCTAAACAATTCCTTGGCGCTGCGAGGAACACAGAAGAAGGAGGCAGTTTAACGATTATAGCGACTGCCCTGGTGGATACCGGCAGCCGAGCTGATGAAGTTATCTTTGAAGAATTCAAAGGGACCGGGAATATGGAATTGGCTCTTGATCGAAGATTAAGTGACAGACGATTATTTCCATCATTCGATATTATTCGTTCCGGAACTAGAAAAGAAGAACTTCTATTGTCCAGGAAAGAGTTAGGCAGAATGTGGATTCTAAGAAAGTTGCTTAATGAAATGAGCGTTGAGGAAGCAATGGAATTTATGTTGGATCGAATTAAACGGACCAAAACCAATGTAGAATTCTTGGATACGATGAGTCAATAATATTTGGATTAAACTATTGCATATATGAGTGATTCTCCTTCAAATATAGAGTCAGTTGTAGCCCGAATCATTACGGATAAACCAGTGAGGAAAACTCCGTATCAGGTCAAAGGCGTTTTTATACGCCAGTACCCCGACGAACCAGTCATTCCCATGTTAGATGGTACCTACAGGGATAAGTTTCTCTATCCTCGAGTACAGGTCAAAATTCTCAATGAACAAATCTACATAATCGGTATCCATGAAGGGGTCAAACCGGTGCTTTCCCTTGTCAAAAATTTTGATATGTTTGATTTTGGAAATATCACCTTCGAGATTCAAAATACCGACATAGAACAAGATGAACAGCAATTCATCCCAACCGATCGACTCATCCGCTATCGGTTTATTACACCTTGGGTTGCCTTGAACCAGATGACGGGAGGGAAATACCGATTTTTAACCAATCAGGAAAAACCTTCTTTTTTAAATCGCCTGCTTGGGCAAAATATTGTTTTTATGGCTAAAGAAGTCGGTATTGATCTGAATGATAAAGTGTTCACAAAGGTAAAAGTATCCAGTCTCTTTCCGAAACCGGTAGATGAAAATAAATGGGGCGCATTCATGGGCGAATTCAAAACAAATTTTGTATTGCCTAATTATATTGGGGTTGGAAATGGCATTACCCGCGGGTACGGTACCATTTATGGGATGTTTAATCCGGAAACGTTTTCATTTGATGAAGATAAGCTTGCCAAAGAAAAGTCTGAAACTCCAACAGAAACCTTTACGGAAGATGATGATCAAATAGACAGTGTTGAGGCTCATGAAGTACCAAAACCTAAGCGTCGCCAGCGCAAACCTAGACCCAAAAAGACCAGCCGCTGGAAAAGAAAATCATCTCATCAACACAACTCACAGGCGAGGGGAATACGTACTGGTGGCAGAATCTTTTCTGAAGAATTTGATATTGAGGATGATAAACTTCAAAAAGGAAATATGATAGCGGATGATGAAATTGAAGAGTCACCCGATGATTCAAAGTTCAATACTGAAAAGCACCACAAACGACAGCATAAATTTTGAGCTATTCCCTAGCAGATCGGATTCATAGAGTCCAACCCTCCTTTACACTGCAAATGGCCACTCGAGCCGCAGAAATGCGTGATGAGGGCATTGATGTTATTAATTTTTCAGTGGGTGAACCTGACTTTAATACTCCAATTCATATTATAAACGCAGGTAAAAAAGCCATGGATGACGGTTATACCAAATATACAGCTGGTCCGGGCATGATTGAATTACGCAAAGCTATTTGTGAAAAACTGGAACGTGAAAATGGGATTAACTATGATCCGGCAGAAATTTTGGTTTCCAATGGTGAAAAACAAAGCCTGTACAATGTATGCCAAGCCTTATTCAATGAGGGAGATGAAGTAATCACCTTTGCGCCATATTGGGTATCATTCCCAGAATTTGTAAGACTTGCCGATGCCGAACCTGTTATTGTAAATACAGTTGCAGAGCAGAATTTTGAACCTGATTTTGCTGATTTATCCCGCAAAATGTCTGATAAAATAAAGGGTGTAATTATAAACTCTCCCTCCAATCCTACCGGCGGTGTCTGGCGAGCAGAAACTATAATACACCTTTTAAAAATGGCGAAGGAACACAATTGGGTATTGATTTCTGATGAATGCTATGAACGGCTGGTTTACGATGGTGAGTTTGTCAGTGCAGAAAAATTGAACCGTGACCAAAAGATTGGAGCAATTGTTGTTACATGCATCAGTTTGTCTAAAACCTATGCCATGACAGGTTGGAGGATTGGATATGCGGCTGGACCTGCAGATATTATAAAAGCAATGTCAAAAATCCAGGGCCAGGCAACTTCCTGCGCAAATTCAATCGGTCAAATGGCGGGCATTGAGGCCCTGACCGGAGATCAAAATTGCGTTGATGAAATGCGGTCTAAATTTCGAGAAAGACGAGATTATATTATTCCTTTATTAAACAGTTTGCCGGAAGTCACTTGTGCAGTACCTGGCGGTGCTTTTTATGTCTTCCCGGACTTCAGTTCCTATCTTGGCAGAAAAGCGAATGATAAAATATTGAAAGATACATTTGATATTTCTGAGTATATTCTTGGTTCTGCGCGGGTGGTTACGGTTCCCGGTGACGGATTTGGTGCCCCGGGGCACATACGGTTTTCATATGCTACCAGCAAGGTAATCATTCAAAAAGGAATAGAACGGGTCAAGACTGCTCTTGAAAAAATTATTTAAGGAATGAAATTATGAAAAAAGGAATTCATCCGGAAAATTATCGCTTAGTTGTTTTTAAAGATACATCCTGTGATTATGCATTTCTCACCCGGTCCACTGCGGAAACCAAGGAAACAATAAAGTGGGATGATGGCAATGAATATCCATTGTGTAAAATCGAGATTTCGGATAAGTCACACCCCTTCTTTACGGGACAGCAAAATTTAGTAGATACAGCAGGACGAATCGAAAAATTCAATAAGAAATACGGCCGTAAATAGCCGGAAATTCCATATAGCTCTGCAATCAGCTCAATGCTGGTTATAGAGTTATTTTTTTGTTTAAATGAATCGCTTTCTTTTACTGGCAACAATGAAACCTTCTATTCTCGTAGGCGGACAGGCTGTTATAGAGGGTGTAATGATGCGTGTGCCTGGCGCTTATGCGACTGCAGTACGTGACCCAGAGGGTGTAGTACATGTGGACCGTAAGCTATTTCAATCTGTCACAGAACGTTCCAGGCTGTGGGGAAAACCAATTTTCCGCGGGATGGCATCTTTATTTGAAGCCATGAGAATGGGCCTCGCGACACTGCAGTGGTCTGCTGATATTGCTATGCCGGAAGAAGGGAAACAAAACAAGATCGCCGAATTCTTTTCCACGATATTTGCAATAGGGTTGGCGATCACGCTTTTTATGATTGCTCCCATGTGGATTACCACAAAATTTATGAATATTGAAAAAGAAGCATTGTGGTTTAACCTGGCGTCTGGAGCATTTCGGATCATGTTCTTTGTGGTGTATTTACTGGTGATTTCACTTATGAAAGATGTGCGACGCTTGTTCCAATACCACGGAGCAGAACATCGGGTAGTTTATAATTTTGAATCGGGAAATGATATAAATGTGGAAAACGCACAGTCCTTTCCAACCCAGCATCCACGATGCGGGACCAGTTTTCTTTTTATTGTCCTGCTTTCCGCTATTTTAGTTTTTGCATTTGTGGATACAGTTGTTATGTATTTCCTTGGAACGATTTCCTTACCAATCCGTCTTTTGTTTCATTTACCTATGATACCATTTGTATCCGGTATTGGATATGAATTGATAAAATCATCCGCAAAAAGTGATTCATTATTGTATAGTCTATTAAAGAAGCCGGGGCTCTGGCTCCAGAACATCACGACCAAACAGCCGGAAGATAATATGGTGGAAGTTTCGATTACGGCGTTGAAAGAAGCCTTTGGTGACAGGTACGAAAACATGGCTGGAAAAGAATATACCGCAGAGGCCATCGGGTGAGAGATAAGTTAAAAGCCATTATTGAAAAGCATGCCCACATGGCCGAGCAAATGGCAGACCCCGAGATTTATAATGACCAGAGAAAACTCACGTCTATTGCTAAAGAACATCGGTCCATGACAGAAATCGTTACAGTAGGCAAAGAATACATTTCAGTTTTGGATCAGATTGCCGATGATAAAGAGGCCCTGGAAAGTGGTGACGAAGATCTGAAAGAAATCGCCCGGGGAGAATTGAATGAGCTTGAAGAACAACAAACTAAACTGGAAGAAAAATTGAAAGTTCTTCTTTTACCAAATGATCCCAACGATGATAAAAACCTGATCCTGGAAATCCGTGCAGGTACGGGCGGGGAAGAAGCAGCGCTTTTTGCTGCAGATCTTTACCGTGTTTATATGCGCTATGCGGAGCGGAACGACTGGGTCTTTAAGGTCATGAATTCCAACGACACCGGTATCGGCGGGATGAAGGAAGTTATCGTGTCCATGAAAGGTGATAGGGCCTACGGCATGCTGAAATATGAAAGCGGTGTCCATCGCGTACAGCGCGTACCCAAAACAGAAACCAGTGGTCGTGTGCACACTTCTGCAGCTACCGTTGCCGTGTTGCCGGAAGCGGAAGATGTAGATATCGAAGTGAACTCTGCAGATCTGAAAATCGATACCTACCGTGCAAGCGGTGCTGGCGGTCAGCATGTAAACAAAACAGAATCTGCCATTCGAATAACCCATATTCCTACTGGGCTGGTTGTAACCTGCCAGGATGAATCGTCCCAACATAAAAATCGTGCTGCAGCATTGAAAGTGTTAAAATCACGCTTGTTGGCCGCAGAGCAGGAAAAAGCCGCAGCAGAAAGAGCTGAAGAACGAAAAAGTCTGGTCTCTACCGGTGACCGTTCAGCCAAGATTCGCACCTACAATTTTCCTCAGGGTCGTGTCACCGATCATCGCATTAATTTTACCACCTACCGGTTGCAAGAAATATTGGATGGTAACATTACGGAGATTATCGAGCAGTTGAAAATTGCCGAACAGCAGGAACTGCTGGCTGCGGCAACAAAATGAGCTGGGATTATTATTTTTGTTGGCTGTTAAAAGACTGAATTATGCAGTCGGTCAAAACAGAGGAAAAAACTTGGCTTATAATTGACCTTATCAACTGGGCCGAATCCTATTTTAAAGAAAAAGGATTAGAAAATCCCCGTGGCGAGATCGAATGGCTTCTCCGTGCTGTGTTGAATTGCAGTCGGATGGATGTGTATCTCCGGTTTGAGGAACCCCTTTCATCCGAACAACTAAGTACACTTCGTTCATTTGTAAAACGGAGGCTTAAACACGAGCCTCTGCAGTATATTACCGGTTTCTGCAGTTTTTACGGTCGGGAATATCTGGTGAATGAGCATGTTTTCATTCCACGCCCTGAAACAGAGCGCCTTGTTGATCTGGCTTTGGAAAAAATGAAGAATATTCCTGCGCCTTCTGTCATGGATGTGGGTACAGGATCCGGCTGTATTGCTATTACGCTGGGGCTTGAGATTCAAAATTCAAATGTTCGGGGAATAGATATTTCCAGGGATGCTCTGACTACGGCAAAAAGCAATGCAGAGTATCTTAATACAGAAAATGTTTGTTTTCAGGAAATGGATTTTCTTCACGAAACTGAATTTGAACCAGTGGATTTGGTAATATCCAATCCGCCTTATGTCACGGAATATGAATATTCTTCCCTCATGCAGGAAGTTCGTGATTTTGAACCATCTGTAGCACTTACAGATGGAGGAAATGGGCTAACATTTTATCAAAGATTCGCAGAATTGGGTCGGTCCATCGTTAAACCCTCTGGATGGATGATTCTGGAAGTTGGGCTCGGAGAACACCCCAAAAAAGTGGAATCTATTTTTAAGGATCATGGTTACTATTCCATGGCTATAATCAAGGATTACAATGGTGCTGATCGTGTAATGGTAATCCAGAATCATTCGTGAATTCACTACTGGCACATATCAAACTCCTTCGGCCATTAAACGTATTCATTGCCGGGCTGGCCATGGTACTTGCATCTGCAATTCTGGGCGTGCTTACAGAGATAAATACAGTAATTCGGGTAGTGATGGTGGTCCTGTGCTATACAGGGGCTGCCAATGCCTTGAATGATGTGGTAGACTACAATATTGATCTCATCAATCGTCCCATGCGCCCAATTCCATCTGGTTATGTGAATAAGAAATCAGCTCTTTTTATTTCTGTTCTTCTTTTTTCTACCGGAAGTTTTTTGTGTCTTGAGCTTTCCCAAAATGCAAAAGTGATTGGAATTGTGATCGCCATGCCGCTGATGGTTTTATACAGTAAATCCTTGAAAGGTGTGCCGTTGATTGGGAACATGACCATTGCTTTTATTTTAGGACTGGCTTTCCTGTTTTGTGGTGCAGCATTTGATAATATGGCGCCCATGTGGATTCCAACTGTATTGGCTTTTGGACTCACCCTGGTTCGTGAACTTGTTAAAGATATTGCAGATATGAATGGAGACAAATCTGCTGGGCTCAAAACATTTCCCATCACTGCCGGAATTGATAAAACAATCCAAATCACTATCTTTCTTACTGCCTGTATTGGCTTTGGTGCTTTTATTCCCTTAATTACGGGGTATTATGGTTTTTTATATGGAATTATTTTGATTCTTGGCGTTGAGATACCATTGGGCGTGGTGGTAGTTTCTCTAGTAAATAATCCTGGAATTAAGGCGGCAAAACATAGTGCCAGGCTATTAAAATTCAGCACCATTGCTGGACTAATTGCAATTTATATTGGAACTCTATAATGTCTTCTGAATTTGTTCATCTGCATAACCATTCCGATTACAGTTTGTTGGATGGTGCTCAGCGTGTAGATCAATTGGTTAACACCATTGATGACCTGAATATGGATTCTGTCGCTCTCACGGAACACGGAAATATGTTCAGCGTGATTCCCTTTTATAATAAGGCTCGAGAATCGGGAGTCAAACCCATCATTGGCTGTGAGATCTATGTTGCTGAAGGCAGCAGGTTTGATAAAAAATCCAAAGCTGACGGCGGCTGGGGCAATAACCATCTTATTCTTCTGGTTCAGAATTATTTCGGGTATAAAAATCTGATGAAACTGGTTACCTTCGGTTATCTTGAAGGTTTCTATTATCGCCCAAGAATTGACATGGACCTGCTTCAGGAATACAATGACGGGCTTATTTGTCTGTCTGCCTGCCTTAAGGGTGAAATCCCTGAGAAAATGCTAAAAGGTGATTTTGAGGGGGCGAAACAGGCAGCTTTGAAGTTTGCAGAAATTTTTCCTAATCGTTATTACCTAGAGATTCAGGATCATGGTATTGCAGAAGAAAAAACCAATATTCACAATATGAAGAAACTGGCATCAGAACTAGACCTGCCCCTGGTATGCACTAATGATGCTCATTATGCGAAACATAATCATTCAGAAGCGCACGATATCCACATTTGTCTGGGTACAGGGAAAAGGCGCGATGATGTGAATCGGCTGAAGTATGCCACCCCTGAATTTTATTTCAAGACCCAGGATCAAATGTTCAACCTATTCAGGGAATTCCCGCAGGCAATTGAGAATACAAGAAAGATTGCAGATACCATTGATCTGGAACTGCCTATGGGAGAATATCATTTGCCGAATTTTCCGATCCCGGATGGTGCATCGGTAGAACACCCGGATCAATACCTGGAGATTCTGACTCAGACGGGGGCGGAGAAACTGTATGGGGAAATCAACCCTGATATACAAAGGAGAATCGATCGAGAGCTTCGGGTAATCGAAGATATGGGTTTTGCGGGCTACTTTTTAATCACAGCAGACTTTGTAAAATATGCGAAAGAGAATTCAATCCCCGTAGGGCCTGGCCGCGGCTCTGCCGCTGGCAGTATTGTGTCCTATGCATTGGGGATTACGAGCATAGACCCCTTGAAGCATAATCTGCTATTTGAACGATTCCTGAATCCTGATCGTATCAGTATGCCGGATATTGATATTGATTTTTGTATTGAGCGTCGCGGAGAAGTCATTGATTATATTAAAACCCAATATGGCGAAAGTTCTGTGACCCAGATTATTACTTTTGGAAAAATGAAAGCCAGACAGGTTGTCCGGGATGTAGGGCGGGTGATGGGATATTCCTTTGGTGAAGTGGATCGAATTGCCAAGGCGATCCCAAACGAATTAAATATTACTCTGGATGAGGCTCTAATCAAAAGTGCTGATTTAAAAGAAATGGCCAATGGAGAGTATAAAGAACTAATCGGTCATTCGAAAATTCTGGAAGGGATGAATCGTCACGCGTCCATTCATGCTGCCGGTGTGGTTATTGCACCAGGAGACCTGACAGATTACGTACCACTTTATAAATCAACAACAGGGGATGTGACCAGCCAATATGACATGAAGGGCCTCGAAGATCTTGGACTTCTTAAGATGGATTTTTTGGGCCTTCGTAATCTTACTGTGATTGATAAAGCAGTGAAACTCATTGAAAAAATAGAAAAACCAATCGATATAGAGAAAATACCATTGGCTGATAAAAAGGTGTATGAATTGTTTGCCAAAGGAATGACTATTGGGGTTTTCCAGTTCGAATCGTCTGGTATGCGGGAATTTCTGAAAAAGTTAAAACCCACCGTGATTGAGGATCTGATCGCAATGAATGCCCTCTATCGGCCTGGTCCCATGGCAAATATTGATAATTTTATTTCTCGAAAACATGGCAGGAAAAAAATAATATACCCCCATCCTTTGTTAGAACCAATTTTACAGGAAACGTACGGTATTATTGTTTATCAGGAACAAGTGATGCAGATTGCTCATGATGTGGCCGGTTTTTCTCTGGCTGAAGCAGATATTATGCGCCGGGCCATGGGGAAAAAGAAAAAATCATTGATGGCGGAACTTTCTGTCAAATTTGTTGCTGGAGCAGAAGAAAAGGGGATCAGAAAGAAAAAAGCAGAAGAAATTTTTTCTTTAATTGAAAAATTTGCCCAGTATGGGTTTAACAAAAGCCACTCCACCGCTTATGCTTATGTGGCTTACCAGACAGCCTGGCTCAAAACCCATTACACTGCGGAATTTATGAGTGCCAATTTGACCAGTGAAATGGGGTCAATTAATCGGGTAGTCATTTTGATCAATGAATGTAAAAAACTGGCTATTAAGGTAACTCCGCCTGATATTAATGTTTCCTTTGGCGATTTTCGCCCCGTGAATAATCAGACCATCTCGTACGGCTTGAATGCCATAAAAAATGTTGGTTCCAAAGCATTGAATGCAATTATTGAGGAAAGGGAAAAATCCGGACACTATAAATCAATTTTTAATCTTTGTGAACGGGTGGATCAACAAAAAGTAAATAAACGGGTGCTAGAAAGCCTGGTCATGTCCGGCGCTATGGATAGCCTGGAAGGGAATCGAGCCCAGCAATTTGCAGCGGTAGATGATGCAATCCACTACGGACAACAAATGCACAGCAATAAAAATCAGAATCAGGTAGACATATTTGGCAGTGGAAATGCAGGAAGTGACCTGATCAGAATTCCAGCCCTCCCTGATGTTGCAGAGTGGGATGAGCAACAATCCCTAAATAATGAGAAAGAGGTATTGGGTTTATATGTTTCCGGCCATCCATTACTGGAACATGCGGAAGACTTGGAAGAATTCACATCTGTAGAATTTGGTGAAGAGCAGCAACTATCAAAAAATGATATTATTATTATTGGCGGTATGATCACACGTATCAATAAACGATTCGACAAACGCAATCGTCCTATGGCATTTTTTGATATGGATTGCTTGGGTGGGCACGCGGAAGTGATCGCATTTAGTGACTGCTATGATCGCTGTGAAAACATGATCGAGGAAGGCAATGTTGTTTTTGTGAAAGGGAAACCGTCAGATAATACAAATTTTTCAGATTTGAAGATAATGGCAGATGAAATTATTCCTGTGGCGAAGGTGCGGGACCAATTATCTGCACAGCTCAATATCAAACTTGATTCAGGTACCGCCATGCCGGAAGATGTGGATAGCCTGATGGAAATAGCCCGCGATTATCCAGGGCGCTGTAACCTTGTATTCCATTTGCCGAATAATGGCCACCTCAAACCAATCAGAGTTCTGGCTCACAATATTAAGGTTTCAACCGAAAAGGAATTTATTCGCCGTCTGCGGGAAAAATATGGCAAAGATAATATCTGGGTAGAATGATTGCTGTTATTCAACGTTGTTCCAGAGGAAAAGTAACAGTAGCAAACAATAATATAGGTGAAATAGGTCCTGGGCTTGTCATATTTCTTGGCGTAAAAAAAGGCGATAGTGAAACCGATGCAGACCTATTGGTTCAAAAAATTGTGCACCTGCGAATTTTTAATGATAAAGATCAAAAAATGAACCGTTCCCTGAAAGATATAAATGGTGCCGCTTTGGTTATCAGCCAATTCACTCTTTGCGGAAATACGAAAAAAGGTCGCAGACCTAGTTTTTTAAATGCAGCAGCACCGGAAAAAGGAAAAGAATTATATCAGTATTTTATCGATAAAATTGAAGAAGCCTCCATTATTGTGGAATCGGGGGAATTTGGAGCAATGATGAATGTGGAACTGGTAAATGATGGGCCAGTTACATTTGTCCTTGATTCAAACAAACTGTAAATCCTATCTGCCGCCCAATAAAATAATGATTTCGACCAGAATAAAATATAATCCAACAATTCCTTTTTCCCATGACTTGGAATTGCTCTGCCAGACCCAGTAACCCAGTAAAACACCGTTAAAAATAAAAACCCATATGGATAATAGCCGAATGGTAAACTCAAACTTATAATACCAGAACAACACTGCTAGGATGGCCAAACCTATCAGACTTAAAATGAATTCTTTGATGTAATGCACCCATAATAATTTTTGACTTTGTTCCACGATATATTATCTCCTCTACTGTTGGCCTAATTTACTATTACAGAATTTGCTTGAAAAAACGAGAATACACTATTGATTATGAAGTCATAATTATGATCTTTAATTTTAACATTCAATGGAAAGAAAAATAAGAATTATCATGGCGAAGCCCGGTTTGGATGGTCATGACCGTGGTATTAAAATCTTGGCAGCTGCATATCGGGATGCGGGTATGGAAGTGATCTACTTAGGCCTGCGGCAGACCCCGGAAATGATTGTCTCCGCTGCCGTAGAGGAAGATGCGGATGTTATTGCTCTTTCCAGCTTAAATAATGCCCATAATACAATATTTCCTAAAGTGCTGTATTTAATGAAAGAAAAAAAATTGGGCGATGTACTGCTTGTAGGTGGAGGTATTATTCCCCAAAAAGATGTGGAAGAATTAAACAGTCTCGGAGTTGGTAAATTATTTGGACCGGGAACTCCCGTCCAGGAAACAATTGAATATATTACTGACTGGGTCAACACAAACCGCCGTTAACATGGAATTAACCAATCAAATCCAATTAGAGCTCTATTTTGCAGATCATTTTGATACTGTTCTGTTTTCTGTCCTGGCTGACATTTATCTGAACCAGGATGACCTGAAGCGGGCTCGTAGGGTTTGTGAGATCGGTCTCAGGCACCATGAGCACGATGCTGCGGGGCTTTTTGTTCTGGCTCAGGTAGAAAAAGCAGAAGGGAATCTGAAAAATACAGAAAAAGTTTTGGAAAAAGTATTATTGTACGCTGAGGATCACTTGGCTGCCTCAGAAATGCTATGTGAAATTCAGACTGTTCTAGGCCGTGCCCAGACCAAACTACTGAGAAGCTGGCAACATGTTCTGAGACTGGACCCGGACAACCGTACAGCAGCAGATTTTATAAAAAAGGTCAAGGGCAACAAACTGAAACATGCCTTGAAGCCCGGAGCCTCTGGTACAAAACCAGAAAAACATGTTTCTAAACCCAAAAAAGAAAAACCTAAAACATCCGTGTCTCGTGTAGCGGAGAAATCATCTAGCCCGTTAAATGTAAGCGCCCGTTTAGCCACCTTTACCTTGGTGGCCGTGCTGAAGAATCAAGGGCTTTTCGAACAAGCGTTGGATGTTCTAGATGTTCTGGAGCAGAAAGGTGATAATAAAAAAAAGGTCGATCAGGAACGAAAATCCATTCAAACTCTTTTAAAAAATACTCAGGAGGATTGATCAAAGATGAGTGCGAATATTTATACTCGGCGTCAGGAAAATCTGAAGCAGGTTCTAGCCAAAAAGAACCTGGATGGGATATTGATCACAAACTTGACCAACATTCGTTATATCTGTGGATTCACTGGTTCTGCGGCTACCTGTCTGGTCATGCCGGATGGACAGTATTTTATTACCGATGGACGTTATATCGAACAATCAAAAAATCAGGTTCAGGGATTTGAACGTTTTATAGATATGGATACCCATTTTAATGTTATTAAAAAAAATAAATTGAATCCCAATGGGTTAAAACTTGCTTTTGAAAGTGACCATGTCAGTTATAGTCTTTATGGTAAAATGAAAGAGATGTTTCCTGAAACGACATGGGAAGGCACATCCATGATACTGGAAGTGCTGGCTGCGGTCAAAGATCATTCAGAATTAGCTGCAATTCGTACCGCAGTTGAAGTAACAGATAAAGTTTATGAAGAAATTCTTCCTATGTTGCGGCCAGGTTATACTGAAAAACAAGTAGCGAATATCATGGTCTCCAAATATAGAGACTATGCAGAAGGAGAAGCGTATTCACCTATTGTAGCGGCTGGACCAAATGGGGCCCTGCCCCACGCAATCCCTACAGATCGAGAATTTAAAAAAGGGGACTTCATTGTAATTGATGCTGCCGCAAAATACGGTGGTT
>UINC01000221.1_pt1 | contig 46197 bp, 41 predicted proteins | sample 5385821 | NCBI WGS metagenome assembly UINC01 (sample SAMEA4666929, study PRJEB26691) | marine metagenome | isolation source: Pacific Ocean | place: Pacific Ocean | collected 2011-10-13 | reverse complement strand
TACATATACACCAGGAACATGGGCGCCACGATCGGCAGGATGCTCACCTTGGGTGCGATGGCCAGGCCCAGGAACAGGCCTAGTACTGCCGAGTCCCGCAACCGTTTGCGCTCTAGCATCTGCCACATGGCCCAGAAACTGGCCAGGGTGAACAGTACCGAGAAGGTCTCTGGGCGGAAGAAATGGCTGTTCTGTATGTGGATCACCGATAGCGCGGTGAACCCGGCCGCCAGCAAGCCCACTCCGGAGCCGTAGAACTTCCGGCCCAACACGAAGACCATGGCTATGGCCCCAACATCGGCCAAGGCGGACAGTGGACGGCCGAAATAGCGCATATCCAGAGAGTTCAGATCGGTGAACAGCTCCACGATGGAGCGGAAAAAGACCATCACGTAGATGAGGATGCTACCAAGCGGAAACCAATGGGGGTTCAAGGGGCTACGGTCCTTGTCGAGCAGAGTGCCTATGCCAGGCAACCCTGGCTGGGCGTCGGGCTCGGCATTGAGATAGCCGCAGTTTTGGGCGCCAGGGGCATCGGTCAGCAGGTCGTACATGCATCCAGAACGCATGTAGATGTCCCGCTCGTCCGGGTGGAACGCAAAGCCCTGGTCCCAGTTGATACCATTCAGCCGCAGCCCAAGGGCCACAACCAGAATGATCAGCAACACATAGAACGCCCAAGGCACGCGTCCGCCGAAGCTCAGAAAATGATTGGACCTAAACGCCAATGCCAGTCCTCAACGCCTGGGGCAAGATTGGGCGCCATCCCTTGTATGGTAAATATTATATTGGGGGGGGGGCAGACTTCGCTGTGTATAAAAAGGCCCCCCGTCCCCAACAGAATGGGGCCGGAGGGTTTTTCTAATTCTGGTAGAGCTTTAAAAAACCCCGGCTTGGGGATGTAACCGGCCGTTAGACGCCTTTATCGGACATCAGAGCGGCCAGGTCGGCGGTGCGGCAGGAGTAACCCCACTCATTGTCGTACCAGCCCATGACCTTGACCATCCTGTTCTCCATGACCATGGTCGACAGGCCGTCAATGATGCAACTATGGGGGTTGCCCTTGTAGTCGGAACTAACCAGAGGCTCGTCATTGAACTCTAATATGCCCTTCATCCTGCCTTCTGACGCCTTTTGATAGGCTTCGTTGATCTCCTCTATGGTCACATTCTTGGAGACCTGAGCGGTGAAGTCGGTGATGGAACCGGTGGCCGTGGGCACTCGGAAGGCCACGCCATTCAGCTTGCCGTTCAGTTCTGGCAGCACCAGGCCCACCGCCCGGGCTGCGCCTGTGCTGGTGGGGATGATATTCTCGGCCGCCGCCCTGGCGCGCCGCAGGTCGCCGTGGCGCTGGTCCAAAATGGCCTGGTCGTTGGTATATGAGTGAATGGTCGACATCAGGCCGTGCTCGATGCCGAACGAGTCGTGGAGAACCTTGACCATGGTGGCGAAACAGTTGGTGGTGCAGGAGGCGTTGGAGATAATGTTGTGCTTCTTGGCGTCGTACATCTCGTCGTTGACGCCCAAGACTAGGGTCAGATCCTCGCCCTTGGCCGGCGCTGAAATAATGACTTTGCTGGCGCCGCCCTTCAGGTGGCCGGCGGCCTTGTCGGCGTCGGTGAAGATGCCGGTGGACTCGATCACCATGTCTACCCCCATCTCAGACCATGGGATCTGGGCCGGGTCGCGCTCCGAGAACACCTTGATGCTGCGGCCGTCGACAACCAAGTCGCCATTGTTGGCCTCTACCTTTCCGGGGTAGCGGCCGTAGCTGGTGTCGTATTTCAGCAGATGGGCATTGGTCTCCGCATCGGTTAGATCGTTGACGGCAGTCACCTCAACCTTTCCCTGGTTGCGGCCCTCATTAGCCCGCAGCACCAACCTCCCAATCCTGCCAAAACCGTTGATACCGATCCTAGTGACCATGCTCCACCTCCGAATTTTTGATAGTTTTTCGCGACTCGGCATGGCCGTCCATCGCAACGTTATGTCCATTAGCTCGAAAATGCCGAGTCCATAATACCTGCTGCTGATGCGCTTGAAAAGAGGATTCCAGACCTTCCGCCGGATATGCATCGGGAGGAAAGGCGAGACTCCTGGCCCGGCTTAAAACGATCTATGGGCGGCCGAGATATTCAAAGGCAGATTCGCCCGCATAATGGGCCTTGTCGCCTAGTTCGGATTCGATGCGCAGCAGGCGGTTGTATTTGGCAACTCGCTCCGACCTGGCCGGCGCTCCAGTCTTGATCTGGCGCACGTCCCAGGCCACCGCCAGGTCTGCGATGGTCGTGTCTTCGGTTTCGCCGGACCGATGGCTCATGACAGCACCCCATCCCGCTTCCCGGGCCATCTTGAGCGCGGCGTGAGTCTCCGAAAGGGATCCAATCTGATTGGGTTTCAGCAACACCGCGTTGCTCGATTTCTCTTCGATGCTCCGCTGGATACGGGTTATGTTCGTGACCAGCAGGTCGTCGCCCAGAATCTGAATCGAGCTGCTCAAAAGTTGGTGCAGGCTGGTCCAACCGGCCCAGTCGTCCTCGGAAAGGCCATCTTCGATGGATATAATGGGGTATTCAGCGACCCATTCTTGGTACAGCCTCACCATGTCTTCAGAAGTCAAACTGCGGCCCTCGCGCTCCAGAACGTACAAGCTATCTTTCACCTGGAACAGCTCGGTTGCGGCAACATCCAAAGCGATGTGCACGTCCGTGCCGGGCGTGTAACCCGCCTTCTCTACAGCCTTCAGAACAATCTCCAGAGCATCGCGGTTGGAGGGCAAACTGGGGGCGAAACCGCCCTCGTCGCCCACCGTGGTGTTATGGCCACCGGCGCCCAGCAGCAACTTCAGCGATTGGTAGATCTCCGCACCAGCCCGCAGCGCGTCTGAAAAGCTGGCTAACCCCACTGGCATAACCATGAATTCTTGGATGTCAGCCGAGTTTGAAGCGTGCTTGCCGCCGTTAAGGATGTTGAACATCGGCACTGGGAGCGTGACCGGCCCGCCATTCGACAGATAGTGCCAGAGCGAGCCGTTGGGGCTGCTTACGCCGGCTGCAGCCTTCGCAACCGCCAAGGACACTGCCAATATGGCATTGGCTCCCAGGTTGCTCTTCTCCGGCGTGCCGTCCAGTCCGTTCAGTCCAGCGTCGATTGCAGCCTGGTCCATGGGGGAGCGTCCGACCAGCCACGGGCCTATGGTGTCATTCAAGTTGGCCACGGCCTTCAGGACACCGTTGCCATTGAACCTGGCCGGGTCCTTGTCTCGGAGTTCCAAAGCCTCGTGGCTGCCGGTACTGGCCCCGGACGGGACCGCGGCGTGGACGGCCAGGCCCGTTGAGAGAATGACTTCGGCTTCAACGGTTGGGCTGCCCCGGGAGTCCAGAATCTCGCGGCCCCGGACGGTCGTGATTGTCACGCCACTATCAGCGCTGCTCATAACACCCTTTAGTCAAAAAGAATTGCCTGACCGGATGATCTTCCCCGTGTTTTATCAGCGGTTGTGATTGGAGGAGGCCACTGCGGCCAGGGCCTTGTCCACGGCGTCCAAAGGGCTCTCCGCCTGAATGATAGCGCCGGCGATGTCGATCCCGTCGCCATTAGTGGTCAGGGGCCAGGTCTTCAGACCGATAACGGGGATGCCGTCACTGAGGGCGTGGCCGATCTCCGAAAGGGTCCCGTAGGCCCCGCCGACGGCAATCACCGCCTGCCCGGTGTGGACCACGATCACGTTCCGAGAATAGCCCATGCTGGTGACTATGGGGATGTCCACGTAGCTGTTGGCTTCGGCTGCCGCTCGGCCTGGCAGGATGCCGATAGTGGTGCCGCCCTCGGACTTGGCGCCCCGGCAGACGGCTTCCATGATTCCGCTAAGTCCACCGCAAACGACCATGATGTCGCGGAGGGCCAACTCGCGGCCTACCTCCTCCGCCATGTCCACATGCTCTCTGGTCGCTGGATTACTGCTGCCAATCACCGAGATTATCATCTAAAACCAGCCTTGGAAAACGTAGGTATAACAGCCGATGGTTGGGTTCGCCGAGCGAGCCTGATTATATCAAACCACCGCTCCCATTCTCTCTTCACTCGGAACCGGTTAGGTCACGAGAGCGCGGCTGGCGACCTCTATTACCTCGATTAAAGGCCGAGGATAGACGCCCAACCAGATCATCGCCGCTGCTCCGGTGCCCAGAACAGTCAACAGCGGGAGAGACGGTATCCTGTTCAGCGCAGGATGCTCGTCCGCCATGGCCGAGCCGCCTTCGCCGGGTGGAGCAGGCTCGATGTATACCTGGCGCAGGACCTGCAGGTAGTAATACAGGGAGATCAGGCTGGCGAACACCGCCAAAGCAGCCAGCCAGAGGAACCCCTCGGTCGCCACTGCGGTGAAAAGGTAGAACTTCATGGTGAACCCGACGAATATGGGCAGTCCCGCCAGCGAGAACAAGCCCATTCCCAGGCACGCGGCCAAGAAAGGTTGCTGGTCTGCCAGACCGCCTAAATCAGCGATCATCTCTTTGCCGGTCATATTGAAAAAGGAGATTATGGCCGCAAAGACCACAAGGTTCGTGATCGCGTAACCCACCAAATAGAACATGACCCCGTTGGACGCCAGGTGCGAGTCGGAAGACAGGGCGGTGATCCCAGCTAAGATGAACCCGGCGTGGCCGATGCTGGAGTAAGCCATCAGCCGTTTTAGGTTCTTCTGCGCCAGGGCCACCAGGTTGCCCACCAGCATCGTGACTGCGGCCACTACCGCAAAGACCAGTTGCCACTGTTCCCAGCGTTCCGCCGCCGGTACGAACCCTTCTGAAACCAGGCGCAGTATCAGCGCGAATGCCGCCGCCTTGGAGCCGATGGCCAGGTAGGCCGTGACCGGGTAGGGCGCGCCTTCATAGACGTCGGGAGCCCACATGTGGAAGGGCACCGCGGAGACCTTGAACATCAACCCGACCAGGATCAGTCCCACTCCAACCCAGAGCGCTGGGGCGACTTCTGAGGCCGATGCCAGGCCGGCGGCAATGTCTTCAAATTTGGTCACACCCAAGGTGCTGTAGACCATGCTCACGCCGTAGAGGAGGATGCCCGACGACACCGCCCCGACGATGATGTACTTCAGGGCGCTTTCATTGGACTTGGCGCTGTCTTTCGCGTAGGCTGCCAGCACATACAGGCTGAAGCTGAGCAGTTCCAAAGCGATGTAGGCCGTCAGTAACTCCCGGGACTGGGCCATCACGTTCATGCCCAGAATGGAGAACAACAGCAGACCATAGAACTCACCCTGATGTTTGAGCTTGTTCTCCACGAAGTCCATGGAACTGAGGATGATGAAAATGCCCATCCCCATGAAAAAGACTTTGAAGAACAAGGCGAAGTCGTCCACCGCAAGGAGACCGTCGTAGAGGGATTCCTGCTCGTCCCACAGCATGACTATGGACAACACGATCAGAGCGATCAGGCCCGCCATGGAAAGCCACGCCAGCATTCCCTTTCGACCTTCAGGCAGGAACAGATCGACGGCAAAGACCAGGAACGCCAAGCCCGCCAAAGCAAACTCGGGTGTCAAAAGGTCTATATTTTCAGATAGCGAGGTCACTGCCTATTAAACTCCCGGTACGGACTGGACGCCGACGTTTATTACTCGCAACAGCGGGTCCGGCCAGATGCCGACAAAGAGTATTATGGCAACGAACGCGGCGCCTACGCTCATCTCAACTGGACTGGAGTCAGTGAGGTCGTTCCACCGTTCGTCCGGCTCGCCCATAAAGGTCCGGGCCAATAAACGCAGGATATAGATCGCCGTTAGCGCTGCCCCGATGACGGCCAGGATAGCCAATGGCAAATAGGTACGGAACGCCCCTGTGAATACCATAAATTCGGCTATAAACCCGCTTAGGCCCGGCAAACCCAAAGATGCCAGACCTGCGATTGCGAAGAAGAAGCTGTTCTTGGGCATCCGTTTGGCCAATCCGTTCAAGACGCTGATGTCCCGCGTATGGGTCCGCTCGTAAATCGCCCCGACCAAAAGGAACATGAGGGCCGTCATGATGCCGTGGGAGAACATCTGAAGGACCGCGCCGCCCACACCGATATTGTCGAGCGTGGCGATGCCCATCAGTACATAGCCCATGTGGCTGACGCTGGAATATCCGATAATGTATTTCAGGTCATTCTGAGACATGGCCGACACCGCGCCGTAGACGACATTTACGGTGCCCAGGGTGATCAATACGGGCATCCAGTTATCTGCGCCCTCGGGCAGCAGGAACATGCCGACCCGGATTATGCCGTAGGCTCCCAATTTCATCAGCACCCCGGCGTGGAGCATACTCACTGCGGTGGGCGCCGCCACGTGGCCGTCGGGCGACCAGGTATGGAAAGGCCAGAGCCCTGCCAGAACACCGAATCCCACCATAAACAGCGGGAACACCAACGTCTGGAAATCGTTGTCAAATTGCCCGTTCTCGGCCATCTGCGCCAATCCCTGGAGAGAGAACGTCGCCACTCCGTTATCCGAAGCCTCAACGTACAACGCCAGGATGCCGATCCACACCAGGATGCTTCCGGCAACCAAGAAAATGAGCAATTTCATGGCCCCGTATTCTTTAGTGCGGAGGAAGGTCCCGAAATCGGTGCTGCTGCCCCAGATCCCGATGAGAAGGTACATGGGCAAAACGGCCAATTCGTAGAAGAAGAACAAGAAGAACAGGTCGCGCACGACAAACACGCCGTAGACCCCGGCTGACAGAGCAAACAACAGCACGAAGAAGTCGCGGGTGCGGTGTTTCACGGTCTGTGATACTAGCACTCCGCCAAAAAGGACTATGCCGTTCAGCAGCACCATCGGCGCCGAGATGCCATCTATCCCCAGGGATAAGCTGATATCCAGCGGGCCGGGCAGCCATTCATAGCTGGTCAGGTACTGGAATCCGCCTTCGTCATAGTCGTAGTCAGCGAATACGACCAGAGCTAAAGCGAGCGACAGTGCCGAGATGAAGATTGCGAAGTACCACGACTCTTTGCTCTGGCCGCCAGGCATGAGCATCATGGATAGCGATCCGAACAGGGGCACAACGATGAGGAGCAATAGCGCTACGTCGTCGAATTCGTTCAACTACGCCACCCTCAGCCAAACGAAGATCCCCAGCCCTACAGACCCCAGGGCCATTGCCATGGCGTAGCTGTAAACATGGCCGGTCACGTGCACCCGAATCATGATACCGAATTTGCGGGTCACGTCGGCCGGACCGTTCACGATGATGTCATTGACAATCGCCCGGTCGAAATAGGCGATGAACCTGGAGAAGACCAGGACAACCCGGTCGATGGTCCACTGGTAGACCTCATCGAAGTAGTACTTGTTCTCAACAATCTTCAATAACCCAGAATTGCGAGACCGCAGGCCTTGTAGGGAGACGGATCTCAGGGCGTAGATCTTGTAGGCAGCGACGAAGGCAGCCACGGCCATAATAATGGACAGAGCGCCAAGCCAGACCTCAAAGTGGAACGGTTCTCCGTGCCCAAAGAAAACGAAGGTCCCGAAGCCCCCGAAACTGCCGGGCCAGTTGAAGCTGATCAGGCCGAACCCCAGGGCCAATACGCCCAAAAGCGCCATCGGGAGCGCCATGGCGATGGGCGCGTCGTGGACATGGTTGTTCTGGTCCTTCAGCGGACCGAAAAAGACCAGGAACATCGCCCGGCCCATGTAGAGCGCACTCAGGAAGGCCGTGAACAATGTCAACGCGATGAAAGTGACGTTCCGGTGGTCGTTCACCGCTACCAAAATTTCATCCTTGCTCCAGAACCCGGCCAGTATGGGTATCCCGCCCAGAGACAGCGCGCCGATCGAGAAAACTATGGCGGTCACCGGCATGACTTTTCGAAGGCCGCCCATCTCTCCCGTCTCTTGGAACTCGGTGCTGTGAAGGACGCTGCCTGCACCCAGAAACAACAGCGCCTTAGAGAAACCGTGGGCCATCATATGGAAGATGGCGGCGGTATAGCCGAAGGCGCCAAGGGACAACATCATGAGGCCCAAATGGCTAATGGTAGAGTACGCCAGTATGCGCTTCAGGTCAGTGGCCACCAGGGCGATGGTCGATGCGCCCAATGCGGTCACAAGGCCGACTATGGAGACCAACAACAACGGGTCGGCATCGTAGGCTTCGAATAGAGGGAAGGTGCGGGCCACCAAGTAGACGCCGGCGACAACCATGGTCGCGGCGTGGATCAGGGCGCTGACCGGAGTCGGTCCCTCCATAGCGTCGGGGAGCCAAACGTGGAAAGGGACCTGGGCCGATTTGCCCATTGCGCCCAGGAACAACAGTATCGCGGAGGCCGTAGCCACTCCCTCACTCATTGCTCCGGTGCGAACCGCCTCGAAGGCATCAAGCATGCTGAAGCTGCCCACGTCCCGCCAGATGAGCAGGATGCCGACCAACAAGCCCACGTCGCCGATCCTGGTCACTATAAAGGCCTTTTTGGCAGCTTCTCTGGCCGCCTGTCGTTCGTGCCAGAAACCTATCAACAAGTAGGAGCAGATTCCCACCAGTTCCCAGGCCACGTACAACAACAGAAAGTTGTCGGCCAAGACCAGCGTCAACATGGCGGCAGCAAACAGGGAATGGACTGCGAAGTACCAGCCGAAGCGCGGGTCGTCCTTCATATAGGACAAAGAGTAGACCTGCACCATAAGGGCCACAAAAGTGACCAGACCCAGCATTGCAATCGTGAGCGGGTCGATCAGGATGCCCCAGTTCAAGCTGACACTGCCGACCGCCCCCACTATCCCGGCGTTGAACCAACTGCGTTCGTAATCGCAGGTGAGCAAACTCGTATTCTCGCTGGTGAAGCAGCCAATGGTCCCCGTGTGGGCGTCCAGCCAAGAGTCAAGTACCAACCAGAAGACTACGAACCCGCCGCCAATCGCCAAGATCGACAGCCAAGAGCCTTTCCCCGGCAAGTATTTGCCGAATATCACGACCGCAGGCGCGGCAGCGAAACTAAATACTGGTATGAGCCAAGCCCACTCCATTAGAAAAGCACCATATGAGTCTTGGCGTCTACCATTTCATCAAGTTAATCTCATCAACGTTAACCGTCGACCTGTTTCGGAATATGCGGAGGATGATCGCCAAGGCCAAGCCCACCTCTGCAGCGGCCACGGTGATGATGAAGATGGCAATCAACTCGCCATCAAAGTTGGCGAATTTACCAGTGCCATCCATGTGGGAAGCGGCGGCGATCAAATTGATGTTCACCGCGTTCAGCATCAGTTCGATGGACATCACGATGAGCACCGCGGAACGGCGGGCCATCACACCGTAAATGCCGATGGCAAAAAGCGCCGCGCTCAGCAGTTGGAAATAAACTAGATCAACCATCGCCTAGCCCTCTTCCTCGTCCGATCGGGCGATGATTATGGCGCCGATCAAGGCCACCAACAGCACCAGCGACGCAATCTCAAAGGGAACGGCCCAGGTGGTGAACAGGGACTCCCCGATGCCGGTGAGTGAAGCGTTCTGGGCATGGGTGCCCTCTACCGAGTTTATGAGAAAAGACGGCACTAGGACGCCGAGGAATGCCAGGGCGGCGACGGCTGCCAGTGGCCATTGCTTGTTGTCGGTGATGCGCGGGTAATCGGAGTTCCTAGTCAGCATGATGGCGAACATGAGCACGATGATAATCGCCCCACCGTATATCAACACCTGCACCAGGGCCAGGAACTCGGCGAATAGGACCAGATAGACTCCGGCCACGGCCACTAGGGAAACCAACAAGGCCAGGGCCGCGTGCACCACGTTTCGGACAACCACAACGCCCAACGCCCCGCCGATGGTCAACACGGCCAGCAATATGAAAACGAACCAGGCCATCTAAGCGGTCGAACCCATCAGATTTGCGGCTTTCAATTTCCCTTGTTACGCCCCTTTCAAAATACGAGCCACCAGATCGGCGGCTCCCTTGATCAATTGTTTATAGATTGATCCGGTAATTCACTTCTTGCCAAACAGCTTCTTTAGAAATCCACCAGGTCGGCGCGCCAACCGCGGCAGGTTCTCGAGGCTTCCCAGGAGTACGCAGCTAGCTTAGGCACAGCCCACAGGGTGTTTGACAACCTTCTCAGCGGACTCCTCCTTGTTTTTCGGCTTATTCCGGCCGAGCTTAATCTTTTGTTTTTTAGGAACGAATCAGTGCAGTCCTGACAGATGCGGGCCTCTGGGTGACGCCCGGTCAAATCCTGAAGTCGTTCGTCTTCCTGTTTCGACATCTCGGGTTAAGTCCCTTCGGCGGGAGCTGCGGCAGCGTCTGAGTTATCGCTTTCTTGAGCCTTGGCCCGCTTGGTTGGCGGTATCCAGTTCGTTTCTTGCTGGAACTTGTAACCAATCTCCAACAGCTTCGGTAGGTCCACCCGATCGCCATTACGGCTAAATGTGCTCATTTCGTGTTCGTGGGTCATTACGATGGCGTCAAAGTTGCACACCTCTACGCAAATCCCGCACAGTATGCACCGGTTCAGATTAATCTCGAAGGTATCGACGATCTTTCTACGGCTGCTTTTTCCTTCTTCATGGAGGGGGTTGTCCTTCATCACCGACGACATGCATTGGGTTGGGCATTGGCGAATGCAGACCATACAACTGGTGCAGAAAGGCTCGCTCACCTCGTCATCCCAGGTCAGGGAAGGGAAACCCATGAACCGGTCTTTCACGGGGGTCGGCTCGGCTTTTTTCCGCATCCGGAAATCACCAACGTCCGGGTACTGGCGGGTCACCGGCGCCCTCAGCCCGTTCATAGTGGAAACGAAAGTCACGACCAAGCCTTTCAGACTATTGAACATCTAGTGTCCTTCGGCCTGAGCAGCCGCCCGCCGCTGGAGTTCCTGCCGGGCTTCCAACTCCAACCGCCTGTTCCGTACCTCGGCCACAATGCGCGAAGGGCCGGTCATCCGTTTGTAGATCATGACACCGACCACCAATAACCCGGCTGAAGACATGAGAGTGAGAGTCCAGGCCGGCCATTCGTAAAACTGGTACACGGCGGTCATGACGACCGACAGGAACGATAGCGGCACCATGACCTTCCAGGCGAAGGCCATCAGTTGGTCGATGCGCAGTCTCGGGAAGGTGCCGCGTACCCAGAAGATCACCATTATGACCAGATAGACCTTGAACAGGAACCAGATGATCCCCCAGTCGCCGGACAGCCCGGGGCCGGACCAGCCGCCGAAGAAAAGAATCACGGTAAGCGCGGCGATAGCGAAGGTGTTGATGTATTCGGCCAGGAAGAATACGGACCAGTGGGCCCCGCTGTATTCAACGAAGGGTCCACCGACGATCTCGGACTCCGCGAAGTAGATGTCGAAAGGCGTCCGGCCAACCTCTGCTAGGCCGGCTATGAAGAATATGACTAGTCCCAGAGGCTGCACCAGAAGGAATATATAGTCGTCCTGCTCATGAACTATCTCCCGCATGTCCAGCGACTGGGCCAGCATGGCCACAGAGATCGCCACCATAATGATGGGTATCTCGTAGCTGATAAGTTGCGCTGCCGCCCTGAGGCCGCCTAGGGTGCCATATTTGTTGGCGGAACCCCAGCCCGCCAGCACCAGACCCAAGATTCCAATCACTGAGAAGGCGATGATGTAGAACAATCCCAGATCGAGGTTTTGGATCACCGCGTTCTGGGTGCCTGGAATGGTTACCCAAATCATGAACGCCGACACCACTACTATGATCGGCGCGACCCAGAATAGGGCTTTTTCCGACGAGGCGGGGATGATGTCCTCTTTGAGGATCAGCTTTAGGGCGTCGGCCATGGGCTGCAACAAACCCATCGGGCCGGTGCGAGTGGGGCCCAGGCGCAGTTGGAGGCGTCCCAGTAGTTTGCGCTCAAGCCAGGTGAGTGACAGCACCACGCCGGCCAACGCAGTGAACATTATGAACAGCGCAACAACTAACCAAATGAAGTTGGTCAGACTTATGGTTAACAGGATGGTGGCGGGCACTAGCGGTCCACCTCGCCCAACACGATGTCCAGCGCCCCCAAGATCACCACGGAATCGGCTATCCAGGCGTCTTTCAGCATGTGTTTAAGAGCTGAAAGGTTGCAGAACGAAGGCGGGCGCACCTTGATGCGGTGGGGTCGGTCAGTCCCGTCGCTAACGAGGTAGACACCTATCTCACCACGGGGATTCTCAGCCCTCATGTAAACCTCACCGGCGGGAGGGCGTATCAAGCGTCTACCCAAAGACGAGGCAACCTCGCCGTCGGGGAGTTGGTCCAGGGCTTGCTCGACGATCCGGACGGACTGGTAGACCTCTTGAACCCGCAGGTAATACCGGTCCCAACAGTCTCCGTCCAAGCCGATGGGCACATCGAAATCGAACCGGTCATATACCGAATAAGGGGCCGCCTTGCGCACGTCGTATTCAACACCCGACGCCCGGAGGCACGGCCCGGTTAGCCCGTAGTCGATGGCGTCTTCGGCGGACATCACCGCAACGTTCTTCAGGCGTGCGAGGAATATCTCGTTGAAACTAAGAAGTTTGTCCGATTCCTCGGTGTCTTTCTTGACCAACTCCAGCACTTGGCGTACCTGTTGGACGAAGTCGTCGGGCACGTCTTCTTTGAGGCCGCCGATGCGGAAGTAGTTGTGCATCATCCTTGCGCCGGAAACGGACTCAAACAGTCCTTGGATGCGCTCCCGACCTCGGAAACAGATCATGGACGGGGTCATGGCCCCAGCGTCCAGTCCCATGGTGGCGATGAACAGCATGTGGCTGGCGATGCGATTGAGTTCGCAAAGGATGACCCGGATGTATTCAGACCGGTCGGAAACCTCCAACCCCATGAGCTTCTCTACAGCTCGGCAGTAGACATGCTCGTTGTTGAAGTTGGCGATGTAGTCCATGCGGTCGAAAAGGGTGATGATCTGGTGGTATTGTTCACCCTCGCATAGCTTCTCGGAACCACGGTGCAGATAGCCGATGTGGGGAACAACATCAACGATCTTTTCGCCGTCCACCCACAGCACCATTCGAAACACACCGTGGGTCGAGGGATGCTGCGGTCCCATGTTTAACAGCATCTCGACGGGTTCGGCATTGGGGACGATGTTTTCGGACGTTTGGGTCATATTTACTCAGAAGTCTGTTCGGACGGACGCCCGATGAATCGAATCTTGGGCTCGCCGACCGGCTCAACCTTGCTGCTCATCCAGACCTCGCCGTTGAAGTAGAAGCCAGCCTCGATCAGGGTTTCGTCAAGGACATCCAGCTTCTCGCAGTCTTCCAGATATTCCGCCACCTGGCGACGTAGCATGGTCTTGGCATCCTCAGCCGTGTCGCCGAATCCAGAGATCACCAGCTCAGGGCACATCGCTTCGTACCCAGCGTCGGCCGGGGATTCCTCGATACGGTAGACCACTCGGTCGAAGGGGAGGTCCTTGGCGGGTTCTTGTTTTTTCGCCACGATCATCAACCGTTATTCAGTTTCCACGGATTCAGTGAAAAGCGCCGCTTCTATGAACTCCAATTGCAGCTCTGTCTCTTCATCGACACCTGGATATCCGGCATCGGCCAGAACGCCGCTAAGTGTGTCGGTGCCGTCGTGGGACTCGATCCAGGCCCTCGTGACCTGAATCAATTCGTCTTGTGCGGCTTCCAGGGTCTCGCCTTCGCCAACCAGTCCCACGTCGTCGATGCGAGCAACGTACTTGTCTTCTATCTGGTCAACCTTGGCCATCAAGACAACCCTCTCCATGCTTCCTCTAAAACTCTTGGTATTCGTTAAACGGAAATTCTTTGCGTCCGGGATACCCCTCGAAACCCTCATAGAGCAGCAGAGGCGCCAGATCCGGATGGCCATCGAAGCTGACTCCGAATAAATCGTGGGCTTCACGTTCATACCAATCGGCGCCCCTCCAAACGGAGGTCACCGATGGGATCGTGGCGTCGGAGTAAGGAACATCTGTCCGAAGCACGACTGTTCGCTCAGGTCTCAACGACTGCAGAACATAGACCATCTGAAAATATTCTGTGTAGTCCACGCAGGCCAGGCAGAGCAGCATCTGGGCTCCGATGCGAGGGTCATTCTTCATCAGCCGGCAGGCATCTAGCGTGTGTTTCTTGTCGATGCTAACCTCGGGGATGTTGTCTAACGCGCCGGCCTGCGGGGTGAATTCCTTGAGCACTGCCATAGAAACGTCCAGCAACTCTCTTCCGGCAAGGGCCAGGGCTTCCAGCGGGTCGACGACGGGTTCCGGCTCGCCATGACCGGCGGCAGCCGGGGTTTCAGTAGAGTCCGATGGGAGTGACGCGGATGCTTGATTCTCTTCTTGCTCGGCCATTATTTTCCGGCGTCCCGCATGATCTTTTCTTGGAGTTTAATGATGCCGTACAACAGGGCTTCAGGACGGGGCGGACAGCCCGGGACATAGACGTCCACCGGCACTATGTGGTCTACACCCATGACCACCGAATAGGAGCGGTAATAAGGGCCGCCATTGGTGGCGCAACTGCCCATAGCTATCACCCACTTGGGCTCGGGCATCTGCTCGTATAGCAGGCGTATCGGCTCGGCCATCTTCTTGACCACCGTACCCGAGACGATCATAACGTCTGCCTGACGGGGCGACGGCCAGGTGACCACGCCGAAGCGGTCGAAGTCGTAGTGGGCCATATAGGTCGACATCATCTCGATGGCGCAGCAGGCCAGACCGAAAGAAAGGGTCCAGAGGGAAGACTTGCGGGCCATGGCGAACAGGTGGTCGGTGGATGTGGTTATGATGCCGGGCAACTGCCTGCCGATGGCCTGGTCATACAGACTAGGTCCGGGCTGATTACCCGGTCCCATCGTTATTTCTGCCATTCCAAGACCCCTTTCTTCCATGCGTAGACGATGGCGAAAAAGAGGACGCCCAAGAACATCATCATGGCGTAGAAGGGAAGCACGTTGGCCTCGTTGATCTTTTCCTGCATGAAGATTACCGCCCAGGGGAAAAGAAAGACCGCTTCTACATCAAATATCAGGAAAAGAATGGCGAAGATATAGAAACGGACATTGATGTTGGACCAGGTGTACGGGGTGGGCGGGATACCACACTCATAGGTGGTCAACTTTGCTTCGGAGTGGCGGCGGGCGGAGAGCAATTTGGAGGCGGAAAACATACCGCCAATAGCCATAGCAGCGACCACTGCGGACAAAGCCACCGCGGTCCAGTTCTGCGTGAACAAATCGACGCTAAATGTTTCTACTGTCATCTTAGGGGGGAAATACAGACCACCGCAGTGTCGTTAGAGTATTGGTGGAACAGATAAAGCAGGCTCGATTTATGGCTAAAATATACCATCGGCAGGCAAACGATGTCAACGAAATTTGACTCCTCTGCGACGGGAAAATCAGTCGCGTTCCGTCGCCCTCAACTTGGTTGACGAGATGTCTTCCCGGAATTGCTCTTCCGGCACGTCTTTGAACAACCCGTCAAAACCTTGAGGCACGGGCACGTCCATGAGAGTTTTGAAGGTCCCATCGTCTTCCCGGCCCGCCACCAAAAATTTGGTTCCAGCGGCCAGCATCTCAGCCAGTGCCACCATCATGGCGTTGGGGTCGTCGCCGTAGTACCGAGGGGCCACTACGCGGATGGCGGTGTCCCAGCCTACCACAAACGTCCGGCCCGGAAATAACCTGGTTTTCTTGAAGAAGGTCTCGGCCCTGGTGAGCACCACGGTCTCGCCGTCGGTGAATTGGGCCAGTCTTTCCAGTATCTCCGCATCTTCAAGCGCCGGTTTGTCCACGTTGGTCACCGATAGCTCGAACCCCACTTCAGTCCCCGCGATCTTCCCCGCGGCCTGGACCAGACCCCGGTGGCCCAGGTGCAACGGACTGAACGAGCCGGGCAACAGCGCGACAGGGGCTTTTCCTTCAACAGCCATCGATCCGCCACGGGCAACCACCCAGTTCGCCTCACCGGAGAGTAATTGGGCCAGGGGCGTCGCATGATCTGTCTGTTCAATTTCAATTGTGTCGCCGGGGGTCAGGCCCAGTTCCAGATCGGGCTGCAGATCCGAGAGCAGCATCAAGGCGTGCACCAAGAGCCGGCTAACTACTTCTTCCTCGCCGGCCCGGTCACGGAGGCCCTTGTGCAGGTTCAGGGAGTAGAGTGTGTTGCCGTTCTGGTCCCAGGCCGAGACGAAGGCCCGGTGCTCGCCGCGTTTTGGTCGGTCGGTAGCGATGGTCGCGGCGCAGGCCAGACCCACCGGCGGCGAGCCTTCGTCAACTTGGGATTTGGCCTTGAGGTAGGCGGCCCTGGCCATGTCTTTGGCGGTCTGGGCCGAGGCCGACTGCTCCGGCTCGAAGCCCAAAAAGGAATTCATGGACTCGCGGCTGTAAGGCACCAGCGCTTCCAGGATGGTGCGGGATGCGCCGGCCACGCCCAACAGCCAGGCCACCGCCTGGGTGCCGGCCCCAGAGACAGCCACCATGGCCTTGTGCGGGGTGGCATGAATCCTTTCTATTTGCGGACGGGTACCTTCCATATTGTTTTGGTTTCTCTGGTTCAAGTTCCCTATCCCGGGCACGAGAGATAGTACTCTTTCTCCATCATGACTTTGGCTACCAGGAGGTGCGGTTAATCTGGTCCATGGTGGCCCGGGACGTTGCTATCTCAGAAGTCTGTTTGTTCTCCCAGCGCTCCAGCCATTCTGGGGGCAGCTTGCGGCGGGCGTCCCGCCACCACAGAGGTTCGCCTTGGGACAGGGTTTTTCCGTCTATCACATCGGCTAGGAAACAGGTCATGTCGCCTCCGTCCATGGCGTTGATCACTCTGCAGTCTAGGTAGCCAAAACAGTCGGTAAGTAAGGGGCTGCCCGACTTGTCAGTGGTCTTGCCGACGCCTTCTAGTTTGTCCTTGTCACGGCCCGAGGCCAGGCCGAAATCACCTATTAGGTCTAACTGGTCAGGCCTGAGGAAATTCAAGGCAAAGGCCCCAGCGGAGAAAACCATATCATGGCTGAGATTTGTCTTGTAGAGTTGGACGGCAACCCTAGGACGGTCGGGGACTATCGACGCGGCGGCGATTGCCACTGCCATCTGCACGTTGTCTTTGCCCTGCCAATGGCTAGTCACCGCCGCCAAAGGCGACCACAGCGTCCCCATCATCGGAGCTATTCCGGAGTATTCCATGCTGTTCTTCCCGCCTCATTCCGGTCTGATTCCAGCCTAGGAAGTGTAGCACTGGGAAATAACGGCCACCAGTAACCCGTCGCTGTGCGACCTACCAGTCAGGGGAGTGGTCTTCGGAGTCGTTGGTCGTTAGGCGGCGCTGGTTTTCGCCGTCGTCGTCCATGATGAAAATCTCGCCAGGGCCGTATAGGTGAGACACGAACACCATCTGTTTGCCGTTTGGAGACCAGACCGGATCCAGGTCGTTGGCCTCGTTGTTCGTCAGCCTTAGCTGCCGGGAACCGTCCGATTCCATGATGTAGATCTCGCTGTTGCCGTCCCGGAAGGTCACGAAAGCGATGGTGTCGCCGTCGGGCGACCAGACCGGGCCGGAGTCGTCTTCCTCGTGCTGGGTCAGTCGTGTCAGCTCCACATCGTCCTGCCACGTTCTGTCTTTTAAACGGCTGGCAAGATAAAGGTCGGAATTGCCCTCTAACACGCGAACGAAGGCGATATGTTTCCCGTCGGGCGACCAGATCGGGCCGGAATCGTTCTCTTTGGTCAGGTGGACCAGATTCACACCGTCGGGATTGCGCAGCCACAGGCCGCGTTCCTCTTCGGAACCGCCGCGGGCGAAGGCCAGCCACACACCGTCCGGAGACCAATCTCCCAGACGATCGTCAGTGGATTCGTCGGTGATCGGCACCTGTTGGTCGCCGTCGGCAGTCATTAGATAAACGTTGGCGCTACCTTTGCGGTGGGATATAAAGGCCAGGTTTTCGCCGTCGGGGGACCAGAGGGGGGAATTGTCATCGCCTGGGGTGTCGGTCAAGCGACCGAAGACCTTGTCCTTCCTGTCAAAGACGTTAATTTCGAGGTCGCCGGACCCATCGGAGACGTAGGCCACCCGCTTGCCGTCCGGCGACCAGACCGGGTCCCTGTCTTGGCTGCGGTTGTCGGTCAGCGGGGTGGCTATGCCCGATTCGGAGTCGATGACGTAGATCTCGGCGTCGCCGTCCTGTTCGGACACATAGGCAATCTGGGCAGCGTCCGAGCCGCAGCCAATGAGCAGCGCTATCAGCGCCCAAGGAACTAGGCTAAGGATTTTCGTCGGTAGGAAATGTTTCAATCCGCCCATCCCACACAACCGGTATATATACGGGAGAGTCCCGTAGTCAGTGATTATAGACAACACCGCCTGCTAGTTAGCCTTATTGCACTAGCCGGATTGAATCAAAACTGGCCAAAGCCAACCGGGCCTTCCGCCGGGTTTGCAACCCGGCGGAAGGTCTTGACACCGCCCCATCCCTTAACTAGCATCTGCCCATCCTGCGGATTCGCTGCATTCACAACTAACAGAATTACAATTGACGGACAGGGAGGTAGGCCATGAAAGCGTTACTTGGAGCCGACATTATCGACGGCACCGGCGGTCCCGTGCTGAAAGATTCAGCCATTTTGATCGACGGCGAGCGAATCGCCGAGATGGGCCCCAGGGCTGCCGTCACGCTGCCACCAGGCACCGAAGAGATCAACCTCAGCAGCCTCACACTGCTGCCCGGTTTGATCGACACCCACGACCATCTGGCCCACAAGAACTACAGCCTTGATAGCCGGTGGGAGATCGAGGAACCAGCCTCGCTGCACCACCTGAAGACAGCCAGGGCCATCGAAGAATCCTTGGCGGCCGGTTACACCTGCATCCGCGATGCCGGCGGTCTGGACGCTGGATTCAAGTTTGCAGTGGAACAAGGGCTGCTGAACGGCCCTAGACTACTGACATCGATCGCCATCGTATCGCCGACAGGTGGTATCGGAGACCGTGTTGCGGGGTCTGGGCACAGAAACCCTTTTAACAACGACCCCATGCACCCCGACGGAGTGGCCAACGGCCCCGATTCGATCCGGGCCCTGGTTCGTGAGTTGGTGAGGGTTGGCGCCGATGTGATTAAATTCGCCACCACTGGGGGCGCCAGCTCCCGCTCCGGGCACGGACCCAAGGACATCGCCTTCGGCCCAGACGAGGTCAAGGCTCTGGTTGCCGAGGCCAAGTCCCAAGAAAAATACACCATGTGCCACGCCGTGGGCGGCCCCGGACTACGCATGTGCATCGAGGCCGGTGTCGGCTCGGTGGAGCATGCCTGCTATCTAGCAGAAGACCCGGACCTGGCCAAGATGATGGCCGACAAAAACGTTTTCTTCACACCAACGTTTGAGGTCTATGAGTTCCACTCAACCATCAGTGCGCCCCATATCATCGAGCGGACCAAACAGTTGATGCAGATCCACCAGGAAAGCCTGCACCTGGCTGTCAGCGCGGGAGTGAAGGTTACCGCAGGCACCGATGCCGGCGGGTTCGTCCACGGCGACAACGCGCGGGAGATTGAGCTGATGGTCGAACGTGGTCTCTCTAACATGCAAGCCATCCAAACCGCCACCAGCTGGGCTGCAGAGTGCATCGGCCAAGAAAAGAACTTCGGCACCGTCGGTAAAGGAAAGTACGCCGACTTCCTAGTGTTGGACGGTGATCCGCTAAAGGACATCAGCGTCATCAGGAACAAAGACCGCATCAAGATGGTCATGAAGGGCGGCGTGACCTACATAGACCGCCTGCCAGTGAGCGAGCTCCAGCCAATAGCCAATTAGACTAGCCAACCTGGAACAACGAAAGCGCGTCGGTCATATTAAGTTTTCGAGTATCATTGACCAATGCGTTTTCATGTCCTAACCCTGTTCCCAGACGCCTTCCAAGACCCCCTGGAATACAGCATGCTAGCCCGGGCCTTGGAAAGGGGCCTGGTGTCCATCGATATCACCGACATCCGCGATTATTCCCACGACGCACACCACACGGCCGACGACTACCAGTTCGGTGGCGGCCACGGCATGGTCCTGAAACCCGAGCCGGTCTTCGAGGCCACCGATGCCGCGCTATCGATATACTCTGAGGCGGAGCGGGCGGACATCCCCATAATCCTCTTCACTCCCCAAGGCGAGTTGCTGACTCAGCGGTTGGTCGAAGAGCTTTCCCAAGCGCCGGCCGTGGCCATGATTTGCGCCCATTACGCTGGCATCGACAACCGAGTGCCCGAGTTCCTGGCTACAAGGGAGATAAGCCTAGGCGATTTCGTTTTGACCGGCGGGGAGCTTCCGGCCATGGTGCTCATCGACGCTATGTCCAGGCTCGTGCCGGGGATGATTGGCTCGCCGGAAAACGTGGCTGAGGACTCCATCTCTTCGGGGCTTCTCCAGCACCCACTGTACACCCGGCCAGCGGAATTCCAGGAGATGGCGGCGCCAGATGTACTGCTGTCCGGCCACCATGCCAACATCGAGAAGTGGCGGCGGGAGCAATCATTGCAGCGCACCCTGGAACGCCGGCCCGATATGCTGCTCACAGCCGAACTTAGCTCCGACGACCTGAAATATCTGGCAACCCTGGGCTACCAACAACCAAAACAACCGGAGTAAAACTAGATCGACCATGCCCAAATCCGATTTTCGATTCATGACAACGGTTCGCGTCCGCTGGATGGAGTGCGACGCTCAGGGAATCGTCTATAACGGCGCCTACCTGGGCTACCTTGAGATTGGCCAGGCGGAGTACTACCGCAATCTTGGATTCGCCATCTATACCATCCCCCAAAGCGGTTATTTCGACTTCGCCGTGGTCAAGAGCACCCAGGAATTCAAGGCCCCCGCTAAGGTTGACGAGATTATTGAACTCCACGTCCGCGTGTCCAATATCGGCAACACCAGTTTGACCCTAAATCTAGAGATCTACCTCGAGGGCAGTGACCGGTTGCTAACTTCCATCGAGACCGTCTACGTGGGCTACGACGCCGCAACCGAATCCAGCAGGCCAGTCCCCGACGCCATCCGGCAGTTGGTGACCCACTTCGAGGAAACGGGGGAGGTCTTTCCCATAGACCAGTTTCCCGAACTGGCCAAAGCAACCTCGTTCAACCGGAAGTAGTGCACGAATAACGTTGACGAAATCCGTAACCCTGGCTAGACTTGTTTACACTCCAAGGGCGGCCGGCTGAAAGCTGACCGCTGAGAGCTGACAGCTACCAATGGCCCGATTATTCGACCTCCATATCCACACGACCAAAGGCAGCAGCGATAGCAGCCTGACCCCCGAAGACCTGATCCTAGAAGCCGACCGGCTGGGTCTGCACGGCCTTTGCCTCACCGAGCATTCCGGCCCCTGGGACCGGCACGAGTTCAAGAAATTCGCCAGCCTACACAACGTAGTGCTGATTCGCGCTATGGAGGTGGAAACTGACTACGGCCACATGCTGGCTTTCGGACTGGACAGCTATAAGGCCGGGTACAACAAGGCCTCGCAACTGCGGAAGGCCGCCACCTCAGCCGGCGGGTTCGTCATCACCGCCCATCCCTTCAGGGGAGTGCTCACCGGCGGACACCGAAGCCGCGCCCTCATCTATCAGTCCGTCCCAGACCCCTTGCCGGAGACTCCGGAGCAGGCTTTGGATCATCCTGTGTTCAAGCTTGCCGACGCCGTAGAAGTGGCCAACGGCGGTACCGTCGACCGAGAGAACGAGTTCGCCATGGCAGTCGCAGGGATGTTGAAGCTGCCGGTGACCGGTGGCAGCGACGCCCATTCTACCCACGGCCTGGGCAAGTTCTTGACCGAGTTCACCGACGAGGTCAATACCGAAGCCGAGTTCCTCAAGGCCCTCCATTCCAAGCAATTTCGCCCCGTAACGGGTCTGCGGACGGGAAACCTCCAACCCTACGCCATCTAGGCAAGCCGATTCCTAACTAACAGGCATCCTTCAGTTGGCTCAGGACTAGTGATTGTTGATCGTACCTGAATCCGTGCCAAGCAGCGCTCGTATTTTTTCGGAGTATTACTGTTCCGGTATCGAATACCCCAAAACCCTGATGCTGGTTTTAGCGTGACCCGGCCGTGGCAGACCGACATATTATTCGTTGGGCGTTAAAGGGAGACAATCAGGCTCCAGACCACCGTGTATGATGCCATGCCAGCCGCAGCCGGTTGGTGATGCTAACCAGGGAACCGGGCCTCGGCAAGATAAGCACGGCATAGAAACTGTTCTCTTATGCCAAATCGCTGGGAGCGTCAGAGCGTGCCTCCCTCCAGTGGCGGCCATTTTTATAGGAGATGACCTGTCCAGGTGGCGGCAGGCCGTTCACACCTTAGAGATGTAACTTTGGGGTCGAACCGGCGTATTAACCGTGCTAAACTGCTCCAGTCATGGTTATGTGTAATGATGGACAGTGTGTGAGGTTGTGACGGGAGTCAAATGGTACTTTTCAATTCGGACATTTCCCCATTTGAGCAAGTCAATGTGGCCCTAGACCTTGAGACCACTGGGCTGGACTCTAACCGCCACCAGATACTTGAGGTGGGCGCCGTGCGTTTCCGCGGCGACGAAGTCGTCGAGACTTACCAGACCTTGGTCAACCCCGGCGTTCAGATTCCTGAATTCATCCAGCGCCTGACCCACATCTCGCCTCAACAGGTCAAGCGCGCCCCATTCTTTTCTTCGGTAGCCGCTGAGATCGAGGACTTTCTTGGGGCAGACCCGATCATCGGCCATAACATCCAGTTTGACATCGGGTTTCTGGCCAACAACGGCGTCAGGCTCAACAACCCTTCCTACGATACCTGGGACCTGGCTTCGGTGTTCATGCCCCAGTCCCGACAGTATTCCCTGAAATACCTGACCTCTCACTTCCAGGTGGAGCACAACGACGCCCACCGGGCGCTGGCCGACGCCATGGCCACCAAGAACGTGTACATCAAGCTGCTTCGTCTGGCCGCCGAGCAGGACTCCGGGCTTTTGAGCTATCTCTGCAATCTGGCCGCCCGCAGTCGGTGGTCCATCAGCGCTATCCTGGCCGGTCTTGAGGGCGCCGGTGACGCCCAGACCTCTTCGGTGGGGCTGACCGGCCTTGACCTGGAGCAATTGTCCATCCGGCTAGGCTCTCCGGAGAAACGTCGCGCCGACCCAGCACTGCGCGACCTGAGCGAGGAAAAAGTAGCTGGGCTGATGGCCCAGAATGGCCCTTTCGCCAAGGTGTTTTCTGGCTTCGAGCACCGGCCCGAACAAGAAGAGATGCTATCCAGCGTCACCAAAGCCATGTATCACAACCAGCACCTGGTCGTCGAGGGCGGCACTGGCGTTGGCAAGTCCATGGCCTATCTCTTGCCCGCAGCCTTGTTCGCGATCTCTAAGGGGCAGCGGGTGGTGATCTCCACCAACACCATCAACCTGCAAGAGCAGTTGATGAACAAAGACATCCCCGCGCTCACGCAAGTCTTGGAGCAATCAGGCCTGATTGAGCCAGGAGTCCTCAAGGCTACCTTGCTCAAGGGTCGGGCCAACTACCTGTGCCTGAGACGCTGGAACCACCTGGCCCGCAGTGAATCTCCGACCATCGACGACGCCCGCCTCCTCTCCAAGACCTCAGTCTGGATGCAGAAAACCGTGAGCGGAGACCGGGCCGAGATTAACCTGTCGGGCCGGGACGCCGGTTCTTGGAACCACATATCAGCCGGCGAGAAAGGATTCTGTCCCGGGCTGCGGGACGGCTCGCCATGCTTCCTCCGGGCTGCCAGAGAGCGCGCTGAGCAGGCCCATATCGTGGTGGTGAACCATGCCTTGCTGCTATCAGACCTGGCCCGAGGCGGCGGCCTGATCCCCGAATATCAACACCTAGTCATCGACGAAGCCCACAACCTGGAAGAAGAAGCCACCCGGCAGCTTGGCTTCAACGTGCCCCAGGACAAGCTGGACGAGGTCTGGGAGCCTCAAACTAGATTGTCCACTCAGATCCGGCAGGCCATGGCCGCCGAAGGCTTAGCCTCAGCGGTGCAACAAGAAGCTGAGACCGCAGTATCAGGGGTTGAGGGAGAAGGCGCCAAGATCCGACAGATATGGGCGCGGCTCTGGGCGGAAGTCGAGCGCTTCCAAGCCAACCAGAAGTCCAGCTCATCGGATAACGGGCCCCAGTTGCTAATCACTTCCCAAGTTCGGAACACCCAGAGTTGGACCGACCTGCACCTGGCTTGGGAGAATCTAGACGTGGGACTGCAACAGGCTGCCCAGAATCTCGGACGGCTGCACCGGTTCCTGGAATCAATCAAGCTGCCTTCCGCGGGCGACCAGCCGGCCCTCATCATGGAGACCGCCAACCTGATGGACGACATGGAAACCCTGCGGGAACAGTTCAGTTCCATCTTGGGCAACCCCATGAACGATGATATCCATTGGATCAGCACCGACCAGATACGGGGTAACGCCACCGTCTCTCTGAATTCGGCTCCCCTGGACATCAGCGGCACCCTAGCCGCTGAATTATTCCAACACAAAGACAGCGTGGTCCTGACGAGCGCCACACTCAGCACCGAGGGTAACTTCGGATATTTCAAAAGCCGCGTCGGGGTGGGCAGTGACTCCCAGGAACTGCTGGTGGGTTCACCCTTCGACTACCAGAAAGCGGCGCTACTCCTGATCCCGGAGGACATGCCGTCACCCAACTCAGACCAGTACGTAGACGCCATGATCAGGGTATTGACCGATCTGGGTACCAACATGAAGGGCCGCACCATGGCCCTGTTCACGTCGTACGCCTCGTTGCGGGCGGTGGCCCAACGGCTTCGGGCGCCACTAATGGGCGAGGGCGTGCAGGTGTTGGCCCAAAGTATCGACGGCTCGGCCCAACAGTTGATGACCCGTTTCGCCGAGGAGCCCGAGAGCGTGCTGCTGGGCACCGCCAGTTTTTGGGAGGGAGTCGACCTGCCATCAGGGTTGCTGAAAGCCCTGGTTTTGACCAGGCTGCCCTTCGCCGTGCCCAGCGACCCGATTGTTAAGGCCCGCTCTGACCAGTACGAACAGCCGTTCAACCAGTACTCCGTTCCCCAGGCCGTCCTACGGTTCCGTCAGGGCTTCGGCCGCCTGATCCGTAACAAAGAGGACAAGGGGACCATCGTAATCATGGACAACCGGATCACCTCTAAAAACTACGGAAGCTCATTCTTGAAGTCCATACCCCCATGCACTCTCAAGCCAAGTAGCCTAGCAACAATCGGCCAGGCAGCTGCCCAGTGGAACGGCTAACCCCGACAAAGCCTAGATCTGGTATTAGGCAATTCGGAGGAAAGCAAAGCCATCGTGCGCCGCTGGGTTGGATAGAAGACAGACTGATTGCAAGCAATTTGGTCATCATCGACAATTTATTCGCCCCAAACTATACCGATCACGATCTTCGCCTCGGCGTTCTAAGCCGCGAATACACAGTGCAAGAAACAGTAGAGTTCCTCACAGATTTCTCGGATTGGGAGACTCCAATTCATCGCGTCATCGCCGAAGGAGAAAAAGTCGTGGTACCGGGAGCCGTGCGAGGCACGTACAAAGGTGAAGTGCAGGGAGCCTCTGTTCCCCTAATCGGAAAGTTGAACGGTGGGTCATCCACGATTCCTGGCAGCAGTTCAGCAAAATTTGACCCGCCGACCATTGTAGCCGTCCGAGTTCCGGCCTTGATCCATCATATACACGCTGGCAATCACCGACCTAATGGAAGTGAAACGTGGAACTGATCATCGACCAGCCACTTGACCTGGAGGCCAGCTTGGAGAGCGGCCAGGCGCACCGGTGGAAGAAATCCGACGGTTGGTACCAGGGCGTGGTCCGCGGGGAGTTGATTCAGATTCGCCAAATGGGCCAAATAGTTGAGTTCTCGTCAGGTCCATCACCGGAGGCTACCGGGGCAACCATGCTGCAGGACTACTTCCGGTTGGACGACGACATCCATGCCATCTACTCGGACATCAACCGAGACAGTCGGGTAGCAGCCATGGTCAGCAAATACCCGGGCCTAAGGATACTGCGCACCGAGCCATGGGAGTGTTTGGTAGCCTTCATCTGCTCCGCCAACAACAACATCGCACGCATCCACCAACTCATGGAGCGGATGTCGGACGAGTTTGGCAGTCCCCTAACCATGAACGGGCAGACCCGTCACACCTTCCCCTCCCCCGCCGATCTGGCCGAGGCTGGAGAAGGCGAACTGCGGCGGTTGGGGCTGGGCTTCCGCGCACCCTACGTGGACCAGGCGTCCAGGGCAGTATTGCAAGGGAAGTTGGACCTGCCAGCCTTGGTGCGCATGCCTTATCCCGAGGCCAAAGCCGCGCTGATGGAGATCAAGGGAATCGGTTCGAAGATAGCAGATTGCATAGCCGTGTTCTCCCTGGAGAAACTAGAAGCCTTCCCCATCGACGTCTGGATTCGCCGGGCGCTTGCTGAATGGTACTTCCCTAACCAGAAAACCCCACCGGACCGGGTTTTACTCGAATGGGCTCAAGAACACTTCGGCCGCTATGGCGGCTACGCCCAACAATACCTATTCCACGGACAACGGCTAAGGAAGAAATCTAACGGCTGAGCGGTGTTAGCTGACCCTTTCTTGCCGGCTATTCCTGCGTCAGTATCAGCTTACCGAAGAAGCTGGACTCGTCCATGTACTTGTGGGCGGCGGCGGCATCGGCCAGGGGGAAGGTCCGGTCGACCACCGGTTTGACCGCTCCTCGGTTCAGCATCTCCACGATCTCGCGCATGTCCTCTTTGGTGCCCATAAACACGCCGTAGATCTCTTTTCGCTGGCTAAAAAGCAGGCCCAGATGCAGCTCCGTCCGCAACCCGGTAGTTGCCCCACAGATGCCATACCGGCCACCGTTTCGCAATGAGGCAAAGGCCGGGGCAAAGAAATCAGCCCCTACGTGATCGACCACGCAGTCGACGCCGGCTCTACCCGTGATCTCCCTCACTCGCTCTCTGATGTCTTCCTCGTTGTAGTTGATCACCACATCGGCGCCCAACTCCATAGCCTTGGCGACTTTCTCGGAGCTGCTAGTGGTGGCGATGACCTTGGCGCCGATGACGTCCTTGGCCACCTGGATGGCGGCGACGCCAACACCGGCGGAAGCTGAAAGCACCAGAACGGTCTGCCATGATTTCAATTGCAGCTTGCGCACCAGCATGTTCCACACAGGCAGGTAGGTAGTGGGAGCAGCTGCAGCCTGCTCGAACGAAACACTATCCGCCAACAGATGGGCATTGACCGCTGGCACGGATACGTACTCCGCGTAGCTGCCGTCTATGGCGCTGCCCAAGAAACTTTCGCTGCGGCAAAGGTCATCGTTACCCGCCAGGCACGGGCCGCACTGCATACAACTTATACGGGGGTTAACGACTACCCGGTCACCAAGTTTTAGCGTGTTCACGCCTTCGCCACATTCGGCCACTTCCCCGGCGCAGTCTCCGCCCAAGATCAATGGTGGTGGGAATTCCCGGTCCAAGCCCCGGCCGCCAGCCCTGGTGTAGAGGTCCAGGCGGTTCAAAGCGGTGGCCTTAACCCGAATCTTGACCTCACCGGCCTGAGCCTCGGGTTCCGGGCGGTCTCCGTAGGTCAGTACCTCGGGGCCGCCTTGTGCTTCGATATAAACTGCTTTCATGGCCGTGCTATCCTCGGGAGCGAACTGTCAGCTATCAGCTTTTTCCGACGTTGCAATAACCAGGTAAGTTAGGGGCGGCGTCCGAAATAGCAGTCGTCGCAAAGGAATACTATAGCCAGAGCGTCCTCATGGCTGCCAATACGGCCGCATTGAGGCACGTCGCTGTCCTGACTCCACGGTTGGTGGAACTTTCCGCCGCACATCTGACAAGACGTTTCTTGAATCCCGTCCAGAGCGTCGCCGCAGATGACGCAAGACTCCAAATCGTTCTCGGGTGTTTCTAGGTTATCGGGGATGCCTGTCTGTTCTGCCATTATCAGGAGGTCAACTCCATCTCGAGATAATCTGATTCACCAAGGCTCTTTCGCTCTCTTCGCCGCCAACTAGGCCGTCCAGAATCGCTGAGTTCAGTTCTCGGAGCACCTCGCCGATCTTGACGCCGGAGGGGACGCCCATCTCCAGAAGGTGGTCGCCGGTCAGTTCGGGCCTTACCAGCCGCCATTCGTTCAGATACCGCCGCAACCTCGCCGCAACCTGGGGGACATGAGAGCGTCGGGCCGACGCTGCGATTGCGTCTAGATCCAGACCGTCAAGCGCTGCACAGACAATAGAGGGCTTCACCGACGGCCCGGAAAACGCTGGCGACAGTTCTCTCAGTGCAATAGTATCACGTACCACCCGCGCCCAATCAGTATGTAGATTCAGCCGGAAGGCCATCTCATCTCCGTCGGTGGCAGATAATGGCATGACCAGCGCCGCCAGATAGTCGATTGGTCCTAAGTCGGCCTCTCCAGCCAGTGCGGTAAGTACCTGACCGTCAGTTAACGCAGGGTGAATCGCCGCCAGCGCCCCTAACTCGATGGCTCTAAGCAGAATCTCGACTGCCCGGACTTCTCCGAAAATCTTGCGGAATTCCTGACGCCAGCGATCGCCCGATACCGAGTCTACATGGCCATCATTTATAGCTTGGCGCAAGTGAGCCAGGCAATCGCCAGTTATCTGGAAACCCAGTCGTTGCTCGTAACGCACCGCACGCAACACACGCGTCGGGTCGTCGGCAAAACTTTTTGGGTGGAGCGTGGTTACCGACTTGCGAGCCAGGTCTTCCAATCCGCCGTGGGGGTCTATTAGCTCGGGAAAATCTCCGAACAGGGGCAATGCCATGGCGTTGATGGAAAAATCCCGCCGGGCCAGGTCGTCATATAGGTTGCCGGCCGAAACCTCAGGAAGGGCGCCCGGAGAGGGGAAAATCTCTGTTCTGGCGGTGACCATATCCACTCGGTCTCGTTCGACCTCCACGGTGGCGGTGCGGAACCTGGGGTGGGCAGTCAGCTGTCCGCCAAGCTCGTCTGCCAAGTCCGCCGCCAGGGCCGGGGCATCGCCGATCAGAACAAAATCCAGGTCTTTCGCCGGTACGTCCAGCACGGCGTCCCGAACTGGGCCTCCCACCAGGTAAACCGGGATTCCTTCTTCGGTGGCGCGTCGGCGCAGTGAGTTGAATATCGCCAACTGTCCTCCGTAGACGCCGCCTGCGACTCGGTCCAAAGAGATGCGGGTTGAAGGTCGAGATTCAGGCGTGGGAGGGCCTCCTATCGAGAGCAAAATCAGAGTCGGAATTATAGCATGCCGAACTTTGTATCCAGGCATAACAATATGCCCGTTATGTCGCATTGCAATCGGTAATTAAACTACCTAAATGTGCTTTGACAATGTGGTGCGCTGTAGATACAATCCAACCGTACGCCTAGGCTACGCGCTCGCATTGGAGCGCGGTCTTGCCAATTTTGGGAGGTAACACTATGGCCGACGTCCAGTTCACCACTTTTTACGATTTTCGTTGACCCTTCGTTTACAATGCAGCCGTGTGGCTGTCGAAGGTAGAAGAGTCCAGCGGAGAGGCAGTCAAGATTGACTGGCAGCCGTTCTCTCTGGCTCAGGTCAACAGCGACAACAACGATGGCAACGTCAAACTCTGGGACCAGCCCGAGGTCATAGAAGGGACCGACAAGACGTTCTTGGCTCACATGTCCGGTCTTGCCGCCAAGCGTCAGGGCGACGAGGCCTTCCAGGGCTTCTTCATGGCCCTGCTGCGGGCCCGCCATGAAGACAAGAAGGACTTACTGGACCCGGCAGTCATGGAAGAAGCTGCGGTTGCCGCCGGCCTAGACATGGCCCGCTTCCGTGAGGATGCGGCCGACCCCGAACTGTTGAAAGACATCGCAGAGTCCCACACCATCGCCGTGGAAGAGCATGGGGCCTTCGGCGTGCCGACCTTCGTGTCCGACGGAGGCAACGCCACTTTCCTCAAGATGTTCATACCCCCGGACGAACAGGCTGTTGAGATCTACGAGACGATGACCAAAGCCATGAGTGAGTTCGCCCACGTCGGCGAGTTCAAGCGCCCACAGCCCCCGTGGCCCCATGGGGTCATCTAGAGACCAAACCAAATTACATGCGGCCACCATAAAGGCCCTTGAGTCAGCGCTGGGGTTCTCTTTCAAGGACCCCAGCCTGCTACGTCAGGCGCTGGTGCATCTTTCCTACTGCAACGAACACGGCCTGGAATCGGCCGAGTCCTACGAACGGCTGGAATTCCTGGGCGACGCTGTCCTCGAATTGGCCGTTTCTGCGGAACTTTACCTCCGCTTTCCCGACGCCGACGAAGGGGAACTTACAAAGACCCGCTCCTCCCTGGTCCGACGCGAGACGCTGGCACAGATTGCGCGGCGTATAGACTTAGGCAGTTACCTGCTCGTGGGCAAGGGCGTAGAGACTAGCAACGGACACCAACAGAACTCGGTATTGGCGGCGGCGTTTGAAGCCCTGATCGCAGCGATCTATATAGACCAGGGTAGCGAGTTCACACGCCAGGTCATCCTCCGGTTGTTCGAGGCCGAATTGGCACTGGCCGAGCAGACAGGCGGGCCCCCGGAGAACCCCAAGTCCCTCCTCCAAGAGATGGTTCAAGGCCAAGGACTGAATCCTCCCACCTATGACCTGGTGAGCAGCGAGGGCCCCGATCACGGCCCCGTGTTCACCGTGAATGTGCTCGTGAACGGGCAGGTGGTAGGCACAGGCGCGGGAGGAAAGAAGTCCGATGCTGAAGGAGCGGCGGCACGGGCAGCATTGGCCGCACTGACCGGCCAGGTTTAAACCGCCGTCCCCTGCTTGCATCACCCATATCCAGGACCATAAATGTTCAGATTCTTCAAACGGGACCACAACGAGGACATCGCTCACACTCAAAACGCGGTGAAGCCCAGTCGCGAACGGTGGTTCGGGCGAATACTCGACGTCCTCAGGTCATCCGCGCTGGACGACGGCGTTTGGGAAGAGCTGGAAGAGATTTTGATCTCCTCTGACGTCGGAGTAGAAACCTCGCTCCGCATCATCAAAGAGTTGAAAGACACCGTAAAAGACCGGGGGCTGGAGTCAGGCGAAGAGGTGTTCGAGTCGCTGAAAGACTCTTTGGTGGCGGGCATGGAGCCTGAAAACGTCGAATTTGTCTGGATGGATGACACTGACGTAACGGGGCCTTATGTGATACTGATGGTGGGCGTAAACGGAGTGGGCAAGACGACCAGCATCGCGAAGCTCGCCCACCACTTCACCCAGGAGGGCAAGAAGGTTATCCTGGGTGCGGCCGACACCTTTAGGGCCGCCGCCGCCGAGCAACTGGAGATCCTAGGGAAACAGGTCGGCGTAGATGTTATCACGCACGGCGCCGGAGGAGACCCCGGCGCCGTGGCCTTCGACACCTACCAGGCTGGAAAGGCCCGGGGTGCCGATGTGTTGATTATTGACACCGCCGGCAGGCTGCACACCAAGTCCAACCTGATGGAGGAGCTCCGCAAGGTCCACCGGGTCTTGGCCCGGCTGGAACCTCAAGCGCCCCACCAGGTGATTCTGACTCTGGACGCCACCACCGGCCTCAATGGTCTGGCCCAAGCCAAATCGTTCAAGGAAGCAGTGAATTGCACCGGCATATTCCTGGCCAAACTGGACGGAACGGCCCGGGGCGGCATCGTTCTTGCCATCAAGCAGGAACTTCAGATACCGATCCTGTTCATCGGCACGGGCGAGGGTATCACGGATCTGGCCTCATTCGACACACGGGACTTCGTGGAGTCGCTGCTGGCGCCCGTCAACTGACCCATCTTTTAATGCCGGTGTCACTCTATTCAAGCGATCCATAAGTGAACCATACTAGACGCTATTAGCTGGTACATCGCCATCCAAGCCCTGGGCATCATTGCCTTCCCCGCCGCATTCGTGCTTTTCAGTCGGCTGCCAGACCGTGGGTTCACATTGGCCAAACCCGCAGGCATGGTTTTCTTCGCCTATATCCTTTGGGTGCTTGGCCTGACCCATATCGCCCCCAACACCCAACTTACCATCGTCGTCGTCCTGAGCGTGGCGGCTGTTCCAAACATCTACCTGTCCGTCCGAAATTTTGGTGCAATAGTAAATTTCGTGCGCGAGAATTGGGCCGTGTTGGTGGCGGCCGAGGCTCTTTTCATCGGGTTCTACCTGGCGTGGGTGGCCATCGTCTCCGAGGTACCTGCTATAAACCACACCGAGAAACCCATGGATTTCGGGTTCATGAACGCCGTGCTCCAGAGCCGGTTCTTCCCGCCTGAAGACCCCTGGCTGTCGGGTAATAACATCAGCTACTACTACTTCGGCCATTTCATGATGGCTTTCTTGGTCCAGTTATCTGGTGTCGCATCCAGCGTGGGCTATAACCTGGGCATGTCTCTGGTGCCGGCGTTGGTCGCCGTGGGGGCCTTCGGGTTGGTCTACAACCTAGTCCGGCTGTCAGGCGGAAGCCTTAGGGCAGGCCTTGTCTTCGGCGCCGTCGGCCCGATATTGATACTACTGGCCGGAAACATGGAAGGCATCATGGAGTTCGTGAACCTTCGGGGCTGGGGTACCGACGGGTTCTGGGAATGGGTCGGCATCAAGGGCTTAACAGGTGCGGAAACGGGTTCAGGGGTCTTCCCCAACAGCGTATGGTGGTGGTTCAGGTCTAGCCGGGTAATCGACACCCTGGCCGGGTTCCAGAGCTTGGATTACACCATCACTGAGTTCCCGCTATTCAGTTTCATACTGGGCGACCTGCATCCCCACGTGACGAACCTGCCTTTCGTCATCTTGGGATTAGGACTGACGTTGAACGTGTTCTTATCTGAGGAAAGAATGGGACTCGACTGGCTAAGGGACCACGCGTTGGAAGCAGCGGCCATCGCCCTATTCATCGGGTCCCTCGCCTTCATTAACATCTGGGACTTCCCGGTCATAGCCTCCATATTTGGCACGGCGGTGCTGGTGAAGGCCTACGGAGACTTCGATGGCGATCTGGCGGAGGCCGCCCGGAGTACGGTGATTGTGGCCGCACCTGTATTGGTGGTCGCTGTAATCTTGTTCATACCCTTCTACATGGACTTCGGCACGGCAACCTCAGGCATCTTGCCACTTCGGGGCGTGAACACTAGGCCATTCTTGTTATTCTTGGTGATGGGTCCGCTGATCCTTCTGGCCGTTTCCTTCATGATCCGTCAGGTAACAGAGCTGAGCCGGCCTTCGGATTTCGACAATTCAGCAGCGGCCCTAGTCATGGTCGTAGTGAGTACACCTTTCCTCATCTGGATCGGGGCGGCCTTCATAGTGACATGGATTGATGAAGGCACGGGCGCGGCCTTCGGAGAGGTCCTAAAAAAGGCCACTTTGGCGGTGCCGGGACTGGCGTTGGTGGGCCTGGCAGGGTTCAGTGCCCTGCAGCGCAGTAGGCTAAACAACGGACTGACCACCGCATTCCCTCTGCTGCTAGCGGGGTTTGCATTCTACTTGTTGGTGGGGGCCGAGTTGTTCTATGTCGTCGATCAGTTCGGCGGTGGGTTTCGGAGAATGAACACGGTTTTCAAGACCTACTATCAGTCCTGGCTACTTCTAGGCGTAGTTGGAGCTTACGGACTGTACTACTTGTGGTCGCTACGCCCCACGCCCGAGTTGTACTTGGAAATTGGCCGAGGGGCGTTTGACCGAATAATACACGCTGGACGGATGGCCTGGGTCTGTGCGGTTATCGTGTTGATGGTAGCGTCTTTCTACTACCCGGTGGGGGCTGTGCTGGACCGGACTGGGGTGTTCCAGGAGGGGCATACCATCGGCGACAACACCCTGGACGGATTGGCATTTCTCAAGCAGAACTCGCCGGGAGAGTACGCCGCCATCGAGTGGTTGCGGGACAACGCGCCCCGAGGCCGGATGGTTGAGGCCGTGGGAGACGATTATTCAGACTTTGCCCGCATATCCTCAAGCACCGGGTTGCCGACCGTCCTAGGCTGGAAGGGCCACGAGCTCCAATGGCGCAGTTCTTCGTCGTTCCTAGGAAGCCGGGAAGAAGACGTGAGGAGCATCTTCAGCAGTGAGGATCCCAACGAGGTGCGCCGGTTGCTGGACTCTTACGGTGTACGTTACGTTTACCTGGGGTCACGGGAGCGGCGGTCCTACGGCGGAAAAAACCTAGCTGATTTCGACTTCTTGAATACAGTCCGCGAATGGGATGACGTAGTGGTCTACGAGATGGTCCAACCAAAGGTTCAAAATTGATGACCAGCGATAAAGCACTGGGCCGAAGCGGATCGTCCCTTGCACCCAGGACTTTTATCCCCAATCTTTGGGCCGGCCGGAATTTTGGCCGCTTGGAAGCCGGGTTCTTGGCCATCGTGGTAGTGGCCCTGGTGATGCGGTTCTGGGAATTGGGCGGCCGCACTGCGCACTATGACGAAGCCATCCACATGCATTTCGCATGGCGCCTGTCGGAGAGCGGCGGCGCGTTCTTAGGCTGGCCCTGGGTGTTCGGCACCGACTACATCCACTCGCCCTGGATGCACGGTCCGTTCCAGTTCGAGTTCACCGCCCTGATATTCCGCATCTTCGGCGATACGGACGTTACCGCCCGCCTGGGGTACGCCCTCTTTGGTACGGCGTTGGTAGCGGTGCCCTACTTCTTCCGCGACTACCTGGGCCGCACCGGCGCATTCCTAGCGGCGTTGATGCTGGCCCTCTCGCCGACCCTCCTTTATTTCAGCCGGTTCGGGCGCAACGACATCATCATGGCTTTCTTTGCAGCCTCGCTCTTGGTGCTGATGTGGCGATATGTAAAAGAGGGTCACCGGCGCTACCTCTACCTGGCTTCGGCGGTAATGGCCCTGATGTTCGCCACCAAAGAGACCGCCTACCTGGTGGTGGGGGTCTTCGGCCTGATCATGTTGCTGTTAACGGCGGTGGAGTCGCGGCCTTGGTCGTTGCGCAGGCTCAAACTCAGCCAAGTTAGCCGACCTACCGGATTCTTCTTGCTGTTGACCACCCTTTCCCTTCCTCAATGGTCGGCGCTTTCAGGTTTTCTACAGGGACTCTGGGGTTTAACGCTGGTCAACCCTGACCCGCAAACGGGCAGGAACGTACCCAACGTAGACGGCACTGACGGCTTGATCGGCGCGCCCGCCTGGGCCGGCGAGACCCTGCTGCTACCGGTGCGGGACCTTGGCGTGGGTGTGAACGCTGCAGCGATCGTCTTGGGTTTGGGGTTGTTGGCCTGGCTACTCAGTCGCGGGGAATTGACGCCGCGCCGCATCGCCTGCATCACAGTAACACCATTTGCTGTGGCCCTGGCAGTCGGGTTGCTGCTCTATAGACCGCTGGCGGAGGTGGTAGATACCCGAGGCGTGCCTGCCTTGGACCTGGCGATAGCCGTTCTTCTGGTCACCGCCGCTATATCGACCTTGGTATACCACCGGTACCCGCTACAGCGAGGGGCTCTGCTGATATTCGTCCCGGCGCTGGCGGTCGGTTTGTACGCCACCCTATTCACCCCGGTTGTTGACCTACAAGCGGTAGTGGACGGCATCTTGCCCAACGAGGTGACCATCGGCGCCGCGGCCAACGGACTGCCCATGAATTACGTCGTTGCCGTGGGAGTTCTATCCAGCGCAATCATCGTGTCGGTGGTGCTGGGAGTACGCTGGCTGGGCGGGGCTTGGCTGCTCTGCGCCGGTATCTTCTACCTGATATGGGGCGCCCTCTACACGACTCTATTCACCCATATGTCGGGAGTGTTCAGCGGGTCTTGGCAGGGCATGGGCTACTGGATCGCACAGCAGGACGTGGCCCGCGGCAACCAGCCCTGGTACTACTATTTCGTCGGCTTGCCGGTTTATGAGTTGCTGCCGGTAGTCTTCGGCATCGCCGGTGCGGTCTATTTCATCAATCGGGGAGGCGCGCTTGGGCTGGCGCTGACCGTGTGGGCCAGCGTGACCTTCCTGGCATACACCTTGGCCAGCGAGAAAATGCCCTGGCTGCTGGTGAACATCACTCTCCCGTTGATCTTTCTCTCAGGGAAGTTCTTGGGTGACCTTGCCGAATCGGTCCGCTGGAAGCAGGCTCTGAGGCAGGGGGCCGGAGGATTGTTCTTCCTGACGCCGTTGGCGGCCCTGGGTGGGCTGTTCTTCCTCTATGCCTACACCAACGACCAGGGGGCGTTGAGCACACTGCATTGGACGGTACTGGCTGGTTCGGCACTCATGGTGACCGCAGTCGCCTACCAGGTGCGAATAACTTCCCCGGCCAAAGGAGGGGCCGTGGCTGCCCTAGGGATCGCAGCATTATTGTTGGGGTTCGGGACTTGGAGCGCGCTCCGGGCCGGATACACCTTTGATGACTCCAACCGCGAGATTCTGGTCTATGCCCAGGGCGGCTCGGACCTCAAAGACACATTTACCGCCCTTGAGGAGCAGGTCTTCTCTACCCCAGCCGGCGACGCCGACACAAATTTCACCCAACGCCGGGCCGTGGAAGTGGACTATGACATCTGGTACCCGTTCCAGTGGTACGTACGCGACGCCCAGTCCGAAGGGCTCCTCAGGTTCACCTGCTTCAAGGACGAGGGAGACGACGGCTGGAACGATAGCTGCAACTCTTTGTATACACCGCCAGGGGAGGACGAGTTCAAACCACACTTTTTGTTGCTGGCCTCGGACCACGCCAACCGGAGAGGCGGAGAGCTAGAAGACTACGAGAAGAGCGGACCCCTCCACAGTCTGCTTTGGTACCCCGAGACCTACCGCCGCCCCTCGGAGGCCCGCCAAGATGAGGAATGGAAGGACGAGTTCAAGATGGACTTGGGTTTCTTCAAGGATGTTGCCTCCAGCAGGGGAGCCTGGCACAGCGCATTGAGTTATTGGATATTCAGGGACCTTCGGCAACACTGGTTCACCGGCGACTATTACTCCTACAGCCGGTAACCGGTTATTTTTCGTCCGACGGCCCAAGCCACGGGTATACTAGACCCAGGCCAAACCGGCCTGGGTCTATTGACGAGATAGGGACACGATCAGTTGATCACCAATAAATGGCAGTTCTGGCTGGGCGGAGGCGTTAGCGTTAGCCTGCTGCTCCTTCTGCTTTACCAGGTGGACATGGGAGAGTTGAAAGGCGCCCTCCGGGACGCCGATTACTTCCTGTTAGCGCCTTCCATTGTGATCTACTTCATCGCGGTCCTGTTCCGGGCCATCCGATGGCGATACCTGCTGACTCCCATAGGCCTCTTCTCAGTGGGTCGGCTCTACCCGGTGGTGGTCATCGGCTACATGGCCAACAACCTGCTGCCCGTGCGTCTAGGCGAGTTCGTCCGCTCCCACTATCTTGCCAGCCGGGAGGACGTGAAAGCCACTTCCGCCCTGGCCACCATCGCCGTTGAACGCGTCTACGACGGCATAACGCTGCTGGCCTTCGCTGCCCTGGCCGCACCGTTGCTGTTGCTGTTCGGAGAGTTCGACGGCGCCGCTGACGTTTCCCGAACCACCGGGGTGCTCTTCCTGGCTACCACCATCGGAGCATTCGCAGTGTTGTTGACCGTCTTCACGCTAATGGGCAGTTCTCCTTCTTTCGCCAACCGCATGGAAGGTTGGCTGAACATTGTCCCCGTCAGGCCCAGACCCAAGGTGAAAGAGCTCTTCCGGACCTTCGTAGTCGGGTTGACGGTTTTGAGGTCGCCTTCCAAACACCTGGCCCTCTTCCTCTACTCTTTGCCGGTGTGGTTGCTTGAAGGCTCCATGTATTTCATGCTGTTCTACTCCTTCGGCATAGACGAGCATTTCAACTCGGTGGGCGTCCTGGTGCTAGTGGCCCTGCTCCTCACCGCCACGTCCAATCTCGCGACAGCCGTGCCCAGTGCCATTGGAGGCATCGGGCCTTTTGAGATAGCCGCCCAGCAGACGTTGATGGCCCTAGGAATAGGGGCTTCCTTGGCAGGGGCCTACAGTGGGTTCGTTCACCTGGTGGCCCTCTGGATACCGGTCAACCTGGCCGGACTGGCCCTGCTGTGGAAGAACAACCTGTCTCTCCGCGAGATTAGCGCCGCCAGCCGGGCTAACAGTTTCGAATCGGCCCAAGGCCTGGCCGGTGAGCCCACTAGGGAAATCCAGGGCGAAAACGACTGATGCGAGTCGGGATCATCGGCGGCGGGGTGGCCGGGTTGGCAGCCGCTTACCATCTAGCTAAGGAAGGACACTTCGCAGAGGTTTTCGAGCAAGCCGATTTCTTGGGAGGCCAGGCATCGACCTTCGACGTGTTCGGCGGCCGACTGGAGCGGGGTTACCACCACCTCTTCGTCAGCGACACTGAGATTACCGATCTCATTCACGAACTGGGTTTGGGCGAAAAACTAGCCTGGTTGGAATCCAGCGTCGGTTTCTATCATGGTGGCAGGATTTGGGACTTCGCAAGCCCTATGGACCTACTGCGATTCAAGCCTTTGCCGATTCTTAGTCGACTCAGGGTCGGCCTCTGGACATTGATCTTACAGAAGACCAAGTCCCGCGGGAAGTTTGAAGGCGTTACGGCCAAGGACTGGTTATCCCGGCGCATGGGACGCAAGGGATACGAGGTTATCTGGGAGCCCCTGCTGCGGGGTAAATTCGGGGAATTCTACGACAAGATCAGCATGACCTGGATCTGGAATAAAGTAACACTGCGGGTGGCGTCAAGAAAAGGCGTCGGCCAGAAGGAGCACCTGGGCTATCCCATGGGCAGCTTCGGCGAGGTTATCGACGTACTGGCGGAGCGTGTCGTCCAACAAGGGAGCGCGGTGCACACTTCAGCATTGGTGTCCCAGATTGTGGAATCTGACGGTTCGGCCACCGCTCTAGACGTGCTGCTGAAAGAGGGAGAACCCGAGCGGCGGGAATACGACGCCGTCATCGCCACCACACCATCGTATGTGTTCGCACGCCTGGCCCCGTCCATCCCCGTCGAGTATCAAAGCAAACTCACGGACATAGACTACCTGTCGGCAGTGCTGATGGTGCTGGTAATGGACCGGCCTTTCACCAACAAGTACTGGCTGAATATCGCAGACCCGGACATACCTTTCGTGGCGCTGATAGAGCACACAAACCTGATCGACAAGGGCCTGTACGGAGGGAAGCACATCCTCTACATCAGCAACTACCCCAGCCGGGAGAGCGAGTTGTATTGGAAGTCGGCCGAAGAACTGATAGACCTATTCGTGCCCCATCTGCAGAAGATCAATCCGGATTTCGACCGTTCATGGGTTATCGAGTACCATCACCACCGGGTCGACGGCGCGCAGCCCATCGTAGGCGTCAACTACGGAGCGGGCATCCCCGACCACCGCACGCCGCTCCGAGGCTTATATCTGGCCAATACCACCCAGATATACCCCGAAGACCGGGGCACCAACTATTCGGTGCGCATGGGCCGCCAGGTAGCCCGAATAGTTGTCGAAGACAGTCAAAGAGGAAGCGAACAGTCCCTTCCATCGCGCGCGGAGGAAGGTTAGGTCCGGCTACGTCGATCGTATCTACGTAGCCGGAGATGGGGGCGATTTATCGGGTAATTCATGCATAACCGGGCAAGACTTCCCAATAGCCACCGAACCAACGTGTTGCAAATCCCCACCCCTCTTGTACAATACACCTGGCTCTAACGATACCAGCCCGAATGGGGCGCACCGGTAGGAGAATACCTTGGCCAACGAGATTGAAGCCCAACAGAAATCCGGTCAGACCCGCCGCAGTTTTTTAGCCAAGATGGGCCTGGGCCTGGGCGCCTTAGCCATCGTGGGCGGACCGTTGGGAATGCTTGGCCGTTTCCGCGGCGACCAGGCGAAGGCCACTTCCCGGGACTTTCCCGACGAGACCTCCATCTTCCATCCGGCATCTGATCCCCGGCAGGATCCGCGCCGCAACGGCTAACGCCGGCCGAACTCGCGCTCCATGTGGGTCGAGCTGAAATGCACCATGGTGGGCCTGCCGTGGGGGCAGGTATGGGGGTTGGGCGTGGCCTCCAATTGCTCCAATAACGCGGCCATCTCCCGCTCGGTCAATGATTTCCCCGCCCTGATCGCCCCGTGACACGCTATCGACGCCGCAGTCACATCCTCTTTCTGGCGCACCAACCCCTCGAAGCCGGCCATGTCCAGAACATCCAAGAGCGACTTTGCCGGGTCGCCGGCGCCGAAGATGGACGGAACCGCCCGCAGCAAGTAGCTCCCGTCTCCAAAGGGCTCGAACTGGAACCCGTAATTCTCCAAAGATTCATGGTGTAACTTCAGGGTGTCACCCTGGGAGGGAGACAACTCCGCCGAGACTGGCTGCAACAAGGGCTGGGACTGGGGTTCTTGCTCCGCGGTCTTCTGGCAGATACGGTCAAAGAGCACTCGTTCGTGGGCGGCGTGCTGGTCCACCAAGAACATCCCCGCGGGCCCTTCGGCAACTATGTAAGTCAACTTGAGTTGTCCCACCACCTTCAACGGTGGCACGTCCTGGCGGGGCGCGGTGGCGTCTGCAGGAGCTCCGCCGAAGCCACTCTGGTAATCGTGCGTGCTCGCACCGTTCCGTACACCGCCAAAAGCGCTCCTGGGGAAGAACGTCGACGCAACCGCCGCCGGGTAGACCGAGTCCGGGGGCGGAGCTAGGGATGGGACAGGCGAATCTGCTACCAATACAGAGCGGACGGCCCGCTGCACTGTGGAGAACACCCGGTTCTCTTCTCTGAAGCGCACTTCTCGTTTGGATGGGTGGGAATTAACGTCCACTTCGTCGTAAGGGATGCTGATATTCAAGGCGGCCAGCGGGTAACGTTTCACCTGGAGTAGACCCGAGTAGGCCTCTTCCACGGCAAAGGACAGCATCCGGCTCTGGACCCAGCGCCGGTTGACGAAGAAGGCCATGTAAGTGCGGTTGGCGCGGGTCAGGCTGGGCGCGCCAGCGAACCCGTCCACCTGATATCCGGACTCCGGGTCTTCACCGTGGACCTCCAGCATGGCCGTGGCGGCCTCGGGACCATACACCGTAAGCAGGGCTTCCCGGGGGAGGCCGTTGCCTGGGCTGGTGAAGGAAACGCGGCCATCCACCATCAATTGGAAACGTATCCCGGGAAAGACCAACGCGTACCGGCTGACCAGTTCCTGGATGCGGGATGTCTCTGCCGAGGAAGAACGCAGGAACTTGCGCCGTGCCGGCAAGTTGCCGAAAAGGTCCGATACTTCCACCGTAGTGCCCGGTGGGCAGCCCTGGCTTCCTGAAATCACAGCCTCCCCCCAGAGCAATTCCATTCGGAAGCCGCCGGGGTTCAGGGGCTGGCGGGTGGTGATGACGGTGCGTGAGACGGCGGCAATGCTGGGCAGGGCCTCCCCCCGGAATCCCAGGGTGGCGATGGCGTCCAGTTGCTCTTGACTGTCAATCTTGCTGGTGGCGTGGCGCTGAAAGGCGATGGCCACGTCTTCGGCGGCGATCCCATGGCCGTCCTCGCTGACCTTGATCTGCTCCACGCCCCCCGACTTAATCTCAACGGTGATCTGGCTGGAGCCGGCGTCAATGGAATTCTCGATGAGTTCTTTGACCACCGACGCAGGACGCTCCACCACTTCACCGGCGGCGATTTTGGCGGCCAGGTCTGGGGGTAGGACTTTAATCGGCATCAAGAAGCCCTGTCCGGAAGAGGTCTAGAAGAGCGGAACTGTGGAACCCTTCTTGCGGTATTGTTTGTCTTCCGATGTGCCTGTAGCGTTGAAGTCGCAAACTATTCGGTAGATGCGCTGCATCTCCTGGTCCACTGACCTCTTGAAGAAGTAAGGCGGAACCCATACTCCTCCAAAGGCCGAGACCACCTCCGGGTAGTCGTCGATTACGAAGTCGGGCTCGAAGGGCACGCCCAATTCCTCCAGACGCTCGTGAAAGTGGTGAGTGGGCTTCTCGTAGACGCCGCTCACATAGGGGTTCAGTTCGAATTTGTTGACGACTTCCCAACGTTCACCCATCCCGGACCAGATATAAATCTTGTGCCCTTCGTCCAATAGTGCCTGGAAGGTTTCCTTGGTGTCCGGCCTCAGGCTATTGTCCAACCCGAGGATGGTGTAGTCCACATCAAAAAAGATATTCATCGGCGGCTAGCGGTCCTCTTTTCCCCTAGGTTTCAGAAGTTTTAATGATACGGGCCAGGATTATAGCCTGGACATCCGGTAGATCCATTGTTTCACGTATGCCGGTTATGTCAATTATTTGGTCTGGTTTACGGCGGTTTAACCGGCTTCGGCGATGGTCGCTTCCACTGCCGCATTCCCTCCGCCGACCATCAGTTTATCGCCCACCTTCAGCAGGGGCCGGCGCACCAGCTTGGGCTCCTGGAGCATCAGGTTAACCATCTCGTCATCGGAGAGCTCTTTGTCGGCCAAGCCCAGCTTCTTCAGGCTGGGACTGCGGCGGGCGAAGATGTTCTCTGTGCCAACCATGGCCGCCAGTTCACGGACCTCCGACTCGCTGAGGGTCTCTTTGAAGAAATCGCGGTCAATGACCTCAAGACCTTTCTGTAAGAGCAACTCTCTTACCTTTCGGCAGGTCGATCAACGGGGCCACCAGTAGAATTCAACTTTCTGGCTCAAAGGGACCTCCAAAACGTTGTGGGAGATTCACGGTTAAGGCCGGATTTCAAAATCCCCGGCGTATCTTATACCCCAGGCGACTTGGTGAAAAGGGGTCCTCAAGATTATTCACTCGCCTTTCTGCCTGTATCGATCACCCTACGTAAATGTCACCTTGAGCGAAACAAACGGTTTGCCAAGTTGAGGCTCAGTAGATTTTTCGGCTGGCGCCTCAGAATGACAGGTTTCAGGCGGGCTGCCTGGGTAAACGGTCAATCAGGAACCTTCTTGGGCCTCTTTCTGAAGCTCATAGAGCTTGTTGATGGCTTCCAGAGGAGTCAAGTTGGGGATGTCCAATTCTTGGAGCAGTTCTTGCAGCTTTCCACCGTGGTTGAACAGGGCCATTTGTTGCGCGGGTTCTCTTTTCGCCCGAATTTGCCGGCCCCCATTTTGGCCGCTTTGCATCTCCAGGTCCGCTAGCACCTCCCAGGCGCGGTTTATCACCCCCTGGGGCAACCCGGCCAATTGGGCCACATGCACGCCGTAGCTCTTATCTGCTCCGCCGGGCACTATCTTGTGCAAAAAGACCACTTTGCTGCCGTCCTCGGTCACTGCAACTCTACAGTTCCGCACTCCTGGCAGGCTGCTGGCCAACTGAGTCAACTCGTGGTAATGGGTGGCGAACAGCGTTTTGCAGCCCAGCCTGGAATCGTTGTGCATATGTTCAATCACCGAGCGTGCGATGGACAGGCCGTCATAGGTGCTGGTGCCCCTGCCAATCTCGTCCAGTATCACCAGGGAACGGGGCGTGGCCTGGTTCAATATGGCGGCGGTCTCGACCATCTCGACCATGAACGTGGACTGGCCGGTGGCCAGATCATCCTGCAACCCGACCCTGGTGAAGATCCGGTCCACCAGCCCGATGGTCGCCTCTGATGCAGGGACGAAGCTGCCGATCTGGGCCATGAGGGTGATGATGCCCACCTGCCGGATGTAGGTGGACTTTCCGGCCATGTTGGGGCCGGTCAGCACCATGATTCTGGTCTCGTCGTTGGAGAGGTCAACGTCGTTAGGAACGTAGGCCCCGGTATCTAAGACCCGCTCCACCACCGGGTGGCGGCCGTTGGTAACCCGGATGGCATTGCCCAGGTTCAGCATGGGGCGGACGTAACCGTTCTCCACCGCCGCTTCGGCCAGGCCCGTGAAGACGTCCAGCCTGGCGATAGCCGCGGCAACCCGGCTGATGGCGGCGGCCGATTCGGCAAGTTGGGCACAGACCCGGAGGTATACGGCCCGTTCTGCTTCTTCCAGGAGCTCTCTGGCGTTCAGCACCAGGGACTCATATTCCTTCAACTCGGGAATGATGTAGCGCTCGGCGTTAGTAAGGGTCTGACGCCTGATGTAGTCTTCGGGCACCTTGTCGGCGTTCACCTTGCTGACCTCGATATAATAGCCGAAGACCTGGTTGTATCCCACCTTCAGGCCCTTGATGTCGGTGCGTTCCCGCTCTCGCTGTTCCAGTCCGGCGATGAACTGCCTGGCGTTGGTGGAAGAGCTCTTTAGTTCGTCCATCTCGGGCGAGTAACCGGGTCTGATCACGTTGCCGTCACCTACTGCTCCTGCCGGGTCCTGGGCGATGGATTCCGTGATGATGGCGCACACGTCGGGCAGAAGCAGCAGTTGGTTTTCAAGCCACGCCACTTTCGGGCCGTCCAGCAATCCGCCGAGGCTGGGAACTGCAGCCAGACCGTCCTTCAATGCAATCAACTCTTTGGGAGCGACCGTGCCCGAGACGATGCGCCCGACAATGCGTTCAAGGTCAGGAATCTTGGACAAGGCTGAGTTTGAATTCGCCCGCTTCAGGCCGTTCAGGTAGAAGTGGTCCACGGAGTCCAGGCGTTGTTCCAGTTCAGGCAGATCAAGTAAGGGTTGGCCCAGCCACTGACGTAGCAACCGGCCGCCCATGGGCGTTTTCGTACGGTCCAGCGCCGACAAGAGGGACAATTCTTTGCTTTCGTAGCGACCAGCGGCGAAGAGCTCCAAGTTGCGGCGCGTCTGATGATCAAGGGCCATGAAGCTGCCGGTGGCGTAGATGGCCAGGTTGCCCAGTCGCAGTTTGGCGTCCTTCTGAGTACGGGCCAGGTATTCCACGATGGCTCCGGCGGCGGCGACGGCTAGATCCATGCCCTCGCATCCGAAGGATTCCAAGGTCAGAATCTCAAAGTGGGACAGCAGCGCTCGGCGGGCTTCGTCAGGATGAAACGTCCGGGATTCCACAGGCGTCAGTTCGTAGCTGTAGCCGTTTCCGTTGCCTTGATCGGTCCAGAGCAGAGGGTCACCGGAATCCGGTACCAACACCTCAGCAGCTTCGATGCGTTCCAGTTCGAGGGAAAGTTCGTGGATCGGTAACTCTGTGGCCGAGAATTCGCCGGTGGTGATGTCGATATAGGCCAGCCCCGCACGCCCTTCGGCTTCCGATACGGCGGCCAGGTAGTTATTGGTCTTGTGGTCGAGGAGGGTCGACTCGAGCACCGTGCCCGGAGTTACGACCCGGACCACGTCCCGGTCTACCAGACCTTTAGATGCAGCGGGGTCGGAGGTCTGCTCACAGATGGCGACCTTGTGGCCCTTCTTGATCAGACGGGAGAGGTAGTTGTCTAGCGAGTGGACCGGCCCCCCAGCCAGGGGGACCCGCAGGCCCTTGCCCATGCTGCGGGACGTGAGGGTAATCTCAAGTTCTTTGGCAGCGAGTACGGCGTCGTCATCGAAGGTCTCGTAAAAGTCGCCCATCCGAAACAGCAGTATCGCGTCCGGATGGTCACCCTTGATCTTGAGATATTGGCGGCGAATCGGTGTCACTACCCAACCCTTCACATAGGTGATTACACCAGGTGAGTTACACCAGCCATTCTACTACCATTTTTGCCCTGTGGGAGCATCCGTCAACCACCGGAAAACATCCGATGCTTACGGCGCTGAGATTGAACGTGTGCCAGCCACGTAGGCAGCCACCCTAACCTCCCCCTTGCGTCGGAGAAGAGACTCCTTGCTTCTTGGCGGATTTGGTGGACTATGGCTTCCAAAAGCGTTCTTCGCTGAAGTTCCACCCTTGAGGTGGGAGCTTTTCTTTCATCTCTTCTATCATGCCAGGGTGGCCACAGGCGTACACCTTGGTATCGTCTTTGGGGAGGTTGAATTTCGCCAGGTACTCCTCGGCGATGGTGTTGACCCTGCCGGTGATCCCGGTCCAACTGCTATTCCGCGCCTCGGTTGGCCGGCTGATAGTAGGAACGAACTTCACGACGTCGGAATGTTTCGCGGCCAATTCGGCGAACTCCACATCGTAGGTGAGCTCATCGACATAGCTGGCACCGTACAAGATGTAGAAGACTCGTTTGCCAGTGTCGCCTTCAGCGCCGCCGTCATGGAGGTATTGGCGCACCATGCTCATCGACGGGGCTACGCCGGTGACGGTTGAGAGCATGAAGTGGTGGTGCATCTTTTTGTCCTGTGTAAAAATACCCTTGGCCCTGGGGCGAATGGACATCTTATCGCCCAATTTCAGGTTCCACATCTTGGGAGTCAGT